>MDSV01247700.1_pt1 | contig 29221 bp, 58 predicted proteins | sample 810851 | NCBI WGS metagenome assembly MDSV01 (sample SAMN05326640, study PRJNA326480) | marine metagenome | isolation source: seawater | place: Atlantic Ocean: North East | collected 2012 | reverse complement strand
TGGGTCTGGGTTCATCGTTCCACATCACCCACACGTCATCATCCTTAGCCCACCGCTTTTTGCAAGCTCCCATAACAAGGCCAACCGAACCTCTCCATCTTACTAATGTTCCAACTTTCATATCTCTCCCTTTCATATACATAATATAACACCTGAGAGCATGAAAGTCAACACTTCAAATGTCAAGGAAATGTCAAGAGATTTGTTTGAGATACTGTTGGTTCATGATTTCACGCTTACCGTTACCCGCCCACTCGACGACCCACCATTCACCAAGGCGAACAGTTTTGGCTCCAGAAATAATAACACCAACAGGGCGACGACCCTCGCCATAGGTTCTTTGTACCAATAATCCGGGTTTAAGTTGCATTATGCCGCCACCTCTGTCTCATGCCAATCATAACTCATGTGTTCTCTCATGTTGAACGAGTATTCGCACCAGTCGCTAAACTTTTGTTCAAGTTGTTCGGAAGAAAAGCCCTTCAAATCTTCTTCGGGATCGTGTGGCATGTCGTATTCATCTAACTCATCCTCGTCGATGCCGCTACACAGATCCGTAGTCATGCGTTCAATGAGGTTGATCAATGCGCCCTTCTTTGTTAGATGAGTGGTCATATCAACAGCGTTGTCGTACAAGTAATGTGTCACCGCAATCCAAATCTTCATGCTTGCACCATCTGTGGGGTTGCGTCAATGTAGTATGATCGATCTGACATACGATCCCAGCAAGTCTCGGTCCAGTCAGCGAAAATCTTCCAGAGATCCTTACTGCTCATTTCTTTCAACTTATCACGATCCCATTCAAATGGTTCAGTTTGTTCGCCATCTGTCTCCGTGAAAGGGTAACAATCATTGATCACTTGTAGTGCTGTTTCGTCACTGTCTACTCCAAGAAAATCCATCACATCAGCTATAGCCGCCAACGCACAACCTTTCTCAGTCAAATGAACAGAGCTAAACAACTCAGCCTCATATGTTCCATTTAAGACCCAAACTTTCATCATTTTGCACTCTCCCGCTTTGCGCGTGAATCTTCAATCATCTTCTCAATCCAAGGCCCACCAAACTCAGCGGCGTACTCGTCGCGCAGCACTAACAGCTTCTCACCGTCTTTGGTTTCGTTCTTCAGCTTGTAGCCGGGGATCACAAACTCAGTGCCGACTGGCGCGCCCAGAAAGCATTCACATACTGCGTATGGTACTGATTTCCAGCGGCTTTTGTTTTCGCCAGTCGCCTTGTCTTTCCAAGTGCGACGGAAACGCCGAAACTGCATATCAACAACACGGGCTTGAATGTTGCCGCCTGCTTTGTTAGGGATGATTACGAGATCGTTTGTCTTGAGATAGGCCATGATGGTCCTCCTTGATTACCTATATAATATACCATAGGTAACAGCAATAGTCAATAGAAAGTTTGTCAAGCAGTTGTCAAGACAGTTAAACTATTCTTGGAACACCATTCCTTAGTGCCGGGACCGAACAGAGATTCGCCTTGTGTTGTCCATAGCACCTGAACAGATGCCAAACTGGAAGCTGCGTTGTGAATAGTTACCACGATACCCACTTGCTCGGTCAAAAAATGTTTAACTAAATCACCTACTTGCACTGACTACCTCCAACCATTTCTTTGGCTCCCATGACGCCTCTGCGTCCTCAATCCAATAAACCTGTACGCGGGCCAATCGTGGAGTACCGCGATTGATACCATCGGGTTTCGTCCGTAAAACAATGCCCGTTGCTGGTTCGATTGAACCGGGCATGTGTACCAAATCACCTACTTGCACTGACTACCTCCATTTGTCTAGTTCTGATCGGAAAGGGTTCTTCATAGCCGGGGATCAAAACATAGAATATATCTGGCCGCAGCCTTGGGCGGTCCAATCTGCTATGCGCTGCGGTGAACCTCTCCACAACCAGACCCACGGGCTGACCGTCTACCGTCATACATCTAACCAAATCACCAGCTTTAATCGTTCCCATATCTTTCCTTTTCATATATATAATATAACACAGGCAGATATGATTTGCAAGGGCTATCGTGTCAAGAAAATGTCATGACTCACTAATAACTTCAACCTTATCATGCCAAGGTCTAATAATGTGATACGCTCTGCGTTCAATACACCACATTTGCCATACAGCGTCAGCATGATCGTCTGGTGTCATACAAACAAACCCGTGAAACGGACCATCCCACACCTCGCCGCCGTATGGATAAAATACGCGAACAAGATCACCGTGTTTCATCAACTGCCATCAGATCCGCCTGTGGCACTCCCCTCACACTCCCTTCAAAAAGGATACGTGCAAACGGTTCTTTGGGGATAGACCCCCAGTTAACATTTTTACCCCTTTCATCGGTACGCCAACACTTGCTTTCATAAACTTCTGTAACAACCACAAGTTTACCATTCCACGATACTAAATCACCTACTTTCATTTTTTCCCTTCTTTACAAACTTTAAGTCATTACGCAAAAAATAACTCCATGCGCCCTTATTGCGTACTCGATTGTTCCACCTGTCACCGGGGCCTTCCCCACACCACTTTACATAATATAGTGTCTTTTCGTTCTTGGAAAGAAAAGTGCGGGCGAGTTGGTTGTCAACTACCTCGACCACGATACCCACAAGTGGTTTCTTTTCATTCCAAATACGATCTTTCCATTTCCACATACTTGCAGTAGTCAAACAATATGTTGAGAGTGTTACTAAATCACCTACTTGCATTAATAATCTCCAGATACCGCGTCGAAGCGTTGCCTACGTCACCATCGCTCCATGTCACCTCAACTTCTTCATTGTCTCCGATTTCTTCGGGATCGATGTATGTGATGATCCCTACGTGGTTTCCATATCTTACCAAATCACCGACTTTCATTGATTACCTCCAAACTGTCGTAGACCACTCTTTCGATCTTCCGATCATCAGGCCAGAGGACTTCTACTGACCCCATCCTATAAGGTTCTACTCCGCCATGACTGCACCACATAATACCATCGTCAGAGACAACAACTCCGGCAATCTTTTGGATTGGGGTTCTATTCTCAGGTGTAGTGCTTCCATATCTTACCAAATCACCGACTTTCATTGATTACCTCAAGATAGCGTGTTGCCAGTTCTTCATGAACATTAGTCTGACCGTGAGCAGTCCACAATACACGTGCTGCCTTCCAGTCAAATGGGCGAATGCTGAGTATTACCCCAGACCCTTGCATTGTACCGTATTTATGTTTTACCAAGTCACCGACCTTCATAACTCTCCCTTTCATATATATAATATAACACAGGGGAATGTGGTTTGCAAGTGTGATTGTGTCAGAGAAATGTCAAGAGCGTGTAGCCGATGACAGCCAATGCAGAAATGACGCCGCACCAACTAATGATAAACAGCCTTCTTTCTGCTCTTTCGATGTCATCTTTCACTAACCACCTCCAGATGTTTGTAGTGAATATATTTTGTCTCGCCCTCAAAAAGAACGCCGACCAGAGCCTTTGCTGTTTCATGAATCTCCACTACAAGCCTCGGATCGCGCCAATGTCTACGCGCAGAAACCACCAAATCACCTACCTTCACTTACTACCTCCAAAAATATATGCCTCACAGATCGCTCCTCTCCGGTATTGGGCCATAGCACATATGCAGTGTTATACATCTCATGTAGCCCTTCATCACGATAGCCCACGACAACGCCCACACCCTTCGGATGAGTTTTATCCGCGTGTGGATGGTCGTTTATTTTCACCAAATCACCTACTTTCATTTTTTATCTCCGTAATGTGGCGGCATTTGCGCCGAAAACCGTAACCGGGACACGAGCAGGAATAAACACCCTGAGAAAGTTTAACGGTATAAACATTTCCTTTGCTGCCCTTTACACTCCAAGAGTTTTCACCGGCAACTGGGGCCACCTCACGCGGCTTGTATACCATATATTTTGACAACCCATCGAGCGTTGTATCATCTGGTACTTCAATCCACACAGAACCAGCGATCCCATAGTGGATTCCAGTGTGGCTTCTAAAAAGTGCTGGCGGCATAGAAACTTCAACGGGATTCATGAAAGCCCCATTGCAACGATCATTCCAATAAGAAAGCCAAGGCCCACTAACATAGCATATTCACCTAACATATATCACCCTCCACATGTAAAAAAATGGATACTGAGGAATACCAAGGCACCCCAACACACAGCATCCACCGCAATCAAAGCCATCGCCATTCTGCTTTGTCCAATCTTCATAGCTATTCTTCCCACAAAATTCTCCTTTCTATACATATAATATATCATTGTCATCACCATAAGTCAAGCCTTCAGAAGTGAGGAAGATGTCAAGTACATTATATCATCGTTTCTTGGGTTCACCATATATTTTCCACCATCACACCAAACAACCCAGATAGTGTCCCTAAAGCCGCCGCCTCGCCTGTCATCATTGATGAAGGCATCCAGAACGATGCTGGGATTAGACCAATCATCATCACTAAAACTTTTTGGCTTGAATGATATTAGATCACCTACCCTCACTTAACACCCTTACTTCATCCTGATACATAATCGAACCACCATCTTCGCTTACCCAAATAGGGTGTCTCCATAAAACTTTAACGCCTGCTGGTTCTTGCGGTTGTCCCCACATGTCAAGATCAATCTCCATTATAACACCAATACCATGTTCAGGTTCACTGATGTTCAGCACCAAGTCCCCGACTTTCATGGCAGACTCCTTGTTCGATAAGATACATTGCAGTACGACCAAACCAACCTTGTAACGACCATGCCAGCCCTGTATCAATAAGTTGCTGCCATGCAGCATAATAATGTTCTTCGTTTTCGGGTTCTGTCAAACCTTCTGCAATACCAATAGCTTCGATATTACCCATTTATCACCTCAATGTTTTTAGTTTGTTCTTCTGTGTAGTGCCAGTGGCCCGGAATGTTGTCCCACTTTATAACTACATAATCTTTTGTTATTTTTTCAATGATGCCATGCGGATTCTCAACACGCATCACAATATCTTTTGTAACTCGATCATTTACTTTCATTTTTTAATCTCTAAATCAAATGATTCTGACTTTGGTTCGTCTAATAGTTTTCTTTTCAGATCCAGTATTTGTTTGCGATGATATTTAATCATACGCTGATAAGATTCAATGCAGGCTTCGATTAGTTTAACTTCTTCTTTATTGCGCGGCATCAACATGCTCCAAAAACATTTCATGGAATACCAGTGTGGCACCATTAGTCATATATAGTTCCCATGCGCCAGTTTTAACCGGCTGCTTGTTAGTATAGTGAACCGTTGCTCGATAATCCCCAATGATATGGCCGAGCCTGTTGGTGGGCATGCCTTCATCGTGCGTCTTATCGCTAACGCGAACCAAATCACCAACCTTAAATCTCTTAGTCTTCTTCTTCGGGTTCTTGTATATAATCTTCTTCATTAAAACCTTCTGCCTCCCATGAGCTATACCAGTCACCTTCCTCAGTATACCCTGAGTTAAAATGGTATTGGCTGAAATAATCGTCGTCAGTCATTGGAACGTAAAACATCGAACCTGTTATATCTGGTGGGTGTCCAAGCTGCCCCATGATATTTGATAACACAGAGCGCATGTACTCAATCTCATCTTCATCCTGTTGTTCTTTCTCAAGCCTTTCTTTTTCAGCCTGTTCACGCTCTCGTTGTTCACGAAAAGCGTTCAAATCAACAATGTTGTCATCATATTCATCATCCATTAGAAAGGCACCTCATCCATAAATAGTGGAGAACATTCGGAAACTAACTGGTGAAAGATTGTATCTGCAAATCTTTTTGCAAGTTGGATGTGTGATAGTGTTGTCTCGGTATTATAGTTTAACGGAAGGTGGTCAAGCGTCAAATCCGCAACCACACATACACCAGCTTTGGTGCGGTGACCAATCTTGTGATGTTGTGACCACAGCACATGCCCATCAGTCCATAGGGTTTCCCTATGGTTACGCGCATTTTTTCCCGCTTTCCAATCCTTAATGACGCTAAGGTTGTCAGTAGGATTGAGCCGTCGTACTATTTCAGTCATTCTTGACATTCCAAATGTTATCAGCAAAATGCTTTGTGAACCTTAGAGACGAAATCTGCTCAAGTTCAAAGTTTTCATCAGATTTGTAGTTCATCATTGCCTCGTTGCCAAACTTTCGTAGCATCTTGATAAACTCAATCTTGCCAAACGAGCGTTTGTCATACCCACGTGTGCCAACATACTTCGTGTACATAATGCGAACCATTTTGTATGCGTCTTCAAGGCCGTTAATGTCGTCGGAATCTATTACTATTGTCATCTTCATGTCTATAATATACCATTTGTGCGTGTGTGTGTCAAGGTGTGCGATGTCATGCGGTTGTCAAGAAAGGAAAATTTTGGGCGAAGGAAAAAATCGCGGATCGGGGTTATCGACTGGATGCCCTCAATGCCGGGATGCCCGGTGGGATCTCTCCCTCGACCATGCCGCCGTGCTTGGCGATGACGTTAACCACCACCTGTGCTGGAACATATGCATAAACTGTGCCTGTTGGATCTGTTGGTTCCTCACAATACTCCATCAAAAGTGGTTCTTTAGCTGTGGGAAATCCAATCTCGACTTCTGAATAGCTTTGTGCGTTGTTAATACGGGGAGAACAATATGCTCCAACATGGGCTTGAACGCTCATAGTGAAACCATCGGCGCAGACAACTTGTTGATTTATTTTTTTTTCACTCACCGTCTAAAATCCTTTGAATCGCATCTTGAAGTTCATAAGTTGTCATATGTTTGTTGGGCAAGCTGTTGATAATCTGTTGAATATCGTGCAGCTTTTTGATTGGTGAAACTACCTGTATGCTAGGATTTTTTGTTTGTTCCTTCATCTGGTCAGCTTCTTCTTCTTTAAGGCTACTCCATTTAGTTTTATAATAGCCATGATCATGATAACTCATTTTAGTATCTTCTTCTCTGTGGGTTGGGGGTTGAAATGGTGCGCCTAGCGGGAATTGAACCCGCGACATTTGCTTTATAAGAACAACGCTCTAACCCCTGAGCTATAGGCGCAGGTACATGGGGTTATTTTTGTGAGCGTCCGGTCGATTGACTCTAGTTTATGTCCGAGTAAGCTGTCTCCTAAAAATGGTACGTCCTGTAGGATTTGAACCTACGACCCTCGGCTTAGAAGGCCGATGCTCTATCCAACTGAGCTAAGGACGCTTAAAGTTTTTCAGTTGTTAAGGTCAAAAAGATCGATCTGTTTAACACCATCCGGCTGTTCAGCAGTCAAGCTATCGACAAAATCAGCATAAAAATATACGGGATGAACACCGGGTACAAGGGCTATTAAGCACTTGTCATTAGCCCCACCGTGAGTAGCAGCAGATAACCATGCTTCTTTGCGGGACATGTGACCCCTAAAGGTTTCGTGTGATAAAGCACCGAGGCCGGTTTGATAAATTGCTGTATAAATCATTATTTTGTTTTTCCTTCATTTGGTTTGTAATCTCCACATATAATAACAGGTAAACTTTCTTCTGTCAACTTCAAAATGTAAAAAGTATCCCCTTCTTTGATTACGCAAGGAAAGGCAGCAACGGGTATAACAGCGTGTCCAGCTTTTTCGGTTACAGGGTTCATATTGATCTCGACGGTTGCAAAGAAATCATCTTTGGAATCCACGGTGCCTATTAGCACAAAAGTAGTAAGTAGTTTCATATTATATCTTCTTAAAATGGTGGGCTTTCTCGGGCTTGAACCGAGGACCACCCCGTTATGAGCGGGACGCTCTGACCAACTGAGCTAAAAGCCCATTTTATTAGTTTAGTGTTTCCTCATGTACAGTGAGTAGTTCGCCCGTCTGGAGAAGATGGATGACCCAGCCCCTTTCGGTTTCGGGTGGCTCAATGATTAACTCACCAACTTCATATGCACGGGCCTCAACATCGCATTGTTCCAACAATACTGCTGGACCTTGATCGAGCCATACTTTTACTTGCCCTGCTTTCATCATTGGCTTGTCTCCTTCTGAAAGGATCGAAACTCAAATAGTGCAAACTCATAACCCTGTTCGACTGTGTTGTTTACTTCTTTTTGCAGCATCTTGACTTTCATCGGATTGTGGGCAGCCCAGTCAAGACCAAACCAACTGCCAACAGTTACCACTAATATTTTGAAAATAGATTTCATTTTGCTCTCCTTAAAAATGGTACTTGAGACGGGAATCGAACCCGTATGCCAATACTGGCGAGGGATTTTAAGTCCCTTGTGTCTACCTATTCCACCACTCAAGCATGTTATTATTATACCACTGCTACACAACGTAGTCAAGGTATTTTTGTGTGTAAGATGTTAAATAGTTTTAACCCAATCAGCAGGACACCATTCTTCGATTTCTTTGATTCGATTAGTTTCATACATTGAGGGAGTTTCAAACCAGCGAACAAATACAAACTCCCTTTTTGGTTTTTTAGCCCAGCTAGCATTATAAATCAGACAGGTGTTGATAAGGTCTGGATACTTTGCATGCGCTTTGAGTTTTCTGCGGTACGCTGCGCGCTGATCATATTTAGCACCAATATCGCTGATCGCACTCATAAACTCGTCGAACGTGACCCCTGCACCTGATCTTTCTACAAGATCATCAGTATACTCCAACACAATGCCCATTCCTTTGTTTTTGCGGCGGTACATACAAACGAGGTCGCCAACTTTGACTTTAGCCATATTTTCTCCTACACTCTTAATATAGCACATCCAGCGAATAAGTCAACTGTGTGGTTGTCAAGGAAATGTTAGTAGTCTTTTGGTTCAGGCGCTTCTAAGATTGCGTCGATATAGCCAAGCGGGACTTTGGTTACAACGTAGCGCCAGCCATGCCACTTTGAGTGCTTAAATGCGTCTTGCAGAAGTCCTCCGAGGGGCTGTGATGGTTCTTCAGTTTCTAAATACACATTCAAAACAGTGCCACCATCGTCGCTGTCAAACTTCACGCAAAATCGGCCATCATATATGTCAACGACATATTGACTAACCTTCCTAATTGTCTCTTGCTTACTTAACTTCTCACCACTAAAATGTCTGCTAGCCATTGTTAATCTCCGTGCTGCTAAGGATTTCAATTTCGTCGAGCGTACTGTTGAGGATGACAAACCTTGGTGCCATGAGTGCATCGCGGGAATGTACAATGATGCAGGACGGATCAACGTCTGAAACTTCCATAATAATCCCGTGATTATAGATCGGATCTTCACCATATAACGTGTCACCATCGCTCTGATATGTGTCGTGTCCAACAACCCATCTGATTAAATCGCCTTTATAAAAATTGATACCCATATAGTAAGTACACGGGCCATGAATCAAAATTTAATGTAACATGTTTTCAAGAAAAGAAAAGAAGTATTTTATAATAAACCCGGAACTATTCTTTAAGTTTTGTTTTGAAAATTTTAACGAATTGGGCGTTTGAGAAATATTTTATCTCCACATCGCAAAGGCCCTTGAACGCATTCCGAAGGTCAACAAGGCTAGCAGTTTTAGTGGTTCCGTCAAGACTCATATATACCCCACTTGTTCCTTGGTTGCAAATTTTAATAGCATCTCTGTGGATAGTTTTAAGTGACGAATATACACCGAGGAAATTGTCAAACTTATCGAACATGCAATAAATATAGATTTTAGTCATAGTACATTGTATCAGATGTATAACTTATTAGGTTATTATTAGCCAACATCACGACACTTTCTAAAAATTCTAACTGGTTCTTTAAAGATTTTGCAACAACATTATCAGATTCTTTAACGGCGTTGTCATATGCTTCTTGTGTTTCGATAAGTTCGGTTATTGTTTCGTTATATAATTTTTGAAGATATAAACCTGATGAAAAATCTTCGATTCTTTCTTCAACCTTACCAAATGGGCCTATATTAAAAAATGCGTTCTTCACTACCGTACTCCTGAACATCCTTTACAGCCAGTCCGAGACTTGGTTCTCTCTTTACGAGACATCTGAATCTTCTTAAAATTCTTAACTGTGTCTGTCATCAGTTTTCCATTGTTCAAACAGCGAATGAAATCTTCTTTGTAATTGAACGCTCCCACTAATACTATTTGATTTGTCGGCGCATGTAACAAATACTCGCCGGGGTAAACTTTAGATTCTTCTTGTATTTCTATAAATTTCACTTCATGCTCATCATTCTATCATATGAATCATACTTCATATCGTTGAGTTTTTGTAGTATATTTTCACGACGAAGTATCTTAAATGCGATATTCTCAGGTGAAAACTCCTGTTTTGGGCTGTCGAGGCCTGCTTTGCGCATGCGCCTTATTTTCTCTTTGAGGCGCTCGATGGCGCGCAGGGCTGACTTGTACTTTCCGTTCTCAATAATATATCCTATTAGGTTGACTTGTGTTTCAATATCGTCGCTTTTCTTGCGCGCCAATGCTACATCAATATCAACACTAGAGGGATCTGGTTCAACTATCCACTGTGCTTGGGTAATCGAATAGACGCCTGACGACTTGTGAACATCTCCAACATTTTCGACGTAAATCTCCACCTCGTAGCCGTGAATTTTTATGTTGTGTATGTCGTTCCAGCGCATGCGCGCGCTATCAAAAAATGATTTGACTAGCTCTATGTCCTCATCAATTTTAGAAAAGTCCACGACGATGTGAAGGTCAACATCAGAATACTTTGACCAGTTATAGTTTGCTAATGAGCCGGTAAACCTAATATCTTCAACCTGTGCCGGTATGTCTAGGCCATCCATAAAGTCGTAAGCTATTTTTGTTAGACGGCGTGTGAGTTTACTACATAACCTATCGCCGTCCTCTTTCCAAAACTGCTCATTAAGATGTGGTTGTTTTTCAAACGATTCAGGTTCAACTTCTTCTTCAAAACGATAGTTGTCAGTCCCAAATGGTTTTACATTATTATTGTAAGGGCTTCCTGTGTTCTTGTTCTTCAGCCCACCAGCGGACGTGTACATTTTGCCATTCTGCCTGCGCTGGCTTTTATAGGCTCGTTGAGCGGAGTTGCCAGTTATCTGTGACGGCTCTGGCCTTGGTCGTTTGTCTTGGCGGGCCTCATTTAAAATTTTAAACCATTTGTCCATAATATAATTAGTACCTTATTTTGTTATAATGAATCACGGAGGCGATATATATTCGGCAATAACCCACCAGTTACTATTATCAGACTGTATAACAACTGAGCGGCCTGTGTCGAGGGTCATTGTCGATGCTCCTTCAATTGTCTCCGAGCCATCTGGATCAATTGTTACGCTATTTACGCTGGAATCGACGCGCTTAATAGTATATTGACGACCCATTATATTTGCGGCAGTTGGAAGGGTCACGGTTATATTCCCGGAGGTGGCATTTGCAAAGATGGTGTGATCGCCCGCTGTCACTGTATGGTTCTGTGTGATGGAGCGTGCAGCAAACGCTATGGAGTTATCAATTTGTAATCCGCTGTGTGGGGTGCCAGTGCTGATTCCTACTTTGTCTTCAGAACCATCAACAAACACCATGTGTGTTTGGTTGTCCGACTCTACTCGGAAGTCAACAAGCGAGTCAGAAGTTTGGTTCACAACAACTTCGGGTACAGCGCCATCCAAGCGGAAACCTTCTTTAACTACTCCTTGATCGTTAACTTTGAAAACAATATGTTTGTTGATCGTTTTGTTCTCAATTAAGATGTTATTGGATGAGTTGATTCCGATTTCTGCCTTTTCAGTATTACCGTCAGCAAAAAAGATTGTTGGCTGTGTCCCGTCCATCTTTATGCTACCGCCCACATGCAAAGCCTTGTCGGGTGTACCTACTCCATTGATGCCTAGTCTGTTTGTAGATGCATCAAATTTCATTCCGGGGTTTCCAGCCCCAGATCCATTGCCCTTAACAACAAAGTCAATATTGTTGCTTCCATCGTTAATGGTAACCTCATGAGGGGCAGAACCTTTTTCCTCCATAGTAACCATTGCTTTGTTGCCTGCCTTGAGCACTATCTTATCATCAGCAAAGTTAATGTGTGTGTTGGGGTTACCGTTGTGCCTTATGTATTGATCAACACCAATCTCGCCTGCGACATGAAGCTCAAAGGTAGGATTGGTTGTGCCAATGCCGACCCTATCAGCAGTCGCATACAATATTTGCGACCCACTTGGGCGAAGAGTTATAGTATCGAGTCCGAAATCAATATATGTAGGCTCGCCATCTCTATCGTCTTCATAATAAATATCACCTTTTCGGACGCTACCTGTTGAAAATTTATAACCCATAATTTAAAATCCTATTGTGGTAAGTATACATCACCTGTGACGCACTGCATATCATCAGTGCTATTACGAATTGAAGTTGCGGCGATGGCCCAACTTTCAGCATTGTCGGCGCTTTTCCAAATGTATCCATCTTGGCCACAGATCAGCCAAGTGGTTCCATCTGTAGCCGCATCTCTCATATTTTTATTGGCACTGCTAATGTTCATATTAACAGTCTCAAAATTACTTATTGTAGTCCCGCTAATATCAGCAAAGCCGGCTCTCTGCCTGTTATGAGGAACGATAAGAATTCTGCCCTCATAGGTCACGATTGTTGTTCTCCCAATGTTACTAGATCCATAATTACTCAAGGTAGCACCATTTCCATCGGTACCGCCACCTTCACTACTCCATGTGGTAACGTCCGATGAAGCACAAGACCTGAGAAATGTTTTTGAGCTGGCTGTGGAGCGTTCGTACGAGATAACCCAGCTATTATTAGTAAAAGCCATACCAGTGATTCTTGTTATGTTTTCACCAGACAGAGTGTGGGCCAAGCTGAAGCTAGCGGCGTCGTCTGTACTATAATAAATTCTGTCGTTTTGGGCCATCATCCATTTTCCAGTTCCATCGGCAGCTAGCGCCGTAATTCTGTCGGTTGTGTGTCCGGTAATTCCGTTCAGTGAAATCTCTGACCAATTGGCGCCACCATCGAGGCTACGATAATATGATTTATTCGAGTCTTGCTTTCCAACAGTCACCCAAACGCCGGCGGCTGTGCCTGTTGATCTTTCAGCCCAAGCAATAACAAGCTGATCGTTGGCTCCGCTATCCAGATCAATATGAGTCCAAGCATTTCCATCAGTCACATCTGCACTACTGATCGATACTTCTTTGTTAGATGAATCATTTGTCATACAATAGATACCATTCCCACTAGCATCTTTTCCATAAGCTACGTCAATTGCATCGGGTGAGCCATCACCAATTCGATCATAGAATGTCCACGAAGTTAAGTCGCTGTTGGCTGCATAACCCACAAATTGCACTGCAGAACCGACGACCCACCGGGACGCGGTTGTGGCCGCGGCTGGTGCCGCTGTTGCCGTTGTGCCTCTAAATTTATAAGCCATATTAGCCTCCGTCGTAAATAGTTTGCTCACCGTCTTCAAACGTAATAATTGTTTTATTTGTTGGATGGGGCTTTATATGTATTTTTAAAAAGTCATCAAACGCATCAAAAAATGCGATTGAACCTCTTGGTGCTGGTGTCAGCCAATGTATAACTGTGTGACCTGTAGCAAAAGTGATACCCTCTATTACGACACCTTCGCCAGAAACACCAGATTCGTCATGCTGGCGACACACTGTAAAGGTTCTAATCCCTTGGGGCGCACGATTGCTTGGTTTTTTGGGCTTTAAATCCTCAAAATCCGTTTGGACTTCAAGATTCTCAATATTTTCTGACATCAGGCATCACCTTCTGGTTCGCGTGTCAGCAATTCCTCAACATATAGTTTCTCAATTGCGTCGACCATAGCTCGCTCGGATGCAGCTACGTCGGGGCATTCCTCTTCTTCGTCTTCATCTAATGGTGGGTGCTGTTCAGTCACCATGTCCTTTAAATTTTGTATTCTTTCAGACATGTTACACATTTTCTGATCCATGCCGGTTAATTTCAACAGCATTGAACTAATACATGGTTTCTTTTTTGACATTTTAAGCTCCTATAGGGTACCAAGAATATCCATAATATTCAGTGGCGTAATTATAATTAGATCTTCCATCACGTCAACGCCATATTCGGTGTTGGCGACGGACACAGCAGTGATGATGCCAACTATGCTGCCTTTTGAATTAAAAACACCAGAACCCGATGAGCCTGCCCATGCATATGAGTTGGCATAAAAAATACCATTATCTTGTTTGTGGCTAACAATTTTTCCATCAAATGTGAGTGGCCCAAGGGCCTGCGGGTATCCGGTGTAGAAGATTTTTTCGTGTACTCTCATATTATATTTCGTCTCTTTTTCATCGTACAAAAAGTCATTAATTTTGATCGGAATTCTATTAAAAATTTGTTCAACTTCCATAATCGCATAGTCTTTGTGACTATTATAAAGCACTATCTCCAAGCAATGAAACATATACTCATCAGCAACCACTATTGTAGTATCACAGTCGCCTACCAAGCTGTGAGCGGTTGTCAATACATATAAACGTTGGTGATGCGAAAAATAGGTACCGGTAGATGATGCCGTTACACCACTCACATCGGAATGTTCGGATGAAGAAATTACTCTTACAGCACTATTGATCGATTTAGATAATATATCACTATACTGATTATTGGCAGGTTCTGTATTCTGTGTATATGATTCTATCCTTTGGGTGGTATCTGTATAGGAGGAAAATACGGCTAATGCGCATAACGATATAAATGCAAAAACTGTAAATATCTTTTTTACGCCCATACTGTAACTATGCGCAAACAACTATACTTGACGTTGATAACTAATAAAAACCGGTAATTCTTTTAATCCAGCCCTTTGTGCAAAGAAGATAAATTCCTCTCCGCCAGTGACTTTAGCAATTTTATTAACTTTTCCAATCGCTAGATAAACTGGTGCGGTTGGTCCTGTTTTAATAAAATTTCTATACCTACCTTCAAAGTCTCTATCGTCGCCGCGATATTCTGTGTCTTCGATAAACGGCAAAAGTTCTTCAATTGGAAACATGGTGTGGTATCTCATATCATTAGTGTTTGACGGCATATCATAGCCCATCACGCCGGCTTCTGCCCAGTCATCTATTAGACGCTGCAGCATAGGCCGTGGCGTTGGCATGTCTCTCCCGGAGGTATATCGCTGGGCGCCAAGGTTACCAGCTACACCACCACCAAATCCATACTCAGACAAAGAATTGTTCTCTCTAACTGTGCGGATCGTTCCTTTTCGATTTGTTCTATGCATTGCAGAAACTGTTAATATTCTAAGGCCTCGTATTTTTCTCATTGCAGGCAACAGCACTTCATCGCGATACTCGACGCGGGATTTGGCACCCAACAATTCAAACTTGATGTCATAAAGGACATATTCTGCGGTTGGTGTAACCTTTCTTTTCTTAGCTGCCACTGGTCTAACAGTTGTTATGCCGGGGATGCCTCTAATTTCTGTTTGTGTCTCTGATTCAGAGCCACCAATGTCACTATCAACAGTGCAGCCGACTTGAATGTTATAGATACGTAGATCATAACTGTCGTCAGCTTCTGCAAAAACTTCTTTTTGATCTCTCAATAGTTTTTCGATCCGTTCAATCTGTGCTTCCATGCTTTCACGCACGTCATCGTCGTAAGCGTCAAAGTGTGATGGTTCGCCGGCTGGTCTTGGTTCTCCCACAGTGCCTTGTAGTGGTGCGCCAAAATTGCGTGCTTTAGGTGTCTTAGCACCAAGTTTATTGGCTTGGTTATCAACCAACTCTGGCCACATAGCGGGACCTCCGGTGTTGTTATCTATTGCGCCAAGGTTACCATACGAACGGAAATTGTTTTGAACCATTGGGATGAGAAAGTGGGTCGACATTACAAACCTTTCTACCTCATTCATGTCGTTATAGTTGTCCTCGAACCATCCTACAAGGTGCATTATTTTATCTGCAACTTCACGGATAGAAGATCCGGGTGACGCAGCATCTCCGGCAGGGCCATAGGTTTGTTTAATGCTGTTGATTGCATTCTGGATTTCTTGGTTATCCATAACTTTACTTCTACGCTTTTCGATGTTCTCCATGAAAGCCTCCAAGTAAAACTTGACGGTTTCATTAGCGGCGTGGGTGACCAACTCAGGCTTCTCGTTTAAGTATTCAGCAATATCCCTTATAATCTCAAACTCGCCTTCTTCCGATTGGGGACCGACTCGCATACGATATATCCAGCCAATTTGGAGTGTAGGATATTTCGGGGTGTCATATTTTGGCACCAGCAAAACAATAAAGTCGGTGTCGTCACCTAAGAATTTAACTGGATCAACTGCTTTATATTGATCGCCAAAATCAAATTCTTCTTGGCCTTTAACAGTCTGCCTCAAACTACTATTCACCGCAGTGGCGAGCTTGGCAGCAAATACGTTGGCGATGACTGAATCATTGATGCCCTCAAAGTTGCCATAACGAGTCGATTGGCCATATCCAAAGATTTCTCTGAAAATACTCCTAGGCTGGGCGGCACCCATAACGTTGCCTGTTCCTGTTGCATACATCTGTGCATGTGCTGGTAGCGGTTGTGGGTAAAAGTGTAACGGCTGGCCATCTTCTGCGGTCCAATCAAACTGAAGACCGCCTTTTTTGTGAATGACGTGCCACTTATCTAGGTCCGTTAAACTTTCGAGCCCTTCTCTGTTTCTATCGTAAGCAGTCTTCGATATATAGCCACCAGCGGATAATGCTTGTCTAATGTCCTCAATTGCATCGGCGGCGTCGTTTTCTTCGAAATGTAGCATACTATCAGCAAAGTCGTCATATTCACGGACCTCGCCGTCCTCGTCTGCTGCGGCTGTTTCAGATGTTCTTAAGGTGATGCTTAAGTGTGCGGTTGCCGGATAGTCTGAATCTATAGGTTCGCCTTCTGGTTGGGCGCCTTGGAGCATCCTAACTTCATATTCGTAGTCACCATCATCTCCGGGCATCTCATACATCATATCATCAATGCCGACTTCGCTGATAAAGGCGCGCATTGCACTCCATTCGATGGGAATTGGTGTGAAGTCTTGATCTTTTGCCCTGTAAACTTTTCCGGTGTCTTGCATGCCAGTCCATCCCAAGTTAATATCAAAGGTATATCCAGCAGACATGTAAACATATACATTGCCGCCACCATCATAGTCTTCTTCGATAGCATAACCAATCTCTGCATACTCCAACTCGTCACGGTTATCCCAGAAACGTTCATCGACATTCCGGCAATATTCATCGGCGTTGGCCATCCGATCTTCAACAGAACCATGGAAATTGGCACTTGTTTCATTCGATAAGTATTCGATCATGTATTGGATCGTTTCGGCATCACTTGAGTGTTCGCCGCTTTCTTCTACATTTTGAACGTTCATGTTGTCGATAAACCACACGATATGATCCCAAGTCTCTTCAGGTGGGGCATCGTTGTTGCGGCCCTTGATCTGGTAGAGTGTTCTCTCATGTTCGTTATAGGCCATTGTGACGAACGATTCCGACATGCCCTTTATGCGGCGCTCTTTTGCGCTTCGATCATCAGACTTTTTACTGATCGGCTTGCGAAGAGAAACAAGTGTTCCACGACCATCAGAGCCACAGTGGCCCATTCGTGCTGCTTCCATGTCGCAAGACGATACATTCAAGTTATACCAATAAGAACCGTCATCAAATGTATGTATAATATTCTCTGGTTCTTCTTTGCCAGCGAAAAACGCTTCTGCGTAATCGTTAGCTTTTCTAATATCATCTTCGTCTTTGACAAATTCGTAGTTTGTAGGATCTTCATTAAGAAAAGGAATAAGCTCGGTGATCTGGTTAACCCAATAGTGAAAACATGTTCTATAGAAAGATGCGAGGTATTCTTTTGTGCTCTCGACCTTTTCGCTTGGGAGGCCGGCTTTACTTAAAGCCTTGACAGCTTTCATGAAGGCTTTGCGCCAAGTTCCCATTGGTCTGCTAACGGTATTCTTCAGGTTCTGGATAACAAACTTGACTTGTTCGCCTTGTTTAATGCGTTCATCGTCGAACGCTTGTCGCTCGACAGGCTTTCCATCAACTCCACCTTCCCACTTGCCGACTGTGCGAGCTTCTAATGCTTCTGGGTCCGTGGCGCCACCCGTTTCTTTGGTTGCTATAACATATTCGCCATAGTCTCGGACTAACTTATCAACAATATCATACTGGAGCGAAGGTATTGTAAACGCTCCGGCTTTTTGGCCGAGGCTTCCTTTCCAGCTATTGCCAATGTAAACCTTGGCCTTCTCGGGGGCGCTGGGCATCGCCTCTTCTAAATAATCAACCACAAACTCGGGTAGCCCGATGTCTCGCAAGCCCTCTGTTAATACGTCCTCGCGAAGATACTTAAACCAATTATCGGTATAAATTTCCATTATTTTACCTCTTTAACACTATAAATAGTCTTCTTTATAACTAACCGCTGGCAAAAAGGTCAGTCTTTAAAAGAGCTGCTGTGTCTTGCCAACACTCAACCTCGACAGCCTCGCCATTTGGGTGATTGCGTAAAACCTTTGCTAATGCATGATCGTTCCCCGGAAAAGGAATACGATCTCCCACAAACACGATACGATGATCTTTTAGTTTGTCAGTAAAATGGTTAATCACTTGGCCCTTGTCGTTACCCTTGTTAAATATGTCTATGCTTACCGCTCCACCGATAACAAACTCAATTTTGGAATATTTGCTGGACAATTTTTTTACGATTTGCTCTCTTTCGTTGTTTTCCTCGTCGTATGCCTCATATTCTTTACGCTCACTCATGGTCGCATTTCGACCAACAATAGAAAAATTTACCATACCGGTACGCTCTTCATAGTGGCGCCCTGTTTTGGTGTGGTATTCTGAATTCATAACATAACGCTCTAGCTCACTAAAAAATAACGCTTTTTTTGGAACTGTGAATTTGTTCTCATACTCAAGCGTCCAAGAACTATAGCCGTCGACGTCTGGAATCTTCTTATAGAAAGCATTCCCCATGCACGCAAACACACCTTGTGTTCTGTCTGTTATTCTGCGCCCCAATTGGTCCACAATTCTCGGAAAAGAACCACCGGATACAATATACACTTGTTTGCCCTTCTGCCATTTATAAAATTGTGTGGCAAAGCCTTTGTCTATTTTAGTTTTTGCAGGCGTCAGGGTGCCATCTACGTCGAACAGATATATCATCTCCAAAATAGCTGTACCCCCACAATCATAAACGAGAGTGCAACACATATCATAGTCTTCATTGTAAACATGCTTTCGTTTAGAAAGTAATATGTCAGCAATGGAAAAGTGAAATATGACATACTAAAAATTAAAAACCGTGGACCCCATACTTCGCCCCATTCCTCGTAACAAAGTTTAATGCCATACCAAAAGCATATACCAGTAGGCACCGAGAACAAAACTGCAGCCATGAGTGGTTTATCCTTCCACCAATCCCACACAAATTGTGAATTAAGTTGGAACCAGCCGAGAGTTTGTCCTATTGCAAACAAGCAGCAGGCAAATATAATATTAAAAGTTGGCAATTATAACCTCGCGGCAATTAGATTCAGAATCTGTAGTATTTCCATATTTATCAATCAACAATAGTGTTGAAGACACCTCTTTATATTTTTTTATTATATCTGATCTGTAGTTATAAATCAATATATTTTTTTGGTCTGTTGATGTGAAGTATGTAAATAACTTTTCGTGGTCGACCTTTGTCTCTTCAAGGCCAACTGCTTTACCTCCATCGAGGAATTTGTACCTGTAGTCTCCCGCACTAATAACAGTATACTCACCATGTGGTTTAGCTAAAGATTGCTCAAAGGCACTCTTGTCAAATATAAGGTGCAAGTCTTTTGGTTTACGAAATGTTTTTAAGTCTGCTAAGTCTGCGTGACTTAATATGTTTGCTTTAATTTCTCCATATGAAATTAGACCTTCAGAAGTACACTTATTTAGAAGGAAAAACAATGCAGATCTCATATATTGATCTTTAAAGTGGGCCCACTTCTTCTGCATGTAAGGTAGATCTACTTCGTCAAACTTAAAATGTTCCGAAGTTACAATATCATACAACTTTTCGGGATTCTCAGTGAGACATTTCCAAAACTCATAAACGACATATTGTGTTGTCCTCGCACAAACAAACCTGTTATATTTTGAAAGTGACATCTCAAGATCACCACCAAAAAACAGGTAACTATCAATAACAGACCCTTCCGGGATCAGTTTGAGAAGTTGATGTAGTGATTTTGTGTCATGCGTTTTGTTCTTGATCGGGCTTTTCATTTTCTGTGCTGTTTAAATCATCGTAAGTTTGTTTAAAATCGCTAAGCTTATTTTGAAGTTCATCCATGTTGAAGCCTGTAGGAAGCCCGTAAAGATCCTCGCTGGGGGTTTGTGCGGGCGCCTCTGTGTCACTGTTGTCGTTAGTGCTGCTGACATGCGCCAGATATCCTTTCACAATATTCTGGATATCTTGTAAGATATAATCAACATTCATAAGGCTTTGTCTTGCTTCATCTATACATCCTAATGCATCGACTGTTAAAGCACTCTTGCATTCTTTAATGTCGTCAAGATAAGTTGTAACATCGTTTAAAGGCCCATATGCCTTAACGATAAGTTTTTTTGTTTCTTCTGGTAAGTCATCAATATCAATAGTATATTGTAAGTTTACTCGCTGTCCCATATTATCCTCTCAATAATTGTCTGTTGGTGTTTAGTGATCTCTCTACAATGTCGGGGGCGCCCACAACCACAATCTCTGTTCCTGTGTGGCCACGATTAATTGTCAGCTTTGTGAATCTGTGGTTTGTGTTTAATCCTTCTGTGAGAGGTAGTGTTTCATTAATCTTTTGAAGTCTTGCTTCCTCTCGGATCATAACAACATGCTCCGGGTTTATAAATACTTCCCTTAGCGTATAATCGTTTTGTCTTGTTGTCAAGGTGTTGTTTTTACACACCTCGGTTAGCTTCACTAACATGTCTGCTCCACTGGGTAGATGCATTTCAAAGATACTGTCGTCTCTTGACCATTTGCGAATACTCTGCAAGTATTGAATGCATCCATTTCTAAAAATACTCCTGTGATGGGTTTCTTAGTTTTAAAATATTTTAGGTTGCTGCTGTTCTCTTTTACGTCCCACAGATCAACATCTTGTGGTATATAAATTAAATCGCCTTTTGTCATAGTTATCATAATTTACTCCGTCTGGATAATACCGTAATTAGTAGTAATTAGTGTACCAGCACAACTAGCGGCATTTTGCAACGCTGTGCGTGTTACCTTTACAGGATCTACGATGCCGGCATCAAATAGTTTTGTCAACTCTTGATTTTTAAAGTCCCAGCCGCAATCGCTATCATCTGGCTTTTCAAGAATCTTAGAGATTATGATGTCTGCTGATTTATCACCTGAATTTGCGGCCATCTGTCTAATCGGTTCGCGGCAGGCAGCCTGCACAACGGATGCTCCCATCGCTTGATCGTTACTGTTCGTGGTTATAACAAGAGAATTGCTAGCGCGCAGGAGTGATGTTCCGCCGCCGGCGATGATCCCCTCATCAAGAGCGGACTTCACTGCCTCCAGTGCATCTTCGATTCGATGTTTGCGTTCAGTCATCTCGACCTCGGTGGAACCACCAACCCGAATAACGGCTACTCCAGATGATAGGCGTACAACACGACCTTGAATGCTCTCGCACTCGTCCATCGACTCGGTCTGCTCAATTTGTGTCTTTAAACTTTCAATTTTTGTTTCGACTTCTTCGAAATCACAATCGCCGCCGACAATAGTGGTAGTGTACTTGCTACACTCAATAGACTTTGCGCTACCAAGATCAGACAATGTAACGTCATTAAGTTTAGAACCACCTTCACGCGTAATAAACTTAGCGCCGGTAGATAATGCCAAGTCTTGCAAAAGACTTCGTCGTTCTTCGCCGTAAAGGGGGGCTTTAATAGCTGCAATCTTTAATGTTCCTCGCATTGCATTCATGATCATGGCCGCTAATGCTTGGCCTTCAACCTCTTCAGCAACAAAAATTAAAGGCCTACTTTCTCTCGCTGCCATCTCTAAGATAGGCATGATTGGCTCAACCGCAGATATCTTATGATCTGTGACGAGGATTAAAGGATCGTCATGTGACATAGTGGCGCGGCGCTCATCAGTAACGAAAGCAGCCGCCGCGTATCCAGCTTGAAGCCGAAACCCCTCAGTAATATCAATGGAGGTCTCAACTGATCGTGATTCTTCGATAGTGATAGAACCATCTTGACCAACCTTGTCAACTGCCATTGCAATTAAATTACCAATTGTTTTGTCATTGTTAGCTGAGATAGTCGCAATGTGTTCAATATCCTCAATACTGCGGATGGGGTGAGATAGGTCTTTCAGATTTGTCACGACCTCTTCCACAGCCAAGAGAATACCTCTTTGTAATTCTGTGGGTGATACGCCTGATGCTATGAACCGCTGGGATTCCCGGAGGATGGCTCTCGCTAAAACAGTAGCAGTCGTCGTGCCATCACCTGCGTCAGCGTTAGTCTGAACAGCTGCTTGTTTGATGACCTGAGCCGCGGCATTCTCGATGGGGTCCTCTAGTGCTACAAAGTGAGCAACAGTGACACCATCTTTTGTAACGAAGGGTGTCTTGCCCTTCTCTTGTAGCAGAACATTTCGGCCTCGTGGACCAAGTGTTGAGGCGACATTGTCTGCTAGAGTGTTCGCCCCATTCATAATTTTTTGTTGTAGTGATTGATTGTCGTCGTATTCTCGACTCATTAGTACCTCGGAGTTATATTATATTATAATCTTAAATTGTGATTTTGTCAAGCTATTTTATATCTTTTGTTTGTTCAGTTTTCTTACCAATGTTTTTTGCAGATGTAATAGCAGAATCAGCCTTAGAATCATCCTCAAGACCACCAGCAAAATAACCTTGAATATTGGTACTCAAGCTTGACAGTTCTTCAAAAATTTCAAAGACAGTTCTGTTTACATCATCAACCAGTTCGTTGAATACGTTCTGTACACTTTCAGTACCAATTGTAATTTGACCAATCTTTACATCATTCTGGGCTTTTGCCAAAACCCTGTATTCGCCTGCGAGTCTTTCAATACCATAAATATCATTTCTTCTAAGTTCATATTGGTTGCCGCGGCGTACTGCTCCAAGAGATAGCATCAGTGCTTTTCTCTTTTCGCCTGTGGATAGTTTATCATTGAAAAACTTTCTGGACTCGGCGGCGCTGGCATACGATCCTAGGCCGCTGCTAATACTGCTGAGTTTCTGTTGGGCTTTGAAGTATGCTTCTCTAGCTTTGTCTTGCGCATCATATAACACTTCAAATAGTTTTGATGGATCAACATTTTCAATTTGCTTCTCTTCTAAAAATTTAGTAAGGAAAACTCTGAGTGGGGCGCCGGCTGCAGGCCTGAATGATCTACCGCCTTGTCCAACGCTAAAATTCTCGTAGCCGGCCTGTCGTTTTCTGAATAGGATTCTGTTTTCTTTATAGTTTAACTCTGCTTGCAGTTCGCTAAACCATGGCTCATTTCCAATTTTTGCTTTAAGAATATCATAAAACTTAGCCTCGATATCATCAATCGTTGGCATTTTGGGTACCTTGAAATTTAAAGCTCTTTCGCCCGCAATAACAGATTGTGGCAGCCTTATTAGTTGACTATTTTCTCCATCAGCACTTCTAAAAAGAATTTCAACAATATTGTCAGAAGTGAGGTCGTATTGATAAACACCGATATCGCCTTTTCTGTCTAAGTCTTTCCCTTCTAACGTTTTAGTGGCAACAACATATCTCATATAATATGGACTGCGCGATAAGTCACCAATTAGATCATTGTAGCTCCCGCCGGCCTTTAAAGTTTTCTCATTATAAAGTTTCAAACTTATTGGTACACCTTTGCCAGTAGTCAAATCAGCAATCGTATTTGCTCCTGCTGCTGGAATTTGTGAACCACCCAACAATACCGCTAAAAAAGCTTCAAAGTTGAAGCCGGCTGATGATGCATTAAAGTTTGTAATAACTGTGGTCAGTGTCTTCAGGAACACAAGGTATGACAATGTGTTGGCAATCCTTTCACCTTGACTATCGCCAAACCCAGCCAAGGACTTTGCGTATGTAGGATCATTAAGGAGCCGGGATACATTTTTAAGTTTCACTCTCAAATCATTACCGGGTATTCTTTGTAGGTATTGTTCCAGCTCTTCTCTTTTGGCTGCAGCACCAGAGTCGTTACTGTTTAAGGATGCCCAGCCTAATTCCGACACAGATGGTGCAGGGATTGCTGATTGTGAAAAAGTCTTTTTGCCACTGAACATATCTTGTTGAGACTCTCTTTCAGATATAATATTATTTTTTTTAATGAACTGAAACACCTCACCTATTATATCATCAATCTCACTTATTGCTTTGTTAGGTTGCTTGCGCACCTCTATGAACATATCTTTTAAATAATCACTCATGTAAAAACCTCATATAATTTCGTCAGCGATACCTAATTCGACCGCTTCTTCTGCTGATAAATAGACGTTAACTTTACGTTCCAGCATTTTTTTAAGTTTGACTCTTGTGAGTTTTGTTTCGGCGATTAACGCATCGCAGTACATATCCTGTAGTTCTTCGATTGCCTCCATCTCGTTCATCATATTATGTAGAGAGCCATGGTTGCCCCCGATAACCGAATGTATCATGACGCGACAATTCTTGCCGAGTTGGCGTTTGCCCTTCGTGCCGGCGGCTAGCAACAGTACCCCTGCCGACATGACTTTCCCTAAACCTATTGTTTTTATCTCGGTGGTATCTCTAATGTTTCGCATTAAATCATACATCGCAAACATATCATCGGCGTTGCCACCGTATGTTGACAGATAAAAGTCCACACCCTTTCTGTCTTTGGGTTCGACTTGCAAGTTCATTTCGTTGAAATATAACATACTGTGGATGATTTCTGCAATCTTTTCGTCATTGACGTCAGCAAACAAGCCCACGACCCGCATGTCTGGCTCTTGGTTCCCGGCAAGGGCGCTGGGATCAACTATAACAATCTTCTTTTCATCTTCTGCACCGCCTATCATTTCTTTAATCCTTTTTATCATTGTACAACTCCGTTGGTATTTCTTGTTTAAATTTTGCTAAAAATAGCATAGCTTCCTCCCAAGTATCAAAGTGTTCCAGCACGCTAAGATACTCTGGAATGGGTCGGTTGATGGCTTTAATGGATTGTGATTTAAAAAAATCAATATCGTTTTGTATAAAAATTTTATAGGCCTCTATCTCACTTTCAGAGGCGCCTTTTTCGTGTAGTTTTAAAACACCGAATGACTTTACATACGAATATTTTTCAATTGCGCGCAGCAACATCATCAACACTGTAAGCTTACCATGAAGAAATATGAGGGATCCAGTCTTAGCTGCCACATATGTGTGAAAGGTTCTGTGTGTCATGTATCCAAACAAAAACACAAGTAGGTAAAGTAAAATTTCCAAGCTATCTCCAAAAAAATAACCACCAGAGTAATTAGCTGGTGGTTATATTATAATAGCTCTTTTTTACTTTGTCAAATTATTTTGTGAGTCTTTTCATAATTCTTTCCGCAAGAGAGTCTATTACCTGTTCCTTGCGGTTTTGAGCTTGTAAACGAGCAGCAACACGGCGCGCAACTTCAGCAACCAAATCTTCTTCAGTTTCTTCAGCCATAACGTCGATCTCTTCCTCGTCTTCCTCACCGCCCATGGCCATCTCTGGCTCATCGGCTGCTGGTTCGTCCATGGGTTCCATGGCAGGCATATCAGCTTCTAAATCATCACCCCCTTCTACGCCTTCTTCTCCAGCTTCCACAGATACCTGATCTTCAATACCAAGAGCCTGTGCGACAGCAAGAACTACGTCTGCCATCAATTCTTCTTTTCCGGCACTGTCCATAGCGCCCATTTCGTCGTCCATATCGACGCCCATATCATCTTCAGGGGCGCCCGTGTCCATTTCTGCATCACCCATATCATCGGCGGCTGCATCCATTTCCATTCCGACGTCGTCTTCGACTTCGTCTTCATCACGATCATAGGCCACGCCCATTTCTTCAAGATCTTCAACTTCTTCAGCAACAGGCTTTTCGTGGACGTCTTCGGCGCCCTTCTCATCCTGATCTACTTCAGTCATCTCTTTCTTATGATCTTCTTTATCACGGTTGCCCGGGGGGGTTCCGTACATTTCTTCAATCTTGGCCGTGCCAAGGGGTTCCAAGTTGGCCAATTTCATAAATTGACGAACCTCGGATTCTGTTAACAAAGTCTTACGAGCCATTATAAATTCTCCTTGTTTATTCGAATAAACTCAAAATAAATAGTATTAACGTCTTATAAACACCTAAAAAAAAGAGTTCAATGACGTTGTGTGTTTCTTTATCTTACTTAGTGCCTTAGTTTCTATTTGTTTAATTCTTGCAAAAGAAAGATGCAAGCGGTCTGCAATTTGTCTAAGTGTCATGGAACCATTGTGCTTTATTGACACTAGAGAACAATTATTTTCTTTTGAAAAATCAATCCAGTGTTTGCAATCACTGTGAGGGCAGTTAACCCCCAGTTCAACACATTTTCGTGAACATGTTAATAAACCATCACCTCTCATAAGTCTGGGTGCTCCTGTGCTATTAGATCAAATATGTTACTGATCTCTGCATCATTGAAAGATAGATCGTGCATTACTTCTTTTCCTTTTTCTTTTAACTTTTGTATTTTTTTACGTTTTGATTTTGACTGGCCGCTGTTTTCACTTATAAAATTATATAATCTATCATCATCATTAATAAAACCAGCTATAATCAAACGAAAAAACTTTGATTGTGTTATGCCTATTTCTCGCAACTTTAAAATAAACTGAGCGTGTTTATTGTCATTTTCAGTAAACACAATGCGTTTATTAAGGTTGCTATGGTTGTTGTCAGGCATCACCACTTCCTGTTTGAAATGTGGGTACCACTTTCAGTAGCGCCGGCAGACGTTTGCATCATAAACTCTGCGACAGAGTGGAAATGCTTAATAGAGCGCGCCCCAGAATAGGATAAACCAGAACGTACACCTTTTTCTAAATCAAACAAAGTATCTTTTACGGAGCCACGAACTGGTACTCGCGAAGATACTCCCTCAAAAGAGGAATACTTACCCTTCCAATCTATTTGAGCCTCTTTAGATGCCATACCTCTATAGGTTTTCCAAACAAATCCATCTTTGCCTTTAAAAACTTCTCCGGGTGATTCGGTAGTGCCGGCTAATAGTGAGCCACACATCACCGCATCGGCGCCGGCAGCTAACGCTTTTACGATATCCCCTGAATTTCTAATACCACCATCGGCAATGATGGCAATATCCCTATCGGTCTTTGCACATTCAAGGATTGTTTGGAGGCCCGGCATGCCGTGGCCTGTTTGAATTCTGGTTGAACATATAGAGCCGCCTCCGATATTACAGCGCGCTGAATCGGCGCCCCAGTCAGCTAAATCGGTGGCCCCTTGTAACGTGGCCACATTGCCGGCCATGATATGATAATCATCGCCAAGCATCATGCGCAATCTTTTTAATGCTATCTTCATAGAACTGTGGTGGCCATGGGCGACGTCAATGCAAATAAAATTAGCACCCTGATTATAAGCCTCTGAGGCGCGTTCAAGGTAGTCCCCTGTGATGCCAATAGCAGCACCGATATTGTTATTTATATTTTTTGCTGCCTTTGAAATTATCGCTGATTGCTCTTCAATACTATTATATCTGTGAACGATCCCAGCCCCGCCGCAGGAATCCATTGCTATACACATTTCGTGTTCCGAGACTGTATCCATTGGTGATGAAAACACGGGTAATGATAATTTTAAGTCGCTTCCTAGATCGACAGATAAATCGATCTCTCCCCGTGATTTAATATCGGAATATTTTGGCACCAATAACACATCATCATATGATACTCCATGCTTAAACATTATTTCTCCCTCCTAATAAAATTCTTTATCTCTTTAGTGGTATACCACGTTGCATCATTTGGTTTTTCAGGATCATTTAATACCCTTGTTTTGGTGCACCGGCCCCCTTGAGTTTGGAAGAGTGCGATTGACGGCACCCCGTTGAGCTTAAGTTTTTCAGCCACTACTCCATCATCATCAACATTGTGCGCAAAGAAATAAATATCCTCAAATTGCGAATCTTCTGATATATCGATGAAATAATCACTCAGGGCATAACAATAGTGACAACCATTTGAATAAAACTTAATTACCACTGTTGTTTTATCGTTATCTTTGAGGCCCCCTTCCATGATCTTTTGTATTGCATTGGTAGATATTCTACTTACGGCCATTTTCAATTTCCTCCTTTAAAGTTTTTATTGCGTTATTGGCCATTTCCCAACAATCGGGACAATATAGCCTTACCGTATTTTCTTCGTCTCTCACAACAACATTCCAAGTCATAGCCATTTGTTTATCTTTTTTGTCATATGGCTTAACACATGCAGAGCATTCGTCAGGTAACTTGTCAAACTGCAAAATTTTCTGAGCAATATTTTCAGAGTCTTGCTTTTTGGCAAGTTTTTCCATTGCTCTGCGTTCTTTACGGTTCACTTTTCTCACCGTCTTTCTGACTCTTGCGATATGTAGTAGATCTCTCCATCAAGTCGTCATGTGTCAAATTCTCTGGCGTGTCTTCTTCAACTTCGACTTCTGTTGGCTGTTCTGGTTCGTTTGAAGTTGCCTCGTCTTCTGTTTGCCGTGAGAGGGCGCCTGAGTATTGCTGCAATGTGACCATAGCCCCTTCAAGTTGAGCGAGGGCCACTGCATGCTGTACGATTAGATCTGTTGTGTCTGTGGTTGCTGGTCTATGGTATAGATCTTTAATTATCCCGAATCTCTCGGTTGCCTTTGATCTAAGTCGCATAATAGCAGCTTGTAAAATTTCTTCTGTCATTATCTATTAATCCCCTCTACTCTCCACAAGTCATCTCCACCATCAAATACTACGACTGCTGATGGGAATGGTGCACAATTCTTACTGTCACCAAACTTAAGGCGACCCTTTACAAAGTGAATCTCTGATGCCTTCATCACATACTTGTGCCAATACTTTGTATCGGTTCGCGCTGGGATGAGCATCACAACCTTTGTTTCATTCTTCATGGCTTCATTATAACCTTTCTCGATCCACTTGTCAATACC
>MDSV01211249.1_pt1 | contig 29223 bp, 27 predicted proteins | sample 810851 | NCBI WGS metagenome assembly MDSV01 (sample SAMN05326640, study PRJNA326480) | marine metagenome | isolation source: seawater | place: Atlantic Ocean: North East | collected 2012 | reverse complement strand
GGAGTAATATAATAATAATTTAAATCTATAAATGCTGGTTGGACTATTAAGAGCATTCCTAAGAAACCCAAAAATACCGCTGACCATCTTTTAATTCCTACTTTTTCAGAGAGAAAAAATATAGATGCTATAGTTACAAATATAGGTCCTCCAAAGGTCAGTGAAACAACATCGGCTAAAGGTAATTCCCTTAAACCATAAAATAAAGCTATTATCGCCAGAGCTCCACTAATAGCCCTAAACGCATGAAGACCAGGACGTGAAGTCTTATAAAAAGTTAAAATCTTATCTTTTGGTATAATAAAAAAAATCGGAATAAATCCGATAAAAAACCTAAAAAACAAAACTTGACCTACTGGATAATAATCAAGCCATTTAACACAAATATCCATTATTGAAAAACATATTACGCTTCCCACCATGTACAATACGCCTATTTGATTTTGAGTTAACAATTTATTATTCTCCAATTTAAAATATATTAAATAACTTATGCGGAAATGTACACTAGCTCTAGGGTGTTTTTGGAAACCTGAGGAAAACTTTAAAGATAAACCTGGTATTATAAATACTGAAGTTGGTTACGCAGGAGGGCAAAAATCCTTAGTAACTTATGAGGAAGTTTGCACAGGAAACACAGGCCACGCAGAAGTAGTAAGGTTGTCATATGACGAAAAAATTATTTCGTTTAAGAAAATACTAGACTTATTTTTTAATATGCATGATCCAACGCAAAAAGATATGCAATACCCAGATGTTGGAACTCAGTATAGAAGTGAAATTTTTTATGAAACAGATGAACAAAAAAAAGAAGCTGAGGCTGCAGTAATTGAAAAAAATCCTACATATAACGGTAAGATTCAAACAAATATTTCAAAAATTAAAAATTATTGTAAAGCTGAAGAGTATCATCAAAGATATATTGAAAAAAAAAGTATATGAAATCTTTAGTTTCATCAGAGTGGTTAGATAAAAATCTAGAAAATGTTAGAATATTTGATGCAAGCTGGCATCTACCGGCGGCTAAAAGAAATGCTTTTCAAGAGTTTAAAGAACGTCATATAAAGAATTCTTTATTTTTTGATATTGATAAAAATTCTAACCAAAAATCATCATTGCCTCATATGCTTACAGAAAAAGGAGAGTGGGAAAAAATTTTATCAAAATTCGGTATAAATAATTCTGATCATGTAATTATTTACGATAATTCTGGTGTTATAAGTTCATGCCGTATTTGGTATAACTTTTTATATTTTGGACATGATGCAAACTTAATATCTATTTTAGATGGAGGATTAAAAAAGTGGCTGCACGAAAAAAAATCAACTTATAAAGAAATTAAAAGTTTTGATGAAAGTAAATATCAAGCGACAGAGAACTCTTCTCTAGTCTTAAATAAAAGTCAAATTGAATCAAATATTAAAGATAAAATTTTTGAATTGGTGGATGCTAGAAGCAATGAAAGATTTTTAGGAAAGCTACCTGAGTTTAGAAAAGAACTTAGAAGTGGAAACATTGAAGGATCGAAAAACCTACCTTTCACAGAATTAATTAATAAATCAGATAAAACTTTTAAAAAAAAAAATGAATTAAGTGATATTTTTATAAAACATAAAGTTGATATCAATAAAAACCTTGCATTTACATGCGGATCAGGCATTACTGCGTGTGTTTTAGGTCTAGCTAATTCTATCATAAGTGGTAAAAAACCTTTGATCTATGATGGCTCCTGGTCAGAATACGGGCTTAAATAAAAAATGAAAACATCAACAAAACTTAAAACCATACTAGTAACTTTTCTAATTATAATTTTTGGAATTATTATAGCTCGCCATTTTATCGGACTTCATTTTAAAAAGAAATTTAGCGTAAGACCAGCGCCAGGCGTAATCATAACAAAAGTTGAAAAATCTCTTTTTTATGAAAGCTTGGAAACTTTTGGAACTGCTATCGCCCAAAACTCTAAAGTATATAGAGTAAAAAAAGATGAAATAGTCGGTAATTTAAAAATTGAAAACAGATTTGTAAAAAAAAACGAAATAATAATCGCATTAAAAAATGAAAAAAATATCATTGCAGATTTTGAGGGAAAACTTGGAAAAAGAGAGATAGCACAAGGAGTACTAGGATCTAATAGTCTTATAATTACTTTAGATGATCTAAAAAAAATTGTTATAGATATTAAAATTCCAGAAAATTATGTTGGTATATTAAAACCTGGATTAAAAGCAGAAATAATAAGCTCTGCATTCAATAAAACTTTTAAAGGTAAAGTCGATTCAATAAGTTCAAGAATAGATCCATCTACAAGATCAATATTAGCGAGAATTAAAGTGGATAATTCAAATTTTGAAATTATACCTGGTCAACTAATGACTGTAAAAGTGATTTACAATGAAATAAATCAAATCGGAGTTCCAGAAAGTGCTGTTACCATACAAGGAAATACTGCTTTTGTATATATTGTAAAAAATAACGTTGCTGAAAAAAGAGATATAAAGATAGGAAAAAGAAATTTTGGGAAAGTTTCAGTAGTTTCAGGGTTATCAAAAGGTGATGTGGTAATTAGTGAGGGTGTATCTAAAGTTAGAAATAAATCAAAAGTGAAAATTATAAATCAATAAAATTAATATGTTCTTAACCGACTTATCTATTAAGAGACCTGTAGTTGCATCAGTAATGAGTTTAGTTTTGGTTATATTTGGATTAGTGACTTTTCAAGAGATACCTACAGATGAATTACCTGAGGTTCAACCACCAGTAGTTACAGTACAAACAGAATATAGAGGAGCATCAGCTGAAATAGTTGATACACAAATTACTCAGAAGATTGAAGATTTTATAGGAGGGACTCCTGGATTAGAAACAATTGACTCCTTTAGCGAAGATGAGAGTTCAAGAATTACTTTAACTTTTGAAAACGGCTTAGATCTTGATGACGTTACGAATGACGTAAGAAGTTCTGTTTCAAGAGTTGTAGATAATTTACCTGAAGGAGCTAATCAACCTGAGATATTTAAACAAAGTGCGGGAATGAGAACTACTATGTGGTTATCTTTCAACTCCGAGACGATGACCGATTTAGAATTAACTGACTACGCAGATAGATATTTAACAGATGTTTTTTCTACAGTGAATGGTGTAGGTAGAGTGAGATTAGGCGGAGAGAGAGAGTTATCTCTGAGAGTTTGGCTTGATCCAATTGCATTAGCAGCAAGAGATTTAACTACACAAGAAGTGGAAGAAGTTCTAAATAAAGAAAATATTGAATTTCCTGCAGGAAGAATTGAGTCTAAAGATATCGATCTTACAATCAAATTAGATAAAGCTTACAAAAATTTAGAAAATTATAAAAAATTACCCCTCAAGAGAGCTAAAGATGGTTCAATAATAACTCTCAACGATGTTGCCAGAGTGGAGTTAGGTGCTGCGTCTACTAGGACTTTGTTTAAAGGAAATGGAAAACAAGTAGTAGGAATAGGGATATATCAACAATCCGATGCTAACACTATTGCGGTTGCAAAAGGTGTTAAAAAAAAGATTAACCAAATCAAACCTTCTTTGCCACCGGGTACAACTTTAGAAGTTTCATTTGACAGAAGTAATTACATTAAAGCTGCTATTTCTGAAGTTTACAAGACTCTAATTATTGCTTTAATATTAGTAACAATAATAATTTATTTATTCTTAGGCAATATAAGAGCATTAATTGTACCACTAATCGCTTTACCAGTTTCTTTAATCTCGACCTTTTTATCGATCTATATTTTTGGTTTTACGATCAATCTTTTTACTCTAATGGCTTTAGTGCTCGCTATTGGAATAGTAGTAGATGATGCAATTGTTATGCTAGAAAATATAGTAAGAAGAATAGAATTAGGTGATAGCCCACTTGTAGCGGCGTATAAAGGAGCAAAGCAAGTATCTTTTGCTATCATAGCAACTACGATTGTACTTGTAGCAGTTTTTGTGCCTTTAATCTTTATAAAAGGTATAACTGGTGTTTTATTTACTCAAACTGCAGTCACACTTGCCTCAGCTGTAATAATATCAAGTTTTGTTGCTTTATCTTTAAGTCCAATGCTCGGAAGCAAATTTTTAAAAAAAAATATGAACAAGTCTAAAATTGTAATTAAATTTGAAAAATTTTTGAAAAATATGTCTCAAGTTTATAAAAGTTCTCTTTTAAACTGGATTGCAAAAAAGAAAATAATTATTACATTTTTAGTAGGAACTCTAGTTCTCACATTGTTCCTGTTTAACTTTGCGCCAAAACAATTAATCGCACCAGAGGATCGGGGAGCATTTTTTGTAATAGTAAAAGCACCACAAGGTTCTGGATTTAATTTCACAAAAAATAAAGCAGAGGATATAGAGAAACTCTTACTACCAGAAGTTGGAAAAGGTGAATACCGTAAACTAATAATGAGAGTGCCAGGGTTTGGAAAATCTGCAAAACAAGTTAATAGTGGTTTCATAATTGTTCTTTTAGAACCCTGGTCAAAAAGAGATCGTCACGGAGTCAAGATTATGAGAGAGTCTTTTGGAAAAATTGGCAGAGTGCCAGGGGTATTAGCTTTTCCTATAATGCCTCAAGGTATAAGGACTGGAGGTGTTGAAAGTCCTGTTCAATTCGTCGTCTTAGGCAACACTTATGATCAGTTAGTAAAATGGAAAGAAATTATAAAAAAAGAAGCTAGAAAAAATCCGGGCTTGACGTCAATACAAGATGATTTTGATTTAAATAAGCCTCAATTAAATGTTCAGATTAATCAAAAAAAAGCTGCAGACCTCGGAGTATCTACATCTGACATTGGTAGAACAATAGAAACTATTTTTGGTTCAAAAACTGTCACAAATTTCACTCAAGACGGAAAAGAGTACTCTATTATACTTCAAGGCGACATCAAAGATAGGAGGGAACCAGACAGTATCAGTAAGGTTTTCGTAAGATCAAAAAATAATGGAAAACTTGTATCGATATCTAATTTGGTTGAATACAATGAAGAAGGAAAATCTGCATTCTTAGCGAGGTATAACCGTCAGAAAGCTGTAACAATTTCCGCAAGACTAGTCGGGGACTATTCTTTAGATCAAGCACTGAAATTTCTTGTTCAAGTAGTCGAAGATAATACACCAAAAGCAAAAATTGCATACAAAGGTGAAAGTGAAGAGTATAAAAAAACAAATAATGAACTTTATATTATTTTCGCTTTAGCTTTGATAACTGCATACTTGGCAATGTGCGCTCAATTTGAAAGTTGGAAGCATCCTCTTACAATAATGTTAACTGTGCCTATGGCAATTTTAGGAGGTCTATTGGGTTTATTGGTAGTTGGATCATCTTTGAATATATACAGCCAAATAGCGTTAATAATTCTCATAGGCTTATCTGCCAAAAATGGAATTTTAATTGTAGAATTTGCAAATCAAATAAGGAAAGAGGGAAAAAACATTGAGACAGCAGTCGTTGAGGCAGCTACAATTAGATTAAGACCAATACTAATGACTAGTCTTTCAACAATTTTTGGTGTTTTACCACTTATAATTGGAACAGGCCCAGGAGCTGCGAGTAGATTAACAGTGGGAATAACTATATTTGGAGGAATGATCTTTTCAACTTTCTTCACACTATATGTAATACCTACAATTTATACAATTCTCGGAAAAAACACTAAAAGAATTGACTCTGTAGAAATAGAATTAAATAAACAACTTAAAAAATAATATATTTATTTTTGTCTAGATTTTTTTTGCATAATGTAAGCTGCTTTCTGTATTTACTTGCTAAGTCTTTTACAGATTTTGCGTAAATAATCGCTTTTTTATCCTTGGAATAATTTTTGTAATCTCCCCAACCTTTATAATAGGCCAGATACTGCTTAAATGCATCAGCTTTAGATATTTTTAAAATTTTAGAAGTTTTATGTATGTACCAACCTATAAAATCAACAGAGTCTTTAAATCTTGCACGTGTAGCCAAAGGATTTTTTGTTTCTTTTTTATATTGCTCCCAAGTTCCTTTTACCGCTTGAGAATATCCGAATGAAGACGAGGGTCTTTTAAATGGTATGACTTTAAATAATTTCTTTCGAGGAGGTTTTGCTAACCAATTAAAATCACTTTCTTTTTTTACAAATGCTAATTGTAAATGTATTGGTGCACCCCATTTCTCATATGATGCTTTAGTATGTTTGTACCAAAGATATCTCTCTTCAAATATTGCACAGCTATTCTGAGTATTTTTTGGAATTGAAGAACATGCAGACAATGCCAGTAAGATGAAAATTATTATCTTTTTTTTATAAAGAATCACTTTGAAAATTATACTAAAATTTAGTTAAGCTTTCTCCATTTTTCTGGCCTAGTAAAATCTCCTCGCCATATGCCTAACTTATTTTTTTTTGCATATTTTTCATCATCTAAATATTTTTTTGAATACTTCTTATAAGAAACAGCATAACCATTCCTTACCATCCATTTGTTAAGGTTAATTTTATCTTTAAAACAAGTTGACAAATATCTTTTATATCTATCCCGTGATTTGTATGAACAATTGACTTCAGAATTATCTATTTTTTTTATCAATTCTTTTTTAGAGTCAACCCCACAAGAGTAGTCTTTTTGAAGTGTAAATCCTATAATAGACGAAAATTTAAAAAAACTTTTTTTACATGTTTGTCTTATTTCTGGTGCATCTATACCTTCTAACCTTATTTTGTATGTATTTATATGAATAGTGTCACCATCAATAATTTTTGGTAGGCCGGAAATTTCTCCACCTTTTAAATAGCTAGATGTAAATAAAATTAAAAAAGATATAAAAAATTTTATCATTTAAATAATTTGTAGAAAATAATTACAACTAAAATACCTGCAAGATTAGCTAATAGATCGTAATATTCAAAGGCTCTATTTGGTATAAATAAATGTGATATTTCGAGTAAAATTGAGAGTAAAAAAATCAAATATATGTTTGCAAAAATTACTTTAAATTTATTACTGATAATAATTGCTAAACTAGTTAACCAAATAAAGTAAATACAATGATTTATTGAAGTTCCAATAGGATTTGAAATCAAGTCAGGTTGTTTTCCTAAGTCTCCGTATAAAAAATATCCAATAAGACTTCCTGGGAAAAGATAGACAATAAGTAATACAATTATTGAAAAATAATATAAATATTTGATTATGTGGAATATAGTATTTTTCATTTCAAATTTTATATAGTACATAATATCTTTAACAATTAATATGAGTAAACTAATTCTAACGAGACATGGACAAAGTGTTTGGAATGCAGAAAATAGGTTTACTGGATGGGTTGATATTGATCTTTCAGAAAAAGGAGTGGAAGAAGCCGAAAAATCGGGAGAACTTATTAAAAAACTCAATCTTAAAATAGATATTTCCTATACCTCTTATCTAAAGAGAGCAATTAAAACACTTACAACAATCCTTCAGAAAAATGGTCTTCCACTTGTGTTTAACACTGCATGGCAACTCAATGAGAGACACTATGGGTCGTTAACTGGACTTAATAAAGATCAAACTAAAAAAAAATTAGGTGAAGAACAATTTAGAAAATATAGAAGATCTTGGGATGTAGCTCCTCCCGCTATGCAAGAAGATAGCCCATATCAATCAGAATTTAGTCCATTAAATTCTAGTATTCCTGTTAGTATGACACCTTTTACTGAATCTCTTAAAGATACATATGAAAGAGTTGTTCCATTTTATAATAATGAAATTACAAAAAATTTGTTAATAGGAAAAAATATTTTAGTTTCTGCTCACGGCAACTCTCTTAGAGCTCTTTGTAAATTTTTATTTAAAATTTCAGATATAGAAATAAACGATTTAGAGATTCCAACTGGGAACCCTTTGCTAATTGAGTTTAATAAAGATTTAAGTATTGAAAAATATTTTTATTTAGATGAATCAAGAGCTAAAAGAATTCTTTTTAGTCAGTAAAATTAAGAGCTGAAATTTTATTGTACATATTTTCCGTATTTAAATGATAAAATTTTTGTTTACTTTCAAAGCCATACAACTCATTTTTACTAATAAATTTATTCCAAACTTCATTCATTGAAAAAACTTTTTTATTAATACAGTCTAAATGATTTCTATTCATTATTTGAAGACCAGTAAAAATGAAGTTGTTTTCTGAGTTTTTTGATATAACTTTATTTTTTAAGTTAAAGTCACCTTTAAACGATTTATCCAAGGACAGTTTTTTATTAACTAATAATAAAGAAGGTTTCTTATAAATCGCATATAGATTTTCTAAAAATTTCAATTCCTTTGAATAATCTAAATTCCAAAGAGTATCTGGATTAATTATAAAAAAGGGATTTTCCTTGAAATTTTTTGTTCCCTCTTTCACACCGCCACCAGTATCTAATAGTAACTTCTCCTCATTAGAAAATAATATGTTTGCCTTAGGATTATAATTTGAAATAAATTCAACAATTTGATTTGAAAAATGGTGAGTATTAATAGATATTTCACTGACACCATAGTTTATCAAAAGGTTTAACGCTCTCTCTAGCAAATTTTTACTTCCTATTTTTAATAGTGGTTTTGGGGTTTTTAGTGTCAAAGGCTGCATACGTTTACCAAGGCCTGCTGCTAAAATCATCCCGTGTTTAATTTTCATAAAAATTTTTTTTTTTAATCTTTTTTAACGACAAATTTTTTTTTAATAGATAATTTAAATTTTTAAATAAAGGATTTTTTAGGCGTTTTTCAATTAGTTGCCAAGTATAACTTAGATATTTCAAATAATAAGGTTTATGATCTCTTTTAAAAAGTCTGACAAAAATACCCAGAATTTTTAAATTTCTCTGTAAAGATAGAATATCGAAGTCATTTTTTAATTTTTCAATTTTCTCGTTTCTTAACTTGGATTTAGAGTGGTAAAACTCTATTAATTTCTTTTGTAAACTATTTGGTAATTTTATTCTTACATCGTCAATCAGAGATACAACATCGTACAAAGGATTTCCTAAAATGGCATCTTGACTGTCAATCAATCCAAGTTTATTTTTTTTTATCATTATATTAGAAGCGTGAAAATCTCTATGGACAAATGTATCATTTTTAAATACTAATTTTTTATAAACATTGTTCAATTCTTTTCTTAATATCTTCTTAATTTTTCTAAGATTATTTTTTTTTAGACAATACTTTAAGTACCAGTCAAAAAATAAATCAGACTCTTTGTGAAGATTAACTAAAGAATAGTTTTTTAGTTTGATTTTAAATTTTCCAAGTCTATAACTATTTTTAATTTTTATTTTTTGTAATTTTATTATTAATCTAATTGAACTTTTGTAATCTTGTAATTTATTTTTTTTGTAGTAAATATGATTATAGAATGATTTTTCTCCTAAGTCCGAGATTTGAATCATATTATGCTTTAAATGATTGCTTATTAATTTTGGAGCATTTATCTTATTTAAAATTAAGATATTATTTATAACACTATAAGTAATTAGATTTTTAAATTTATCTTTATTCGCATGAACAATAATGGATGTATTTTTTCCTTTTCTAATTCTATAAAATTCTCTAAATGAAGCATCTCCTGAAATTTTTTTTATTTTATAATTCATATTTAAAATTCTTCCATTTCCCGAGTCCAATGAACTTTATTTCTCTTTCATTCTCATTTTTAGTATAATCTAAGTATATTTCCAATCTGCTTTTAAAAGATCCTTTAATTAAATTAGGCCACTCAATAATTTTAATTGTATTATTTTCTTCTGAAAGTATTCCTAGATTGTTAATTTCTTTCTCTTCTTGGATTCTATAAAGATCATAATGCATGATTTTAAATTTTTTAATCTTATACTCATACAATAAATTAAATGTTGGGCTTAAAACATCGGTAATTTCTACATTTTTTTTTTTTTGCAAATAATTAATAATATTTCTAGTAAATGTAGTTTTGCCAACACCAATCTCTCCTAAAAGAAAAATGCAGTCGGACTCAGAAAGATTATCCGCAACTTTTTTTGAAATTAAATTTAGGTGATCTAAAGATTTTAAAATCATTTGCTACTAATTTAGTAGCGATAAGTATCTGGTTTGAATGGCCCTGATGGTTTAACGCTTATATAGTCTGCCTGTTCTTTTGACATTTTTGTTAATTTAGCGCCTACTTTATCTAAATGTAACATAGCTACTTTCTCATCTAAATGTTTTGGTAAGACATATACTTTGTTTTCATATTTATCTGAGTTGTTCCACAATTCAATTTGTGCAATTACTTGATTGGTGAAAGAGGCGCTCATCACAAAACTAGGGTGACCGGTCGCGCATCCTAAGTTTACCAGTCTTCCCTCTGCCAATAATATAATTCTTTTTTTGCTTGGTAATTCAATCTCATGAACCTGAGGTTTTATCTCGTCCCACTTGTAATTTTTAAGAGCTTCAACTTGAATTTCATTATCGAAATGACCAATGTTGCAAAGTATTGCTCGGTCTTTCATATTCCTCATATGATCAGCAGTTACTATATCTTTATTACCTGTAGCAGTAACAATTATATCAGCATCTTTAACAGCATCATCCATTAAAACAACTTCATATCCCTCCATTGCTGCTTGCAAAGCACAAATAGGATCTGTTTCGGTAACCATTACTCTAGCTCCAGCTTGGCGCAAAGAAGCTGCACTACCCTTTCCTACATCTCCAAAACCAGCTACGACTGCAACTTTGCCTGACATCATTACGTCTGTTGCTCTTTTTATTCCATCAACTAGACTTTCTCTACAGCCATACAAATTATCAAATTTTGATTTTGTGACAGAATCATTTACATTAAATGCAGGAATAAGCAGTTGTTTATTTGACTCCATTTTTTTTAAAGCTAATACTCCAGTGGTTGTTTCTTCCGATACACCTTTAATATTTTTTAACAGATCTTTATAATCTTTATGCATTATTCCTGTTAGGTCTCCTCCATCGTCTAAAATCATGTTTGCCTTCCAATCTTTTTTTCCTTCTATTGTTTGTTTTACACACCACCAATACTCGTCTTCTGTTTCGCCTTTCCAAGCAAAAACTGGTATGCCTGCTTTAGCAATTGCAGCAGCAGCATGATCTTGAGTAGAAAAAATGTTACATGAAGACCATCTAACTTCTGCGCCTAAATCTACAAGCGTTTCAATAAGCACTGCGGTTTGGATGGTCATGTGCAAACAGCCTAAAATTTTAGCTCCACTAAGAGGTTTTTTGTCTTTATACTCTTTCCTTAGTGCCATTAATCCTGGCATCTCTGTTTCGGCTAATGAAATTTCTTTTCTACCGAAATCCGCAAGTTTAATATCTTTTACTTTATAATCTTGAGCCATTTTGAAGATGTTATTATCAACATAAAGTAATCTTAGCAAGAAGGTTTGCTAAGAAAATTTAGGAAGCAATACTTCAACTTGGGCACCTTTAGTGTTCAGGCGATTTGATGCGGCAATGGTGCCTTTATGTAATTCTACGATATTCTTCACTATATTTAGACCTAAACCTGAGTGTTTTCCAAAACTTTTTGGCCTATTGCTATAAAATCGTTTAAAAATTTTTTGAGGAGAAGTCTCAGAAAATCCAGGACCTTCATCCTTAATTGTCATTACTAAATTTTTTGTGGTCTCTTCAATGCCAATTTCTATTTTCTGATTATCTTGACTAAAGGAAATAGAGTTATCCAGTAAGTTTGCAATAACTTGTTCAAGTCTATTCTCAATACCTAAAATATAAAAACCGTTTTTAGTGTTTATTTTTTCTATAATCTTAATATCAATTTTTTTGTTTTGATTGATTAAATCTTGTTTAAAATCCTCTACAACATTATTTACAATATCTATTAAATTAATTTTACTCATCTTTTCCCTAGACAATGAAGCTTCATCTTTCAACATTTGAGAATAGTCAGTAATTAATCTTTCAATACGCTCAACGTCATGATTTATAATTTTTAGTAATTTTTCACTTTCATTTTTTTCGATTGTTTTATCTAATAACTCAGAAGCGCTTTTTAATGATGCTAAAGGATTTCTAATTTCATGAGCAAGGTCATTTGAAAATGTTTCAGCTCTATTGGTTCTATGCTGTAGTTCTTTTGTCATTTCATCTATGGACATTGTTAGCTTACCAATTTCATCATCTCTCACAAAAGCCTTTCTTATATTTATGCTTTCGTTAGATTTTTTTTTAATCGAGTCACTATATTTAACCAATAAACCGATCGGTTTTAATATATACTTGTTTAAAAAGAGAGAAAAAATTAAAATTACTAATACAACAGCAAAGACAGTTCTTAAAATAAAATCTTTTCTTTCTTTCACCGCATTTAAAATATCATTTGCTTGTTCGGATACTAAAATATACCCCTCATCTTCATTTTCTAAACTTATCTTACTCAATGTTCTTACAAAAAAATCATTTTTAACTTTTTCAGATAAAGTTAACGGTTCGTTGCTATATTTTTCTAAAATGATATTTTTTATTAGATTTACGTTTTTTTCCTCTTGAATATTAAATAACTTTTCGTTGGACGAGTTTTTGCCATCAATTGTTTCTTCAATTATAATATCCGATCTTGAAAATACATTTTGATCTAAATCTAAAATGTTTGTATCTCCTATTAATTCCCCTTCAGAGTCATAAAATTGAACTCTATCTAAGCTTTGAAATAAGAATCTGGTTGATAATAAGAATGTTCGTATACCTTCAGAACTATAATCAACATCTAATCTTTTTAAGTGATCAACAGTATTGCTAATTATTATTTTATGATTGAGTGTCCTTTTTTTAACTAAATTAGGTTGAATAGCCTTTAGATAAAATATTGTTAACAGGCCCAGAATAGAAAATGTGGCAAAATTAAATAGTAAGAATTTTTTTAGTATAGATGCTGTTTTTTTTTGTTTCATCAACTAACATTCCATCTATACCCACTTCCATATCTAGTTTCAATCGCTGAAAATTTTTCGTCAACTTTTTTGAACTTTTTCCTTATTCTTTTAACATGGCTATCAATAGTTCTGTCCTCGATCTCAGTATTTTCTTTATAAGCAATATCCATGAGGTGCGCTCTTTCTTTAATAACACCTGGTCTTTTTGCTAACTCTTTAACTATTAAAAACTCAGTGGTTGTTAATTTATCTGGTAAAGGTTTTCCGTTCCATTCACATTCTAGTTGAGCAGGATCAAGTTTAAGTTTTCCATGGCTAATAATATTTTTTATGTCATCTGCCACATTATTTTTTTTTCTTAATTGTACCCTTATTCGCTCGATTAAAACTTTAGTAGAAAATCCACCAGATTTTTTGACAAAATCATCTGCGCCTAGTTTTAACCCTAAAAGTTCATCAACTTCTTCGTCCTTTGAAGTTAAAAAAATAATTGGTATAGACATTTTTTTCTTCAATCTTTTTAATAATTCTTCTCCATCCATTCGTGGCATTTTAATATCTAATACTGCTAGATCAGGAGGATTTCTTGTTAATCCTATAAGTGCTGACTCTCCATCAATATACGTTTGAACCTTAAAACCTTCTCTTTCAAGAGCCATGCTTATTCCTGTGAGAATATTTCTGTCATCATCAACTAAAGCAATTGTATGTGCCATATCTTTATTTTGCTAATTTTAATGTCCAAATTTAGGCGTCAATGCGCTTCTCCCCAATTCTTTCCAGAGCTAATACTTACCTCTAATGGAATAGAAAACATATGATAGTCTGAGCTAGAAACTGAAGTCATTGTATCTTTGATTAATCTTTTAATAGTCGACTCTTCTTTTTGGTTACATTCAAAAATTAATTCATCATGGATTTGGAGAAGCATCCTGGCTTTTTGTTTTTCGTCAAGAAGTTTGTCAATTTTAATCATAGCTAGTCTAATTATATCTGCAGCAGATCCTTGAATAGGAGCGTTAATGGCTGCTCTTTCTTGAAAACTTCTAACACTAAAGTTCCTATCGTTAATTCCTCTTAAATGTATTCTTCTTCCAAAAATATTAGTTACATAACCTTGTTTTCTACATATTTTGATTGTGGTATCCATATAATCTTTTATTTCAGGAAATTTTTTAAAATAAGAATTAATAAATTCTAGAGCCTCATTGTTTGAAACAGATATTTGCTTTGCTAAACCATATTGAGTTATTCCATATATTATTCCAAAATTTATTGCTTTTGCTTTCCTTCTGTACTCTTCAGTAACTTTGCCAATAGGCAAGTTAAATACCTGACTTGCTGTTAAACTATGAATGTCTTGATTATTTTTAAAAGCTTTCTTCAATTCTTTTACATCGGCCATGTCTGCAAGAATTCTCATTTCTATTTGATCATAGTCTGCTGAAATTAAAATATTATCTTTTTCCGCGACAAATGCTTTTCTTATTTCTTTGCCATCTGAAGTTTTAATTGGAATATTTTGTAGGTTTGGATCACTTGAAGCAAGTCTACCGGTATTAGTTGCAGCGAGTAAAAATGACGTATGAACCCTTTTTGTCTTTTTGTTTATATGGTCTTGAAGAGCATCAGTGTAGGTACTTTTCAGTTTTGAAACTTGTCTCCATTCCAAAACTAAATTTGGAAATTTATGACCTGATAAAGCTAAATCTTCTAAAATTTTTGCATTTGTTGCAAGACTACCTTTTTTTGTTTTTTTTAATTTTGCTATTTTTAATTCATTATAAATTATCTCTCCAAGTTGTTTAGGTGAACCAATATTAAATTTTTTTTTTTGAAATCTTATAAATTTGTTTTTCTATAGAAATTAATCTTTCTTCAAATTTTTTTGATAGTTTTTTCAAATATTCATTATTTACTTTAATTCCATTGCTTTCTAATTTAGACAATATCTTGATCATTGGCTTTTCAAATATCTCATATATTTTTAAAAGTTTTTCTTCCTCCACCCTATTTTGTAAAATTTCATACAATCTAAGTGTCACATCAGCGTCTTCAGCTGCATATTCTGTTGCTTTATCTAATTCTACTTCAGAGAAATTTAATTGTTTTTTTCCCGAACCAACCAAATCTTTATAAGAAATAGTTTTATGACCTAAATGTATTTCCGATAGAGTGTCCATATTATGTCTATTATTGCCCGCATCAATTGTGTAAGATAAAAGCATTGTATCTTCCATAGTGTTCAACTCAATTCCTTGTCTTTTTAAGATTATGAAGTCATATTTAATATTTTGACCAACCTTTTTAATACTTGAGTCTTCTAAAATCGGTTTCAATTTTTTTAAAACTAAATTTATTTTTAAGCCTTGAACATTTTTATGTCCCAATGGTATATAAAAAGAATTATTAGAAGCATAACTTATAGATATGCCAATTAACTCTGCCTCTAGTGGATTTAACGAAGATGTTTCAGTATCAATAGCAATAATGTTTTGCTCATTTAAATCTTTTATCAATTTATCTAAATCTTTTTCCTTAAGTATACTCTTGTAAGACTTTCTATCAATTTTAGAAACTTTAAGGGACTTCTCTCTTGAACTAATATTTTTATCACTCAGTTCGCCATAAAAACTTATTGCCTGACTTAATAGCCTGTTAAACTCCATTTCTCTTAAAAATTGATAAAGCTTTTCTTTATCAATTTCTTTAATTAAAAATTCTTTTGGATCATCTTTAACAGGGACATCATCCTTTAAAGTAACAAGTCTTTTACTTAAAAAAGCTTTTTCTTTATTAGCCAATAATGTTTCCCTTCTTTTATTTTGTGAAATTTCAGATGCTTTTTTCAATAAATTATCTAAATTTTCATATTTATTTATTAATTCAGCAGCTGTCTTTACTCCTATACCTGGTACACCTGGAATATTATCAGAAGAATCACCTGCTAACGATTGAACATCTATTACCTTTTCTGGTTTAACTCCAAATTTTTCCAAAACTTGTTTCTCTCCAATAACTCTACTTTTCATTGGATCAAATAATCTGACTTTATTAGATACTAGTTGCATTAAATCTTTGTCCGATGAGATTACTGTTACTTTTCCCCCAGCTTTAGTGATCATTTTTGAATAGGTTGCAATTAAATCATCTGCTTCAAAATTTATAAGCTCAATAGAAGGAAGATTAAATGCTTTAACAGATTTTCTTATGTATTCAAATTGAGGAGCTAAATCCTCAGGAGCTTCTGTTCTGTTGGCTTTGTATTCGCTGTAAATTTCATTTCTAAAATTTTTTCTTGCAGAATCAAATATTACAGCAAAGTGTGTGGGTTTATTTTCTGAGTCATCTGATCGTACGTCTTCTAAAAGTTTGAAGAGCATTGAACAAAATCCACTTACAGCACCTGTCGGTAGTCCATCGCTTTTTCGTGATAAAGGAGGCAGAGCATAGTAAGCACGAAATATGTAGCCAGACCCATCTACGAGATAATAATGATCTGTTTTTTTTATAGGACTCATATATATATATTACATTAAATTTAATCTTATATTTAATCAAACTATGAATAAATTTGCATTAACTGTTGAAAATCTTACTAAAGTTTTCTCAAATTCTAAAAATAAAAAAGAAAATAAAGCTTTGAATAATTTAAATTTTGAAGTTCGGCAAGGTGAAGTGTTTGGCTTACTTGGGCCGAATGGAGCTGGTAAGACAACATTCCTTAGTATTCTTGGAGGAACTGTAGAAAAAACTAGCGGTAAGGTTAATGTCTGGGGATTTGACTTAGATAAAAATCCTCGTCAAGTTAAGGCGTCAATTGGAATAGTTCCGCAAGAAGTAAATTTGGATGCCTTTTTTAGTCCTAAAAACCTACTTGAACTTCAAGCCGGTTTGTATGGAATTGAAAAAAAAGATAGAATTACTGATCTAATCTTAAAGATGGTTTCTTTAGAGGACCAGGCAAATGCGTATTCACGAAATTTATCAGGAGGAATGAAAAGAAGACTCCTTATAGCAAAAGCAATGGTGCATCAACCTCCTATTTTGATCTTAGATGAACCTACGGCTGGAGTTGATGTTGAGTTGAGAAATAATCTTTGGAATAATGTAAAAAAATTAAATAAAGAGGGAGTAACTATTATTTTAACTACTCATTATTTATTTGAAGCTCAAGAAATGTGTAATAGGATAGCTATAATAAATAAAGGTAATTTAGTAGCCTTAGATACGACACAAAAACTGTTAGACAGAATTCAAACAAAAAAAATAAATTTCAAAGTAGAAAAAATCAATTTAAAGAAAAATTTAGAGATGAAGGGAATTCAATTTAAGATAATCTCAGACAATTCCATATCAGTCACATACGAAAAAAATTCACTTAATTTTGGTCAAATAATAAATTATTTATCTCAAAATCATATTAAAATTGAAGATATTGTGACTGAAGATAGTGATTTAGAGGATGTTTTTGTACAACTAACAAATAGCTAGATTTAATTAAAAAAAAAGATAAAATTGAATTATGGAACTTGTAAAAAATTTTTCACAATCAAAGATAATTAAAAATTTGTTAATTGCTTTTATTGGAACTATTCTACTAGCTATTTCATCTAAAATTAAAATTCCTTTCTATCCAGTTCCTATGACTATGCAAACTTTGGTCGTTCTTTTAATTGGATTAGGATTCGGATGGAAAATAGGAGTGACTACAGTATCTCTATATTTATTAGAAGGAATTATAGGTTTGCCTGTATTTGCAGGTACGCCAGAAAAAGGAATTGGCATGGCCTACTTTATTGGACCTACAATGGGTTATTTAATTGGTTTTTTAGTTGCTGTTTTTTTTGCTGGTAAATTTATTTACCGGGATAACCTAATAATAAATTTTTTAAAGTTAACTTTTGCAACAAGTTTTATTTATTTGCTTGGAATATTATGGCTAGGAGTATTAATAGGTTGGGATAAACCACTTTTCCAACTTGGAGCACAGCCTTTTATATTAGCAGAACTGTTTAAGATACTTTTAGCCACTTTTGCAATTAAACAAATTAAATATTTAAAGAGGAAATTTTAGATTACCTTGGAGATCTCTTAGAAAGTATTCTCTGAAGTGTTCTTCTGTGCATTTTTAAACGCCTTGCAGTCTCAGATACATTTCGGTTACATAGTTCAAAAACTCTATGTATATGCTCCCATTTGACCCTGTCTGCAGACATTGGGTTTTCCGGTGGTTTTGCTTTATTTCCCTTGGATGCTAACAAAGCAGCTTCAACATCGTCTGCGTCAACTGGTTTAGCCATATAATCTATCGCTCCAGCTTTTACTGCTGCTACAGCAGTAGGCAAATTCCCATATCCGGTTAACATAACAATCCTGCAATCATCTTTTTGTTTTGACAGCTCTTTAACAACATCTAGTCCATTTCCATCCTCTAATCTTAAGTCAACTAAAGCAAAACTTGGGGGGTTACTCTTAACTATATTAAGTCCTTCTGACACGTTTTTAGCCTCTTTTACTTGAAAACCCTTCTTTTCCATAGCTCTTGATAGCCTGCCTCTCAGTGGATCGTCATCATCAAGGATTAATAGTGATTTATCTGCAAAATCAGACAGATTTAATTGCTCTGGATAATTTTTTTGATCTCTCATGCATTGTGTATATAGTTATTAAGAGTAAAATTACAATCCCTAAAAGAGCATTTTTTTCTTTACATAGACTCAAAAAAATCTTAAATGCGACAAATAAGGTTTTTTTTACAGAAATTTTTTGAAAACCTTCTGTGTAAACTAACAAGGAACACATGAAATGCGAAAATTTAAAGACGTTAACGAACTAGTTAATGAATTAAAACCTGACAATCCCGTATATTGCATACGGCCAGAGTCAATAAAGAAATCTACAAAATTTTTTAAAAATAACTTTCCGGGAAAAGTTTTATATGCAGTTAAAACTAATCCAAATGAGAAAGTAATTAGACAAATTATTTCTAGTGGTATTCAAGATTTTGATGTCGCATCTTTAAACGAAATAAAATTAATTAAAAAAATTAAATCAGACGCAAATTTATATTTTATGCATACTGTTAAGAGTAAAGAAAGTATTGCTTGTGCTTATTTTGAATACGGTGTTAAAAATTTTGCATTAGATCATAAAGATGAATTAAGAAAAATATTAGACGCTACAAATAACGCAAAAGATTTAAATTTGTTTGTTAGAATTGCTATCTCTAACGAACACGCAGAAATAGATTTATCACGAAAATTTGGCGCGTCACCATCTGAGGCGTTAGGCTTAGTAAGATTATCTAAAGAATACTCAAATAAACTTGGAATTAGTTTTCATGTTGGTTCTCAGTGTATGCATAAAATTTCATATTCAAAGGGAATTCATGAAATTGGAAATATTATAAAAAAGACCAAGATTACCCCAGACATTATTAATGTCGGAGGTGGATTCCCATCAATTTACCCTGATTTAAATCCAGAGCCGATTAGAAATTATCTCGATGAAATTAAAGTTTCTCTAAAAAAATTAAAATTACAAAAACTTCCTGAAATTATTTGTGAACCAGGTAGAGCTATTGTTGCGGAGAGCGGATCAACAATAATTAAAGTTATTTTAAGAAAAAAACAAAACCTATATATTAACGATGGAACTTATGGATCATTGTTTGATGCTGGTGTTCCAAATTTTGTGCTTCCAAGTAAAATGATTACTAACGGACGAGTTCACTCAAAAAAACTAACTTCTTTTAATTTTTTTGGACCAACTTGTGATAGTTTAGATTATATGAAAGGACCCTTTTTATTACCAAACAATATTAAAGAAGGTGACTATATAGAATTAGGTCAACTAGGAGCCTACGGTTTAACTTTTAGGACAAAATTTAATGGTTTTTATTCAGACGAAATTTTTGAGCTAACTGACAAGCCAATTATGTCAATGTATGACGACTCCAGTAAAGTTGATTACTTGGTTGCCTAATGACAAAAAAAAATAGTCCTAATATAGGTCATAATAAAAATTCTTTTTTAGACACTCCTGTAGAACACATCGATATAAAGTCTTTTGATGCTAGAAAAATAATTGATGGGATGAGCAAGATGTCGTTTACATCTAGAGATACAGCTAGTGCAGCTAAAATTTACAACGAAATGATTATAGATCAAAACTGTTCGATATTCTTAACTATTGCAGGCTCTACTTCTGCGGGGGGTTGTATGAACCTCTATTCTGATTTAGTCAAATATAATATGGTAGATGCCATAGTAGCCACGGGGGCCTCAATAATTGATATGGATTTTTTTGAGGCTCTAGGTTTCAAACATTATCAAGGATCTCAATTCCAAGATGACACAGAACTCAGAAAAAACTACATCGATCGAATTTATGACACTTATATTGACGAAGAGGAGCTTCAGGCCTGCGATAAAGCTATTTGTGATATTGCTAATTCATTGGAACCAAGAGCTTATACATCAAGAGAATTTATATACGAATTAGGAAAATTTTTAAAAATTAATGCCAAAAAAAAAGGATCTTTAATAGAAACAGCGTATGATAACAACGTTCCAATTTTTTGCCCAGCATTCACGGATAGCTCAGCTGGATTTGGCTTGGTTATGCATCAAGAACAAAATCCAAAGAAACATATTACTATAGACTCGGTAAGGGAGATGAGGGAGCTCACTGAAATTAAGATAAAATCTAAACAATCGGGTTTGCTTATGATAGGTGGAGGAGTGCCTAAAAACTTTGTTCAAGATACAGTCGTATGTGCAGATCTTATTGGAAAAAAAGTTGACATGCACAAATATGCAATTCAAATTACAGTAGCAGACACTAGAGATGGAGCTTGCAGTAGTTCAACTTTGAAAGAAGCTAGTTCATGGGGTAAAGTAGATATTGCAAGAGAGCAAATGGTTTTTGCAGAGGCAACCAGCGTTTTACCATTAATTGCAAGCGACGTCTATCATAGACAAAATTGGAAGAAAAGAGAAAGAAAAAATTTTCAAAAATTATTTAGATGATATGAGTAAGGTAAAATTAGCTCTGATACAAATGAAAATGTCATCAGAAAAAAGTAAAAATATTTCAAATGCAATATCAAGAATTTATAATGCTAAACGTAAGGGAGCAGAAATAGTTTGTTTGCCTGAATTATTTTTAACAAAATACTTTTGTCAAACGGAGAAACATTCTCATTTTAATCTTTCAGAAAAAATTCCAGGGCCAACTACTGAACTATTTTCAGATATAGCGAAAAAGTTAAAAATAATATTAGTTTTGTCTATTTTTGAGAAAAGAACATCGGGCATTTACCATAATACATGTGTAGTGATAAATGAAAGAGGCAAGCTTCAAGGTAAATACAGAAAAATGCATATACCTGATGATCCACAATATTATGAAAAATTTTATTTCACACCGGGCGACCTTGGTTTCAAGTCTTTTAAAACTTCCAAAGGTAGTTTAGGAACTTTAATTTGCTGGGATCAGTGGTTTCCTGAAGCAGCTAGATTGACTGCATTAAAGGGGGCTCAAATTCTTTTTTTTCCAACTGCGATTGGTTGGCACCCTAAAGAGAGAGAAAAATTTGGAAAAGCTCAATTAGAGTCTTGGCTTTCTATTCAAAGGTCTCATGCAATTGCTAATGGAGTGTATGTAGCTGCAATTAATAGAGTAGGACTAGAAAAACAAAATTCAAAAAAAATAGAATTTTGGGGTAATAGCGTAATATTTGATCCAAATGGAAATGTAGTTAAGAAAGCAAAACTGCATGAACAAACTCTAATCTGCGATATAGACTTTAAAAAGATAGAAACCGCTCGAAGACATTGGCCCTTTTTTCGAGATAGAAGAATTGATTTTTATAAAGGTATACTTAAAAATCCAAAAGATGGTTAGCTTACCTAAAGAGTTAAATTACAGAATGCCTGCTGAATGGGAAAAGCAGAAATCTACTTGGATAGCTTGGCCACATAATAAAAAGGATTGGCCAAATAAATTTAAACAAATACCGAGTGTTTTTGCTGAAATTATCTCACATATTTCAAAAGTTCAAAAAGTTAATATAATTGTTGAAAATACTAAAAGTAAAAAAAATGTAATCAAATTTTTAAAAGATTATAAGACAAAATACAAAAATTTAAAATTCATAGTATGTAAAACAAACAGAGTTTGGTTAAGAGACTCGTTTCCATTTTTTATTAAAGATAGAAAGAATAAAAAAGTTTTATTAAATTGGAAATTTAATGCGTGGGCTAAATATCGAGATTTTAAAAAGGATAACAAAATTTGCAATAAGATTAAAAAGATAACTAATTTAAAAATGCTGGGGCCAATTTTAAAAAGAAGAGAAATTGTGCTAGAAGGTGGTTCTATAGATGTCAATGGAAAGGGAACTTTATTAACTACTAAAGAATGTTTATTAAGTAAAATACAAGAGAGAAACCCTGGATTATCAAAGTTAGAATATGAAATCTTATTTGAAAAGTATTTAGGTATTAAAAAAGTTTTATGGCTTAATAAAGGAATTGCAGGAGATGATACACATGGACATATTGATGACATTGCAAGGTTTATAGATGAAAAAAAGATATTTATTGCTTATGAAAATAATAAAAAAGATGTGAATTATAAAAATTTAAAAACCAACTATAAAATAATTAGTAGAATGAATAAAAAAATGCAATTAAAAATCATTAAGTTACCGATGCCTAAACCAAAATTTATTGAAGGAACAAGAGTCCCTGCTTCTTATTTGAATTTTTACATAGCTAATAAAATAGTTCTAGTTCCAGTTTTCAAAGATAGAAAAGATAAAATGATTCTTAAAATTTTTAGAAAGCATTTTTATAAAAGAAAGATAATTCCAATAGATTGCTCTAATTTAATTTGGGGATTTGGAGCAGTTCATTGTATGACACAACAAGAACCCATTTAAACGTTAAACTTTAAGATGTTTACACTCCAAGTAATTTTTACTGAAGCTCCACCTAATTTTCTATTTTTAGAAAATGACAAAGTTGCAAATTGCCTTTCTAATAATGTTTTTCCTAAAAAAGTTCCTAAGCCTAGACCCGAATTAGAAATAACATCTTCAGACTTACTTTTGATGTATGGTTCTCCAAGTATTTCTATTACGTCTTCTGGAAATCCTGGCCCATCATCATTAATGATAACTTCTAGTTTTTTTTCATCACTGTTCAGCAAAATATGAATTTCGTCTTTAGAAAATTTAACAGCATTGCCAATAAAGTTTCTTAAACCATAAACAATTTCGGGAGATCTTTTAATATTAATTTTGTTTTTATCATTTGTAGAAATTAATCTAATTTTTTTTGATGACGTTTCATTAAATGAATCAATTATTTCGTTAATTAAGTCCTCTAAGGTCACAAAGCTAAAAAATTGATCTTCCTTTATTTGTTTTTTCGATATCTTTTTTAATATTTCACTGCATCTTTTTGTTTGGCTAATCAATAAATCAATATCTTTTGAATATTCTTTTTTATTACCAATTTCTTTTTTAAGTTCTTTCGCTACAACACTTATTGTTGCAAGTGGTGTTCCTAAAGAATGTGCCGCTGCAGCAGCTTGTCCACCTAATGACTCTAATTCATACTCTTTTGCAAGTATTTCCTGTAATTTATATAATGCTTCTGATCTTTTTTTAGTTTCTCCTGAAAATCTCACACCAAAGTAACTCAAAAATATTAATCCAATAATTATTGCTATAAAAAATCCTATTAGATAAAAATCCGGAAAGGTAAAAGCATTTTCGTGTATTCCCGGAAGAGGATAGTGAAAAATAGTCAATAGAAATAAAAAAAAAATCGTCGTCAATCCTAAAATAATAGTAGTGCCTAAACTTAAAAAAGTAGAAGATACTATAGTTGGTGCAATTAATAATATTGAGAAAGGATTAGATATCCCGCCTGTTAAATATAATAATAAAAAAAGTTGAATTAAATCTAAAAGTAAAAAAAAACTGGCATAAAAGTCCCTAAGCCGAACGGTCTTTATTCCAAATTGTAAATAAAGATTAGAAGTAATGCCTAAAAAAATCACTAAATATGCTAATGAAATTGGCAATTCTAGCTTTAAAAACATAAAAACTACGTTTATAGCTATAATTTGACCTATGATCGCGATCCATCTTAAATTAACTAGAGTTTTTCTGTCTAAATTAAGATTTTCTCCTAATCTAAAAAGAGCAGAAAAATTCATCTTAAAATTAAATATCTAAGTTAACTACATCCAAAGCATTACTAGTGATAAAATCTTTTCTTGGAGCAACCTCGTCTCCCATGAGTATCTCTATCATCTTTTGGTCTTCTTTAGATTTTTCTTTTGTACCTTTAGTATATTGAACCCTTAACATAGTTCGATTGTCAGGATTTAATGTTGTCTCCCAGAGTTCCTCTGGGTTCATTTCTCCTAATCCTTTAAATCTTTGTATTGAGAGTTTCTCTCTTTGATCCTGCATAAATTTATTATACTCGGTTGACCCTTTTTTTATTTTTTTACCAATCTTATCAGTAGCATTTAAAATATATTCTTCAAGAGCCTTTTCATCTTTTATATAAACACTCTTGTTCGATTTCGTAACTTTGAATAAAGGAGGTTGCGCTAAATAGATATGACCGTTTTCAATTAATTGATTAAATGGATAATTATTAAAAAAGGTTAAGAGAAGTGTTCTTATGTGAGACCCGTCCACATCTGCATCAGTCATAATTACAATTTTATCATATCTTAAATTTTCTATATTAAAATCTTTGGATCCAGTTCCTAAAGCGTTGATAAGAGTTACAATCTCATTAGATGACATCATTTTTGATAAAGCTTTTGTTGCATGATCATTGCCATTTGATTTTCCATTTACATATGTATTTAAAATTTTACCCCTCAAAGGTAAGACCGCCTGATACTCTCTGACTCTTCCTTGTTTAGCTGAACCTCCAGCTGAGTCACCTTCAACTATAAATAACTCAGTTCCCTCTTTTTTTTGAATTTGACAGTCTGCTAATTTACCAGGTAGACCGGAAAGCTCAAAAGCACCTTTTCTTCTTACACTGTCTCTAGCTTTTCTTGCTACGTCTCTAGCCATTGCAGCTTGTGTTATTTTTTCTATTACTGATTTTGCAATTGAGGGATTTTGATCAAACCAAGTTGAAACTTTATCACTTATTATAGATTCTACTATCAGTCGTATTTCTGAAGATACGAGTTTGTCTTTGGTTTGAGAAGAAAATTTAGGATCTGGCATCTTTATTGATAAAACAGCAGTTAATCCCTCTTTAATATCTTCGCCAGAAAGTGCAATTTTGTTTTTCTTGTTGTTTCTCTCATTAAAATACTTATTTATTACCCTTGTTAAAGCACTTCTGAACCCTAAAAGATGTGTTCCACCGTCTTTTTGAGGGATATTATTCGTAAAAGGTAATACATCTTCAGAATAACCCGAATTCCACTCAAAAGAACATTCTACTACTACATTATTTTTGGTAGCTGTCACATAAACTGGTTTTTTAAATACCTGCTTTTCATTTTTGTTAACCAAAATTGGTTTTTTATTGTTAATATGCTTAACAAATTCAACTATACCTCCATCATATTTATGGCTAAATTCTTTTTCTTTTTTTGACGTTTGGTCGATAAGTTTAATGCATACTCCTTTATTTAAAAAAGCCAATTCTCTGATCCTTTTGTCTAAAGTTGAAGAACTAAAATTAATTGATGAAAAAACATCTTTTGAAGGTAAAAATTTTATTCTTGTTCCCTTTTTTTTTGTTTTACCTATTTGTTTAAGCGGTTTTTCAGTGTTACCGTTTTTAAAAATAATCGAATATTCTTTACCATCTCTATAGATATTTAATTCTAATTTTTCAGATAAAGCATTGACAACGGACACTCCGACACCGTGTAAACCTCCTGAGACTTTATATGAACTATGATCAAATTTTCCCCCTGCATGAAGTTGGGTCATAATCACTTCTGCTGCGGACATCTTTTCTGTTTTATGCATGTCTACTGGAATTCCTCTACCGTCATCTTCAACAGTAATAGTGTTATCTTTATTCATTATAACAGTAATGTTTTTACAGTATCCTGCTAACGCTTCATCGATGGCGTTATCCATAACTTCAAATACCATATGATGTAATCCAGAACCATCATCGGTATCTCCGATATACATACCAGGTCTTTTTCTTACTGCATCTAAACCCTTAAGAACTTTTATAGAGTCAGCTCCGTATGACAAATTTGTATTTAATGCAGAATTTTTTGACATGGTTATAAATTAGATGCTTATATATATCATCTTTTTTAATTAATATAAAACTATCATCAGCTTATAGTGCTTAGAATGATTAAATACCAATGGTTTTAAGTTAAAATAAAAAATTTTTGCTAAATTCTCACAAAATTAGATTTTCATCGGCATTATAACGTAATAACTGTTTTTATCAGACGCATCTTCAATTAATACAGGTGAAACAGGATCTTTAAAATTCATTTTTAAATTTTTATCGTCTACCTCTGAAGCAATGTCGATTAAATATTTTGAATTAAAGCTTATATTTAAATTATCGGAGTTGAAGTCCGCTTTAATAACCTCGTTTCCTTCACCTGAGCTTGCGCTGTTAACTGAAAGTTGAATATTTTCTTTACTTATTGCTAATTTTACTCCCTCTTTTCTATCTAAAGAGACACTGGCTACTCGTTCAATTGAGCTAATAAAATCTTTTGAAGGCACTACTAAAGACTTATTATTATCAGTTGGTACCACTTTTCTGTAATCAGGAAATTTTCCATCTATGACTTTAGAAATTAACTTTATTTTTCCTAAACTAAATTTAATTTTATTTTCACTTGTTTGCATAGATAGTTTTTCATTAGACTCTGCAAGTAAAGCGCACAGCTGAAAAACAGTTTTTTTGGGCAAAATCAAAGATGAAAAATTATTTGAATTTTCAATTTCTAGACTACTTGATGATAGTCTATGGCTGTCTGTCGCTACTCCTGTTAAAAAATTTCTACCATGGGCCTCAGTTAGGTGTAAATATACTCCATTTAAGTAATGTCTAGTATCGTCATTTGAAATAGCCATTTTAGTTTTGTTTAATAGTTTTAGGAATTTTTTGTTATTTAATTGAATTTCCTGATTTTCAAATTCATCAGCAAAAGTAGGAAAATTGTCAGTAGGTAAACAAAGTAAATTAAAATCAGAGTTGTCACTTTTTAAACTCAGTTTATTTTCTGTTTTTAAATCAAACTTCAGATCTGCATTTGAAGATATCTTTCTGAGAATATCATAAATAATCGCTGCTGATGTAGTTGTGCTTCCTTCTGTTAAAATTTTAACTTCAGAGATTTCATCATAAAAGACTAAATCTAGATCAGTTGCAACTATAATTAATTTGTTATCTTTTAATTGCAATAAAACATTTGAAAGTATAGGCAGGGTATTTTTTTTTTCTATTACTCCTTGAACGAAATTAAGTGATTTAAGCAAAATATCTCTTTTAACAATAAACTGCATATAAATTACTGTTCCAACAAAAGACTTCTTATTTGACTAATATTTTTTTTCATTTCATCATCTTGTTCAGATAATCTTACAATAGTTTTAACAGCGTGTATCACTGTTGTGTGATCCCTATTTGCAAACCGTCTTCCAATTTCAGGTAATGACCTTGAGGTCATTTTTTTTGCTAAAAACATTGCAATTTGTCTTGGTCTGGCAAGAGGTCTAGACCGTCTTTGTGATAACATATCACTCAATGGGATGTTAAAAAAATTAGACACGACATTCTGTATTTTATCAACCGTCACGACCTTAATTTGACTAAACACATCTTTTAAAATGTTTTTGCAATCAATTATAGTTAAAACTTTATTGTGAACTCTACTAAATGCTATTACTCTATTTAAAATACCAATGAGCTCTCTAATATTTGTTTTGCTTTCTGAGGCTATGTAAGTGATAACTTCTTCACTTAAATTAATGTTTTCTTTAAATTGACTCTCAATTTCTAGAATTTTTTTCTTTATAATATTTACTTTTAGCTCTAAATCTGGTGAGTCTATATCAACTACCAACCCTCCAGATAATCTTGATTTAATTCTCTCTTGCACTCTATCTAACTTCATAGGCGTTCTATCTGCAGAAATGATGATTTGAGATCCTTTATCCATTAAACTATTGAAAGTATGAAAAAATTCCTCCTGAAGGCTTTCTTTACCTCTTATAAATTGAATATCATCAATTATAAAAACAGATGATTTTCTAAAAAAATCTTTAAAGTTTACCATATCGTTTTTTTTGATTGATTTTATAAAATGATACATAAATCTTTCAGCAGAAATAAACATAACATTATTTTCAGATTGAAGTTGTAACCCTATGGCATTTAACAAATGTGTTTTACCAAGACCTACTCCACCACATATATACAAAGGATTGTATCTAGATATATGTTCACAAACTTTCTTTGAATAGGATAGGGCAATATCGTTACTTTTACCCTCTATAAAGTTATCAAAATTTAAACTTGGGTTAAGTCTATTATAATTAAGAATTGAGTCTTTGATTTCCGTTACCTTGTTAAGCTCATCAATTCTAGTTAAATCTGAACTGTTTTTATTATCCTCAATAATCTTAAATTCAATTCGATTAAGACTGAGTTTAAAACTTTTTACTTGTTCAAGTATTTTATCTAAATACCTTGATACTATCCAGTCTCTAAAAAACCTAGTGGGAACACCGAGTATTAGATAATCATTATATTCTTTTATCAAAGAGATTTTTTGAAGCCAGCTTGTATAAATTTCATTTCCAAATGTTTTTTTAAAAGAATCTTTTACTTCTTCCCAATTCAAAGTTTTTTCTTCTTCAGAAACATAAAGATTTTGTTTTTTGATATTATTTTTGTCCATGTAATTAATTCTTAAAGAGTTTCCTTTAAACGCTTTTTTTAAAACTTTTGCAAGTAGCTGTGGGTTGTAATTAAAAAAAAACTTGATTTGGTTGTAACACTAACGTCCTGATAGAAAAAAAAATTTAAAAAAAATTACAACTAATGAAAGAAATTAAATTTAATTTAGGTTTTAGAAAAAGACTAAATATAGAATTATCTTTGAAAATAAATCAATTTGTAGAACTAAGATTTAATTAAATTTTTTTTGATACTCGAGAAATTTTTCTAGCTGCAGTTCTTCTACTTACTACCCCTGATTTAGCAACCTGCATTAGAATTGATTGAAATTTTGAGAAATATTTCTTTGCTTTTTC
>MDSV01178697.1_pt1 | contig 29240 bp, 32 predicted proteins | sample 810851 | NCBI WGS metagenome assembly MDSV01 (sample SAMN05326640, study PRJNA326480) | marine metagenome | isolation source: seawater | place: Atlantic Ocean: North East | collected 2012 | reverse complement strand
TTCGTTCATTTTTGCTTGCCATTCTGCATGCTCAACTGTTGCAGGTCTTGGTTCTTTATTTTTTAAATAATATGACTCTCTGAAAACAAACATCACAACATCTGCGTCTTGTTCAATTGATCCAGATTCTCTTAAATCAGATAATAGAGGCTTTTTGTCATCTCTTTGCTCAACTGCTCTGGATAATTGGGAAAGAGCAACAACAGGAACAGACAATTCTTTTGCGATAGCTTTTAACCCCTGAGTAATTTCAGAAATTTCTTGTACTCTGCCATCTCTGTTATTAAAAGTTCCCTTCATTAACTGGATATAGTCTACAACAATCATATCAAGTCCATATTTTCTTTTTATTCTTCTGGCTCTATTACTCATTGCAGCAATACTTATAGCGGGGGTCTCATCAATATATAATGGAAGTTCAGAAATATTTTTTGAAGTTTCTATAAACTTACCAAATTGTTCATCTGAAATTCTACCTCGTCTTATATCATTAGATTTTATTCTTGATTGTTCAGCCAATATACGTGTTGATAACTGCTCAGAAGACATCTCTAATGAAAAAAATGCAATTGAAGATTTTTTTCCACTATCTTGAAGTTTCTGAGCAGCATTAAAAGCTATATTTGTAGCAAGAGCAGTTTTACCCATGGAAGGACGTCCAGCAATGATAATCAAATCTGATTGATGAAGTCCTCCAAGTCTGTCGTCTAAATCTCTAAGTCCTGTTGGGACACCAACAATACCTTCTTCATTTTTATAAGCTGCTGATGCCATCTCAATTGTTTGTTTCATTGCATCATCGAATTTTACCAAGGAAGAGTTGAATGATCCTTTTTCAGCAAGGTCATACAATAACTTTTCTGAATTTTCTATAATACTTTGACCATTGGTATCTAAATCATTAAGTTTAGCAGTATCAATAGTCTGTTCCGAAATTTTGATTAATTCTCTTCTAACAAACATGTCATATATAATTTTTGAATATTCAGTAGCTTGTCTAGTTGAGGTAGAAAATTTTGTAATCTTAATCAAATAGTCAGGCACGTTTAAATCATCTTTTTCATTCTCAAAATAATTTTTCAATGTAATTGGATTAGCTAACATTCCTTTATAAATTAAGCTTTCAATAGCACTAAAAATTTTTTGATGCATCGGATCATAAAAATTAGCACTAGAAATGATTGTATTGATTTCATCAAAAAGTTCATTCGTGACAAGTATGGATCCAATCACCGCCTGTTCAGCTTCTATATTATTTGGTAATTCTTTAAAATTATCTTTAACAATACTTAGATTATTTTCCATAATTAAACATATACTAAGTCTTTAATTAAAAAAATTAAGAATATAACTTGGGGAAAAAATTGTATAATTATTGGATGGCCTCTGAAGACTCAACGTTAATTAAAATCTCAGCATCAACTTCTGAGTGTAAATAAATTTTAACTTTAAATTTACCCAGTGATTTAATTTCAGTAACTGGTTGTATCATCGATGGTTTTATTTCAACTTTATTTTCTTCAAAAATTAACTTTGAAATTTCAGTTGGTTTTACTGATCCGTATAATTCATTATTTTCAGTACTCAATTTTTTTACAGTATATTGTTTTTTATTTATTTTTTCAGAAAGAGACTTTGCAAGTTGTTTTTTTTCATTATCTTTTTTCGACAGTTCTGTTTTGATCTTACTTACTTCTGAAATATTTTCTTTAGATGCATACAGAGCCTTTTTATTAGAAATTAAATAATTTCTAGCGAAACCTCTTTTTACATCTATCACTTCACCTATTGAACCAATTCTTTTAATATTTTCTAATAATATTACTTTCATTATATTAATGCTAAGTTTCTAGCCCTTTTTATTGATAAAGATAGTTCTCTTTGTTTTTTTTGACTTACGTTTGTTATTCTTGAAGGCAAGATCTTGCCATTTTCTGACATATACTTTTTTAAAAGTTTTATATTTTTGTAATTAATTTCAGGCGCACCCTTAATTGAGAGTGGGCAAGATTTTTTAAATTTATATTTATTTGGTTGAAAAACACTTAACTTAGCAAAATTACTTTGTTTACTTTTTTTATTTCCACTTTGTCTTTTTGGCATATTTAATTTTTACTTTCTTTAATTTTTTCATTTTCTTCTTTTTTTGTTCCAAAATAATTTGTATCTAGATCAAATTTTTTTACTCTAATAGTTAAATACCTTAATAACTTTTTATCTATAGCTTCATTTTTTTCTAATTCACCAATCATTTTGCCATTTCCTTTAATTTTAAAATGAATATAGCTTCCTTTTTTATTTTTCTTAATTAGATATGATAAATTAATTAAACCCCAGTTTTCAGTTTTGACAATTTCTCCATCATTTTTTTCAACTATTTTAGAGTACTTTTCAGTCAAAAGTTTAATTTCACTTGGAGAAGTATCTTGTCTAGCTATTATAGTATGTTCGTATAAATTCATATTTGTTCTTTAATAAAAAGGGTGGATATACTATTATAATAATTTAATTACAATAGCTAAATAACTAAAAAAATAAAGAATTTTAAATGTTTTCAGTAGTTTTTCCAGGACAGGGTTCCCAAGCTGTGGGAATGGGAAAACTCTTTTATGAGAAGTATGAATTAGTAAAAAATTATTTTAAAGAAGCTGATGATTCATTAAATTTCTCATTATCTAAACTTATATTAGAAGGTCCAAAATCTGATTTAGATTTAACTTTAAATACTCAACCAGCAATTTTTCTTATTAGCTACTCAATTTTTAACGTAATTAAAAAGGAATTTAATATCGATTTAAACAAAGCAAACTTTTTTGCAGGACATTCTTTAGGAGAGTATTCGGCATTATCCTGTGCAGGATACATAAAATTTTCTGATACAATAAAGATTTTAAAAGTAAGAGGGGAGGCAATGCAAAATGCAGTGCCAAAAGGAATTGGAGGAATGGTTGCAATTTTAGGCACTAGTATAAAGAATATTGAAAATATGCTTGAAGATAATAAAGATGATTTTAATATCCAAATTGCAAATGATAATTCCGATAGTCAAATAGTAGTAAGTGGAAAATTAAGTGATTTAGATAAATTTGTAGAAATTTTAAAAGCACAAGGTATTAAAAATATAAAGCTTCCAGTAAGTGCCCCATTTCATAGTGAATTAATGGGTAATGCCACAAAAATAATGAGGGATGAGATTAATAAGATTGATTTTATTAATGGATATAATGTTTTGATGTCCAATGTTACTGCTGATAAAATGAAAGAAACTTCTGAAATGAAAGATTTATTAATAAAACAAATTGAAAGTAGAGTAAGATGGAGAGAAAGTGTAATAAATATGATAAATGGTGGAGTTAACAATTTTATAGAAATTGGACCAGGCAAGGTTTTATCTGGATTGATAAAAAGAATAAATAAAGATGTAAGAGTTCAGTCCATCAATAGTGAAGATGATATTAAAAACTTGAGTATATAATGACAGATATTGAAAAACTAAATATTATAGTTACTGGTGCCACTGGTGGTATAGGTAATTCAATTGTTAAAAACATTTATGAAGCAGGTGCAAATGTTTTAGCCACAGGAACAAATGTTGAAAAATTAGAAATATTAAAAAAAAAGTTTGATAAAATAAAAATTTTACCGTTTGATATTTCTCAACATGATAAAATTGAAAATTTTATAAATGAGTCAAGTGAGCTAATGGGTGGTAGTTTAAATTGTTTGGTAAACAATGCTGGTATTACTAGAGATAATTTAGCAATAAGAATGAGTAGTGAAGAGTGGAATAAAGTTATTAATGTAAATCTAACCTCGACATTTTTGATCAGTAAATTTGCAATTAAAAAAATGTTAAAAAATAAATCTGGAAAAATTATAAATATTACTTCAGTAGTTGGTCATACAGGGAATATAGGTCAGACAAACTATACTGCGTCAAAAGCAGGTATAGTGGCAATGTCTAAAAGTTTAGCTATTGAATATGCAAAAAAGAATATAAATGTAAACTGTATCTCCCCAGGATTTATCAATACTGCGATGACAGATAAAATTGATGAAAAATTTAAAGAATCAATTATATCAAAAATACCAGCTTGCAGATTAGGAGAACCTGAAGATATAGCAAATGCAGTCGTTTTTTTAATCTCACCAAAATCAGACTATATAAATGGCGAAACTATTCATGTTAACGGTGGCCTGTATTTAGGTTGACAAAAAAACAATTTCATCTAAGAACGAAATATAACTAAAAAGGATAATTATGTCTGAAGATATTTCAAGTAAAGTAAAAAAAATAGTTGCTGATCATTTAGGAATTGATGAAGCTAAAGTTACAGATGAATCTAGTTTTATAGATGATTTAGGTGCTGATAGCTTAGATACAGTAGAGTTAGTGATGGCATTTGAGGAAGAGTTTGGCTCTGAGATTTCAGATAGTGAAGCAGAAAAAATCTTAACAGTAGGAGATGCTGTTAAATTTATCGAAGGCAAAAGAAATTAGATTAATTTAATGCCATTGAAAAATGATGGGATAATGGTGATATTGTCATCCCCATCAGGGGCTGGTAAAACAACATTAGTAAAACTTCTATCAAAAAGAAAAAACTTTAAAATTTCTATTTCCCACACTACTAGAAAACCTCGTGAGAGTGAGATTCCTAATAAAGATTATTTTTTTGTAGAAGAAAATGAATTTAAAAGACTTATTCAAAATGAAGAATTTCTAGAATACGCTAAAGTTTTTAATCATCTTTATGGAACAAGTAGATCACCAGTAATAAGCAACCTTCAGAAAGGAAAAAACGTAATATTTGATATAGATTGGCAAGGAGCTGACCAGATTAGAAATAAAAAACTAGACTATAAACTCATTACATTTTTTTTATTACCACCAAGCAAAGAAATACTTTTTGAGAGGCTATCTAATAGAGATATGAAAGATAAGCTTATAGCTGAAAAAAGAATGAAAGAATTTACCAGAGATGTTCTTCATTGGATTAATTACGATTATGTAATAATCAATGATAACCTAGAGAATTGTTACAAAAAGATTGATAATTTAATCGATGCTGAAATAAATAATGGACCCAAAGATTATGACAGAGATTATATCAGAAAACATATTGAAAAATTAACTAGTTAATTTTTCATACTCTCTCACAATATTACAATACGTTTCCAAAGATAAGTTTTGTGGTCTTAATCTTAAATCAAGATCAAGTTTTTTTGATATTTCACTATAATTTTTAAATAATTGTTTTAATGGGTTCTTAATCATCTTTCTTCTTTGATTGAAAAAAATTCGAGTAATCATTTCTAAATTTTTACTTTTTTGTATTTTAAGATAATCTTCTTTTGGAGTGAAATGAAGTAATGAGCTATCAACTTTTGGACGTGGTGAAAAACAATTTGGACTAATATCAAATACTTTCTGAATATTCATTCTCCAGTTTAAAAGTATAGATAATCTACCATAATTTGAAGTGTTAATTTTAGAGACTATTCTGTCAGCAACTTCTTTTTGGAACATTAAAATTAATTCTGTAAACCAAAAATTTTTTTCAAGTTTAATGATCCAGCTACAAATTATTTCTGTAGAAATATTATAAGGCAAATTACCAAAGACTATCAATTTATTATCTGATATTTTCTTTTCATTAATTTTGAGAATATCCTGATTTATTATCTCTACTTCATTTTGAAACTTAAGTTGTAGTTCCTGGTATAAGGCTTCATCCTTCTCAATTAGAAATAATTTTTTTGGTTTTTTTTTTTATAATATATTCTGTTAAATTACCTGTCCCAGGTCCTATCTCTAAAACATCTTTGTTTGTAATGTCTGATATTGAAACTATTTTAGTTATTATATTCTTATCAATCAAAAAATTTTGACCTAAACTTTTTTTAGCTTTAACTAACACTTATCTATCTAAAAATTTAATCGCTTCTACGAGGCTATTAGGATTAGATTTGTTTTTTAAAAACATTTCTAGGTTCGGCCCATGATCTGGAGATATTCTGACAAAAGGCAATCCTAAAGTTATATTAATTGCATTAAATCCAAAAATTGTTTTCATCGGTGTCAAAACTTGATCGTGGTACATACCTATTATTACATGAAATTTTTTAAGTTTCTCTTTTAAAAAGATAGTATCAGCTGGATAAGGACCTTTAACTTTAAACTTTTTATTTGATAAATATTTAATAGCAGGAACAATTATATTTTCCTCTTCACTTTGATTAAAATTACTTTCACAATGAGGATTAAGGCCTGTAATTCCAATAGCTGGATTAATATTAAATTTTTCCTTATAGAATTTACTTATAAGCTTTACATGATTTATTATTTTCTGCTTACTAATATATTTATGAACGTTTTTTAGAGGTAAATGAGTTGTAAGAGGACTCACTGATAAGCTCTTATTATATATAAGCATTGCTATGTTACCTTTATTTTTTGTTTTAAAATCTAAATATTCTGTAACACCTTGAAATCTTCCTTTCAAAATTTTTTTTTTATTAATTGGTCCATTGATTAAATTTATTTTTTTGTTTTTTTTTAATAACAATAAAGCTTTATCAAAAGAACGATCTATATATTCAGTAACTAATTCTTTATTAAAAGGAATATTAATAAAATTTACTTTTTTATTATCTATTTTTTTATAATCTATAAGATTAACATTTAATTTATTTATTTTGAATTTATAATTTAGAGCTTTCATTTGCTTTAACAATATTTTTTCATTAACTATTAAAATAAGTGGACTTTTAAATTTTTTTATTCTTAAAGATTTAAAAAAGATTTCTAAAAAAATACTTTTGGGGTCCCCAGCAACTAGAACTATTGGATTAAAATTTTTCAACATAAGCTTTGTTTTCAATTTCTTTATAATAAATTATAGAATATTCATTAAGTAATCTATCTCTTTCAAATGAAATTAATCTTTGCATTTCCTCTTCTTTATCAATTTCAGAATTAACTTTTTGTTTATCGTTCACTTTAAGTAAAATTATTCCACCAGCTGTGATTATAGGATTTGAAAATTCTCCAACTTTTAAATCTTTAATAGCAAGATATATTTTTTTTGATATTTGGTTTTCATTTATCCAACCTATATCACCTCCTAATTTTGAACTTTCTGACATACTGTGAATTACAGCAGCATCTTTAAATCCAACTGTTTGAATTGATGCAATTATTTCTTCATATTTTTTTTTAATTAAATCTTTATTTTTTTCTAAAAAAATTATTTCAGATAAATTGAAACTTATAATCTCAGAGTTATTTTTAATTATTTCCTCTAATTTATTATTAATTTTATCAGAATCTATCTTTATTAAATCTTTGTATTTATCAAAAATTAATTGATTCCAAAGTTTCTCTATTACAAATTTTTTTTTTAGTTCATCGATATTCAAATCTTTGTTTTTTAAATAATCTTCAAATTCTTGATTTGAACTAAAGCCAATATTTTCCCTAAAATTCTGAATAATAATTTCTAATTTTTCAGAATTTATAGCATCTTCATAGTTTACTTCATAAAACTTATTAACTTCATCTTTTTTAATTTTTTCTCTAATCAAAGATTTTTGTGCATTAGATGAAAGTTGTTCGTTATTTAATTGACTTAAATTTTGATTTAATGAAACTAAATAATTAATTTCTTCAATTACATCCTGGTTTGTAATTATTCCATTATTAACTTTATATAAAATTTTGATTTCATTGGAAATAGAATTAAATATAAGCTGAAAATAAATTATAAAAGAGTATATTAAAATTTTTTTCATCTTTTATTAATAACCAGGAGTAGCAATTGTTGTAAATGGAGTAAAAGTTAAAGAAAAAAATATTTCTTCAGATGGATTTAGATCTCTATCTTGATAATAATCTTTATTGTACTCTATTGCTGCAACTAAACAGTCATTTTTATACTCATAAATAAGATTATAATATTCAGTCAAGTCAGTCTTTTTATTCCTTCTTGTATTATAGGCAATTGAATTGCTATTATTAAATTTGTATTTTACCTCATTAGATAAATAGCTATCCGAACCTATATCATGGTTTTCTTCAAGGAAATCAAATGATGTTACAAAGTTATTAACTTTAATCTCAGCTTCAATTTTTGTATAATTTGTTGTTTCAAGATTGTTATCTAATGAAAAATCATAGTTTATTTTAAAATTATTATTAGGTTGTATATTGAAGTTTCCAACTACGTCTGATGATTTATTTTGCATTTTTGATTTAATTGGAAGTCTATTGTCATTAGTATCTCTAAATATTTGCCCTAAACTGAAACTTAAAAGATCGTTATTTTCCTTACTTCTTAAGTCATAATCAAAACCAATAGTTAAAGATTGGCCTCCCTCAAGAGAGTCGCTTAATCCTAATCTGTTATTTGAAAACATATTTGTTATATCTATTTTTCTATCTAGATCTGAAACATTTTCTGATTTGTTTGGACTATACCTAGCTACTAACTTTGGACTTAAGTTTCCTGTAAACTTTTTATATTTTTTCTTTAACGGTATAGAAGAATTAAAAATGAAAGTTGAAAAATTTTCAGATTGGGTATCATTTTTATATGTTGATGAATTTCTTCCTTTTTTTAAAGTATTTTTAAATTCAATTTCATAATTTGAAATGGCACCATAGCTAGAAAAAAAAGAGTCAGATTTATAATTCAAATCATTTATGATATATGACTCATTAATATTAGTATCTTTTTTTTGATTAGAACCAGAAATTTTATAATTTAAATTACCTTTAAGATCAGAGCTATCACTCAATAGTTTAGATATTGTAAAATTTGGTAAAACATATTGAAATTTGTCTGAGTTTTTTTCTTTTGTTAAATCTTCATATGCAGATATTTCTGCAAATATATCTAAATCTTCACTTTGAGACTCAAATTTAATATATGAGTTAAGCAAGTTTTGTTTTTGATCATAGCTAGGTCTAGTTTTGCTAGAAATTTTATCACCTTTAAGATATGTATCATTAGAAGTTTTTTCTAGATTTATTTCTATCTCAGAAAAATCAAAATTGTTTTTTAAAGAATGCTTGGTGTTAGAAAAAAAATGAGATTTTGTTGATTGATCCAATTTTTTTAAACTAAAATCTGTTATATGATTTGTATTTTTTTCCACATGTCTGTACTCATTTTTAATTAAAAAATCCTTATTAAAATAAATTCTTGGAGTAAAAGTATAATCTTTATTTTCAGAAATAACTTTATAATACGGTATATTGATTGAGCCTCCACTTGTAGCAGAGCTTAATATTGAGGGAGTTAAAAAACCAGATTGTCTTTCAACTGTTGGATCCGGGTGAAAAAACTTCGGAAAGTAAAAAATTGGAAAATCATATAGCTGCAACCAAGAGTCTTTATAATTTACTGTTTTTTTATTTTTATCATGTTTAATTTCTTTAGACGTTAAACTCCAAGGAGGGCAGTCATCTCTTATTTTACAAGCTGTAAAAATACCATTCTTGATAATAGAAATATTATTTTCTGATATTAGCGAGCTTCCTTTTAGTCTAGCATTTTCTCCAAGTTCACCTTTAGAAAAATAAATTTGAATGTCTTTAGCAGCGATTTTTTCGTTATTTAAATCTATCATTGCATTATTAGTTTTATAAATATTTGATTGATCATCAATAAGTTCCATTTGAATAGTTCTTAGTATTTTGCTTTTAATCAGATATTTAAATCCATTTAGTTTTATCAGATTGTTAAATTTATCTTTTATATTTGATGGTTTATCAGATTCTATTGTGAATTTTGTCCTTAAAAAAACAATATCTTCACCAGACACTAAATGGGAATCATTAATTTTTATTTCAGTTTTTGTATTTGATGTAATTTTTTCCAAAATTTTATTGTAAGTGATATTATCACTTTTTATCTCAACATTTTGGATTTTATCTAAAATTATAACATCCTTTATTAAATCTAAAATTTTAGTTTCTTTATTGTATTTAGACTCATTAGCAAATATTTCCAATCCATCAGAGGTTGTAATTTTAACTCCGTCTTTAGCAATTATGTTATTATCATTTTTAATTTCAATTGATTTACTTTCAAATGCAAAATCTTCAATAGCAAAAGCATTTATAATTGAAATAAATAAAAAAAAAATTGGAATAAAAATTTTAAATCTATTTTTCATTTATTCTTATCATTCCAATGAAAGAAATTATTGTTAAAGTTAATATAGGTATCCATATAGAAACCAATAATGGAATTTTCTCATTCTTACCCAAAGTTCCAAAAAAGAAATTTATATAATATATTATTACCGACAATAATATACCTATAACAATAAAGAATAGTTTTGGTTTTCTAAAGTCAAGATTTAACATCAAAATTGCAGATAATACTGTTATTATTGTAATTAAAAAAGGATAAGCAACAATTCTTTGTAAATGGTAATCGATTTCTGTTGTAGAATAATTAATTGATAAGTAATTTTTTTTTAATTCAAACAAATTCCATATTGTGAGAGAAGCAAGATTAGAAAAAAGGTTGCTAATATCCTCGTAATTAAAATTAGATAAAAAATTCATTTTATCTTTTATTTCTATATTGTTATCTTTATCAATTATTTTTACATCAGAAAGACTCCAATTATTTTCCTTAATATCAACAGTTTCAGCTCTAATGTTGGTTTGAAACTCAAATTTTTCATTAAGTTGAATAATATCCACTTCATTTAAAACGTTAATTGTAAACTTTTTTGCGTTAATAAAATTAATTTGATCATCTACCTCATCTTTGATCCATAGTCCATTTTCAGTAATTGTTGCTAGATATTTATTATCTTTTGTAAAATTTTTTTTTATATTAAAATATTCAAATTTCATAATAGCAGAAAAATTATAAAATATTATTACAATAAAAAGACCCATTATAAATGACAGCAATGTAATTATTTTTAAAATTTTGATATTATTTAAACCATTATTTTTGAAAGTATTAAGTTCACCACTTTCTAATAATTTTAAAAATAAAAATTGTGAAGATAATAAAAAAATAAAAGGAAAAATCTCATAGATTAATGAGGGTATATTTAATAATACTAAATAAATAGGATAAAAATACTTAACATCATATTCTGAAAAAAAATTAAGTTCCTCAAGTAAACTCATTATCAAGGCTAATACTAAAAAAACAAAAGTTATTTTTAAAGTAATTGATGTAAATTCTGAAATAAGATATTTTTGATAAACTTTTAAGATCATTTAAACTAAAATTTTCTGTTTTTATTTAAGAATAATAAATATGTAATCAATAATAATATTATTGGCATACATAAAGTAAAAATACCGGTTTGAACATTCATACTGATTGTATTAATTGATATTTGTGAAAAAACGATCACAATTATACCACTTAGAAATACTTTAATTTTGAAGTTTTTAAATTTATCACTATTGCTGGATCTCAGAATAACCATTGAAGCTATTATACATAGTATGGGAATATAAACTGGTAAAATTGTTCTTTTATAAACTTCTTGAGTTAAATTTTTAAAAAAAGATTTTTGGCAATTAAGTTTTTCTACAAAAATTTTAGTATTCATATTTGAATTAAGAATTTTTAAACATTTAATAATTATTGAAGTATTTATTTCTTGAATTTTTGGTGTTATGGTTGTTTTAGTTTTATATTTACTTAAATTAAAATTAGATTGTTCAAAGTTAAAGGAAGTTAATTTTTTACTTTTTCCATAGTTTATTATTCTACCATTCTTAAGACTAAGATATTTTTCTTCATTATCACCCCCGACAATTTTACCAGATTTAGAAATTATCAACTGTGATCCCACCGTAGCACCTGCATCTTTAATCAATATTTTTTTCATAGAATTTTTATCTTTTTCATCTAAAAAAATTGTTAAATTTTCGACTGTATCAATAAATTTTTTTGGTTTAATTAATGATGGAAAGAAATCCAAGTTTGAATCTCTTATAAAAGATCTCGCTTTATCTTGAGTATAAGGAACAATAAAATAAGATAATATTAATGAAAAGAAAGCAAAGATTACTGAGAGAAAAATGAGTTTATTAAGAAATTCTGTCTTAGTTATCCCATTTATCCAAAAAATAATTAATTGATTCCTATCTTCATAGATGCCCAATATATAATAAACAGATAGAAAGAAAGATAACAATAAAAGCTTACTATATATTTTTGGGAAATTAAAAATAGCATATGAAAAGTAAGTACTTACGTTATGGCCATCTTCAGAGATGATATCAATGAAATTGACTGCCTGAATAACCCAAACAATTAATGAAAGAGTCAATGAGCACACTAAAAAAAACAGAGTTACTTCATTAAAGAGATTATTAAATATTGTTTTTTTCATTGAATTTAAAAGTTTTAACACTTATATAGCATTATCACGCATAGATTGAATAAAAAATTATGATAAGCAATATTTACTTTAAAAATAACATAAATTACAAAAAAATAAAAAAATTATGTCTTTAAAAATTAATTTTAAAAACAATATTTCTAAAAAACCCTCAAATAATCTTATCTTATTTGCAGATGAAAAATTTAATATAAGTCCTATAAAAAAATATATCTCAAAACTGGAGTTTTCTTATATAACTGACTTATTAAAAACTAGTGATTTAAATAAAAATTTATTTGTTTTTGAACTGAGTTCAAAAAGAAAAATAGTTTTAATTTCAATAAAAAAAAATATTAAAACTTCAGATATAGAAAATTTAGGAGCTGAACTCTATGGCCGAATAAACTATGAAAAAAATAGTGAATATTTTATTTATTCTGACAGTTTTATTGGTAAATATCAAAATTTTATAAGTCATTTTCTTCATGGACTAAAGTTAAAATCATATCAATTTAATAAATACAAATCAAAAAAGGAAACAAAGTTATTAAGTATAAATTTATATGGAAATAGAAATAGACCTACTGCTAGTGATCAATTAAAATTTAAAGCTTTAGAGGAAGGTACATTCTTTGCAAGAGATTTAGTTTCTGAACCAGGAAATATTTTGCATCCAGACGAGTATGCAAAAAGATTAAAATCTCTAAAAAAAGATGGTTTAAAAGTTAATATATACGATGAAAAAAAATTAAAAAAATTAGGTATGAATGCTTTACTTGGAGTGGGGCAGGGAAGTATAAGAGGATCATATCTCGTGACTATTGAATGGAATGGTACAAAAAATAATTCAAAGCCCTTAGCTTTTGTAGGAAAAGGAGTTTGTTTTGATACTGGGGGTTATTCCCTTAAACCAGCAAAATTTATGGAAGATATGACTTATGATATGGCAGGGTCTGCTGTTGTAGTAGGTTTAATGAAAAACTTAGCATTAAGAAAAGCAAAAATTAATGCTGTAGGTGTAGTTGGACTTGTTGAAAATATGGTAAGTGGAAATGCTCAAAGACCTGGTGATATAGTAAAATCTTATAGCGGCAAAACTATAGAAGTATTAAATACAGATGCCGAAGGAAGATTGGTCTTAGCTGATGCCCTCACTTTTACTGAAAAAAAATTCAAACCTAAATTTATGGTTGATTTAGCAACTTTAACTGGAGCAATTATAGTTTCATTGGGTTCAGAATATGCAGGACTTTTTTCAAATGATGATAAATTATCAAAACAACTTCTTGATGCTGGTAATAAAGTTGAAGAAAAATTGTGGAGAATGCCTTTACATAAAAATTATGATAAATTAATTGATTCTAAAAATGCTGATATGCAAAATATAAATTATGTTGGTGGAGCTGGTTCAACAACAGCTGCACAATTTTTACAAAGATTTATTCTAAATAAAACGCCTTGGGCTCATCTAGATATTGCTGGAATGGCATTTTCAAAATATGGAGGGGCTCTAAATTCAGGAGGGGCAACAGGTTATGGAGTTAAGTTGTTAAATCAATTAATCGAGGATAATTATGAGTAATACTGAGCAAACTTTATCAATTATAAAACCTGATGCTGTAGAGAGAAATTTAGATAATGAAATTAAAGAAATGTTCAAAAATAAAGGTTTTTCAATTTTAAAAGAAAAAAAAATTCAAATAGAAAAAATTGAAGCAGAAAAATTTTATAAAGTACATGAAACAAAGCCATTTTATAATGATTTATGCGCATACCTTTCATCGGGACCAATAGTTGTAATGGTACTGGAAAAAGAAAATGCTGTTTTAGCAAATAGAGAATTAATGGGAGCTACAAATCCTATTGATGCTAAAGAAGGTACAATTAGAAAAAAATATGGAATTTCTATAGATAAAAATTCTGTTCACGGTTCTGATAGTGTTGAAAATTCAAAAATTGAGATAGATTTTTTTTTTAAAGATTAAAAAATTTTTAATATAGCTTTAGGATAAAGTTTATGCTCTTCAACTAAAACTTTTTTAGCAATTTTTGCTGGAGTATCATTCCCCCTAATTTTAATTTTTTTTTGAATTATTATCTTTCCCGAGTCTAACTTTGAAGAAACGTAATGAACCGTACATCCAGTATATTTCTCTTTATTTTCAATTACTCTTTTATGTGTATCTAAACCTTTATATTTTGGAAGAAGGGATGGATGAATATTAAGTATCTTTTCTTTAAAACTTTGAATAAAATTTTTAGATAAAATTTTCATAAAACCAGCTAAACAAATCAATTTTATTTCATTTTTCTTCAAAATTTTAAGTATTTTTTTTTCAGCTAAAGAATTTTTTTTAAAATCATATACTTTTTTTTTTATTCTAAAAACTTTTGCAAATTTTAAACCTTTTGATTTTGAGTTATTTGAAATAATTAAGTCAATTGAAATTGGGGAATTTTTAGTTTTTGAAAATTTAATCAGACTGTTGAGGTTACTCCCAGTACCTGAAATAAAAACTGCAGTTTTAATTTTTTTATGACCAGTTGATTTTACCATATAATTTGACTTTGGTATGTCCTTTAGAAATTCGTCCTATAACGTATGGCTTATATCTTTTGTTAAAGTATTTTTTAACTTTATCTAAATTTAGAGGTTTGATTATTAAACAAAAACCAACACCACAATTAAAAGTTCTTAACATTTCTTTTTCAGATACATTATTTTTTTTTATCCATTTAAAAACCTTGGAAGTTTTTATTTTACTTAAATCAATTTCGGCTTTGTGATTTTTTGGAATAATCCTTTTTATATTATCAGCTAATCCACCTCCAGTTATATTTGCACATCCATTAATTAATCCTCTATTATTAAGTTCTAGAATTTCATCAACATAAATTTTTGTTGGTTCTAATAAATCTTTTTGTAAGTCAATATTGTTTTTTAAATTAATTTTATTTTTTTTAATAATATATCTTACAAGGGAATAACCGTTAGAATGTAGCCCACTAGAAGGCACTGCTAAAATTAAATTATCTTTTTTAATTTTGTTTTTATCTAAAATTTTATCTTCTTCCACTAATCCCACAGCAAAACCAGCAATATCAAATTTATTTTTTTCATATGTTCCTGGCATTTCAGCTGTTTCGCCACCGACTAATTCACATTTAGAAATTTTACATCCTTTAATAATACCCTTAATAATTGATTTAAGTTTTGTAACGTTGATCTTATTTATAGATATATAATCTAAAAATATAAGAGGTTTGGCTCCTTGTACGATTAGATCATTCACGCTCATCGCAACTAAGTCTATTCCAATTGTATCAAACTTATTGAGTAAATTAGCAATTTCAATTTTCGTGCCAACACCATCAGTACATGCCACTATTTTGGGTTTTTTGAAATTTTTTGGAATATTTGTAATTGATCCAAATCCACCAATATTTGACAACTTTTTTTTGCCTTTATCTTTTGTATTTAATACTGATATGAATTTAATAAAATTGTCAGCAGCAGTAATGTTTACTCCACTTTTTTTATAGGTTAAATTTTTTTTATTCATTAATGTTTATAAATATGAAAAGTAAAATATTATTATTTAAATTAAATATATATCTGATTATATTAATATTAACCTTATTTAAAATTTTTTTTTCCACAACTTATTTATACGCAGAAAGTTTTAATATTAAAAATATTGAAATTTCAAAGAAATTTAACATGAATTTTCAAAAAACTGATGTATTGGATCAAGGTTTTAAAATTGCGTATCAAAATTTAATTTTAAAAATTGCAAACTCTAAAGATCAAAATAAATTAAAAAATTTATCATTATCTAATATTAAAACTATAATTGATAGTTTTTCTATTAAGGAGGAAAAATTTATTGATAACATTTACTATGTAAATCTAGATGTATCATTTAATAAAAAAAAAAATTTTTTCTATTCTGGAGAAAAAAAATATTTTTCCTTCACTCCCAAAAAAGAAAAAAGTTTTATTCATTCCCCTAATTGTGGATGAAGAAAAAGAAAATCTTATTCTATTTTCTGAGAATATTTTTTATAAGAATTGGCCCATAAATAAAGATGATAAAGATCAATTGATTTATGTTTTACCAACTGAGGATCTAGAAGATATCCAAATAATAAAATCAAAATATGATTTTTTAGAGGAATACGATTTTAAAGAAATAATTAATAAGTATTCTATGGATAGTTATATAATCTCATTAATATATAAAAATAATAATGATTTAAGAGTTTTATCTAAAATAAAATTATCAGATCGAATAGTATTAGATAATAGAATATTTCAAAAATTTAAAACTGAAAAATTACAGGACACAATTGAAAAATTAAAAATTGTTTATGAGGATTATTGGAAGAATGAAAATCAAATTAATACTTCAATTAAATTACCTTTGACAATTGCAATTAAAATTACAGATGATGAAAAAATTCAAAATTTTGAAGGTACTATTAAAAAATTTGATTTAGTTTCCTCATTTCATGTATCAAAGCTAGATAATAATAAAATTTATTATAAAGTAATTTTTAATGGAACGCCTAAATCATTCATTCTTAAAATGCAAAGTTTAGGACATGAGTTAGATATTAAAAATAAAATTTGGATTTTAAAATGAGTAAATTAAATCAATTAATTTTAAGTTTTGATTTTGAACAAAACTTTAAAAATTTAGATTTTTATGTATCTAAAAGTAATGCTCATGTTTTTAATCTTATCAATGATTGGTCAAAACAAAATGAAAAATTTTTAAATATTGTTGGTGAAAAATTTTCTGGTAAGACCCATCTTATTAATATTTTTATAGACAAAAATAAAGCTTTAAAGATTGAGTCTAAAAATTTAAATGAAGATTTTTTAAAAAAAACTAAATTTTACGATAATATTATTATAGAGAATTTAACTACTGAAATAAATGAGAATTTATTTTATAGTGTCCTCAATAAAGTTGAGTCAGAAAATAAATATTTAATAGTTACCTCTCAAATTTCTATAACAAAGCTTAATTTCAATCTTTCAGATTTACAGTCAAGAGCAAAAAATTTTTTTCTTACTAAAATAGAGAACCCAGATGATGATTTAGTGTTTGCTTTAATTTTGAAAAATTTGTCAGATAGACAAATATCTATTGATAAAAAATTAATTGATTACATAATAAAACGTATAGATAGATCTTATAGAAATATATCTAATTTCATATATAAAATTGATCAAGTAAGTTTAAAAAAGAAAAGACCCATAGATTTTAAGATGGTTAAAGAGGTATTAGGAGATTAATTGAATAAGTATAGATCCCATAATTGTAATGAGTTGAGAAAAAAAGATGTTGGTAGCGATGTATATCTTTCTGGCTGGGTTAATAAAAAACGTGATCATGGAAATTTATTATTTATAGATTTAAGAGATAATTTCGGTATTACCCAGTGTATTATTGATAAAAAAAATTCACATTTTACAGATCTTGAAAAAATACAATTAGAAACAGTTATTAAAGTTATTGGAAGTGTCGTTGATAGGTCAAGTGAAACAATAAACAAAGATATTAGTACTGGCGAAATAGAGGTAGATATAAAAAATTTTGAAACTCTAGGAAAATGCAAAGAGTTACCTATGCCAATTTTCAGTGATCAAGAATATGCAGAAGAAATTAGATTGAAATATCGTTTCTTGGATTTAAGGAGAAAAAAAATTCATGAAAACATTATTCTTAGATCAAAAGTTATTTCATTTATTAGAAATGAAATGAATAAATTGGGATTTTTAGAATTTCAAACACCAATTTTAACTTCTTCAAGCCCAGAAGGGGCAAGGGATTTTCTTGTACCAAGCAGATTAAATCCTGGAAAATTTTATGCGCTTCCCCAGGCTCCTCAACAATTTAAACAACTAATAATGGTTTCAGGTTTTGATAAATATTTTCAAATCGCTCCTTGTTTTAGAGATGAGGATGCTCGTGCAGACCGCAGTCCAGGAGAATTTTATCAACTAGATTTGGAAATGTCATTTGTTGAACAACAAGATGTATTTGATGTAGTTGAAAAATTGATGGTGAATACCTTTAAGAAATTTTCAAATAAAAGATTATTATTTGAAAAATTTCCTAAAATCTCATACTCAGATTCTTTATTAAAATATGGAAGTGATAAACCTGATTTAAGGAATCCATTAATTATAAATGATATTACTGAAATTTTTAAAAGAGAAGATGTATCTTTTGAAATATTCAAAAAACTTGTAAAATCTGGTGCAAAAGTAAGATGTATTGTTACAAAAGATACAAAAGGTAAACCAAGAAGCTTTTTTGATAATATTGACAAATGGGCAAAAGAACAGGGTGCTTCAGGATTAGCATATTTTACTATTGAAAAAGATAAAGAGATTTCAGCCAAAGGACCAGTAGGTAAGTTTTTTTCAAAGGAATCTTTAGAGGAAATAATGAAAAAAACGAAAGCAGAAATAGGTGATAGTATTTTTTTAGCTTGCAACCAAAAAAATGAAGTTGAAAAAATTACTGCACTAGCAAGAGATAAAATTGCTGAAGACCTAGATTTAATAGATGAAAATATTTTTGCTTTTTGCTGGATAGTCGATTACCCAATGTTTGAAAAGGATGAAATAACTAAAAAAATAAAATTTAGTCATAATCCGTTTTCTATGCCCCAAGGAAGTTTGGACAGAATAAATTTTGAAAAGCCTTTAGATATTCTTGCATATCAGTATGATATTGTTTGTAATGGTATAGAACTTTCATCGGGAGCTATTAGAAACCATGTTCCAGAATTGATGTATAAACTTTTTTCAATAGCTGGCTACAGCAAAGAAAAAGTTGATGAAAAATTTAGCGGTATGATAAATGCTTTAAGTTACGGGGCTCCTCCTCATGGAGGAATAGCTCCAGGAATTGATAGGATAGTCATGCTCTTAGCTAATGAAAAGAATATAAGAGAAGTTACAATGTTTCCTATGAATCAAAATGCTCAAGATTTAATGATGAATGCCCCATCAGAAATTAATGATAATCAGCTTAAAGAATTAAATTTATCTTTGAAATTAAAGAAATAAATTATTTTTTTCCTTTAAGACTAATTTTTACATCCGACAGATCTACTAAATTTTTCTTATAATTATTTCTTACAAATCCCTTGCTTGTTATATCTTTTACAATTTTTAATAATTGATTTTGATCATCAGAGGTTTGACCATCTAATATGGTATTTTCAGATGAGCCAATTGCAGGTGTGTGAGCAAGGTCTTCTCTACTTTGATACGAAATTGCCAATTCTCTAAAAATATAATCTAATATAGATGAAGCGGTCAAAATTCTATCATTACCATGAACTTTTCCAGAAGGTTCAAATTTTGTTCCTATAAATGCATTTATATACTCATCTAAAGGAACCCCATATTGCAAACCTAAAGAAACTGCTATTGCAAAGTTATTCATTAGTGCCTTTACTAATTCTCCTTCTTTACTTGTATCAATGAATATTTCGCCAATTTTACCATCTTCGTATTCTCCAGTATGCAAATAAACTTTATGGTCCCCAATTGTTGCTTTTTGGATATATCCTTTTCTTCTATCAGGCATACTAAATCTCTTACCATTATTTTCTGAATTAGTATTTTTAGACTTTATAATGTTTTCTAAATTTTTTACGTCACTTTTTTTATTAGTTTGAGAGACTTCAATTTTATCATTATTGATAATTTTGTTATTTTTAGGATCAAGATTTTTTGTTTTTCTATTGTCAAGTTTAACGTCTAAAACCTCAAATTTACCATCATCTCTTTTCTCAAGATTCTTTAGTTCTGCTTCATTAATATCATCTAAATAATGATTAACTTTGAATGTACAAGTATAATATGTTTCAACTAAGTATTTTGCCATTTGACCCCAATTTTTAAAATTAATTTGAATTATGATTCAAATTATTTATATACAAAATCAGATTTTAGTCTAATTTAATTTATACAATTTTGAATTGAAACATTATTAATTTTATATGTTGACACTTTTAAAAAAAATTTTTACCTGGTGGAATCAAGATACTTTTGGAACAAGAATTCAGACAATTTTCTTTGGTAAATTCGTCGGTAAAGATTCTTTCGGAAATAAATACTATCAGAATAAAAAAGGAAATAGATGGGTTATTTACTCTAATGAAATTGACGCATCAAAAATTCCAGTTGAATGGTATTCATGGATACACCATACTCCGAACAATTTACAGAATAATCAAGAACCTGATAAATACGCTTGGCAAAAGCCTCATCAGCATAATTTAACTGGAACTAAAAAGGCTTATTACCCAAATAAGAATAAAAATGAAATTGCAAAAAAATATAAAACTTGGAAAAATTAATTTTCTACTTAATTTTTTTTTACTTTTTTTTTATCTTACATCATACTCCATTTCCTCAGAAAAAAGTGAAATAATTAAAAAACATACTAAAATTAAAATATTGGATAAAATTAGCTCAAAAAATGTTTCCTTAAAATTAAATAATGGTGAAAATTTCAAGTATGCTGATTTACAAATAAAAAGCATTAAGTGTCAACATTCAGAGTTTGATGATGATCCAGAAATTACTGCTTACGTTCAAGTAAAAGACTTGAGTAATAAAAAAAATGATGAAGTGTATGTTTTTAATGGATGGATGTTTTCATCAAGTCCATCTATAAATCCATTTGATCACCCAGTTTATGATATATGGTTGACAGGATGTGATTAAATTATTTTTTCTTTATCAAGCCAACTAACATTAAAATCAGATTTTAAAAATTTTTCATGATTTAGTAATTTTTTATGAAGTGGGATGGTTGTATTAATACCTTCAATCACAAATTCATCCAAAGATCTATTCATTCTCTGTATTGCTTCTTGTCTATTTCTTCCATGACATATCAGCTTACATATCATGCTGTCATAGAATGGTGTAACTTTATAGCCTTGAAATATCGAGCCATCTACTCTTGTCCTAAAACCAGAGGGTTGATGACACATGCCAATTGTTCCAGGTGAAGGTTGAAAGTTTTTACTTGCATCTTCAGCATTTATTCTACATTCAATAGCATGACCTCTAGGCTTAATGTCATCTTGTTTCAACGCAGTTTCCCCAGTATAGGCTATCCATATTTGTTCTTTAATTATGTCTATACCTGTAACCATTTCAGTAACTGGATGTTCTACTTGAACTCTTGTATTCATTTCTAAAAAATAAAATTTTCCATTTTCATAAATAAATTCAACTGTCCCTGCACCCTCGTATCCAATTTTTGAAACCATATTAACTGTTTTATTAAATAAGTCAGTTCTTATATTATCTGTTAATATAGGACTTGGAGTTTCTTCAATCAATTTTTGATGTCTTCTTTGAACTGAGCAATCTCGTTCATGCAAATGTACCGTCCTATTTTTTCCTGATAAAATTTGAACTTCAATATGTCTTGGATTTTTAAAAAATTTTTCAATATAAACTTCATCATTACCAAAATATTTTTTAGCTTCAGTTTTAGCAGTAGAAAATAGTGTATCAAATTCATCTGGTTCATTTACAATTTTCATTCCTTTTCCACCACCACCACCAGAAGCTTTAATCAAAATTGGATAACCAATTCTTTTACATAACTCTCTTCCTTCATTTATGTCTTTGACTCCTCCTTCGGAACCTTCAATTACTGGTAAACCATTCTTTTTAGCAATTTTTTTAGCTTGGATCTTGTCACCCATCATTTTAATCAAATCAGATGACGCACCAATAAACTTAATATTATTTTCTTCAAGAATTTTAGCAAAATTTGCATTCTCAGACAAAAATCCATAACCGGGATGAACAGCTTCAGAATTTGTTATTTCTATTGCTGACATCAAAGAAGGAATATTAAGATAACTATTTGCTGGTTGATGTGATCCTATACAAACACTCTCATCTGCCATTCTTACGTGCATACTTTCTCTATCTACATCTGAATGTACAGCAACAGTTGAAATTCCCCATTCTTTACAGGCTCTAATTATTCTAACTGCTATTTCCCCACGGTTCGCAATTAGAATTTTTTTAAACATTATTTAAGGATAATTATAGGTTGACCAAATTCAACTGCTTGACCATCTTCTACACAAACTTCTTTAACAATTCCATCTTGAGTCGAGGGAACATGATTCATTGTCTTCATTGCTTCAATTATCATAACAGTATCACCTTTTTTAATTTTCTTGCCAACCTCAACGAATTTTTTTGCACCTGGTTCTGGAGCATGATAAGCGGTACCAATAATTGGTGAAGTAATTTTAATTCCAGACGCATAATCTGATGATAAAGAATTTTCTTTTGTTATATTATTTCTTTCAACTTCTATATTCTGAAACTCTTTGTTTGAATTTTGTTTATTATTTTTTGAAACTTTTATTTTTGTATCTTTATCGGTATACTCTAACTCAGTAAGGTTAAATTCATCTAGATATTCACTAAGTTCTTTTATAATTTTTTTATCTATTTTCATTTGATATCATTTTATGTAAACTAATTATGGCTAAATTATATCCATCTGTACCTAGACCGAATATTCCACCTGTAACCACTTCACTTATTAAAGATTTCTTTCTAAATTCTTCTCTTTTATAAATATTTGATATATGCAACTCAATGATAGGTTTTTTAAATAAATCTAAAGCATCTCTTATTGCCACTGAGGTATGTGTAAATCCAGCTGCATTAATTATCATTCCATCAAATTTTTTTCTTGAATCTTGAATAAAATTTACTATTTCTCCCTCAATATTTGACTGTTGAAACTCTAAATTCAAATCAAGTTTTTTAGCTTGGACTAAACAATTCTTTTTAAGCTGATCATAATCAATTGATCCATATTGTGATTGTTCTCTCTCACCTAATAGATTAAGATTAGGGCCACTAATAATTATTATTTTATTCATTTAACATTTATACAATATGAAAAAAATAAACAAAATAGAAATATATATAAACGGAAAAAAAACTTTAATAGATAAAGGGATAAAGCTTTCTAAGCTAATTAAAAATTTGAAAATTCCTATTAAAAAAGTTGCAATTGAAATAAATCAAAGAATTGTTAATAAAAAGCGAATAAGTATTATTAATTTAAAAAAAAATGACAAAATTGAAATAGTTCATTTTATCGGAGGTGGTTAGATTGAAAAAAGATAGTTTTAAAATTGCAAATAAAACATTTAATTCAAGATTAATTGTTGGTACAGGTAAATACAAAAATATGTCCCAGTGTGCAAAAGCAATTAAGCTTTCTGGTGCAGAAATTGTAACTGTTGCAGTTAGAAGAGTTAATATTATTGATAAAACAAAACCTCTATTAATGGACTATATAAATCCAAAAAAAATAACTTATCTTCCAAATACTGCAGGTTGTTTTAATTCAAAGGAAGCGCTTCGTACATTGAGACTTGCTAGAGAAATTGGAGATTGGAAACTTGTAAAATTAGAAGTTTTGGGAGATAAAAAAAACTTATTTCCTGATATGATTGAAACTTTAAAATCAACAGAAGTTTTAGCTAAGGAAGGTTTCAAAGTAATGGTTTATTGTTCAGATGATCCTCTGATGGCTAAAAGATTAGAAGATAATGGGGCAATAGCGATAATGCCTTTAGCTGCACCGATTGGTTCTGGTTTAGGAATACAAAATAAGGTGAATATTGAAATTATACGAAAACAAACAAAACTTCCTTTAATAATTGATGCTGGTTTAGGTCAAGCATCTGATGCTACAATATCTATGGAATTAGGTTGTGATGGAGTTTTAGTTAATACTGCAATTGCAAAAGCCAATGATCCGTTTAATATGGCTTTAGCATTTAAAAATGCAGTGATAGCAGGTAGAAAATCATATTTATCAGGACGTATTAAAAAAACATTGATTGGCCAAGCTTCTTCTCCAAAAAAAGGGATTATATAGCTTTTTTAAAATACTTTTTTTTAAAAGGTTTTTTTTTGTATTTTCTATTTTTTGATTTCGCTTCGTGTATTTTTTTTTCTTCAACTTTTTGCAATTGAGGACTTTTTAAAGTCTCATATTTTTCAATTTTATCTATTGTTTTCTTTGATTTATTTTTAATATCTATTATGTATTCCGGAATTATCAAAGAATTATCAGATATAATATCGATTTTCATTTTATTTTTTTTTTTCAAAATAACTTAAATTTTCAATAAAATTTTCTTTTAGAAATTCAGTAATTTTTTCACATACTTTTAGTTCAACAAATTTTGCTTTATTAGTTACTGCTTTGATTTCTACAATTTTCAAAATTTTTTGTGCAAATGATTCATCCGTTAAGGAGACCTTCCATTTGACAGCACTTTCTCTTAATCTTTGTCTTGACATTTCCAGTAATCCAAAATTACTAATTCTTCCAATTTGAATTCTAGCCCTATCTTGTCTGCATTTTTCTTTTAGCTTTCTTTCAACTAATCTTCTATTCCCGTAACTAAGCATATCAATGAAATCAATAATTATTAAACCAGATAAATCTCTAATTTTAATTTGTCTCGCTATTTCTTCTGCTGCTTCAAGGTTGGTATCTAATGCTGTACTTTCTATATTTTTTTGTTTAATGGAGCTTCCAGAATTGATATCTATTGAAACTAAAGCCTCTGTGGGATTAATTACAAGATAACCTCCTGAATTAAGTTTTATTTCTGAGTCAAATATTTGATTTAATTTTTGTTCAATATTTTCATTAATAAAAAGTGGTATTTTACCTCTGTATTTTTTTACTTTTTTAACACTTGAAGGCATTAACATTTTCATAAATGTTTGAGCTTTTTTATATCCCTCATTTCCTTCTACTATAATATTTTTTGTATTTTCGTCGTATATATCTCTCAGAGTTCTTTTAATAATTTCACTTTCTTGGTGAATAAGTGAAGGTGCAATGGAATTTAAGGCTATATCTTTAATTTGATTCCATGTGCTTTTTAAAGTTTCAAGATCATGATTAATCTCATTTTTTGTTTTATTACTTCCTGCTGTTCTTACTATAAGACCCATTTCTTTTGGAATTACAATTTCATTTAATATTGTTCTTATTTTTTTTCTTTCTGCAGGATTAAATATTTTTCTGGATATACCCCCGCCCTTTGGTGTATTGGGCATTAGCACTATATATTTTCCAGCTATTGAAATGAAAGTGCTAAGAGCAGCTCCTTTTTGGCCTCTCTCATCTTTTATTACCTGAACAAGAATTACTTGATTAGGTTTAATTACTTCTTGGATTTTATATTTTTTAAATTTTGGTTTATTTTCAGTTTTAATTTCTAAATCTTTTTCAATATTATCTTTATTTTCATTTTCAGCTTTTTCAATAGGTTCTACAGGATCATTAGCTTCTAGTTTGCCATCCGCTAAATTTTCATTATCGATAGCCTCAACCTTTTTTGATAATTCTTCTCTTATTCTTTCTTCTTCAATTTTTATTTTTTGTAAATCACTTTGTGGAATTTGGTAATAGTCTGATTGAATATCATTAAAGGATAAGAAACCATGTTTGTCTCTGCCAAAGTCTATAAAAGCTGCCTGAAGTGAAGGTTCAATTCTACTTACTTTTCCTAAATAAATATTATTTTTTATTAGGTTATTCTTTAGACCTTCATATTCATAATCTTCAATATGATCACCTGATTTGAGAACAACCCTTGTTTCATTTGGATGCGATGCATCAATATATAAATTTTTTTCCATAAGATTTGAGCTAATTTTTTTGTTGATTTTAATTGCATAAAATTTTGGTTTTTAGAGCCTTATATTTAACAAATTCCTTTATATAATGGAAACAAAATGAGCAATTTTTTTAAAAATATAATTGTTGTAATTATTAGTTCAATACTGCTTTCAGGTGTATTGGTTTTAAGTGTTTTATGGACTTTTTCTAACAATATCCCAGACTATAAATTTTTGAAAAATTATAAACCACCTGTTTCAAGTAAAGTTTATTCTGGTGATGGAACATTAGTTGCTGATTTTTCGAGGGAAAAAAGAGTTTTTGTACCTTATGAGTCTATACCTAAAAATGTTATTAACTCTTTTTTATCTGCTGAAGATAAGAATTTTTTTAGTCATCCTGGAGTTGATGCTAAGGGAGTTCTAAGGGCAGTAATTAATAATATATCAAATATTTTAAAATCAAAAAGGTTAGAGGGTGCTTCTACTATAACTCAACAAGTAGCCAAAAATTTTTTACTATCGAATGAAATTAGTATTAATAGAAAAATTAAAGAGGCTATACTCGCTTTTAGAATAGAAAGAGCTTTATCAAAAGAGAGAATTTTAGAACTTTACCTAAATCAAATATATTTAGGAGGAGGTGCATATGGAGTAGCTGCTGCAAGCTTAGAATATTTTGATAAATCAATAAAAGATCTTAGCTATGAAGAGTCTGCCTTGTTAGCAGCTCTACCTAAAGCTCCAAGCAGATATAACCCTTACAAAAATATTAAGTTAGCAAAATTTAGAAGAGATTTAGTTTTAAAGAATTTAAATGAAAATGGATATATAGACAATCAAGTTTATCAAAATTTAATAGGTAAAGATATATCTCTAAACAAAAAAGAAAAAGTTTTTTCAGAAGATTCACAGTATTTTATTGAGGATGTACGAAAAAAAATTATAGAAGATTTAACTTATGATAGAGTTTATAAACAAGGATTTAATATAAATACTCCCATAGATTTAGAATTACAAAAAATTGCAACAAATTCTTTAAGGGAAGGTTTATCATCATATGATAAAAGAAAAGGGTGGAGAGGACCTTTAATCAATATAAAAAAATATAAAAAGAATTGGTACAAAGACTTAGAAAATTATAAATTAGAAAAATCAATTAATTGGAAATTAGCGATAGTCAAAAAAATTGATAAATTTTCAACTATAATAGAAACTGATGAAAATCAACAAGGAACTATTAATTATAGTAATATTTCCTGGACTAAAAAAGAATTTGACGAACTTTTTAAAATTGGGGACGTTATATATGTCGAAAAGCTTGAGAATGATTACTTTAGTTTAAAACAACTGCCAAAAATAAATGGAGCTATAGTTGTTATGGATCCTTATACAGGAAGGGTGCTAGCAATGAGTGGAGGCTTTAGTTTTAAACAAAGTGAATTTAATAGAGCCACTCAAGCACTTAGACAACCAGGTTCAGCCTTTAAACCTTTTGTATATGCTTTAGCATTAGAAAATGATTATTCTCCTTCAACTTTAATATTAGATGCTCCGTTAGTTTTAGATCAAGGAGAAGATCTTAAACTATGGAAACCTGAAAATTATGGAAAAAAATTTTATGGACCATCAACACTCAGAACAGGTCTTGAAAAATCAAGAAATTTAATGACAGTTAGAATTGCACAAAATCTAGGATTAAACAAAATAGTTAATTTCTCAGAACAACTGGGAATTTACAACGATCCTGATGAACTTTTATCAATATCTCTTGGTTCAGCTGAAACAACATTGATAAAATTAACTTCGGCTTATTCTGCTTTTGTAAATGGTGGTAAACTAGTAAGCCCAATTTTAATAGATAGAATTCAAGACAGTGAAGGAGTCACAATTTTGAACAATGAAATGAGGAAATGCCAAAATTGCGATCAAATTTCTTATTTAAGTGATAATTATCCAGTTATTACTGATAACTATAAACAAATTTTTTCCTCTGAGACAGCTTATCAAATGACATCAATTTTAGAAGGTGTTGTGCTAAGAGGGACTGGAAAAAAATTGAGAGATTTGAATTTAAATATAGGTGGTAAAACTGGGACTACAAACAATAATACAGATACATGGTTTATAGGTTTTACCTCAAATCTTGTAATAGGTGTTTATGCTGGTTCTGACAATCCAAAATCTCTGGGTAAATATGAAACAGGTGCTAAAACGGCATTACCAATTTTTAGAAATTTTATTGAAAAAACTATATTAAAATCTGAGTCTAGACCATTTAAAGTTCCCGAAGGTATTATAATGATGGTTGTGGACCCGCAAACAGGACAAAGAGTTAAGTTTTCAACAAAAAATACTATAATCGAAAATTTTAAAAAAAAAGATATTGCTAATAATAAAGTTTTAAATACTAATATAGAAATACAAGATTCAAATAACATATTTAAATTTTACTAATGGAAACCTTAATTTCTGCACATATTGAAGAAGTTCAAAAGATAAACTTAAGAGTAAAGGAGTTTCTTTGAAAAAAAAGATATTTTTCAAAAATTAGAAACCATAAATGCAAAAATGCTAGAAGCTGATTTTTGGCAGGATAAATCAAAATCTAAAAAAATTTTAAAAGAAAAAAAATTATTTGAAGACTTGACCAGTTCTTACATAAGTTCTGAAAAGAGTTTGGTTGATATTCAAGAATTATATAAATTAGCTTTAGATGAGAATAATAATGATTTATTTCAAGAGTTAACAAGTAATCTTAAAGAATTGAAAAAGGATGTAAAAAAAACTGAAGTTAAATGTTTTTTATCAAATGATGCTGACTCTTTAGACTGTTACATAGAAATTCATGCTGGAGCAGGTGGAACTGAGAGTCAAGATTGGGCTAATATGTTGAGGAAAATGTATTTAAAATGGGCAGAAAATAAAAAATTCAAATACAATTTAATAAGTGAGCATAAAGGAGATGAAGCTGGAATAAAATCATCTACTATTAAAATAGAAGGAGATTATACATTTGGTTGGCTTAAGAAAGAGTCGGGTATTCACCGTTTAGTAAGGATTTCACCATTTGACTCAGGTGCTAGAAGACACACAAGTTTTGCAAGTGTTTGGGTTTACCCTGTGA
>MDSV01186630.1_pt1 | contig 29248 bp, 26 predicted proteins | sample 810851 | NCBI WGS metagenome assembly MDSV01 (sample SAMN05326640, study PRJNA326480) | marine metagenome | isolation source: seawater | place: Atlantic Ocean: North East | collected 2012 | reverse complement strand
TATCTGGCTTGTTATCAGTCAACTTATAAATTTTTAATATTGTATCAGTAGAAGTGTCACGTACAGCATTAAACCATTTTCTACATCCATGAGAGTGTACCCACCTCTCATAAAAAATTCCTTTTGGATTTGAGCGATAAAAAACATATTGGCCCCAGTCTTTATCATTTAAAGTATCTGGGTCTTTTGGTCGTGTTACATGGGCTTCTCCACCATTAGTAAATTCTGATTGTTCTCGTTCTCCACAATATGGGCAATGTATTAAAATCATAATTAATGTGCTACTGCAGCTGCACCATGCTCATCGATTAATCTCCCATCAGAAAATCTTTCTAGATTAAAAGCAGCATTAATTTTATGAGGTTCATCGTTTGCAACAGTATGAGCGAAAACATTTGCACTTCCCGGGGTTGCTTTAAATCCACCTGTTCCCCATCCACAATTAAAATATAATCCTTTGACTTCACATTTGCTGATAATTGGACTTGCGTCAGGACAAATATCAACAATACCTCCCCATTGACGTAGCATTTTCATTTTACCAAAAATCGGATAAAGCTCTACAATTGCTCTTACAGTTTCTTCAATGACATCGTAACCGCCTCTTTGTGTAAAGGAATTATAGCCGTCTGTCCCAGCTCCAATTACAAGTTCTCCTTTGTCAGACTGACTAACATAAGCATGAACAGCATTTGACATCACCACAGTATTTATCACTGGTTTAATTGGTTCAGAAACTAAAGCTTGAAGAGGTCTACTTTGTAAAGGTAAATTTACTCCAGCAGTTTGAGCAAGCACACTTGTGTGACCTGATGCTACAACTGCAACTTTATTTGCTTTAATAAAACCTCTTGAAGTATTCACTCCTTCAACTTTATGATTGTCAGTTTTAATATCTTTTACTTCACAATTTTGAATTATATCAACTCCCATTTCATTTGATCTTAATGCATAACCCCAAGCTACTGCATCATGTCTAGCAACACCTCCTCTTGGCTGAAAAGCTGCACCTAAGACAGGGTACCTCAAATTTTTAGTATTCATTATCGGTACTAGTTCTTCAATTTGTTTTGTATCAAGCCATTGAGTATCAAGACCATTTAATCTGTTTGCGCTTATTCTTCGTTTCATTTCTTTAATATCATGTTCATTATGAGCTAAATTCATGACACCTCTTTGACTAAACATCATATTAAAATTTAATTCTTCAGATAAATTTTCCCATAGTTTAACTGAATGATCATAAAGTTGAGCGCTTTCGTTCCAGAGATAGTTTGATCTAATGATGGTGGTATTTCTTCCAGTATTACCTCCACCTAGCCACCCCTTCTCGATGACAGCTATATTTTTAATTCCGTGTTCTTTTGCTAAATAATACGCTGTCCCAAGGCCATGGCCTCCGCCTCCGACAATTATTACATCATAACCTTTTTTTGGTTCAGGGCTTTCCCACATCTTTTCCCAATTTTCGTTATTGGTAAATGCGTTTTTGATTAAACTTAAAAATGAATATTTTTTTTTCACAACTTAAATTAGCAAAAAAGTAGAAAATAACAAAAGAATTCCAAAGCAAAAAGTAACAGGAATCTTGCTTATAAACCTTTAAATTCAACATTTTTATACAACTTGACAATTCAAAGCAAAAGTCCATAATGATTTAAGTGCTGATTTAAGTCAAATTGCTGAGCACTTAAAAATTCCAGCTAAAGCGATTAAGTCTTTAGACCACCGCTTTAGCCGGTGGTTTTTTTTTGAAAATTCTCAAATTAAAACCAGGTATTTGAACTATATTGTACGCCTGACATAATGTCGAAGTACTAAAAAGGAGAAAAAAAATGGCAAATTTTAAACATCCAGAAACTATTGGGTTGCATGGTGGAGAATATAGAAGCGATCCTACGACTACATCTGTGGCAGTTCCAATTTATCAAACTACGTCTTACCAGTTTAAGAATGCAGAGACAGCAGCAAACTTATTTGGTTTAAAAGAATTTGGTAATATTTATACACGAATAATGAACCCAACTTGTGATGTGTTGGAAAAAAGAGTTGCGGCTCTAGAAGGTGGTTTAGCAGCGGTGGCGGTCGGTTCAGGTCAAGCAGCCTCTGCATTTTGTATTAAAAACGTAGCTCAAGCAGGAGATAATATAGTTTCTTCAACAGATCTATATGGAGGAACAGTAAATCTGTTTAAGAATCAATTGAGACTAGAAGGTATTGAAGTAAGGTTTGCAGATCCTGCAGATCCAAAAAACTTTGAAAAATTAACTGATGAAAAAACAAGAGCTTACTATGGTGAGTCTTGTCCAAATCCTTATCTTCGAGTTTTTCCCATAAAAGAAGTTGCGGATATCGGTAGAAAAAAAGGAATACCTTTAATCATTGATAACACAGCCTCTCCAGTTATTTGTAAACCTTTAGCTCATGGAGCTGCTGTAGTAATGCATTCTTTAACAAAATATATTGGGGGACACGGAACTTCAATTGGAGGTATAGTTGTAGATGGTGGTAACTTTGACTGGACAAAAGATAGAAAAAGACAACCATTGATGAACGAGCCTGATCAAAGTTATAATGGTGCAATATGGGCAGATGCGGTTCCTCAATTAACCGGAGCTAATATTCCTTTTGCAATAAGAGCTCGAGTGGTTTTACTCCGAGACTTGGGCGCACCTTTAAGTCCATTCAATGCTTGGCAAATTATACAAGGATTAGAAACTGTTGCTCTGAGAATGAAACAACACTGCACTAATGCGGAAAAAGTTGTATCTTTTTTAGAAACACAAAAGAAAGTTACAAATGTAATTTATCCAACTAATCACCAAGGTGAGATTAAGGAAAGAGCAAAAAGATATATGCAAGGTGGTTATGGATCATTAGTTGGAATGGATGTTGGTACTAAGGAGAATGGTGCAAAATTCATAGACAATTTAAAAATGCTTTATCACGTTGCAAACATTGGTGATGCTAGAAGTTTAGCTATACATCCTGCAACTACTACTCATAGTCAATTAAATGATAAAGAATTATTGGCGGCTGGTGTTACACCGGGTTATGTAAGATTATCTATTGGTATAGAACACCCAGATGATATCATTGCTGATATAAAACAAGCTTTAGCAGCCTAAATTAATTAAGCTCCGTTTTACTTTTAAGCGGGGCTTATTTCTTGTCGTTTAAAAATTTAATTTTAGATTTTTGTGCAATTTTTTTTCTAGTTTTTAATAGACTTTCTTTAACAGCAGCACAAGTTTCTGAGTTTGTTGACTCTATAAAACTCACGCATTTTTCTTTTCTATTTTCCGGGTTATGTTCTTTAATATACGCTAATGCATGCTCTGTAGGAGATAATCCAGTCTGTTGTTTTATCCCGTAACTTAAGATAGATGATGCGGTCGAGTGAGCTATGTTCCCTTTTCCAATAGCACCAGTTGCTAGCGAGCTAGATGCTGGTCCAAGCAAAGCTATTGACTCTGCACATCCATTTAATATTAATAAAGAGGTCAATAGACCAAATATTTTTTTCATACTTCCCCTAGACGCTTATACATAGATTTGTTTTTTTTGAAACTAATCTTCCTCTCAGATTAACTTTATCAACGCTTTTTTTTAAATCAACTGATAATTGTAAGTTTTACTTATATAAGGCTTCTTTTTGGGTTTTTTTTTAAACAAGCATCAAGATTTTCTACCATTTGTTTATAAAACTTTGAGTAGTTCTCTGCAGTAACATATCCGATATGTGGTAACAACAAAGCGTTAGGAAGAAATCTTAATTTGTGATCCTGAGGTAATGGTTCTTGACTATAAACATCCAAACCTGCACCAGCTATAGTCTCATCTTTCAGAGCTTGAATTAAATCATCTTCATTAATTATTAATCCACGTGATGTATTAATTAGAAAAGATGTTTTTTTCATAATATTTAATTCATTTGTTGTAATAAGATTTTTGTATCTGTCACCAAATACTAAGTGTATCGAAATAATATCAGCATTCTTTAGCAAATCGTCTTTACTCATTGGAAGAACACCAAGTTCATTTGCATGTGTTAAATTTAAATTTTCACTCCATGCACAAACTTCCATTCCAAATGCCTTTGCTACTTTTGCTACTTGTGTTCCTATTTTACCTAGTCCGATTAAACCTAACAACTTCCCTTTAAGTTCTAAACCAATAGTTGTTTGCCAATATCCCTGAAACATATTATCAACTTCTTGCTTCATATTTCTTAACAAGCCTAATATTAAAGCCCAGGTAACTTCTGCTGCTGGATTTGAATTAATTTCTGTTCCGCAGACTATTATCTTGTTCTTTTTTGCTGTTTCTAAATCAATAGCATTGTTTCTCATGCCTGAAGTCATAATATACTTCAACTTTGGAAGAGCGGTAATAAGTGACTTTGTAATACGAGTTCTTTCACGCATTATAAATATTGCGTCAAAATCTTCTAAAGCGACTATAGCTTCATTTTCATTTAAAAATGTTTCATTAAAGACTTTGAAATCGTATTTATCTTTAAATTTTTGAACATCAATTATTTGTTGAAATACTTCTTGATAATCATCTAAAACTGCTACTTTAATCATTTAGTTTCCTGTTTGATAAATATATTCCAGTAAGAATGAAAATTGCTCCTATTAAATGGTAGAATTCAAATTTTTCACCAAAGATAATTATTGCCAGTGCAGCGCTGAACAAAGGCATTAACTGAATAAACATTGTAGATCTATTGGGTCCAATTATTTCAATGCCTTTTTGCCAGCAATAATATGCCGCTATTGCAGGAAATACTACTACATAAAACAATATTAGAAAAAAAGCTTTATTAAAATTTATTTCTAGTCCAATAGATTTCTCATAAAAAAATTGAGGTATTAAGAAAATAATTCCAACAGTAACCATAAGCTGTATTAAAGCAAACTGTGAAAATTTAAAATTATGTTTTTTAAGTAAAGTCGAATAAAGAGACCAAGTAATTACACAAACTAACATCCATAAATCACCTTTGTTAAAATTTAAAGAAATAATTTTTTGAATATCACCGTTAGAAATTATTGAGCCTATTCCTATGATTGATAATAGAAGCCCAATTATTTGGAAAATATTTGTTCTTTCAATATTCATTAGAGATGAGAGAACTATTGTGGCAGCAGGAATTGCTGCTAACATTAAAACAGCATTTACAACTTGAGTATAATTAAGAGCAAAATAAACAACAGAATTGAATGTGCTAATTGTAATTACTCCCATAAAGCTAATTACAAGCCAATTTTTTTTTATGTAAGGTAAATTGTTAAAAATTTCTTTGTACGTAAATGGTATTAATATTAACCAAACAGATATCCATCTAAAAACATTGAGTGTTAAAGGAGGCACCTGAAATAATGTTGCAAACTTTCCTACTATAAAATTTCCAGACCAAAACAATGCAGCTAAAACTAAAAACAGGTAAGCTAAATAATTTTTTGACAATAAATTCCTAATTAAATCTTTTTGAGCTGTAGGGAGTTAAATCTAAATTTGTTTTTTCCCCGGCAACTATACTAGAAACAATCTTGCCTGTAACTGCTCCTAAAGTCCAGCCTAAATGATGGTGTCCGAAAGCATATATAATATTTTTATTTTTTAGTGAAGGTCCTATTATTGGAAGAAAATCTGGAAGTGTAGGTCTGAAACCCAGCCACTCGTCCTCATGATTACCCAATTGTGGTAACAGTTCTTTGGCACATTTAATTACATAATCTATTCTTTTTTTTGATGGAGGATTATCCAGTCCGCCTAATTCAACCGTACCTACAGCTCTTAATCCTTGATTCATTGGTGTCATCCCAAAACCCCTGTCTAAAAAAATTACTGGTCTAGTAATTAGATGTTCCATATTTTTAAAATGTACATGATAGCCTCTTTCAGTATCTAATGGAATTTTCTCTCCTAATTGATCTGTAAAATTCTTAGAAAATGCACCTGTTGCAACAACTAATTTTTCAAAAAAATATTTTTCGTTGTTTGATATTATTTTGGTCTGATGTAAATCTGTTTGTTTAATCTCTATTATATCATCTTGTATAAATTTTCCTCCTTTTTTGATAAAGAGCTTAAATATTTCTTTTAAAATTCCATGAGGATCCGTTGCGTGCATTGCGGTCTCATAAATTACACCTCCATCAAATACAGGTTCTAAATTTGGTTCTAGTTCTAAAATTTCTTTTTTTGTTAAAATTTTTTGATCAATTCCTAAATCATTTCTTACTTTTATTTCAAGTTCTCTGCTTTTAAGATTTTTATTTGTCCATACGTATATGATACCATTTTTTTTAACTAAATTTTTTGTTTTGATTTCTTGAAATATTTCTTCGTACGCATCGTTCGATAAATTTAAAATTTGGTGCATATATTTAGCAGTATGTAACATTGATTTTTTATTCAAACTTTTTAAGTAATTAAAAAACCAAGGTAATAGTTTATGTATATAATTCCACTTTAAGGCAAGCGGGCCATATGAACTCAAAAGCATTTTAGGGACGTCAGATAGAATGTCAGGCCTATTAAATTGTAAAACTGCATAAGGTGAGAAGTGACCAGCATTCCCATAAGATGCAGGCTTAAATTTTTCAGATAGCGGATCATGTCGATCAAAGATTGTAACTGGAATTCCTTTTTTAATAAGTTGTAAACCAATGCAAACTCCTTGGATTCCGGAACCAACAATTCCAACTGATTTACATTTATTATTTTCCATAGGAAATTTATAATGTAATTTTGACTATTTGGTAGTGCGGTAGATTAGGCTAATACTTCGGAGTCTTTATTCAAATTTGCTTCGGAACCACCGTTATCTTTGTGTTTCTTATCTTCTTTATCTTTATCTTTGGATTTACTAAATAAAAAGTCAGCTGAAAGTTTAGATTTAGCAGTATTAGTTTTTTTAATATAACCATCTATGTCTGCGCCATTTTCAGTTTTTAAATTATTACTAAACTCAATGTCTCCCTTAACAGTGCCTGTGCTACCAATGACAATGTCTCCACCTGATATCTTTCCATCCATGTGTCCGTGAACTTCAACAAGGTCGCCCTCGATTGAACCGGTAATTGATCCTGTTTCTCTAACTATAATCTCTTTTGAAATTACTGGGCCTCTTATAAGACCAGCGACATCAATTGCCCCAGAACTATTTATCGTCCCTTCGATACTTACCGTTTCGCTTATCAGAGATCTTTCGCTATCTTTTATTTTATTTTTTTTATCACCAAACATATAATTATATTCAATCTAACCACCTATAAGAAAAGTTTACAAGTATTTATTAGGAAAAGTTTTGACCATATTAGGCCTTTTTTTAATTAACTGGGCTGTCTTTATATACTTTACAAGACATAGCAATACCCAGCCCAAACATTATTGCCATCATAGATGAGCCTCCATATGAAAGAATTGGAAGAGGTGAACCCACGATAGGCAATAAACCTAGTACCATGCCCATATTTACAACCACATAAATAAAGAAAGCAGTTGCAAAACTATAACAGTATAGTTTTCCAAAATTACTTCTAGTTATGTTGCCTATTTTAACTATTCTTGAGACTATTATACCGTATAGAAGTAAAATAAAGACTGATCCGAAAAAACCAAACTCTTCAGAAAACAATGTAAAAATAAAATCAGTATGTTTTTCTGGTAAATAATCAAGATAACTTTGCGAACCATTTAAAAAACCTTTGCCAAAAAGGCCTCCCGAACCTATAGCGATTTTAGATTGTATTATTTGATATCCAGCACCTAAGGGATCTTTTTCAGGGTTTAAAAAAGTTAAAATTCTTGCTTTTTGGTAAGGTTTTAAGAAAGAAATAGCAATCGGTAGCAAGGCAACAAAAATTAACATGGAATATGCAAAAAATTTTACTCTCACACCTGCGAGCCAAGCTACGACTAAACCTCCTCCAGCAATTAAAATAGAAGTCCCAAGATCGGGCTGCGTTACAACTAAAAGTACTGGAAAAATTAAAACAAAAATTGGAAGAAACAAAAATTTAATTTTATTAACACTTTCTATAGGAACACGGTGATAATATTTTGCCAGAAACAAAATTAAACCTATCTTCATTAGTTCAGAAGGTTGAAGATTCATAAAATAAAAATTTAGCCATCTTTGAGATCCAGAGGATGTTAGTCCAAAATATTTAACTCCTATTAGAAGAAAGAGAAAAGTAAAATAAATTAAATAACTTGTATTGTGCCAAAACCTTATCTGAATGAAAGACAAAATAAAAAACATTGTAAAAAAAATAAGAAATCTCAGAATATGACTTTCTGTATGATATTTAAATTGACCTCCATCTGTTGAGTACATTGCAAACATACTAACAATTCCTAAAATTAAAATACTCAATACTAAAACATAATCGATAGATAAAAGTTTATCTCTGAAGCTTAGGGATGACTGGATAGATCTAGGTTGAAACATTAAATTGGTTCTCCTTGTAAATTATTCATAGATCGTCTTAAGCTATGACGCTCTAAAACTTTTTTGATAATTTTTTTTGCTATAGGAGCAGCGGCTTTACTTCCAGTGCCACCATGTTCAACTACAACACTAATTGCATACTTTGGGTCACTTACTGGAGCAAAAGCAATAAACAAAGCATGGTCTCGATTTTTATATTTTAATTGTTCTTGTTTTACTTCTGCTTCTCGTTGTTCTTCTGTAAATCTTCTAATCTGTGATGATCCAGTCTTTCCAGCAAAAGTAAATCTTTTGTCTTCTAGTCTTGATCTATACGATGTTCCTCCTGGTTCATTTGAAGATGAATACATTGCATCTTTTACAATTTTTATATTCTCTTGATTTTTAAATAATGGATTTAATTCGAAGTTAGATACTAACAAATCTGTGGGTAGTGGTTGACCAGGGTTTTCGTTTTTAAATTTTAGATAGTCTTTTAAATTATTTTTTGATTTATCAAAAATTATTCTGGGTTTTATTTCAAAACCTCCATTAGCAATTTGAGCTGTCATTAAACATAATTGAATTGGTGTACTTTGAAAATAACCTTGACCTATTCCAGAATGTAACGTTTCTCCTAAGTACCAATTTTGACCAATATATTTTTTTTTCCAAGAAGTGCTTGGAACCACTCCAGACCGTTCTTCCGAAAAATCTTGTAATATTTTTTTTCCTAAACCAAATTTTTTTGCCGTCTCAGATAGTCGATCAACTCCTAGTCTTCTTGCAACCTCGTAAAAATATACATCACACGATCTCTTAATGCCCGATCTCATGTTCATTACGCCATGACCTTTCTTTTTCCAACAATGAAATTTTTCACCAAATAATTCGATTTTACCTTTGCATGTAACAGTGTCTAAAGGTCGTATGATTTTATTTTCTAAAGCACTTAGAGCTACTATTGTTTTAATGGTTGATCCAGGTGGATATAAGCCTGAAACTGCTTTATTAATAAGAGGTTTTCTATCGTTATTTATCAAACTTTTCCAATAATTTCGATCAATGCCATGAACAAATGCATTGGGGTCATAAGATGGTGCAGAAACTAAAGATATAATATCACCATTATAAATATCCATTACACATACCGACGCTGCTTTATCTCCTAGTATTTCTGCTGCGTAGTTTTGAATTTCTAAATCTAATGTAGTTTTAAAGCTTTTTCCTGCTTTTCCGGGATCAACTTTTATTTGTTTTATTCTCTTTCCATAGGCATTTACTTCATATCTTTGGAAACCGACTTCGCCAATTATCTCTTCATCTAACCTGCGTTCTAATCCTGTTTTTCCTACTGCCAATCCTGGAACGGACATTTTATTTAAATATTCTTTATTTTTTAAATCTTTTTCACTTACTTGAGAAACATAGCCTAAAACGTGAGCAGAGGATTTATCTTTATATACTCGAGCAACTGAAACTATTGGTTCAATTCCTTGTAATTCATGTAAAAATAGATTTATTCTTGAAAATTCAGACCAATTTAAGTTATCCGAAATAATAATAGGTTCCCATGGTTTTTGTTTGGCAATTTTTTTTCTTATAGAAAAAATTTTATTATCGCTCAAATTTAGTATTGATTTTAATCTAAAAAATACTTCTTCGATACTTTGTGTATTTTCAGGAATTAAATGTATTTGGTAAACTTGTTTATTAGATGCTATTTCCTTGTTAAAATAATCTTTTATTATTCCTCTTTCAGGAGCTAGTTTCCATTCTCTAAATCTGTTTTTGTCAGATAATGTTTTATACTTACTGCTTTCATTAATCTGAAGTGAGATCAATCTACCTAGAACCCCGACTACAACTACAGCTTTACTTACGGTTAACAAAAACATTCTTCTACTGATAAGTTTAGATTTTATAACTGTATTACCACCACCCGTGCTAAACATTTTTCCCCGTTGTTATTATTGAGTTATAATAAGTAAATATGAACCAAAAAATCGGAAAGAAGATTAACGTAAAAAAAGTATTATAGGAAATATCAACAAAATTTATCACTATTTCTGAGAAATTAACAAGTAAAATAAAGAAAATCATATTTGAAAAAATGATTCCTATAAAGAAACTAAACCAATCTGTGGTTATTCTAGTATTTACTGTCATATTTTTTATATATGTAGCCACTAACGAAACCACTAAATAAGATAAAGAACTTACACCTAGAGGAAAACCCATTACTACATCATTGATTAAACCAGCAAGAAAAATATGACCGCTTCCAAGTATTTCTGGTCTTTTTGAAACCCAAAAATAGATAATGATTAATTGGATATTAAAGGATAAAATTTCAAAATAATTTTCAAAATGACTATCTATTTCGCTTAAAGATAAAAAATATAATAAAATAAGTGGACCCGTATTAATAATTTTATTAAATATATTTAATTTTGCCATTTAAAAAACCTCTTTGCTTTGATTTGAAAGATCAACTTTAACAAATGATAATTGACTAGACTCTGAGAAAAGTTTTACCTCTCCTTCTTTTGTTGTAATTCCGACAGGTGTCCCTGGAAAAAATATTCCATCCTTTCCCGATGTAAAAACATCAATGCCTTCCTCTACAACATAATCCTCTGGAAGATATTCTAAAACTGGTCTACTTCCGCCACCTCCTTTTAAAATTGCTTGCACTCCTTCATCACCGAATGTGACTGGAATTCTACTATTCAAGTCATTTAAAAGTAAAACTCTTGAAGATAGATAGTTAGTTTCGACAATTCTTCCTACCAAGTAATCTTTATCCATCACGGGCATTCCTTTTAAAACACCTGATTTAGAACCTCTATTAATTATTATTGATTTTAAATAAGGACTGCCTTTATCTATAAGGACTTTAGAAAGAATCATGTTTTCTTTTTTCAAATAAGATTCTTCCGATTCTAAAATTTTTCTCAAATTTTTGTTTTGATTAGAAAGAAATTCAACATTTAACTCTTTTTGTTTATAGATTTCTAGCTGCTTTTTTAGGTTCTCATTTTCTTGTTTAATATTAAGATGGTTAGCAATTCCGTCAACTGCTTGTGGAACTACCCTAGATGGAGATGATGCTACTAAAGATATTCTATAAATTCCGTCATTTATAATAGATCTTACCGGTTTCATAAAACTAAAACCGTATGCATCAAATAAAAAAATAATACTCGCTAAAATAATTAAGAAAACTAATGAAAATTTTTGTGCAGCACCTCTTTGTAAAAGTGCTGAGCGAAAAGCTATACTAAAATCATCTCTACTAGAGGACATTTATCTTTTTAGATAATTTAATACTCAGATAACATTGTAGAAAATAATTCTTCATTTTCTAAAGCTCTACCTGTACCAACAGCTACGCATGACAATGGATCATCGGCTATAGTCACTGGTAAACCTGTATCTTGAGAGATTAATTTATCAATATTTTTCAATAGAGCTCCACCCCCTGTAAGAACAAGACCCATATCAATTAGGTCTGCAGATAGTTCTGGCGGAGTATTTTCTAGAGCTTCTTTTATTCCTGCTAAAATTTGATTTAAAATAGGCATTAGTGCTTCACAAGCATCCTTTTCTGTTAATTCTATCTCTTTAGGAGTTCCAGATCTTATGTCTCTACCTTTCATTAAATAAGTATTTGGTGTCGATGGAATAGCTGTTCCAAGCTCTTTTTTAATTTTCTCTGCAGTAGAGTCGCCAATTAATAAATTTAATTTTTTTCTCATATAATCTATAATTGAACGGTCAAGAGCGTCGCCCGCAACTCTTAGTGATTTAGAATAAACTACTCCTCCTAAAGACATTACTGCAATCTCAGTAGTGCCTCCGCCAATATCAACCACCATTGAACCTGTGGCTTCTGATATTGGTAACCCTGCTCCGATAGCTGCAGCAATTGGTTCTTCAATAAGTTGTACTTTTCTAGCACCAGCAGCTAAAGCCGAGTCTTGAATAGCTTTTCTTTCTACTGGCGTTGAGCCAGTTGGTACACAAATTAATATTCTTGGATTTGCGAAAGCGTTTTTTTTATGAACTTTCTTAATAAAGTGCTTGATCATTTCTTCAGTGACAACGAAATCTGCAATCACACCATCTTTCAATGGTCTTATAGCTGAGATATTTCCAGGTGTTCTACCTAACATTGTTTTAGCCTCATCTCCTACTGCTAACACTGATTTCTTTCCGCCATCTTCGATTACGGCAACTACCGAAGGCTCATTTAATACTACTCCTTGGTCTTTTAAAACAACTAAAGTGTTAGCTGTTCCTAGATCGATGGCCATATCTTGTGACCATAGTGATGATAAACCTGATAATCCTTTAAACATTTCTATTTTCTCCTTATATTTGAGCGCTCAAACTAGAGTCTGGCGCGGTTTTTTCTCTTTTAATTATTAACTTATTTAATGCACTTAAATAAGCGTTAGCTGAAGCGACTAATGTATCAGTATCTGCTGCTTGGCCAACAGTAGTTTTTCCCTTTTCCTCTATTCTTACGCTAACAGTTGCTTGAGCATCTGTTCCTTCGGTGACAGCGTGAACATTATATAATAAAAGTTTTACCTCATGAGGATAAAGATTTTTTATGCATTTAAAAATCGCATCAACTGGTCCATCACCTGTTTCAGTTGCTTTTTTTATTTCCCCAAATACCTCTAAAGTCATTTCCGCTTTTTGTGGCTCTCCAGTGCCGGCAAAAACTTTAAGGGACTTTAATTTGATTACATTATCTTCTTTAACTAGACTATCATCTACAATCGCTGCAATATCTTCATCGTAAATATGTTTTTTTTTATCAGCTAAAACTTTAAACTTACCAAAAGCTGTTTGAATCACATCATCTGTTACCCCTACATATCCTAAATCATTAAGTTTATCTTTAAACGCATGGCGACCAGAGTGCTTACCCATAACTAGGGATGTTTTATGAACCCCGACACTTTCTGGAGTCATAATCTCGTAAGTGTTTCTATTTTTAAGCATTCCATCTTGGTGAATTCCTGACTCATGTGCAAAAGCATTTTTTCCAACAACTGCTTTGTTAAATTGAACCGGAAAACCTGTGGCATTAGAAACGACTTTTGATGCTTTGCTTAAAAGTTTAGTATTAATATTTGTAGTGTATGGCATTAAGTCATGTCTAGTTCTCATAGCCATCACAACTTCTTCAAGAGCAGCATTTCCGGCTCTCTCTCCAATACCATTAATTGTACATTCTATTTGTCTTGCTCCAGCCATTACTCCAGCTAATGAGTTTGCCACGGCTAAACCTAAATCATTATGACAATGAGTAGAAATAATAGCTTTATCGATGTTTGGAACTTTATTAATTAAAGTTTCTATAATCTTTTTAAACTCTGAAGGAACAGTGTAGCCTACCGTGTCTGGTATATTAATTGTTTTAGCACCTGACTTAATTGCAAGTTCTACAGTTTTACACATATAATCTATATCTGTTCGAGTACCATCCTCACAAGACCATTCAACATCGTCTGTAAATTTTCTTGCATAAGAAACACTCTCTTTAATTGCCTCCAATACTTTCTCGGGAGATTTATTCAGTTTGTGCTTCATGTGAAGTGGGCTAGTAGAAATAAACGTATGTATTCTGAAATTTTTTGCGTGTCGTAAAGCTTCATGGCAAGCATCTATATCTTTTTTAGTTGCTCTAGCTAATCCAGCAGGAATTGATTTTTTAAGCGTTTTGCTGATTTCTGTTACAGCTTCAAAATCTCCTGGTGATGCGATTGGAAAACCAGCTTCAATTATATCAACACCCAACTCGTCAAACACTCGAGAGATCTGTAATTTTTCTTCCAAGCTCATTGATGCACCTGGTGATTGCTCTCCATCGCGCATTGTTGTATCGAAAATTATAATTCTATTTTTGTCACTCATATACTAAATAGGTATATTACAAGCAAAACTAGAATATGCAAATATTTACTGATAAAAGATTATTTTACTGGTCAGATTAGGCTAATTTTTGTCCTTGTCGACTAATTTATTTTTACCTATCCAAGGCATCATGGCCCTAAGCTCTTTACCAACCTTTTCAATCGGATGATCTGCTAGATCTTTTCTCATTTTTAGGAAATTTTTTTGTCCTGACTTGTGCTCATCCATCCATTGTTTTGTAAACTTACCTGATTGAATGTCTTTAAGAACTTCTTTCATTTTTTCTTTTGTCTTACTGTCTACGATTCTTTTACCGGATATATATTCGCCATACTCTGCAGTATTAGATATTGAGTAGTTCATATTTGCAATCCCTCCTTCGTAAATAAGATCTACAATTAATTTAACTTCATGCAGAGTTTCAAAATATGCCATTTCAGGTGGGTAGCCGGCTTCTGTTAAAGTTTCAAAACCGTTTTTTATTAGTTCAACTAAACCTCCACAAAGAACTGTTTGTTCTCCGAACAAGTCAGTTTCACATTCATCTTTAAAAGTTGTCTCTATGATACCTGCTTTTCCTCCTCCAACTGCAGATGCATATGATAAAGCTAAATCTTTTGCTTTTCCTGAACTATCTTTATGGACTGCCATAAGACAAGGAACTCCACCTCCTTTTTGATACTCGCTTCTAACAGTATGTCCTGGTCCTTTTGGTGCAACCATAAATACATCTAAATCTTTCCTTGCGTTAATCAATTCAAAATGAATATTTAAACCATGAGCAAAAGCTAAGCTCGTACCTTCTTTCATTCTTTGTTCAATATGATTTTTATAAATTTCAGATTGCAACTCATCAGGGGTTAGCATCATCACAATGTCTGCCCAAGCAGCGGCATCAGATAGTGTCATAACTTTGAGTCCAGCACTTTCCGCTTTTTTAATACTAGAAGATCCTTCTCTTAAGGCTACAACTACCTCTTTTACACCACTGTCTTTTAAATTTAATGCATGAGCATGACCTTGGCTGCCATAACCAAAAATAGCTACTTTCTTCTCTTTAATTAAATTTACATTAGTGTCTTTGTCATAATAGGTTTTCATAAATTAATCCTGTTTAACTAAATGTTTTTGCACCTTTTGTCATTGCAACAGCTCCAGTTCTAGAGGTGCTTATAAGGCCTAATGTTTTTAAATCAAGTGTTAATTTGTCAATCTCAGCTCTTAAAGCGGTTACTTGAATTACAAAAGATTTTTTTGATTTATCCAAAATTACTGGATTAAATTTTTTACAAATTTTTTTAATTTTTTCTTGTTTTTTAGAATTCGCAAGTAATTTAAATAAAGCTAGTTCTCTAAATAAAATATTCTTATCAGTCCTTTTAAAATCTGCAACTTTGTGTACTGGAACTAATTTTTTTAGTTGTAATTTAATTTGCTCTATAACTTGAGGCGTTCCTTCAGTTACAATTGTAATTCTTGAAATATGCTTTTTTTTATCAACTTCGGCTACCGCTAACGACTCTATATTGTAACCTCTGCCTGAAAAAAGACCGGCTATTCTTGCTAACACTCCAGCCTCATTATCAACCCATACTACTATAATATGACGTTCTAATTTACCGACCTTTCCTGGAACACTGTAAGCTGACTTGGACTTTGGCATTAAACTAGTATTTTTCCTTCATCTGAAATTTCTTCTTCTTCTTCAGGTCCCAAAATCATCTGATTATGAGGTTTACCTGATGGGATCATCGGAAAACAGTTTTCAGATTTATCTACAACACAATCAAATATTACTGGTTTTTGAACATCGATCATTTCTTTAATCTTACTATCTAATTCGTTAGGAGTTTTAGCTCTGATACCTACACATCCGTAAGACTCTGCTAGTTTTACAAAATCAGGAAGTGCTGCAGTATAACTTTCGGAATAATTTTTTTCATGAAGAAGTTCCTGCCATTGTCTTACCATACCCATATATTCATTGTTTAAGATAAATATTTTTATAGGTAGTTTATACTGAACAGCGGTCGACATTTCTTGCATTGTCATTAAAACAGATGCTTCTCCAGCAATATCAACAACTAATTTACCGGGATTAGCTATTTGAACTCCTATAGCTGCTGGAAGACCATAGCCCATAGTTCCTAGTCCGCCAGAAGTCATCCAACGATTAGGTTTATTAAATTTATAATGTTGAGCTGCCCACATTTGATGTTGACCTACTTCAGTCGTAATAAAAGTATCTTTATTTTTTGTTAACTCATAAAGTCTTTGAACGGCATGTTGAGGCTTGATTATTTTATCACTATTAATAAAGTTAAGAGATTTTTTATCTCTCCACTTATCAATTTGCTGCCACCATTTAGATGTTTTTTGTTTATTTGAATTTAAAAAATTTTTATTTTTTTCTTTAAACCTTTTAATTAGACTTTTTAAAAGTTCTGTAACATCACTTACAATAGCTAAATCAACTTTAATATTTTTTCCTATTGATGAAGGATCGATATCAACATGAATCTTTTTAGATTTTGGTGAAAACTCATCAACCTTACCTGTAATTCTGTCATCGAACCTTGCTCCTATATTAATCATCAAATCACAATCGTGCATTGCATTGTTTGCTTCAAAAGTGCCGTGCATACCTAGCATCCCTAAAAATTGTGGATCGTCTCCAGGGTAGGCACCCAATCCTTGTAAAGTAGAAGTAATAGGGAAACCTGTTATAGAAACCAACTCTCTAAGAAATTTACTAGCTTCAGGACCAGAGTTTATAACTCCCCCGCCTGTATAAAAAATTGGTTTAGATGATTTTTTCATTAAATCTATAAACTTATCTAACTCTTTATTGGATAACTTATGTTTTGCTTTTCCATTAAGTTTTTTCTTTAAAGTACTTTTTGTAAACTTATATTTACCTTTTTTAAATTGAATGTCTTTAGGTATATCAACTAACACCGGACCAGGTCTTCCAGTTGTAGCAACTTCGAAAGCTAGATGTAGAACTCTTGAAAGATCATTAACATCTTTTACTAACCAATTGTGTTTTGTGCATGGTCGAGTAATTCCAGTTGTGTCACATTCTTGAAATGCATCAGTTCCAATTAAGTGCGTTGGTACTTGTCCTGAAATACAAACTAATGGAACTGAGTCCATGTATGCGTCGGTTAAAGCTGTTACTGCATTAGTTGCACCAGGTCCTGAAGTAACTAGTAACACCCCCGGCTTACCACTTGATCTAGCATAGCCTTCTGCGGCGTGCCCTGCTCCCTGTTCGTGTCGAGCCAAAATGTGTTTTATTGATTTGTGATTCTTTAGTTCATCATAAATTGGAAGGACAGCACCTCCGGGATAACCAAAAATATATTCTACTTTTTGATCCTCTAAGGCTCTGAAAACTATTTCTGCTCCAGTAATTAATTTAGACATAGATACAATCTAGCCTAGTAAAAATTCCCGTCAAGGTTTAGCTTATAACTTTTAATATTTTTTTTAAAAGTACAGTAAAGTCTTTAGAATAAAGCTTGTTCCAGTTCTTCATATGGCCTCGAGCCCAGGTATTCTGTCTCTTTGCATACTGTCTTGTTTTAATATTTATAACTTGCTTACATTGATCCAAGGTGGTTAATCCATTCAGATAATTATTAATCTCATTTATACCAATTAATTTGTTGGCTGAATAAGAACTATCTAATTTTATTTTATTAAAATTTTTTACTTCATTAATACAATCATTTTTGAACATTAATTCTATTCTTTGAGAAATTTTTTTCAGTAATTCTTCTCTTGGCATTTGGATAAAAATCTTTTTAATTTCAAAATTAATAAAATGAGACTTAGTATTTTTGAACCAATCAAATAATGATTTGTTAGTTTGAATAAAAACTTCGTAAGCTCTTTGTGATCTTTGTGAGTCAGTTGATAATATCTTATTTTTTACTTTTGGATCAATATTTATTAGTTTTTTATAAAAATTTTTATATCCTAATTTTTTAAATAGCGACCTTACTTTGCTTCTTGTCTTTATATCTATATTAGGTATTTTTGTGATACCTTTGGTTATCGTATTAAAATATAATCCAGTACCCCCAACTATTATTGGTATCTTTTTGTCTTTGTGGCATTGATTTACTTTTCTTTTAATTAACTTAAACCAATCTCCAGCTGAAAAATGCTTACTTACAGAGATTATTCCGTATAAATGGTGTTTGATCTTTTTTATTTCATGAATTTTTGGCCGAGATGATAAAATTGAGAATTCTTTATATACTTGCATGCTATCAGCATTAATAATTTCTCCGTTAATTTTTTTGGCTAATTGTAACGCTATTCTAGATTTACCTGAAGCTGTAGGACCTGCTAAGAGAATTATTTTTTTTGACAAATTAATCTAATTTTACACCAATATATTTTCTTCGATTATTACTATCGATTATCGAAAGTAATAAATTTTTATTCCCATCTTTGATAATTTTATTTAATACATCTTTTAAATCAGAAGATTTCATAATTGGTATTCTTTTTACTTCTATTATTATATCATTAATATTCAATTTATCTTTTAAAGGACTCTTGTTTGAAATATCTGTGATGACCGCTCCTTTTGAAATTTTTAATTTTCTTAAGGAGATATCATCTTTATTTAAATCTCTAACTGTAATTTTTAATTTTTCAATTTCTAGTTCCTCTGTCTTCTTTTTCTTTGATTTTTTTTCTTTGAATTCTTCGGATGACTCTAGTCTTCCAAGTTTTAAATTTTTAGAAATTAGCTTTTTGTCTCTCCAAATCTGAAGTTGAACATTCTTTCCTACTTTTGTATTAGCGACAACTTTTGGCAATGTTCTCATCGTATCAATTTTTTTTCCATCGAACTCCAAAATAATATCACCAGCTTTAACTCCCGCTTTATCAGCTGGACTTTTTTCACCAACACTAGCTACTAAAGCACCTTCTGGTTTTTTAAGCTCAACCGCCTCTGCTATCTCTTTTGTTACCTCTTGAATTCTAACGCCTAGCCACCCTCTTCTTGTTTCACCATAACTTACTAATTGATCAATTACTTTCGAAGCTGCATTTGATGGAATGGCAAAACCAATACCTATAGAACCTGATTGGCCGATGATAGCTGTATTAATTCCGACGACCTCGCCTTTCAAATTAAAAAGTGGTCCTCCCGAATTACCTTGATTTATAGATGCATCAGTTTGAATAAAGTCATCATAACGTGTCATCCCTATATCTCTGTTTCTTGCAGAAATAATTCCTGATGTGACAGTACCCCCTAACCCAAATGGATTACCAATTGCAACAACCCAATCACCTACTCTAGCTTTATCAGAGTTTCCAAATGCTACGGTTTGAAATTTCTCATTAGTATCCATTTTTAAAACAGCAATATCCATATAAGGATCTGATCCTACGACTTTTGCTTTATATTCTTTTGAATTTACTTTAACAACTATATCATCAGCTCCTGCAATTACGTGATTATTTGTAATGACCATTCCACTCTCTTTGATAATGAAGCCCGAACCTAATGAGGAAGCTTTTCTTTCAGTTGGTCTTTGAAAGTCTTTAAACATCTCTTCAAACGGTGACCCTGGAGGAAATTGAAAGGGAAATTGATTTGATGATGTTGTTACAGTTTGTGTTGTTGAAATATTTACAACTGATGGCATCAATTCTTCTGCTAGATCAGCAAATGACTCTGGAACTGCTCTAGCATTAGATAAAAAGTTAAAGTTAAAAAAAATTAAAATTAAAAATATTTTTTGAAAAAGTTGCATTTAATTTTTTATATACCAAATTATTAAAAAACCAATAACCAAAAATATCACTCCAAATGTTCTTAGCTTATTTTCAGGTGTATTCTTGATTAATTCAAGCATACTTTTGATTCTTGACGGGAAAATGGCAATGAATAAACCTTCTATAAAAAAGAGAAGTCCTATCGCGGTAATTAACTCGCTCACTATTTTTTAATTATCTTTTTTTAATAGCTGTTTCAGCAGATTTTCCAAAAAATTTAAAAAATTCGCTGTCCGGAGATAATACCAAAGAAGTTTCACCTCCTATTAATGCTTTTTCATAAGCCTGCATAGCACGATAAAAAGCAAAAAACTGAGGATCTCTTCCAAACGCACCTGCAAATATTTTATTTCTTTGTCCGTCCCCTTCCCCTTTCATTATTTCAGATTTTTTATTCGCGTTTGCTAAAATTACAGTTACATCTTTATCAGCTGTAGATCTAATCTTTTGAGCTATTTCAGCACCTTGGGCTCTAAATTCTTTCGCCTCTCTTTGTCTTTCAGTTTGCATTCTTGAATATATAGCTTCACTATTTGCTGGAGGCAAGTCAGCTCTTTTTATTCTTACATCAACAATTTCTATTCCAAAATTTTCTGCTTCTGTATTAACTTGATTTTGAATAATCGACATTTGTTTTGCTCTATCTGTAGATAACAAAGTAGCTAACTCTTGTTTTCCTAGAACACCTCTGATTCTTGAATTTATTATTGTCGATAGTCTTGATCTTGCAACTCTCTCATTTCCAACTGATATGTAAAATTTTAAAGGATCTATAATCTTAAATCTTGCTATAGCGTCTACAATTAATCTTTTTTGATCAGCTGCAATCACTTCCTCGGGTGCACTGTCTAAATTTAAAATTCTTTTATCTAAAAAAACTACATTTTGAATAAATGGTAGCTTAAAATTTAGTCCAGCCTTTGTTACAATCTTTTTAGGATCACCAAATTGTAAAACAATTGCTTGGCTAATCTCCTGGACAATAAACAAAGATTGGAAAACTACTACCCCAAAAATTATTACTGCAGGAATTATAAATTTACCAGCTCTCATTTAATTAATTAGTGCTCCCTGTCCCTGACTTTTTAAGTTCTGGTAGAGGCAAATAAGGTACAACTCCTGAACCTGACTCTTTATCGATAATAACTTTATCTATATCTGCTAGAACTTTTTCCATTGTTTCAAGATACATTCTTTCTTGAGTTACTTGTTTTGCGACTTTATACTCATTGTAAATTGCTAAAAATCGGCTCGCTTCACCTTCCGCTTTTGCCACAACTTCTTTTTTATACGCTTCGGCTTGCTGAAGTACTTGTTCGGCTTCCCCTCGAGCTCTTGGTATAACATCGTTTGCGTAGGCTTCGGCTTCGTTCTTTGATCTTTCTCTGTCTGCTCTTGCTGCTTGAACATCTCTAAAAGCATCAATTACTTGTGCAGGTGGGTCAGCTTGTTGAGTTTGAACTTGTGTAATTTGAATTCCTGAACCATATTCATCTAAAATTTTTTGTGTTATTTCTTGAACTTCAACTTCTATGTTTGATCTACCTTCTGTTAATATTGTTTGTATCTCGTTTTTTGCAATTACTTCTCTCATAGCAGTTTCTGAAGTGGCTTTAACTGTCTCGACTGGGCTTTGAATATTAAATAAAAATTTTTGTGCATCTTTTATAACCCAAAATACTGAGTAGTTTATATCTACGATATTTTCATCTCCTGTTAGCATTAAACTTTCCTCCGGAACATTTCCAACTCCAGAAGTCCTACCGCTATCGCTAGCAGGTCTAAACCCTACGTCTACTCTATTAACTTTTGTAACCTTTGGAGTTAAAACTCGTTCAAAGGGCATCGGAAAATGATAGTGCAATCCAGGTTGAGTTGTATGAACGTACTTTCCAAATCTTAACACCACTCCTTGTTCATCTGGCAAAACTCGATATAGTCCACTTGCAATATAGAGAACTAATAAAATTAAAAGGCCTATAACTATTGGTTTAGATCCGCCTGATTTACCACCTGAAAACTTGTTTATAGTCTTCTGAAAATTTTTAATAAGATCGTCTAAACTTGGTGGTTCTCTTCTAGTACCAGAGCCATTTCCGTTTGAACTACCGCCTGGAGGAGTTGATCCCCAAGGAGACTGGTTATTGAAGATTTTATCTTTAAAACTCATGACACTTTATATAGTGACTTTTTGTTTAAAAACAAGTTAAGTATTAGCGGTATAATGACCAATAAAACAATATAACTATGAGCAAAAAACCGCCTCCGAAGCAATTTGTCAAAACCCCAATCAATGGAACTAAATTTACATTATTAGTTTCTAGTGCCAAAGGTGGGGTTGGTAAATCTACAGTAGCAATTAATCTTGCTTTTGCTTTACAAAATTTAGGATTAAAAATTGGTATTTTAGACGCTGATGTTTACGGTCCTTCATTACCAAAATTAATTGGTTTAAATAAAAAACCTGAAAGTGATGGTGGCAAAGGTTTAATACCTGTTGAAAAATATGACGCTCAATGCATGTCAATGGGTTTTTTAGTTGATGAACAAACACCTATGATTTGGAGAGGTCCAATGGTGATAAGTGCAATTAAAACAATGACACAAAAAGTATTATGGCAAGAAAGAGATATTATCATAGTTGATATGCCTCCTGGAACTGGTGACACACAACTAACTTTTGCTCAAGAAGTAAAAGTTGATGGAGCAGTAATCGTATCGACTCCGCAAGACCTTGCTTTACTAGATGTTAAAAGGGGGATTCAAATGTTTGATAAAACAGGCGTAAAAATTTTAGGACTAGTCGATAATATGAGTTACTTTAAAGGTGACGATGATAAAGAATATAAAATATTTGGAGAAAGTGGAGTTGAACAAACCGCTAAAGAATTTAACAAAGAGTTTTTAGGTCAAATACCAATTCATCAAGATTTAAGAAGCTCTGTTGATAAAGGTCATCCTTTAACTCATGCTGAACCTAATCATGAAGTATCAATTATATTTAAAGATATCGCCAAAAAATTAAAAACTCTAATTTAGTATAATTTTTTTAATTTTATTGCTATCCAAATCGACTGGATTATTGGCAAGTCTTCTCAAATTAATTTTAGATATTATTTTTTGGTAATCTTTATTTATATCAATCCCCAATTTATCAAAATTACCTTCAAGATTAGCCTTTTGTTTTAAATTTTGTAAATACTTATCAAAAGAGGTGAAATTCTCGGTATTTGTTAGCCTAAATAAAATTTTAAACCTTTCATTTAAATTAAATTTGCAGCTTGCCGAGGATAAATTTTCGTAATTAAACTTTAAAAATTTGTTTAGTGTTAATGAAACAGCATGTCCATGACTAATGTTATATATCGAAGTAAAAGGATATGAAATTGCATGAGGTGCAGTAGTTCTTGAAATATTAATTGCTTCTCCAGCTAGATTAGCCGCTTGACACATAGCTGAAGTATTTTCTAGGTTTGAATTCTCTAAAAAATTTATGAAATTTTTTAGAGAAATTTTTAAAGATCTCTCAGCAAAATTAATGCTTTTCTCATTGGACTTTTTTGAAATAATAGATTCAATAGCTTGTGCTATAGCATCGAAAGCAGCAGAAGATTTTATTTTGTTAGAAGCTCCTATTACAAGTTCAGGTATTAGAAAAAAAAAGTCAGGCTTTACCTGATCTCCTTCAACAGAGTATTTAATATTATTAATATATATTACTGCATTAGAAGTCACTTCTGCACCGGACCCTGCGGTAGTTGGTACTGCAACTAATTTTGAAATTTTATTATTTAGTTTATATTTCGAATTAATTATTTCATCTTCAATATTAGTGCTACTTGATAGTGTGTTTGCAATTTTCGCATAATCTAAAACAGACCCTCCACCTATTGCAACTATCAAATCAGGGGAAAATAAATTTATCTCAGATATTATTTTTTTAAGTTCAGTACTTTCAGGATACGGGTGTTTTTTAAAATATAGTCGTGTTTTTTTGTTTTTTAATTGATCATTAACTAGCTTATCAGCACCTGAACTTTTAAATGAATATTCACCACATATTATAAAAATTTTATTATACGCTTTGTCGCTTAAAAAATTTTTAAAATTTATCAATGAAGAAGAAAAACTATACATTAATTTGTCATAAATTTTTCTTTTATACTTAATAAATTTTCAGGTCTTGATAAATTTTTTAAAGACCCATTTTTAATTTTAACCTCTAATAAACTAGGTCCTTTTGAGCTAATAAATCTTTTAATAATTTTCTTTATATTATTTTGATTATCAATTTTATAATAGTTTCTATATCCAATGCTGTCTCTGAATTTATTGAAATCAATCCCTGATGCATTTGTTAATTGACCCCCCACTGACTCATGAGAATTATTATTTAGTACAATGTGCTTAAAATTATTGTTTTTTAAGTAACCTATGGTTCTTAATGCTCCAAGATGCATTAATATAGATCCATCACCATCTAAACAAAAAACTTTTTTTTTTGAATTTAGTGCGTAACCAACTGCGACACTTGATGAATGACCCATTCCACCAACCATATAAAAATCTTTTCCTTTATTAAAATTAAATTTATTTCGTAATTCCATTAATTCTCTAGATGTGTATCCTGTTGTAGATATAATTTTACATTTATTAGGTATTAAATTTAAAAAGTTTTTTATAAAGTAAGACCTTAGCATATATCTGCTAATGCTTTTTTCCTTCTTATTTAAAGGCTCGAGAATATCTTTTTCAATCAAACACGCAGTTATAGATTTATTTTTTTTCGATTTAATAATAAGCTTTTTTAATTTTTTTAAGTCTTTTTCTTGTCTTAGAATGCAATAATTTATCTTTAAAAGTTTCAAGAGATTTAAAGTAATTTTACCTTTGGCTTTATGTTGAGGTTCGTCTGGTTTTTTTGGGGAACCTCTCCAGCCAATTATTAAAAATAGAGGGATTGAATAAACGTCTTTACTAGCAATCGATATTAAAGGATTAATCGCATTGCTTAAACCTGAATTTTGTAAATATATACAAGGAATTTTTTTAGTAGATAGATTGTAACCTATGCCAATTGATATGGCTGCTCCTTCGTTAGAAGCAATGATATGTTTTTTTATTGAATATTTTTCCAAATAGCTGGAGAAACTTTTTAATATACTATCAGGAACCCCAGTAAAAAAATTTATCTTGTTTTTTTCTAAAATTCTTATTAAATTTTTTGCTTTAATCATTATTACTTAATCAAATTTATAACTTCTTTTACTGAACTAATTTTTTTCTCTAATTCAAAAGATCTTTGATTTTTAAGAATAGTTTTGGCAACATTTTCCATTGCAGGATACGAAGCTCTAAGCATTTGGTTTGCATATATAACAATTTTAAATCCATTTTTAATTAACATCGACTCTGTTGTTTTTGAATAAGTAGAAGGCACAGAAACAAGTGGTTTAGAATTTTTTGTTTTTCTAAAAATTTTTGAAAATGAAAAGATTTCTTTAGGTGTATTTTCTTTGCTATGAATTAAGATTAGATCTGCCCCAGCCTCGGAATAAGCTTTTGCTCGTTTCAAGCCATCTTGTAAACCTTTGCCTAGTATAAAACTTTCTATCCTAGCTCCTATCAAAAAATCTTTTGAATTTCTTGTTTTTTTAATTAAATTAATTTTTTTACAAAAATCTTTTATAGAATCTTGCTTTGCTCCAGACTGATCCTTAAAAAGCGAATTTTTTTTTAAACCGATTTTATCTTCTATCATTATTGCTGAAACACCGAGTCTCTCGAGCGTCCTAACTGTGAATGGAAGATGCTCTAACCTTCCGCCATTGTCTGCATCAAAAATAAGTGGCTTAGTAGTAACATCAAAAAGATCACCAAGACCATTAAATCTTGATGAAAAATCTAATGATTGATTATCTGGTTTGCCTTTTAAACTCGAGTCAGTTAAACTTGATGACCACATTCCATCGAATTGTTCGGTCACATTTCCTCTTTGAAATTTTATATTTTCGGCTATCAGTCCAGATAATGGACTATGGGACTCTAAGATTCGAACTATATTTTTACTGTCTATTAATCTTTTCAAGATTGATACTCTTGAGGTTGGTGTTAAATGATTAATCAAGTCTGATTTAATAGAGGAAGAAGAGATATTTTTAGTATATGGGATTTCTATTAATTTCCCTTTATTTTTTTTTAATAACTTGATTACTTTTTGTCGAGTTTTTTTTTGAATTCCTTTTTTCCAGTCATCTCCATGTATAAAATAGTCTGGCTTTAAAGAATTCAACACTTTAGAATAATCCCAAGTTTCCTGTTTAATAATTTTGTGAACGTTTTTAAGATTTTTTACTATTTTATATCTTTCTTCGTACTCGAGAGAAGGAATACTTTTATACTCAGTTACAGCACTATCTGACAAAAGACCGATTACAACTTGACCATATTTTTTTGCTTTATTAATTATATTTAAATGCCCAGAATGCAAAATATCAACGGCTAATGGCACATAGACTATTTTGTTTTTCATTGTTTAAACCACTGTGTATTATCTTTAATAAGTCTATTGAAATTTTTTTCTCCTATGTGAAATAGTTGTTCTAAAGCTTCGTTGTTAAACATGCTTTGCACTTGTGCCACTAATATTTTTGTATTCTTTTTTTGTAACTTATATTTTGTAAAAGGTTTTAAATATATTGTATCACCTTTTTTACAATTAATTATTTTTTTTTCAATCTTAAGTTTGAAATTGTCACTTAAAACATAGAGATATTGATGAAAGTTATTTATTAAGTTTAAGTTATTATTTTTTTTGACATTGATTTGCAAAAAATTAGTTGTTCTTATAATTTGATTTTTGGCTAGTTCTATAATCTGAAAGGGGCTTTTTGATTTACTTTGCTTTTTTTTAAATTTTTTTACTGTAACTTTATTTTGGTTTTTTAAATTTCTACTGAAAATTATTTCTTTAATTTTTTTTTTATCAAAATTTAATATTTCATTTTGTACGTCATTTGTAATCTTATCTGAAAATGTAATAGCCACAATATATCCTTCACATTTATGATTTCTACTCGCAAAAGTATGAGGGACGTAAGGTGCTATATACATGCTGTCTCCTGTGTTCATAACAGCAGTTCTTTTTTTATTTTTTTTATCTATATAGTAAAAATTTACTTCTCCAACAAAATAAGTAAGTTGATGCAAAAGATGACCTCTATTCCATTTTAAATCTTTTTCATTGGGACTATTCGACTTTACATAAACTAACTCTCTAATCCATTCCGGTCTAAAAGGAGCGTCTCTGTCCATTACAGTATCTCTATATTCGTAGTAATCTTTTCCACCTCTTTTCATTACTCTTTTAGTTTTAAAGGATTCTTTGAATCGCATTATTTTATAATTGGTGCTCTTTTGATACTTGGGATTTATAAAATCAGAAATATTTACAGGCCAAACTTCAACAGCTTTTTTTACAAAATTTTCATCAATATTAATTTTGCCTTGTAAATATTTATTAAAAGTTTTTGGATTAAGACTGAGGTCTTTAGAAGCATCGAGAGGTCTTCTTTTTAAATCATTAATTATTTGTCTAAGTCTAAGAGAGCTAAAAATATTATTTTTAATCATATTTAAAAAAAGTTTTCCGCTTTTTTAAGATCTTGCACTGTATCAATTTCCATCCAATTTCTTTTTATATTAATACATCTTATGGTAATTTTATGTTCAATTAAAAAATTAAAAAAATCTGTTAGATAAGCCGTTTTAAAGGATTTCGCGTTATAAAATTTTTTATTTTTAAATCTAAATTTCCCTATATTGAAGTACTTTTTAAACAACCTACATCCTCTAGTGTTAATTTTTAACATCCCGATAAATTCTCCTTTGCTTTGTTTAGAGTTCAAATGTTTTCCAGCTTTTTTTAAATATCGTTTTTTGTCAAAAATTACATTTTCAGCTTGTGAAATAGGGTGCATCGTCCGACCTTTATAGTTTTTTTTCCAGTCGGTATCTACTAAAATAGAAATATCATTTTTTGAAGAAAGCAATTTTTTTACTATTTTTCTTTTAAAAATAATATCTGAATAAGATATTAAACAAGTTTTATTCATTTTTGATCTAGCATAAAACAAGGACTCTAAAATATTATTTGTTTTATAATCTTTGTTAAAAAAATATTTTATTTCTTTTTCTTCAAATTTTTCTTTTTTATGACCAACTATCAAATTAATATCTCGGATATTTAAAGATCTAAAAACTTTGAGTTGACTTTTGAGAATGTTTGTTTTTCCAATTCTAACTAGAACTTTGGGCAAATTGTTTGTATATGGTTTTAATCTAGACCCCAGTCCAGCTGCAATGATAATTGCTCTCATTAGCTGCTTATATTAACTTTTCTTTTAAGTGTAAAGTTTCCATAAGTTCATTCCACTCTCTTTTACTTAGACCAGAGTCTTCAAAATTAATTTCTTTTTTTTCTTTTAACATTGATCTTATTATTTTAAGGCCTTTAGAAGATATATTAGCTGCTCCTACTCTATAATCCAAAAATGCAGAGTGAGTTATTGGAACCCATTTTTTCACTGTTTCTAACATTGTTTCTGCGTAAACTCGAATTTCATATTGTGCATGAGTGTCAGCTCTTAAAAATAAAAAATTAAGTAAGTTTAACAAATCAGTTTTCCAATACCATTGGGTATAAGAATTTAAAGTTAAATTCATTCTTGCAAGCTCTCTTGCTAGACCAGCTTTGTTTTCATCAATTGTGGTTCCATCAAATCTTTCGTTAAGCATTTTTTCGTAATTGTCGTATGTTCTTGATGCATCATCTTTTAAAATTTTTAAAACTTCTTCTGCTTGATCACCTGTGATCAAATCACCTCTACCTTGTCTGTTTGAGGTTGATTGAGCTGACAATTGATCTTTATCTGGAATATAAAATTCTTTATCTAAGATAGAATATCTAGCGGAATATTCATTAACATTTGCTGTTCGATGTCTTATCCATTGTCGAGCTATAAAAATTGGAAGTTTAATGTGATATTTTATTTCACACAT
>MDSV01159049.1_pt1 | contig 29250 bp, 37 predicted proteins | sample 810851 | NCBI WGS metagenome assembly MDSV01 (sample SAMN05326640, study PRJNA326480) | marine metagenome | isolation source: seawater | place: Atlantic Ocean: North East | collected 2012 | reverse complement strand
TGTTTTTCCAAAGTCCGCCAATCTCACCGAGTTCAAGAAGACCATAATATCGATCAAGACCACGCTCATCGTAATACAAACGCACCGTAACATCTTTATTCTCCTTACTTAAACGCGACTTAGCAGTCTTTGCCTTGATAAGGTTTCCAACGACTTCCGTTCCATCCTTTTCTTTTTTCTTGCTGAGATAAATGATTGTAGAAGAAGCATACTTAAGTCCACTGCCTCCTCCCATTTCTTTTGTAGGAACATAAGATCCGATTACATCATAGGTATGATTTGTGACGATTAAAGGAATTTTTGCTTGACCCAATTTAAGAGTCAGCATGCGGAATGCACCTTTAATAAGCTGAGATTTAGTCATGTCTCTAACCTGCTTATCATCAATAGCATCTTTGATTTCTTTTTCTGTAGAGAGCATTCCTAAAGAGTCTAGCACAAACATAACAGGTTTGCGTTCATCTTCAGGTTTTTTAAGATACATATCAACTGCTCTCAATGCCTGACTTCTAAACTGCTCAACTGTCACAACATTAGCAACTACGACACGATTTAGATCTAATCCCCTACCTGAGAGAAGAGACTTGTTAACAGCGGATTCAGTGTCAAAATATAAGCAATAACCATCAGGGTTAGAATCAAGGAAGTTCTTGACGACAGCAAGAGAGAAAAAAGTTTTTCCAGTACTAGACTCACCAGCAATGGCAGTAATCTTATTGCCAGATACGCCGCCAAAAATGGAACCTGAAACAAGTCCGTTAAAAATATACGAACCAGTATCAACGAACTCTTCAGTTTCTTCAATATCGGATGCAAGTTTTGTGTACTCATTGCCGACCTCCTTAATAATTTCTTTCAGAAAATCCATTGCTTTACCTCGAAAATATAATGTGGGTTTTGGGATTCATCAACCAAAGAATGAATCTAGATTTACAGTTTTTTCAACTTTCCATCCTATAGAATCCAATATAGTTTTAAGTGGCTCAAGAAAAGACTTCTCAAATTGTAAGTCATAGTCAATATATTTGTCAATACCAAGCTCTTTTGGAAAGTCTTGAATGAAGGAAATAACATTCTCCCTCAAAGTATTTGGTGTCTTCAAGTAACAAAACTTAATCTTCTCACCATTCTGAATTAGAGAGTATTTGTTATCCAACTTATTTTGTTTTATATAATGATTGAATAGGAGTGCTCCACGAACATGAATAGGAGTTCCCTTTGTGTAGATATCTGATGATGATCTGTATTTTACAACATCAGATACGGATCTTGGGAATGAAATCTGCTCTGGTGGGAGTTTTTTAAAATCTTTACGACTACTCTCAATAAAGTCAATCACCTCATCTTCGGTGCCACTCATCATCAACTTGAGAGCATCCTTAATCATCTTACGACAAGGTGCTGGTGTAGAAGACTTCACGGCCTCAATACCCATCATCTTAAGTTTAGGTTCTTCGTAACGAACACCCTCACTATCCCATACGTTTAGGATATATCGTTTCTTAGCAGTCCAGATACCGCGATCAGCGATATTCTCCCGCTTCATTTGCATCTTCTGGTCATATGCCGACACATAGTCCGAAAGTTCCTCATAACACTTGTCGATATATGGTTCCAATTTATCACGGCAGACCATATCAAGTAAGTCCACAACTTTTGCTTTGTCGCTAGACCTATTAGCAAGAAATTTATCAACAAGAGGTCCAAGATTAAGATATATCGAATCAGTATCTGATGCGATGACATAATCCTCTTCTTTTGTTTGTAACAATTTATTTAGGTATGCGTTCATTTTATTCTCAATCCAGCGGATACTTACCTGCCCAGATAGAGTAATTGCTTCTGCATTTGCTAGTTTGTAATACCTGAAGTATTGATTACCAATAGCACCATAAGCAGAGTTAAGAGAAATCTTCTTCGCCATTTGAATGTTGTTGCATCTAGAGATTTCTTTCTCAAGTGCAACAGTAGGCGTCTTCTCATACTGCTGTTTGGCTGCAAGCATTTTCTTCTTAAAGATAACACGGTCTCCATACATCTTCTCCATCAATTCAGGCAAGAACCCACGAACATCTTTGCGGAACATAGCACCATTAGCACATACCGCATAGTCCTTATACATCTCAAAAGTAATGTCCTCATTCAGAATACGATCTACAGATACTGTAGGATGTTTCTCCTCAAGTAATGTCTCTGGTGAGATATTATATTGCATAATCAAGTGAGGATATAGTGAGTTCAAGTCAAAACTCACAACCCAATCATACTTACCAGGAATAGGTTCTTTGACATATGCACCAGCATACTTCTCGCTTTTCTCTGAAGAATTATTGGGAGGAATAACAATATTCCTTTTCTTCAAATAATTATAAATGATATTGTCCCACATTCTTACCTGATAGAACACATCGATATAGTTGACTTTGGCAGTATATGCCATGGTGATTGCAAGTTCAATCAATTTCATCTTGTCTTCCAAGCGGTCAACAAGTTCTACGTCAACAATATTATATTCAATATACTTCTGCCACCCATGAGTATAAAAATCTTTAAATGTATCAAACTCTGAGTGATCTAGTTTCTTCTGCCCAAGTTCAACTTCTGCAATATAGTCAAGACGATATGATTCTTGTGCTTTATAAGTAAACTTCTTATAAAGATCAAGATAATCCAGTTGAGTTATACCACCGATATCATAGATATAATTTTTTCTTCCCTGAATATATGTTTCTTTTTCTGATACCAAACCCCAAGGAGAGAAAGTTTTCATAGTCCTCTTTCCAAGAACTCTTTCCATCCTTCTACAAATATATGGAATATCATACAATTGAATATTCCAACCAGTCACAACGTCTGGTATGTCCAGCATCCATTCATTCAAAAATGAACCAAGAAGTTCACGCTCAGTTGGTTTATAGTGATATGTAACATTCTTTTGCTTATTATCAAATGGTTTTACTCCCCAGGTAGTAATTTCCTTTGTGGCATAATTCTGCATTGTAATTGCAAGAATTTCCTCCGAGCAAGATTCAACGTCAGGGAATCCATATTCAGACGCAACTTCGATATCTATTGTTACTAACTTAATCTGTTTTGTATCAAACTTGATTTCTTCTTCCGGGTAATTTTCTGAAATATATTGGTAGATATATCTCTCATTACCATAGATATCAAATCCATCTACATTCTCATACTTTTTATAAAATTCTCTACAGTCACGAACTGTCCCCGGATTTATTTCATCAACAAATTCACCAGTCAAAGTCTTATACTTAGACTTCTTGTTTGATTTTATATAAAGAGTAGGATTGAAGCTATCGCGAGAATGAAATCGTCTTCCATTTTCAACACCACGAACAAGGAATTCATTACCAATCATCTGAACGTTTGTGTAAAATTTCAATGAAATTCCTCCAATAACATAGTTTAGTGTTTAAAAATCAGTCGTCGTCATCGTCAGAAAAAAATGGACCAAAGATTCCACTGCTCCCCGGTTTTCTATTTTCAACTGTATCCAGTATACCATCCATAGATTTTACTGTTTCAATTTTTGAAATCATTTCTGCAATACAAGTGCATACCATAGGACGCTCTTGCCTAGCAGCAAACGCGAGTGCATTGCGAAGATTGAGTTCTGCTTCTTTGAGAGAATCTTCAACTGAATTAGATAATGCCATAATTACTTTGTTTCTTGTAGGTATTTTTCGAGGAGTGTTGGAGTCGGATCAGCAAGTGTAATGATCTTATCCGAACTGATCATGAATGTATTCTGCATAGTAACTTCTACCATCCAAGGAGAGAGCATATTACCCTCACAAATTTCCATAGGATCGATCAACTTGCAGTCAGGTTCGCCAATGTCAGCACCAACTTCTTCGATCTTACTGATAAGTCTCTCACCGTTGGTGATCTGCATAATTTTTACTAGGTTTTCCATTGGCATATTCAAGGTCAATAACAGTATAGCAAAAAAATAGGGGGGCGTCAACTGGATTTTGCCAGTTGCCCCCCAGAGGCGACGATATTTAAAAGGTAGCCGCAATTATTTATTCGGTTATCAATAATTTTCAATATTTACAAAACGATATCCCCTAGCATAAGAATCATGCTTACCAATGACTTGAGGTATGCATCCCAAAATCTTGTAAGGAACTGACTTAACAGGGAGTTTCAGTTCTCCCATCGTCCAACCAGGAGCATAATCCTTCTCAACCATTAGGTAAGACGCATCCAGAAAAAATTTCACGTTATCTTGGAACTTTTCAATGTTCTTACGTGCTTCTGCAGGAATGTGATTGTTTGAGAATAGAATAATCTCAATAGGAGAATCGTTTTTCACAATTGAAGGGAGAATATGCTGGCACCATGCACGATATGCATATGTATCACTATCAGCAGAAAGCAAAAATACAGTCTTGTTATCGACTTTCTTACCAGATTTCTCGCAATACGCTTCCCATTTCTTACGATCCTTAACATGAACTAGGGGATCACCACCAGCAACACCACGCTTAAGAATTGAATTAATAATCTTAGTGATATTGCCCGTGGAAAAACTTTTTTCAATATTCAATTCATTGTGAAGATAATTCCGAATACCAACTTCGTTAAGAGCAAGTTCACCACACTTAATAATGTAAAGGCAACCAATGACAACCGACTCCATTGTTGCCGTAAAAGATGCTGGGTGACGCAAGTTTTGTGTTAGTCCATCACTGACGCGACTCTTTTCAGAATCGTCCTCAATGACATAATAGAAGGCAGGGATGAATTTTTCACCACGACGCTTCGCGGCGATGACTCTTCCACGACCATCTCGTGGTTTACCATCAGTTCCTATCATAGGAGGAACAAAGTCAGTATTGAATCCTTCTACCTCATAGGTATTTTCAAAGGTTTCAATACGATCCCTGGTATTACCCTCTTCGCGGATACCAACGTTTTCCCACATGGGGTCGTTTTCATCTACAATGCTGAGGTCAAGAGATCCGATGTGAGAAAATTTTCCAGCAAGGATTCTAGGTGGCAACACCATTTTTTTTATGTAATCTTCCAGGTTAATCTCACCAACTCCATTAAAACCAGGAATCTGATGAGGACCTTCGATGTGTGACATTTCGTAAGTCATAAGAAACGTTTGCAATTTTGCTTTTGTTGAACTTCGCGGTGCAGTGCGGTGCGAGATATTCATATTATATAGGAAAACCCCAGGAGTGTCAATCACGTCCTGGGGTTCTGGTTTCCGACTTTTGAAAAGTTTGTTTCTATATCAAAACCAATCTTTACGAATATGATGCTCGGGAACGACTCGTCCCATCTCAATAGTCAGAAGCCCCTCCTCAAATTTAACTGATCTAACTTCCGTATCCTCTGCCATGGTCCAAGATCTTGTGAATGATCGTTGAGCCACTCCTCTATGGACATAGTTGGTTTCTGTTTCTCCGTCTTCTCGTTGTCCTTCAATGAAAAGTTTTCCATCTTGTGTGTAGACATTTACTTGTTCCTTTTTAAATCCAGCAAGTGCTAGTTCCAGTCGTGATTCCGTATCACTGACTTGGATCAGGTTATAAGGTGGGTAATTTGTCGTTGTTTCATGCAGAGTAAACAAACGATTAAAATACTCATCCATACCAATACTGTTTCTATTTATACGTTCCAACAGCTGATTCATGTTGGCAGCATTGTACCTCGTTAGGTCTCCCATTTGATAGCTCCTTAGTTAAGCGAGTTTGTGTTTTGTGGTCCCCGAAGGCAACCATCAATATTTATATTATAGCATAAAAAAACGGGGTAGTGAACCCCGCATATTTTTGTTCGGTTATATCCTGTTGAAGAATGCGTCTAGCGTTCCATCACCTTTATTATATTTCTTCTCAATCACCCGCGTTAATCCCAATCGTTGTGTTGCAAAATCAATGTAATCTTTATCTATATCATATCCAATATAATCCCACCCAATATTGACTGCTGCAACAGCAGTAGATCCTGTTCCCATAAACGGATCAAGAACTATACCAGATTGTTTTCCAGTTAATTTCAAGCAATCTTCAACTAATTTGACGGGAAATACTGCTGGATGCTTTTTATCTTCTCTCTTCATCCAAAGAGTTTCATATGGAATAAACCAACAATTACCTTTATCCCTAAGATTTGGTTTTGTATCATTCAAAGACTTACTGTGTCTCAGGTTTTCCTTGTAGTATTCATAAGGGACACCCACAGATAGACGATCTACATCTATACTACCATCTTTAGTAAAGTGGAAAAGATGTTCCCATGTTGGAGATAAAAATCTTTTACTGTTAATTGGTTTTGCATGACCACTAGTCTTACCATTTACATGAATAGACTTGACCCAATTAATATGATTTTGCAATATCCAATCCTGCCTAAGAGCAAGACCCACTTCCATGCCAATCCATGGATCAACATTAGAGTATCCCATATTGACAAATAAATGCCCATCATCTTTAAGAACTCGTTTTCCTTCTCGGAAGATTTCTACCAACCAGTCAAGATACTCCTGACGTGGTTTATTGTCATCATACTTACCGTATTTAATTTTAAGATTATACGGAGGAGACGTAACGATAGCATCAATACTACTATCCTCCAGTTTTTTCATACCCTCTAAACAATCAAGCAAATAAAGCATCACGATCTTTGAATGGAATGGAACCTTTGACGTATTTGGTGAGATCAGATCCGCGTTTGAATACAACGCTAACCTTAGGAAATTCAACAACGTCACAAAAAATATAAATCATGCCAGTAGCATGTTCCCAAAGTTTTTCTTCATCCACATATCGACCAGCACCTTGCATCACACTAGGAGAGAACTTAGAACCACCCTTAGTAAAACACTTAGCATCAAACAACTCTTTCATGTATTTGTAACGATGATCATACCCCCTACCATCTTCAAAGACAAGACCTTCAAACCACTCTTCAAGTTGCAATTCAAGAAACCTAGATGCACAGCGACCATCAGTGAACAATCTATTCACACGTTCTTGAGATAAAGTGCCAAAAGATGCAGGGCACTCAAAATCATATACTTTATTGAGTTGTAGCATAAATTAAATCTCTTTACAAATTTATTGTAGCAAAAAAAGACCTCCCAGTCAAGGGAGGTCTTCGGGTTTCCGACATTCGTAGAGTCTGCACGAAAGACTCAAAAATATTTATACACTTTCTTCCTGAGGTTTGGTTTTTTTCCCAATATTATATTTCTGCTCAAGCACCCAATCTGGTTTGTCTTTATAAGCTAAAACTTTAATCTGATTCAAAGGTGCAATGTCAGCGATTGCATCTTCACTTGATACTTGAACAAGACCCCAATCAGAAATAAGTTTAATGATTCTATTACGTCTTTGCACATCGTTAATAGTAAGGTTTGTATTCTTACCGTCAAGAGCAAACAACTCTTTAAAGTGAACGATAAAATACCTTCCCTGCTTATGAAGGATATGACAAGATTGATATAACTTCTTTTCTTTTCTCGAAGCAACACCTATTCTCGTCAAGGTCTCTCTAACTTTCAAAAAGTCATCAGGTTCACTGAGAAAGATTTCAACCATCTTATCTTGTGACCAATCATATATTGGTTCAGTCATTTCATTCCTCCAATTTCAAGTTTTTTCTTTATATAACTAAGTTGTTCTTTGGTGAGGATCTTCAACGCTTGAAATGCTTTCTCATTACTATAACCATAGTATTCTTTTACACATTCTAAGTCTTGAATGGAATCCTTTCGGATCCAAGGAGAGAATCTCTTCCTTTTCCTCAAACTATTTAGATAAAAAGAATATTGCATATCTTTCTGTAAAAATGAATACTTATTCATTTCATTGGCAAACATGACACAATCAATGTGGCCAGACAAACAACGATTAACGATATATGGAGGGTAAGAGCTAATGTTTTCACTTAAGTCAGTTTTCGTAAAATTGATCGATTGTAACCAGTCTTTCAGTTCTGGATTTATTTGGTTCATAGTTAAAAAGTAGAAGTTCTTTACGTTCTTTTTGATCTCGCATATATTCTCCAACAGACCTCATTGTATATGTGAGGTCGAACTCTCCTGTTTTGTATCCTTTAAATCGTTCTTTAATAAGTTGAGACGAATTGTAAGAAATAAGTTGAGGACCAGCAGAGCTAGAGCAAGAGGAAGCAAAATCATCGTGGTTGAACCCGCTATGCATACCCCCTCGTTTCCCATATAAATTAGATCCAATTTCGTAGGGTGGGTCAAGGTAGGTAAAGGAGTCATTGTTGTCAATGAGTAGTTGTTCATAACTAAGATTGGTAATTTTCCAATTGACAATTAATTTTGAATATTCTCTAATTTTCTCAATTCCTCGCATTGAGAAGTTGGAGACACTTGCTTGTTTGCTGAACGAGGAGGACTCAGTGAGACCAGAAAAAGAGCACTTGTTAATAATGTAGAAAGCACAAGCGCGATGTATATTGGATACGGTAAGGTCATTTACCAACTCCTTCGATTTCAAAAATAAACTCTTTGCTGGAATTTCATAACCATTTTCTTGTGGTCCATAAACTGGATCTGGATGAGAAGATTTCTGAGACCTTAGTTCCTCATAAAGATCATCTCCATTTTCTTTAAGAACTACCCAAAAATTATATAAAGGTTCATATAAATCATTTACCCATACTTTTATGTCTGGGTATTTCTGAGTAACGTATATAGCTACACTTCCACCACCCAAAAAAGGTTCTCGATACTCATCATAGTCACTAAGATCCGGAAAGAAAGGATCCATTTTCTTACAAGCACGAGACTTCCCTCCAGGATAGCGGAGAGGAGTTTTCAAAGAACTTGTAGTCATATCAATCATCAAATAGAATTTATAAAAGATAAATCAAAATCATCAGATTCTGCAAAATAGTCTCTAGGTTCTTCTCTTCCTTCAATTAAATTGTAACCAGTAAGAAAGAAATCAGAAGGTTCGGGATTAGCACTTGCAGTCATCACAGCACCAGTATCTTTAAAATTATAAAGTTGTGATGATGGAATGCAACACGCTTTCCCTTTTTTCACATCAGCAATAATGAAATAATCAGCAAGTTTGTCATCATGGTCTCCAGCAGAACGGCGATTTTTGACGATCAAAGACCTAACAGCAATTTGCGATTTATTCTTAAACTGCGTAACCTTAGATTCATAAGTTGTCCCGTTTGGACCAATGAGATCAACTCCTGGAAGATTTACTCTAGTTAGCAGTCCATTACTGTAAACATCGAGTGCTTTCTCAACCAACTCCCCTGCTTTAGGATACCTGAGGTTGTTCTGAGTATAACCACCAATTGTTCTTAAAAGTTTAGAAAAACGATTAAGGTCAAAAGATTCAAAATCAATCATAATAAAAAATAATAATTAATGAAACTGAACAGCACATGTATTAGATGATTCTACTACTTTTGAAAGTTGAGAACCAATGTAGAATTGCCCCGCCACCACTGAGATTATTGCGATACCCCAGAAAACGTTGTGTTTTTTTAACTTATAATGTGACTCTTCTATTATACACTGTTTTTTCTTGATTGCATCCAGTTCCCTATGAATATCTCGATGATGAAATCTTAGAGACTTGTCAATCAATTTAGAAATACGATTTTTCATAGTAGTTAATCAACTCTGTCAAATCCCTCGATCATATTTACAGGGACACTGTATTTATCGGCAATACGATACCAATGAGTTCCTTCTCCTTCACCAATATACTTGATTTCAGTTTCAGGAATGTTATGCTCTCGCATTGCTGCTTGAATTTTTAGATGCATCAAGTCGTCTTTGTTCATGTTAAAAAGTCCACCCTTTGAGAATTGAGACAATGTTTAAGTAAGCCCAGGCAGTAAATACCTGGGGGACTATGAAGGCAATCATAGCCACGATCCAGAACCAGTAGTAATAGTTTTCTTTGTTTTGTGTTCTCATTTGAATTCACACTCCACCATAATTTCAGTTAAACAAGCAAGCATATTTATTTCTTGATCCGCCACGAACGCCATCTGATACTGATACTTAGCAATAATAAGGACAGCAGAAGGAATGCTATTCGGAACCAAGGAAATATTAAGAGCATCGTAAATACGACGCAAAAGTAAATTAGTATCATTGTCCAGGTTATTGACAACCCACTTACGGCACTCACCGTAATCCTTGTTTTTAAGTTTCTTAACCAGTTCATCTGCATTTACATCACTGAACGTTGCAAGAATTCCCGTATCAATCTTACCAGAAGAAGAGTATCGTTGACATTCGTTGAGGACTCTTCTCCAGTCGGGGAAGTGCTTGTTGATGAGTTCATAGATGACTTTTGTGTCATATTCGACTCGCTCTGCATTAAGTATTTCTTGAATTCGTTTGGAGAAGGACACAGCGATTGCTGGTTTTTGTTTTCCGCCAATTCCGAATTCAACCACAGCGCAACGGGAATGAAGTGGTTCGATGATTTTGTTTTTGAAGTTGCAGGTGAGGATGAACCTGCAGTTGCCAGAAAACTCCTCTGTAAACGCCCTAAGTAAGAGTTGTACGTCGTTTGTTGTGTTATCCGCCTCATCGATGATGATGACTTTGTGTCGAGCATCTGACGAAAGCGATACAGTGGAAGCGAAATTTTTTGCAGTATTTCTGACCGTATCAAGGAAGCGTCCCTCATCGGATCCGTTAATGACATAATAATCTGCTCCTAATTCATGACATAGTGCTTTTGCTACTGTTGTTTTTCCACATCCAGCAGGTCCAGAAAGGAGAAGATTTGGTACTTCTCCTTTACTTAAGAATCCCCGAAAGGTTTTTTTGATATCCTCTGGAAGGATGCATTCTTCAATTGTTTTGGGACGATACTTCTCGACCCAAAGAAACTCATCACGACTCATAATTTAGTTACTCACCAATGTTGTGGATTACTGGTTTCTCATGAGCCAGTATATCATAAAGTTCGGAGTTTTGCCCAGAGGAGACCTCCGAGAACTCTTTTTCTGGATCAAACTCATCATCACGAATTGCTTGATTGATAACTATTGATCCATCCTCTCCTGAGACACTCCTATGAAATGTTTGGGGAGGAATGATCAATGCACCACTCTGACGATTCAAGTGAACAATATGATATGGAAACTTCCAACTCAAATTTACAAGTTCAAATGTGCGAGTCCCAGATAAAACTCGATTGTGATCAGTTTGGTGATAATGAATATAAAATTGCTTTGCCCCAACAATATCATCTGGAGGAGAAATAGCAGGTCCCGTATGAACCACTAGATCAGACGCATTGGAATCTTCTACTGAAATATCATAGAAGATTACAGATTCAGTTTCTCGAAAGACACGATGTTTTTTAAATTGAACGAAACTCATTATTCTACCCAATCAGGTTTACGACTAGGAATACGCCTGTAATTACTCTTTACCCACGCCTTAGAAGAAATATACATTTTATATGCAGTGAACGTATCTATTGATTCGTCATTCTTAAACTCATCTGGCATTGCACGAACAAAGGATTGTGGACCTTTACCAGATCTACCAGCAGGATCTGGAACCGGAAAGATTTGATTTGCGTATGCAAGAGTATGCAGGCAAGAATGAACCTTTCCATACCGATTAGAGTATTCTTCACAGAGTGCAAGTCCATGACGAATGACCCAACGCCAATTATGAACAAATGATCCAGTCCATACTGTACATGGATGGTTCCTGAATGCCCCCTTCTCGGTGCTGTAAGGTGTTCCATCTGCCTTAGGTAGGGAACCATACCCACGACCCCATTTTTCCGAAGCAACAACAGAAAGCATCTGACAGCACTCCAGAGGCATCTTGACAATATGCTTGTCAGGAAGAACATACGCAGACTTGATTGGACATGGGTCTGTGACAAAGATGTTCAAGGGTTTCTCCATAAGATGGTTGAGTCTCCAAATGAATCAACTGATCCACTCTCTCTTGAGTATACAACTGCAAGAGTGATCCAGCAAACAAGCCAAATGAAATTAAACATTAAATTCTGCTTCCACATGAATTTACGGAACGATACAAACTCCGGTTTCTGAATAGTAACTTCGAGGATTAGTGATAAAACAAATCCAAAAATAAGCGGAATAAAAAGTATATCTGAGAAACTCAGAAGAAACAATAAAAATTCTTTCATAATATTTCCTTAGGTATAAACCAATATGATACTGACTGCCATCTCTTTCCTAGCAAATATGCCTCATAAAAATCCTTTACATCTTTCCATGTGTTGCGATAATTCTTAGGATATATCGTCAAACTCATCAAAGCAAAGATAATCACATGGAAGAAGTGACCTGCGGGATGGTGACCCAATTGAAAACCAAGCAATCTTGCTTCATCATTAACACTAAAACCCAAATCAAAGTGCTTATGCAAATGATCATGAAGTTCGGTGCTTTCACCAATTCCAGGTATCCAATTCTCTAAAAACTGGACGTAAGGATCGGGTTCCATAGTTTAGATACTCCGATTACAATAAGAAAACTGAGCATAATCACCATATCCCATATTTTAAATTTTACAAAGTATGGGATACAAATGAGGTCAGCAATCAAGTGAATAATTGTTCCTGACATTACACTCACGTATACCATGGCGAAATGTGCAGAGACAATGAGGGAGCACCCAAGCACCCTCATGTATGTTAAGACTTTGTTCATCCAAAAGTAGAATCAGGTTCCATAGCAATATAATATGTCAGATCACTATTCTTTGCTGTGAATCTAGAGAGAAGTTTTTGTGAAACAACCACTTCATAAGTTCCAGGAAGAATCTTGATATTTTCAACTTTAAAGTTGAAACAAAATACCGAATCAGTTTCACCAACAACTACTGAATAATCGTTTGAGGTATCATTCTTCTTGTCACGAACAACAAGTTTAATAACTCCATTATCACCAATAGCAGATAAATCTGGAGTCTGATATACAGCTGATGCTTTTAGCAACTTATCCAGTTGCTCGGTGCTTACCTCAAAACAGACATCTTCTGTAGGAAGAGAAATCTCTTTATCTGGAGGAGAGACAATCACATTTGGATCTGCAAAGAAATACTTTGAACGAGACTTCCCCTCTTTAATGACAACATAACTGTCATCTTCAAAGTTAAGTTCTGGATTTTGATACAAACTCAATCCATTCAAGAATTGATTCAAATCATAGACACCAAAGTCTTTTGGGAAATCTTCTCGAACAGTAACCTCAGCAAGAATATTCTTCATAATGCTGATTGTACGCAACTTGCTTCCTTCTTTAATCAAGATAGATTGATTAATAGAAGAAAAGTTCTTCAAAAGAGAGATTGTTTTTTCAGAGAGTTTCATGCGATCTAAAGTTTTCATTATCAATAGGGGAAATCGGATTTGGTTACTTTGTAGTGGTTATCAAAATGCAATAGCAGCATAGCATAATGAATGACTTTCAACAAGTCTTTCTTATTTTGACCATCTTTATCACCATATCGTGTCCCATACTTTATGATATTTGATTGGCAGAATGCAGATGCAAGTCCTTTAGCTGCCATCAAATCAATAGTTTGAATATCTTTAAATCCACTATTCTTTCCAGTGTAGTGACTACGATAGGTGCCACTAACATACTCATGAATGTCCTTTAGGATAACATCCTCATCATACTTCCAACGTCCATTATTGTTATCTGGAGATCGTGGAAGATCTGGGACATCGATCTGTAGATCATAACCTTCAAGTTTTGTGTAGTCCATATCTCCTGTTGAGGTGTAACCTTGCCAAAAATCACCATAATCTTTCTGAGTTGCTTCACTGATGTTAAAAGAAACAGAATCAGTTCCTTCAGCACCAATGATTCCATCAGCAGTCTTTTCATAAAGACGATTTAGGCGATCTGGATCATTACGATTGTAATCGTAATAATACGTAGAATGTTCAGTCATTTTGTTGTTTGAATAAAGTTCATCATACAGGAAACTCCAGGAGTTTGTCATCATTCTACCATTAGAAGTTGTGCTCGTCAAGACACTGCTCTTGATGATCCTCTTCAGTAGGCATCACAAAGTCAGCATCAACTTTGTCATAAAGTTCCATAAAAGCTTGCTTAGTATCATCATCAAAACGATTTACACAAACTTCAATTGCTTTTGCCTTATCACCGAAGATATTATATGCCTGAACGATATGAACCAGACGACGGGTGCTAATGATCTCCTCAATACCACCATCGTAGAAAGTCTTGCGGATGATATCTGCCCAGTCAGCTAGACGCTTACAGAAGTTCGTATCGCCACACAATTTATTGAGGATCTTGGTTTCAATTGCAGCACTTGGATACTCCTGCTCAAAGGTAACAGGAAACCTCTCCAGGAACGCTTCGTTGAGCACGTTAGTTCCAATAAACCGACCATCATCAGATCCCTTACCCTTTGTATTGGCAGTGGCAAATACATTAAACCCTTTTGACGGATTAATGTACTGACCTACCTTCTTCAGGAAGACACCTTTCCCTTCGAGGATTGATTGAAGGCAAAGAATCTTGTTGGAAGCCAGGTCAATCTCGTCAAGCAGTAGAATCGCACCGCGTTGCAACGCTTCGATGACCGGACCATTGTGCCAAACGGTTTCGCCATTGACAAGGCGGAATCCACCAATGAGATCATCTTCATCAGTTTCAATAGTAATGTTTACTCGAATCAATTCACGACCCAGTTGAGCACACGCTTGCTCAACCGAGAACGTCTTGCCATTACCAGATAGACCCGTAATGAACGTTGGATAGAATAGACCGGAAGAAATAATTTTCTTAACATCATTGAAATTGCCAAACTTGATGAAGGAATCATTTTTATTAGGAATCAGGGTTTGCTTTTCGACTGAAGGAACATTATAACTCTCTTCGAGATCCTGAATTGTCTCAGAAGTTACTTCAAGATTCCACTTACCGCGACCGACCTTATACTCTTCAAGTTTCTTGGTCACAGTAGCGTAAGTGGTTCCGTTCATGGCACACCATGCGCGGAGATCTCCAGCAGTCACAGACTCACCATAAAGACTTTGAAGTGAAGTGCGAATGTAATCGGCAGAAAGTGCCATTGCCTTTGTTTGAACTACAACTAGTATACATGAAAAAAGGGGACCGTGTGGTCCCCCAGTGGACAGTTATTCAAGTGTCCTCTGTTCGTAGTAATTCTCAGATATTATTTTGGCAGTGTATCCAGGATAATACCTTTGAACCCATGCGTTGATCCCCATAGCAGTAATTGCACTACTACAAACAACTAAAACTTCTTTAGTATCTTCCAATACAATGTGCTTCATACTACTAAAGAAATAAACTCTCCTAGAACTTTTTTATTTAGTTTCTTTGTTTTAAGAGACTTAATGAAAGCGGATTTAATCTGACCCTTTGTTGCACCATCATTAATGTCAAAATCAGAGTTCTGAGAAAGTGTGGTTGATGACATTCCAAAGTAAGCATGATAACCGGACCTAGTGATGCAGAAGCTTCTATTCTTTTTCCAGTCAGAAAAGATCTTATCATAAGAATCGCTACCATAACTATGGTATTGCCTGATAAAACCATTTGCTTCGCGAGGTGGCAATACTCGGATACCAATAAAGTTTACGTTTGGAAAACTTCCTTTAAGATCCTTCAATAAGGTATCTGTAAATTCGTGGAAATATACACCAAAATTCAAAGTAGTTCCGGTCTTCCTATTACGAAGATACCCACGATCACTAGGAATTTTACGTTGACCCAGGTAAGGTTCATCTTCCCAAGGACGATCTACTAGTACGTGTCTCGCAAGTGGTCCAGCCTCACCGTCTGTAAGAACTATACACTGAACTTTTTGAACACCGGTTTCTTTACTAAATTTTGGAAGTATATTATGTAGAGTAATCAGAGCCTCATTCAAAGGAGTCCCAGATAAAGAAAGTTTGTCAGGAATACTGTAATTAGATTGCCTTAAAGTAAAGTAAGAAGCAATCCTCCAAATGTTAATCATCTGAGTTTGTAAATCCTTACCACTCACTTTACTGGTTAATAAATTCAACATACTAAAGCAATCATCTACACAGATTAACCCATTTTCTCTTTCATAGTGTGGAGACATATCAACTGCAACATAACGTCCATATTCAGAAGAATATTCCATCTTGTTCCACTCATTTGTAAAAGCATAAACCTCAAAGGGAATTGATACTTTCTTACAGAACCAAATCAAATTATATAATTGCTTGATCGTATCCAAGAGAACATTAGACATTGAACCCGACCAATCGAGAACAAACACCAGTCCATGATTCTTTCCATCAGAAAGAGTGGTTACTTTCTTAAAAAGATCTTCACTATACTTATACGTATGAAGTTTAGAGCAGTCCAAAACACCAGTTCTAGAAGTACTAGCACGGGCATAGGAGTCTGCAGCTTTCTTGCACTCAAACTCCTTTACTAGATAATTGACTTCTTTTTGTGCTGATTTTTTGAAAGACATGAATTCTGAATCAACAGATTCATAAATGTTCCATGGGGAGACATCATATTCTTTACAATGATCAATCATTCTCTGTTTCGATGCATTCTCATATCGGAGACACTCTTTATGAATATCAGAATTGGAAACAATAACTGTATCTAGATTAACATCAGGTATTTCCACATACACATTATCTGAAGAATTATCTCTATTAAGATCTTTAAGTTTTTCCTCAAGACTGTCTACAGTATGTGTGGATGTCTCACTAAATCCACCACCTTTCTTAGGAGCATCATTCGAATTATTACCATCAGCATCTTCAGATGCCGGATTAATTCCATTTTCTTTTGTTTTTGTACTATCAGATTCTTCTGAAGATTCGGATGATTTATTGTGAGAGGCAGGAACAGAAGATTTTTCTTGATCCTTAGATTCACAAAACTCATACAGTTTTCTTGTAGCAGCAATAGCATCTTCAAAGGTTTCACACTCTGCAATCATTTGAACAATAGGTTTTTCACTATTCTCAAAGGATATATCACCATGACTACCAATCTTAAAATAAAGATTGACTCGATCAGGTAAGCTCATTTTAGAAATATCTTCTCCAGAAATGCAAAAGAAATCTCTATCAGATAGCTCTTTGTATCCCTTAAAGAAACTTTTTGAAAGACCAGGATACCTACGCTTCATCAACTTTTCAATACGAGCATCCTCTACAATATTGAACACAGAGTGAGGAACTTCTTTTGGTGGATCCACATTTGGAGTGAACAGAGCATGTCCAACTTCATGACCAACCAACAAATCATAAACAGAATTGCTGGCACGATCCCAGAGAGGAAGGGTCAAAACTCTGGTTTCTACATTGAACTGTGCTGTCTCAACACTTCGGTTCTCTACAATGATATCTTCCGTAGCGAGCAACTTTGCCAGTTGAGACTTGATTTCGTGTGAAATGGGCATCGTCGTTTTGCGTATGCATCAATTATAGGGAAGGTGGGGCAGGTTCTGGGGCAGAGTAGACAGTTTTTCAACTGGTCACCATGCGACTAAATCCCTTAATCTTCTCAAACTTAATGGTATCCTGAAACTTATCAAATAAACTTTCTTTGTGTGAGATGACAAAGACATTGGCATCACTCACAACATAATTGATAATTTTTAGAAACTCTTCTGTTCCAAATGCATCGAGAGAACTATCAAATACTTCATCCATGATTAGTAGATTAGTATTTACAGAATTTTTCATTCTTGCAACTTCTCTCCAGGTAAACAAAAGAGCCAAATCTATTCTCATCTTTTCACCTTCACTAAAAGAAGAGTAAGAGAAATTATCATGTATAGCAGATTGTATTGTCTCATTAAACTCACCATCAAGACTAAAGTTGATGTAGATATCCATCATTTGAAGATATCGATTTACCTGCTGATTGATTAGAGGAAGATACTTACTAACAATCTTAGATTTAACCCCACCATCCTTTAGTAGCGAGTATGAAAACTCATAGTGACAAACTTTTTCACGTATCTCTGCTATTTGTTCAAGAGATTCTCCCAATCTTTTTTCATACTCTTGCAGTTTTTCGACTTCAGTATTTTTGTCTGCAATCTGGGAGGTAATTCCTTGAATTTCCGATTCCAAACTCTTGATTTGTTTGCGAATCTCAGAGATCGTAGTATTGTTTGTAGATATGCCATGCGTTAGAGATGTTATCTCCTTTGTGAGTTTATTGAGTTGATGCTCTCTCTCTTCTTCATTTTTAATTGCCTGTTCAAGTTCTGTAAACCCGGATTGCAACTCTACTATTTTATTTTGAGCATCGTTAATTTTATTTATTCTGAAGTCTTCGTCAATGGACTGCGTGCATGTCGGGCAAACCGTATTGCTAGTAAAAAACTTATGATCTTTAGATACCGACTCGATGCGATGAGATATCTTCCCTCTAAGTTGATTCAACTTTTTTAACTTAGTTTTTCCATCAGACCAATCATCAAATTCAATCTGCTTCTCAACAATACTATCTTCATACTTCTCATTCTTCTTCATATGATCCAACATCTCATCTTCCAGTTTATCAATTCGATTGTGCTTTGATTCAATCATGAACTCAGCATCACGCTCAACCTTTTCGATAAACTCCTTTTGCATATTATACTTATCTGTAAGGGAAGTTTTTTTAAGATCAGATATCTTAAGATTTTCTTTTAACTCTCTTATCCTTTCCTTAATCAACAAATTCATATTAGAAAATACTCTAATGTCCAACAAATCTTCAATCACTTCACGACGATTTGCTGGTGATAATTGCATGAATGGGACAAAACTACTACTTCCCAAAATTACAAGTTGTGTAAATGACTTATAATTCATCTTCAAAACATTTTGTTCAAACCACTTCTGCTGATCTACAGCTGAAGCATGTTGATCTAGCAAACTATTATTTCTCCATATTTCAAATACATTCGGTTTTATCCCCCGAACAACTTTCCACTTAACAGAAGAGATTTCAAACTCTATCACCACCAAGCAATCCTTTTCATTTACCGAATTTGGAAGCTGTGGTTTATTGATTTTACGAAAAGGTTTAGCAAACAAAGAAAATGTCAATGCATCCAAAATAGTGCTTTTGCCAGCACCATTTGTGCCAATAATCAACGTAGTTGATTTACCGGTTAAATTCACTTCTGTAAATTGGTTGCCAGTAGAAAGAAAATTCTTCCAACTAATCTTCTCAAATAAAATCATTGTTTCCTTCCTGAGGTACTACAAAATCGTTTTTCGTAATAATTGCATACTTACAGTCATTAACTTCACAACTACTAATAGCTACATCCGTATCAACTTCGATTACATGCATCTCTGGAGATCCATCTTCTTCAAGCATTAGACTAAATCTAATAGCATCATCTTCTTCTTCAAAAAAATATATTACTTCCTCCTTTTTCTCATTGATAGCATAGTAAATGGTTTCTGCTTCTCTGCCCAAAATAGTAATTACAAACATATTATATCATCTCACATGCTTCTTGGTAAACTTGCTTCATAATCATCTGTATCTTGGATTTGTCAATATCAACTTCGGACTCTTCAATATACCTATTCAAAATGGACAAAGTATCTTCAGTTTCAAAAGCCTCAAACTCTTCATTCTCATGTATATCAAAGTTCTCAACAATTTTAAGATCAGCAACTCCAGCTGAATATAACTTATCGATTACCTTTTCAAATTCTTTAGGTCTAGGTTTATTGCGAACAATTACCTTGACAATTTTATCTTTATATGGTCTTGAATCAAGAAGAGATGCTGGTTCATCATCATAATACAACTTTGTAAATAACTTGTAAGGATTATCGATCGGTGTAAGTTCTAAAGTATCGGTGTCAAATATATGAAATCCTCTAGGATCATCCACATCATTCCAGTAAATTTCATAAGGATTTCCCAGATAAGTTATTTTCCCATCAGTTGATCGAGTGTGATAATGACCACTGAATACCTTATCAAACTTATTAAATGATTCGCGATCAAAACCATGCTGCATGAAGACGTGCTTATTAGCTGCAAATCCTGCTAGTTCAAGGTGTCCCATTGACACTCTACAATCTGTCTTATCAATAAGTTTAAAAGTTTTTTTCTCGTTTTGAGAATTGATCCAAGGAATGAATAAAATCTTGAGTTTGTCTACCAATACCTCTTTTGCTTCTGAATATACACTCACATTATCATACTCACGAAGTAACAAATCTACTGCATTTACATCGTTTGTATTCTTATGATATGCATCATGATTGCCAACAATCAAATGAACTTTGATTCCACGTTCTTTGATTGAGTCAAAAATATTATTCTTTGCCCAAGACAAGGCACCAAAATTTACCCCAGTCCGATTATCAAAGGCATCTCCAAGATGTAAGATAGTACTAATACCTTCTTTGTCTATTGTAGGGAAGAAAACGTCATTATAAAATTTCAAAAAATAATCATGAAATAGTTTAGAGTTTTTACGGGCACCATAGTGTGTGTCCGTAATAATTGCAACTTTCATCAATACCGAAGTTTGGAGTGTACCTGGTCCTTAATTTGATTATAGTCAGAATAGTTCGATCCGTCAAGTGTGTTGCTATCATCAAACACTTCGTTATAACCTGACCTCTCAATAATTTTATTTTTAATATCTAACTGACGCTTCTCTCTTTGGATACGACGAAGGAATGCGTAGTGAATGATTTGTGTGAAGTATGCAAAAGGATTCTGAGATTTCTGTGGATCAAAATTATGAATGTACTGAACACAGTTTTCAATCCCATCAGATATCATATCCTCCTTGAACATATAGTTCACAAAGTTTGGTTTGAATGACAAGTGATTCGCAATCTTTAAAAAACACTCACCAATGTAATTTGGTATTGGTGGTTTTGTATCCCATCTAGTTGCTCTATCTGCCTTCTCTGGCTCTCTGCCGTACTTCTTAATAAATGTTCTCTCAACCTCTGCTCTGTATGCAGAAAGTGCTGCTAAAAACTCTTTATTATTAACATAGTGCTCTGATCTTTTTCTTTTTGCCACAGTATTTCCCAACATAAGATACTCTAATAATTATGTAGTAATTATATCACTGAAACGTGGTATTGACAAATCCTCAAAATACCTCTAGAATAACTATGTCAGGGTTGATAAGAAATACTATAGATATAGATATTACTCAGTATCAGTTTCAGTTTCTTTGTTAAAGAGTCTTTCTAAAATCTCTTTGGCATCATTAATATTGGAGATATATCCCATTTCTTTAGTAATGTTTCCAGATCCACCCTTGTTCTTTTTTTTATTCTGATGAATAAACTCTTGATGCATTTTAATTACATCTATATCAGAAGATTCTGATATTGTTAGTACATCGTCTAAACTTATTATATACATGTCATCTTTAGACATTTTGATCCAAGGTTCAACTTTATATCCAATCACATCTCCTTTAATGTGAACCTCTCCAATTATAACAGGATTTGATAGTATAAGGAATATTTTGTCACCTTCTTCTGAAGCAGCTACTTTTGCAAATATTTCTTCACTATTCTTCAGTTTTATGACTGCGTAAAAATCCTCTTCTATCACATTGAATCTCCTTTTCTAATTTGAATTGTGATTATCTCATAATTAAATTTTTCTTCATTATAGATTTTAATTCTTTCAATTAAATGGTTAAGTGTGTAGTTATTTCTGGACCCCTTTCGGATATCATCACCAATATCATATAGAACTGCTTTTGATTTAGTGCTACTTCTTCGCAATACCCTGCCAATAGACTGGAGATTCCTAATTCTAGACTTGGAAGGAGAAGCAAAAATGACATTATGCAAATTCTTTATATTAATACCTGTAGAGAATGTGCCATAAGAAGCTACAATGATTGCATGATTTTCTCTCTCAGTAATCTCACGAATCAATTCTCTTTGTTCAGTGTCAACTCCACCATGGACAAAGAATACTTTATGGTCATCTCGCTTATCACTATTTATCTTTTCATATAGTATAGCTCCATGACTTTCAACTCTTTGAAAGAGAACCAAAGTATTTCCTTTGAGATCTAGTGCTAAATTTTTAATGAAGTTGTTTCTTTGATCGTGTGTTATTAGATATTGAATTTCATCTTCATAAGTTTCAAATGTATTCTCGGGATGTTTTAATACAAGACACTGAATATCTAATTGAGCAAGATGTCCTTGTCCCATCAATTCTTCTGTTTTTGTTACTTTGTATGAAGGTCCAAACAATCCCTCTAAGACCCACTTATGCGTCTGTGTGCCGTCTAAAGTGCCTGTAAACCCAAATCTATACTTTGCATGGTGTAATTTGGTCATGATTTGAATCAATGACTTGCTCTTGAATAAATGAGCTTCATCACCTATAATGACGTTGTAATCTTCAAAGAAAGATCTATCTAACTTGTAAATAGATTGCCATGTAGTAATTGTAACTGGCATTTCATTACTTTTCTCTCTACCAGAATAAATTTTGTGACAATATGACTGAGAATCCCAACCATAATCTTCAAAGTCCTTATACAACTGCTCTACTAAAGATGTCGTTGGAAGAACTAGTAATATTTTTTCGCCTTGAGAATGATAGTATCTCACGATTGAGTAAATCATCAGAGATTTTCCAGAAGCAGTTGGACTTATCAATAGCTTCCTGTTATGTCTTAACGCACCATAAACTCCTTCAACCTGATACTTTCTAGGTCTGTGTCTACTGATTGCCTCCATGTATCCCTGGACACCCTCATAAGTAATATCGTCGTTCTCCTCATATGGAGTGCCATAGAACTTATTGTCTTCAAATTTGTAGGTATAATTATAATTATTACAAAACTGCACAATTTTATCTAACAGACCAACATATATCTGCTTAGATCTGATATCAAATAAGTGTATCTCTCCATTCCAGTTTCTACCACGATACTGTGGCATAAACTTTGCATTTGGTACTTCAAACGTGAAGTGGTCTCTTAACTCATACTCAATATGAGGTTCTGTTTTTACTTTTAAAAATACTTCGTTTGACTTTGAAATAATAAGATTTCCTTTTGCTTCAATCACAAATGTTCATCCATCTGTGAGTATTTATCACATCTCGTGGAACTTATGATCCAATATACAACGATACAAATTATCTCTCAATTCCCACAACTGCTCTTGCTCTTCAACTGGTCTAGCAGGAGATCCTGGCCAATTTTTGATTGTTTCTTGAACACAATGATACATTAAGTATATATCTTCTATACTTGCATCTAGTTGATAGTACCCATCACCGAACTCTTCTTCCATTATCCTAGACCTGCATTAAATTTCATGAACTCAAGAGATGCATTTATTTGATATGATCGATTGGCAATCATTTTAAGTATACTCATTATATATTCTAAAGTAACATCATAATATTTAATTTTCATCGAAAGTCCTGAGAGTTTATCATCTGCATCCAAATACTTTTGCATAGTTTCCTTATCTCTAATCTTTTTGGGAAATGGATTCTCTTGATAGACCTCTGGGTCTGCTTTCCCTGAATAGAATTCGTATCTTTCATGCCTTATATTTTTTCTCTGCTGTTCTGCTCTAGATTTAAGTAACATTATATTATTATACAAATCATGATATTTTGCATGAAGAACTGGAATGTTAATTGCTTCAGTGTGAAGATTGTCCATATCCATCTTTGAATCCTTCTCCCACATTTTCTGAATCACTTCAAGATCAATGCTCATAAGGGTCGCCCTTCTTTATCGAGTATACTGTACATAGTATACTTGAAACCTACCTCTGCTGTAAAGTACTCGATATCTGTGTCAGTGGCATCAAACTCAAGTGTAGTTAATGTGTATGGAAATAGATCTTTGAAGTTTATTTCGAACTTTGGTGTAAAATTACTACCAAGAACTTGCAGAGTCCCATCAGAGTAAATGTTATGTCCAGATCCCCACTTTACCTTAGTTTTTTTATATTCTTGTGTAAACATTAGAGATTCTCCTTCTTCATGGAGCTTTGAAAATTGTGTAGAATCTTCTGGGAATCCTAGTCCTCTTATCCAGTTTTGTATCTCCAAATAATTCTCCAGATCTTCATCTACCATAAATCTAATATTTAAGTCACCAAACTCTACAATCTCACCTGGTTGTGGAATAGGTCTATAGTAATTTGGTTGCACTGTCGTGCCGAGTGATATATCTGGAATATTTGCTTTGTTGCAAAAGAATGCAACTTTAGGACTACGATTCAAAGAGAATTTAAATCCTACTGGAGACAAAAAATTTCTATTTTCAATTTGTCTTGCAAAATTTGACATTTTATTGAATATTTATGGATAAAAAAAGAGGGTCTCGAAAGACCCTCAAATACTTCCTTCACACGGAAATTATATTATATCACATAAGGTTCTTAACCATTACACGTCTGTAGTAACGGTTGGAGTTCATTGTCAGTCTTCCAAGACCTTGTGCGCCGTTAGCGGTATCTGGACCTTCAGCGAATGGGTTTGCTACCAGACCGTAACGGGTCTTGAAGCCAATCTTAGGCTGGAAGGTGTTCTCTCCAACTGCACGTACCATCTGCAGAGGTACATATGGGCAGTAGAACATGCCAGCGTCATAAGGTGAAGAACCCTTATAACCCATGACATAATACTGAGAACCATTTGCTCCAGGGTTTGAACCACCTGAATAAGGATCGATATATACGCGATACTTGCCTTGCAGAGTTCCTGCGAAGGTGCTACCGGTATCATCAACGTTCAGGTTTGCGTTGAGTGCAGGTGTGTAATCGAGAACACCAGCCATGGTCAGTGCAGAAGCAACGTCTGCTGAGCACATGACGATGTTGCCCTTTCCGCGACGTGTTCTTTGTGCGATTGCGTTTGCATCACGCTCCATCTGGAACAGAAGACCCTTGAACTTCTCAACAGACCAACGACCGTTGGAGTCAACATCGAGGTCAAACAGACCAGCAGTTGCAACGTTGTGCTGTGCGCCAGGTTCAGCAACCTTATACAGAGTTCTGATGACTTCACGGTTGATTTCAGAAAGAATCTCAGTTGACAGAATGTTTGCCAACTCAGCTTCTGCATTCAAACCATGAATCGCCTTCAGATCCTGTGCAAGCTCAAGGCTGTATTCTGCCTTCAGTGCTCTGGACTTAGCAGTTACAGTGACCTTCTCGATTGAGAATGCCATCTGATTGAAGTGATCACCAGCTGCGCTTCCGAGTGCCTCAGAATCTGCAGTTCCCATGCCCTGACCAGCGTTATACTGAATTTGCTGTGCTCTTTGTGCAGCAGCATCAGCACCAACTGGGTTCAGAACGTTGGGGTTGGATCCGGACTGTGCAGTTGTGCCGAATCCAGCATTTGCTCCATCGGAACCTGCAACATATCCACCCTGGGTGATATCAAATCCTGCATCCTGACCAGAGAATGCTGAATCAACTTCATCGAAGAATGTCTCTCTTCCGGATTGATCTTCATAGCGTGAACGCATTGCGAAGATAAGTCCAGTAGGACCGTTCATAGGCTGAACGCCTGCCAGGTCATAAGCGACCAGGTTAGGCATTGAACGTCTGATCAGTGAGATCAGAACGGGGTCGAAACCTGCAACAGGACCTGCTGCAGCAGCATCACCAGAGAAACCAGCGGATGCTCCGCTGTTGGTGTGCATGTTTGGTGTTTCTGTGAGCATTGAAGTGCCGCCTTCAAATGCAGCTTGCTCACGGAGGAATTTTTCTTGGTTTTCGAGCAGGACGGCAGTAACTGCCTTACGGTGGGAATCCTGGATAGGATCAAGACCCTCATGATTGAGGAGAGGTGCCCACTTTTCCTGCAGATGCTCTGAATGGAACATTTGCGTTTACCTTTGTGTGACGTTTACGGTTTGATTTAATAAATCAGTTTCAGTTTCTTACTGTACTTCCCAGTGCTCTGACATATGCATTCATCGAACCAGTATATTGCTGGTGATCGTTGCTTACACCTTCAGAAAGGGTTTCAGTTGTTGTTGATGCAGACTGTTTCTTAGGAGCAAAATATGCTTCCTTTAAAGTCTCCAACTTTTCACGATATTGGGTTTCACTTTCAAACTCTACACTTTCGGCAAGTGAGGCGAGCTTCTCTTTCTGTGTCTGTGCAAGACCTTCAGAGACTTGATCTACTATTCCATCAGCAACAGACTCGGAGAGACGTTGGTTGAGGGAAACATTTTTCTCAATCTGCTCGTTGAGTTTATTCTCCATTTCATCAAGTTTATTTACCATGCTATTGAGAACATCATATTTATCTTCAGGGATTTCTACATAATGTGCTTCAAAAAGATCCTTCATGCCTGAGAGGAAACTCTCAGTCATGTCAATCTTCAGACCTTTTTCGATGCTGATCATGTTCTCAGTGAACCACTCATCAGCAACATACTCAAGGTAAGAATCCACTCTTTCAGTGAGTGAACTCTTCATAACTGCAACTTCTTCTTCAAATGCTGCCTCATACTTCTGAGTCAGCTTCTCGTTCAATTGATCGATCTTAGAATTGATTGCAGCTTCAAAAATTGTTTTTGCTTTATCTTGGAATTCTTCTGAGAGTTCCTCACCTTCAAACAATGCATTGACATCTTCTTCAATGCTGTATTCAACAGTGATTTCTTCTTCAGAAACTTCTTCGCCTTCTTCTTCAGTTTCTTCGTAAGTAGCTTTCTTCTTCTTTGGCTTGCTACCGCATGATCCTTCTTCAAGTTCATCTTCGGCAACTACTTCGCCTTCGACCTGAGTCTCTTCAGATTCCACTTCAGATTCTTCAGATTCTACTTCTTCTGGAAGAGCGTTTTTCTTATCCAAGGTTGGCATTGGGTCAGCAGCCTTTGCTCCCTTTGTGATAATATCTTTGACTTGCTTAAGGGTTGCTGAAGCATCTTTGAACTTTGCAGAGTCATCGTCTGGCTTATAGTTCTCAGGTGTTGGACCACCAAGATCTTCAATAGCCCCCAGTTGTGTTCCGGGATCTGCCATTTTTGGCATTGGTTCAGCAGGTTTTGCACCAGCATTTACAGCAGTCTTGGACTGCTTTGTGCTTACTTCCATTTCTTGTAAATCTCCACTGGACATGTTTATTCTCCCAATTTAACCTTTGGATAATCTATATTTATTTAGTAATTTAAAGTTTTGATATAAAATCTTCAAAGAGACCTAACTTATATTCGTCAAGCAATCTTTGATCAACTAATGTATTTATTTTCTTTTTAGTATTCTGTGCCAATTGTTCACGAAGAATACCACCATCCCAAACCCACTCTCTTCCTTCCATAATTCCATTAACAAATGCATCTGGAGCAGATGGGTCTGCAACAATATCAGCAGCAGTTGCTAACTGAAAATCTTCACCAACCTCTTTATATCCATCTTTTGTCTCTCTTAATGAACCAATACCACGAGAAGAGACGCCAAGAGTTACACCCTCTTTTAACAGAGATTCTGCAATTTTACCCATAGGTGTTGAAAGAATTTGTGCCTTTCCAATAAAATTGTTACCCTCTCTATGAAGACCTACAATTTTATGAGAAACTCTATCAAGATTGATTGTTGGTCCATCTGGATGACCAAGCTCACCTAGAGCACGACCTTTATTAATGTAAGATTCTGTGTAACGTCCTACCTCAGGTTCCATTACATTCATTCTATACATTCTTCCATTTCTATTCTTCATTTCTGTTTGAAGAAATGGTCCTTGAATAAAGAGTGTTTTTTTGCCATTTACATTTTCAGTAATGACTTCTATGTTCTCTATCTCTTCTCTAATTAGTTTCATTTTTTTAGTTTGTAAATCCTACTTTTGCTCCTTTCAATGATGCACTGCACCAAATGGAGTATGTTGGTTTCTTTTCAATAAATTCAACTGAATTTGCCATTATGGTAATAGATACAGATTCTGCATCATCATTAATCATGGTCAAAGTTTCTGAAGAAGATGTAGAATTTACTACTCTAACTACAGTTGCAGAATCAAAAGTGCTTGCAGAATTACTTGCTGTTGGGACTGTTATTTCGTCCCCAATCATCAATGTTCTATTCATCTCCAGTTTCCTCCTGTTCTGCTCCCACTTCAAAAGTAGTTTTTGCTACCATTGGTTGAAATGCATCAACCCTTTGAGTTGCTTTTTGGAATAAAAGCTCTTTAATAGAATCGCTCACTTGGGAGGGTGACTCATCCCGTGAAATCATATCTAATAGCTCATCCATAGTTATAAAATATTAAAGTTTACTAACAGTTATTTATATCTCACCGCCCTTGGGCATTTCTGGTGCTTTTGTTGCTCTTGCTTGTTGTTCTAAATCTGGTTCTGCCGGGACTTCACCCAACTGCCCACCATCTCCGGCAGCTGCTGGATCTGCTGACATCGATGCATCTAAAGGCATTCCAGTTTCTGGATCTACTGGTTGATTTGGATCAGGAATAACACCATCTCTAATTTCTTTCTCGATAATCTTATCCTGCTCATAAATTTCCTCATCAGTCTGACGAAGAATCTTTCTACGCACATAATCCTGAGAAAAATATTTCCCAACATATGGTTGAGCAGTTTCAAGAAGACCAAACCTATCTTGCATTAGTTCAGATTCTTTCAGTTCTGAGAAGTGATTATCATATAAGAAGTCAAATTGAATATGCTCCTTCATTCTTTCCCAGTCTTCTGGAGTAACTACATTTTTAAGAATTAACTGAGTTCTCAAAATGTCATGAAACATATTAGAGAATCTCTTTCTTAGACGACCAACAAATTTTGTAAATTTTAACTCATCCCTAAGGATTTCAGATGATCTACCCAAATTAAATCCACCTTCTCCGTCCATACGCGACGGCGGAACATTAAGGGACCTGTAAAGTTTTTTCTTAAAGTACTCAATATCTGTGATTTCTCCGAGGTTTTGACCTCCAGGCAGAGTAGTAATTTCAGTTCCACGTCCTCCCTCTCTTCTAGGAAGCCAGAAGTCCTCAAGCATAGACATGAACTTTTTATCATCTCTGATCTCTCCTGTTGATGCATCATATACTAATTTATTACGATATCTCATCATAACGTCGCGCAGATATTGTTCTGCTTTTACTTTAGGAAGATTGCCTACATCAATGTAAAAAATACGACGCTCTGGTGCTCTTGATAATCTGTAAATTACAAGACTATCTTCAATCATTCGAAGTTGATTGAGTGCCTTGATTGACTTATGAATA
>MDSV01170018.1_pt1 | contig 29257 bp, 17 predicted proteins | sample 810851 | NCBI WGS metagenome assembly MDSV01 (sample SAMN05326640, study PRJNA326480) | marine metagenome | isolation source: seawater | place: Atlantic Ocean: North East | collected 2012 | reverse complement strand
TCTGCAATGGCGGCCGTGTTTTGCGGCGTCTTGCTCAGTTGCGTCTCCAGCGCTTGCGTCTTTTGAAGGCGCGCGTTCACCTTTTTGAAGTGCTCAGTGTCTTCCATGCCGCCGGTTTCGAACTTGTTCTCAAAGGTTTTTTGTAGTTTAGCAAGTTCATCTGCGGACGTCTTGTTGTTACGGATGGTTATTGCGTCCAAGTCGGCAGCACCACTTATCTTTTCTGCTGCCGTATCCACCAGGGGATCCATCACGCGTCGCAGGAGACCGGTAGACTCTTGAAGCTCTTTGAGACGCTTAGTACTCTCGTCGACGAGCTGCCACGACACGTCTGCCACGAGACAGATGAATACGCGCTCGCCTGGCTGTGCATCCATCCACCCAGCCGGCGTGCCGGGCTCCACATCCCAAGCGCCAGGCTTTAGCCTTTCGTCCGCGCTCGTTGTCCACGTGGTCGCCGTAGCTGGTCCCTGCACGGCGACATTGTAAACCCGTGCCGACCTGGCGTCCAGGTTGACGGTGTTGATTGGATCCGGTCCGTCGTCGCCAGCCGAGAGGACAACGCCGTCGGGCGTCCAGTCAAAGATGTTCCGTCGGCGCAGCTCCGTCTCGAGGGCTCCAAACGCCAGTGCGTCGCCTTGGTTGCGCGGGGCATGCTGTGGCCCGACGGTGTCCCCCGAAGCCTGCACGCCGCGCAAAAATGGCCCCTTGTCCAGGAAAAAGATGCCTTGCTTTTGATACTGCATGGTTTTACCGATTGAGTCGGCATTCTGGGGATTGGCGGCCAGAAGCATAAAAGGCGTCACGTCGGCCGTGTTCACAGCCGTCGAGGTGGCAACAAACGGACCGGCCTGCTGCAGGCCCGCGTGCTTTGCCATTGCGTACGAGCTTCCCAGATGGATCTTGTGAAGGTGCACGTGCGTGGACCGCACCTCCTTGCTTTTGAAGCGCGCCTCGACCCACTCGGTCGTCGCCAGCCGTTGCATGCGGTCCACGCCACGGCCCGCGCCGCCACCGGCCTGGAAGACCCGGCGCTGAGCAGCCGGGCCGTGCTGGTCGTCATTTGCCTTTCCCTCAGCATCGAGGGTTCCTTGGTTGCCGTCTTCGACGGGTGCGTGCCGGCGGCCCAGGATCCAGGCAACCTGGCCGGTGTTCAATCCATCGTACTCCAGCTTCGGCTCGCCACGCACCGTATGGACGCGCATGTCCCTGAGCTTGTAATTGTCCTTGACCAGCATCTCGGGCGCGTTTGCGCCGTGCAGAGGCACGACGCGGCCGTACGGGACCTGAACGTTTGAGCCGCGGTTGTTGCGCGCTTCGTGGATCTGCCCACCGCTGATGGCGGTCGGAATGCCGCCTCCCGAACCGGGGAGTCCCATGCTACCGCCCACGGCCGTCGGCGGCGCTGCAGCCGTGCGCGAGCCGCCCCGAAAGCCGGCCGCGTCGCTCATGACAACCCACGCTAGTTTGTTGACAATGTGATAAGATGAGTGGGCTTATGACTGGTTGAATAGCGAGCAGCATGGACGCAAGCGCGCCCCAAGGTTCGCAGCTGCTCGCGCTGCAGTATGCAGTACAGGAAGCGACCGAGCAGGTTGCGCGCGAGACGCTGCGCGCCGTGGCAAAAGAACCCGATTACATGAGCCTCTGGGGACCCGAGACGGGGATGCGGAAGGCCCACGCCGCTCGTCTGCGAGCAGAGCGCACCCTAAAAACGGCGAAAGAATCATTGCAGAGTCACCTTGGGGGTGTGTAGTGATTGTATTCAACCCTTCCCCTTCATCACGCAGCACCACCCCACTCCGCCCCGTTCTCTACGCGTGCGTGCAAGACTTTCGCGTCCATGCTCGGTGTAGCCGTGTCGTTGCCGCGCGCTTGCGCTTGCGCTCAGCTGCGCGCTGCGCTCACTTTGTGCCGCACGACAAACGCTGGCGTGGTGACGATCAAGCGCTCGTTGTCGCGGAACTCGTCGTTTGTAGGGCGCACCTGCACCATGAAGGCGCGGTTGCGTGGGTGCGTGTCCGAGCTGCAGACCGTGAAGTTGAACGTGAACGCCAGCTCTCCGTTGACCACGTTGCGGATGGACGTCATCTCCGTGCTTGGCGTGATGATGTTATCGCAGTTGGCGCGCGCAAAGTCGCCAATTGAGACCGGACACTGCTCCGCAATGCCATCCGCGTACAGCACCGTCATCTTGTAAGACACGAGGCCGCTTGGCGTGAGATCGTATTCGGTGGCTTTGCTTCCATCTGACGCCTTGGTCAACGCAAAGCGCAGTGCCACCTTGCGCCGCATCTCCACTTGGTAGTGCTTGAACTTGGTTTTTTTGCACACGTCGACTGCGTGGGGGAAGGCGTGCATGCCGGTGAATCGGTACGGCGCTGGCACGTCGTCCATCCTCATGCCCTGTGGCGTCGTAAAGATCTGATGCATCACGACGTCGGCGTGCGCGTGCTGGCTCCCCAGACTCGCCGATGGGGCAACCGCCACGCGGCGGCAGGCCTGGGTGAAGGCCGTGGTGAGGCGCGAGTTCTCCCTTTTCAGAGCAGTGTTCTCCGCCTCCAGCTTTTTCATTCTCGCTTCCATGCCACTGAACGCCTTCCTCCAGTTGCGCTTTTTTGACTCTGGCGCATCCACTGCAGACTCGTCTTCGTCTTCGTCTTCGTCCTTGTCCCCCTCCTCCTCGTCGTCCGCGGAGCGGGCCTCCGCGTCGTTGTCTTCCCCTTGCGCGAGCTGCAGAGACCCCGGTTCCGCGCCGTCGGCCACGCTTGCACTCCCACCGCTGTAGGCTTCGTCGTCGTCCTCATCATCCTCCAACTCAGACTCGTCGTCGGTGACGTCTTCCCACCACGCCGCCTCCGGGGCTTTCTTCTGCTGCATGCGCGCCTTCGTCCTCCTCCTCACGCGTTTGTTGTACGCCACATTCCTCTCCTCCTCGTCTTCTTCCCCGCCCCCGTCCTCGCCCGGGTCCTCTCCGGCGTTGATGTGCCACCAGTCACTTTCGTGCAAGTAGGTTCTTGCATCTATCTCCCAATCCTCGAGCTCGGAATCGGACACCCTCTCGTCCGACATCGTCCGTGCGGTGTCCGAGGGCGCCGCCCGCGCACGCTCTGAGCAGTAGAGGAGACGGTGGATTTGGGTCCACTCTAAACCCGGAAGTGGACTTTAAGCGGACCACCCACTTGGTTTGTAATAGCGGCTTGTGGTGGCACCGCCGCATGCGACCGTTCCGGTCTCTGGCGCCGGATCGCTATCTGAATGGGGTCTACGGCGCCCACCAATCTTACGCTGCAGCAACGCGTCCCCGGAATGCAGTCGACGGAAGACTGCCTGGTGCCATTCCGATGTCGCCGCTTCAAGGACGCAAAGGGTCGCGACGACAGCATCGCCACGGCACTGGAACACGAGTTTGACCAATGCTTTTCGAAGGAATTCAAACGGCATTCTCGCGTCTTCAGTGCATGCAAGCCATTGGCAATAAGCATTGCCATGTGTACGTCGATGCCTCTCATGCACCCCGCAGTCTGCGACGCGCTCAACGACACTCACGTTATCGTCGACGCGGTGGCCTACCGGTTCTGTGTGTACTTGGGGGACACGTGGTTTGCTATAGACAACCACGGGTTGCCCGACGTGGCGGCAAAACTACTCGCCCTGCGACCGTTCAAACTAGACCACTGGCACAAAAACTCGGGTAGGTGTGCGGACCACTCTCCAAAAGACGTGATGGTGACAGTGCAGCGGTTTACACGAGCCGTTTAGTGTGCGTTTGGTGTGCGTCTATGGACCATCACTGTGACCAATCCGTCCCGTTGTGGAGGCCTCCGCGGCCGCTTCTGCTTCTTCTTCGTCGACCAGGTCCTCCATCATTTCCTCGTCAATGTCGGGTGGTGCGGCAGGCACCGGTTCTGAGTCCAGAGCCGGAGCCGGGGCCAGAGCCGAGGACGGAGACGGAGACGGGGGTCGAGACGGCGGCGGGTGCCGCGTCCTCGCCCGCTTTGATTTTGGCGACGTGGCTCGCCGTGCGCTGTTATCGGCCATTTGCTGCAGTCTCCTTGCGTTGTTGCCATCTCGCTGCGCCGTCACGGCCAGTTTGAATTCGCTGTCTGCGGCTGCAGCCGCCGAACGCGCCTGGCCCGAATTAGTCGTTGCCGATCCTGAGGTAACTGCGCCGAGAAAGATTAGCCACGCGTCTTTGTTCGACTGCGCAAACTTCATGTTGAATTCTTGGCGACCGTTGCTGTTTTCAAAGGCCTTCTCGGCGACCTCGTCCCAGTCCTTGAATGCTGGTCCATACCACGCAGACTTGAAGGTGTGATCCCACGAGTTGGGCAGTTTTGCGTCTTCCATGGCCTTTTGTGAAGGTGGGTTGGGTTTGGCGACCCTCAACCACCCGGGCGGAAGCGGCGCATGCTTGGGCCGGGTTCCACCGATGGCCTTGATCTCGGTGATGAATTCGCGCGCCTTAGCCGGTACGTCGAACGGCGGCTCCCACTCGGCGTCCGCATCGTTGTACTCCAGTAAGCTCTTGATCTTGTCGAGGCTGCTGCTGGCCTCTTTTTCCACCCACTCAAAGAGTCCTTTGAAGGCGTGCTTCCAGTTCTCGGGCCTGCTTCCCTTCATTTCGGCGTGGAGATAGTGTGGGTGCGCGGTCGTCTTCTGCGGGTAGTAAGTCCCGCCGTGCCAGAAGCTTAGCGTCATCCACTTGTCGCGATACGGCTTCATTGCCGCTGCATCGCCTTTGGCTGGTAACACCGGCCACTCTACTGTTTGGTCCATAAATGCCTCCCACCTCTCATCGTAGTCCCGAACCAATTCTTCGGCCGCTTTGCGGTCGGGCCACTTAATGCCTTCCCCTGCGCGACTGCCCAGTGGCCAGTCGTAGTAGCGATGCCAGTTCGTGTTCTCGTTGTTGTACTTGAGTGTCCTCAGCACCAACTGCTTCCAATTAAAGAGCCCATTCTCGTACCAATCTACGTCTAAATCACCATTACCACGAGTCCTCTTCGCCATGCCAATCGCCGGTACGTGTGGAGAATCGGTGCTCCGTGTGTTCCGTGTTCTCGTCTCCGCCCCTTCTGTGACGGTCGTCATCTGGGACGTCCCACAATGGTGGTCCACGGCGCCCGCTGTGCCCGCTGCGCCCGCTGCGCCCGCTGCGCCCGCTGCTCCTGAGGATTCTTGTCGCCACGGACACCGGCTCGGAACGACATCCCCGCTCGGCCGCCCACACGATTGGCCGCGCGCGCGTCGTGTGCCTTTGTGCCATAAGCCATCACGTGATCTGTGGAAGTAGAGCGGGAGTCTTGCAGGTGCTGCCATTATGACAAACCCACCGCTGTACTTGCGCTTTTATGCCACACAAAACGAACCCGACTTCATGACGATCTTCATGGAAGGAGGCGGCGCGATCAATTCCGCAGCAACACGCTGGGACACCGACTTTGCAGTCACGGGCTCTGAGGAATCGACGCGGGCTGCATTGGATCCACGCCAATTGCATGAGGTCAGCATAAAGATTCCGACGAAAGAGATCCTCAGCCAAAAGGACGGGGAGGACGGGTCAGACCGGTGCGTGTCTTTGTCGAACAAGTTCCGCCTAAACGCGGCCACGTCGAGGATCGGTGCAGCAATCAACGGCACGCTGGTTTCCAGCGTTTCGGGGCAGGGCACCGAGCACGTCATTAACCTGCTAACGGCCATGGGCGACAAACACGGGCTCACTGGTAGGACCGGGCACGCCCAGATCGGGCTGGTATACGCGTCGTGGATGGCCCATGCCGCCAGCATCGGCATCTCCAATGCGCGGATCGTCGGCGTCGACGCCACAGGGGGTGATGAGGTGGTCTATGACGTCCAGTTTGATGAGCCATCGGAGGAGTTGAAGGTGGCACTGGAAAAATCTGCCAAGTGGGTGGAGAAGTACGTGCAGAAGGCGTGGGCCGTGCGCCAGGCTTTGGCATACCCGCCCTCGCCCACGCTGACGAAGGCCGTGTTCAAGGAGTCGGTGGGGGTCAACGGACAGGGGTTTTCCTTGCTTCACGACGCACTTTTTCGCCATTCGCCACTAGCACCAGACGCGCTCGAATCTCTTTTCTCGGCCACCATCGCGTCGGTGCTGGAAGACTCAACCCACTTGGCAGATTTCTTCACCGCCACAATGACTCGAGGGCTCCAGGCAGCCGAGATGGCCTCCGAAGTCGCGACCGCAACGAGCTTGGCTGTCAGTCACATGGTGGCGTACCGCTCCGACGGGCGCAACGTCGTCACTGCGATGGGCGCAGACTTTGCGGCCGCGGAGAGCTGGCTGCACCAGACGCAGCGCTCGCACATCGAGGCGAACGATTGCGACGGCTCGGCGCTCCTGGCAATCGGCATGTTGCGCAGCGTGCTCGAGATGAAGGACATAGATGAGGAAGTGAAAGACGCCGACGCAGGCGCGAATGCGGATGCGGATGCGGATGCGAACGACCCGGAACCGAAATACCGATACAAGACGCTGCGCAGCATCCGGAACGTCCTCGACCCCTACTATCACGTGGGCATCGCCGTCGTGGGAGCAATGTCGGCCGAGGCAAGCACCCTCCAAGAAGTCGACGACGACCACGAACCGACGGTGGCCGGCCACGCCATTGCGCTCATGGTACCTTCCCTTGGCCTACTGCGCGGCCTCGCAAAGGCAAACGGCCGGACGCTCGGCAACACCTCACAGCAGATCGTCGCCCAGAACACCGCCGACGTTGTGGAGAACACGCGCTTCAACGCGCTGTTTCCGAAAGAGGTTGTGGCGCGCCTTCCCCCAGCGGACCAGGTGTTGCTGAAGCACGGCTGGAAACACTACACCGAAAGCGAAGACGCCGACTCCAAAACCGACAAACTGCGCGTGCTCGCCATCGAAGGCACCACGCCCTCCGAGGCAAGGCTCTACCAACCGGACACAGCAAAGCGCACACAACAGGAGAAGGCCGCGGAGAAGGACGACGTCGCATTTGCAAAGGTGGCGCCCAACGTGTTCAGAAGCGTCAAGTGCATGCATGTTGGCGGTGGCAAAGCTGGTTCCACACACCGATTCTACCGCGACATCGTAGAGGTGACGTTTGCCCGCGACTTTCCGCTCTACCAATCAAAGAAGGTGCGCACCGTCGGCGCCGCCGCAACTCAGTACGTGTTTGCGCGAGAAGTGCAAGCCGACAACATCAAGCTCCGCATCGCCGGAGCGTCGCCGAAGGATCTGCACGAGAACGCGTTCGTCGTTGTGCCGCTCATCCAGCTCGGAAACGAGGTTGCATCCGAGTTGGACAAGGCCTCGGTCGAGGCCTGGCAGGACGTGCTGCCACCACGGCCCAGGGGGCCGATGCAATTGACGCCGATCCAGAGCGGGTCGTACTACGCGTCGTGCGAAGCGCTCACTAAACTCAACGATCACTTCAGCGACGCCTCGTACGACGCGGCAGCCTGCGAAGCACACACCGTGACCTACCAGGTGGCGTATAGCACGCTCGTGCACAACCCTTCGGCAGTGGAGCAATTCTGTGGGGTGCTGAAGAAGACCGCAGTTGCAGTGCAAGTCAAACAAGTTCCACTTCACGCTTTTGCACAAACGAACGACAAAAAAAACGCGGGCGTCTTTGTGAGCATCAACGCGTGTATTCCGGTGTGAAGCGAGAGAGAGACACGCGCGCACACACACTCTCACAAAGGCTGTGATCACGAACCGCAGTCGAGTAGTCGGAGGTCCTTTATGTACTTTTGTATCAGTCGTCTGGACGTGGTGCACTCGCCTTAGTAGCCGCCGCAGATGCGCGCCATCTTGGCCGCAACGGAATCCTCACCCTTGGCAATCGCGCTCTTGAATCCAGTCACAACGCGCGTGTTCTTGTACGTGGGGAGAGACTTGCCGTAGGTCCGCCCGGTCTTGGCAAACTTGCACTTGCGGTACTTTCCCTTGCGTTTGCCCGGCGCCGTCACGCGGTGTCCGCTCGTGTCAGCCTCCTCGAGCATCTCTCGGCGCACGGCCAGGTCGTCCGCGTCGATGAGCTCCAGGGGAAGTGCCGAGACAAACACGGACATCCGGAAGTTGCGCAGGAAAGTGTGCTGCAGAAGCGGTCCGGGAATCGACGCGTGGGGGACGCCCGAGTCCCACAGAAGCATCTGCCCCGCTTCCAGGGTCGGCGTGATCACACGCCCATGCTCGATCAGCCATTGGCGCTCGTCGTCGTCGTGCTTGACCCACTCTTCGCGCTCGGGATCAAACCCCTTGGACACTTTCTTTGCAGGATGCGCAGCGATGAATGCGTCGCGGAAGTCTTGGATCGTCGTGCCCTCCGGTGGAATGACGAGCTGCGTGCGCTGCTCTGCAGGCCCCAGATCGGTGAGTGCAAACGCACCTTGAATGTGTTCCATGCACTGCTGTTTTGCCTTGGCCTGGTCGGTGTGGCACCAGGACGCGAGGAGCACCTTCTCGCCTTTGGATATTTGATTCTTCTTCTCTCTCTTGAAGGTGCGCTCCTGCGACGTTGGGCGGATGACCGCGGCTGCGTCGAAGCTGAAGATGGCCCGCTTGCCGCCGAACAGGCGTGTAAATGCCGGCTCCGTCGCCAAGCGCGCGCCACACACTCCATGCCAGAGTCCAGCCGATTGGTTCTGAAGCAGTCCGTGCGTAGTCTGAGGCCAGCGCTCGTTGTTGCACGTGTCTTCGTCGTCGCGGCAGATGCCGGTTCCCAGCGCCTCGAGATCGTCCCACACCTGCGATGCGTGGTCCAACGCGGTCTGGCGATCGCAAACAGTCACGATCGTGTACCCTTGCGTCGCGAGCTCGCGCACGGCCTTTAAGCTGCGGTCGACCGAGTTCCACAGACGTCCACGGGGTTCCGACATGGGAAGAAGCAGCCAGACCACCACAAGAAATACCGACACGTTAGCCGTTCGGGCCGATGACGGTGGCGACCTGGGACGTCCCAGCATTTTAACGGTCGGCGCCGTGGACCGTTAAAATGCTGGGACGTCTCGTGTCACTACCCTCATGGCCACTAACAGCCACAGCCTCGCCACAGCCTCGCCACCAACCGCACCCAACCGCACCGCATCTCATGCAGCCAACACCCGTTCAGTCGCCGTTGCGCACAGGGATCACCATTCTCTCCCCCGCAATCCAACCATGCATGTCGACCTGGGCAAACATTAGCTGCACGGCCATCGTGCCCAAAGGCTGCGGCTGGGGCGACACCTTCGAGCTGCAGACGTCCGCCAAGACCGGGGACGTGCTCGCCTCCGTCGACGTGCCCGAAGGTTTCAGGGCGGGCGACGCCATCTGCGTCGGGTACTGGAACATGGAACAGCGGCCGGTGTTCGCCGAGGTGCCCGCGGGCCTCGGGTACTTTGAGCGCATCACCTGGCACCGTGAGCACAACGCGCGCCGGCTGGAGAAGCTGTGTGCCGTGAACCCGCGCATCGGCGCGATGTTTGACTTTGGGTGCTCAGACGACGCAAAGGATTGGGTCGAGCAGGTGCGTCTGCACTACAAGATGAGCCCCAACATCGATGACGAAGCGATGCTTCGCTACTTGTGGAAGAAGTGGGATCTGACGCCCGAGTCGCGCTGGGGATGCCTCAATGAGTTTGCCAACCGCCGGTTCGTGGACGCAGTGCGCGAGTTCCGCCGCGAGCTGCGCACCACTGCGCAGCAGCAGCAGTTCTCGATGGTCATGGACGACGAGAAGCACCAGCAGGAGAAGGACATCCAGAACGGCAAGCTCGAGAGCACGCTCGAGCAGTGGGAGCGCGAGTTCTTCTACATGCGCACCATCTCGCCCAGCTCGTTCGAGGAGCGCAAAAAGATCCTACGCAAAGTGCACCTCAACACGCAGCTTGCGGACGTCCGCTACGTGCTGCGCGCAACCTGCGAGGATGGCGACCTGCGGGTTCACAGGTACACCGAAGCGGCGCACGAGCAGCTCAAGCGCTTGCTGCCAGCTCTGTGCGATCTCATCCACGACGTGGACAACGTCAACGAGGAGACCACCAAGCCGCCCGTCGTGGCCATCGGCCACGCGTTGCACGAGCTCGGCGGCATCGAGACGATGCGCGCGGTCTACTACGCGATCGTGCCGCTCCTTCACGACCAGGTCGCCCACTGCGCCGACGGCTCGGTGTGGATCCAGGCGGAGACTGCGCTCGGCATGGCGTGGTCGGGCATCGGCCAGTGGCAGCTCTGAGTAGTCACGAGCACACACGATTTGTAAGCAGTGTTGCGTTTGCACTACTAAGGCAGTTTCTCGCCAACGGTCCACGGCGCCGACCGTTAGAAAAGAAGAGAAGTGGGACGTCCCATGTCGCTACCGTCATCGGCCCGAACAACCGAAAGTGCTCACACCCTACACCTTACCCCCCCCCACGCCATGTCAACTTTGGAGACCCACTGGGTGCCGCCGGAAGGCATGACAAGGGCCGAGTGGATCAAAAAGTACTGTCCCGAGTGGGGGCCCAAGTCTCCGGCGCAACTGTACGCAGTGGTGGCTCTTCTTCCCGTGCGCGGGGTCAAAAACGCTGATGGATTCTTCAGCTATGTGATTCAAAAGCCGGAGGCGGCGCCGGACGGCAGCGACGATGCGGTGTTTCGGGTCTTCAGAAGTCCGGAATGCGAGGCGATTGACTACATGCCATGCTTTGACTACGTCAACACAGAAGGATGGTGGTACAAGCGCACCATTGAGCGCGAAAACGGAAGCACGTTGATGCAGTGGATGCATCCAGGAAACGACGGCAGGATCGACTGTGTCACTACCGCGGGAGATTTGAGGCAGGACGGTAAGATCTACAAGATGTCGGACAGGTTTCCACGCATAATTATGGGGATGGATGATGCGGCCGAAGACGTCAACGATTGGTTTAAGATGTTTTCGGGGATAAGCTACCAGGAGTTCCACCCCGAGTTTGGCCAGTTCCACACCCTGAGCGACACCGGGTCTGGATCGATCGTCAAGACGGTGGTGCGCGCCCCGCACCCGGACGAAGGCGTGACGCACCACTACAATGAAGAGGGTGTGCTTGTGACGACGACGTGGGGAATGACAGAAAGCGGGCTTCACGAGAATGCCGGGCAGACCCTACACTACGAACCCGATGGCACATGGCTGAAGACCACGTTCGACCCGACCCACGCCCAGCACGGACAGATTTATTGGTACCTTCCCGGCCACACAAAAGCCTATATTGAGCGAACCACCTACGAGGTCGGACACGAAAAGCATGGCACGATACGCTTCTACTGTACAGATACCCAAACTGATGTTAGCACGGAGACTGGTGCTCGAAGCCGGTGTTGCAAACACATTCGAACCGAGTTTGAAGTGGGCCACAGATGCTACGGCGAGGTGCGCCACATCAAGGACGGTATGCTCAGCCACACCACTTACATCAAAGACCATCCCAAATGGTTGTCGATTTCTTTCTTTGAAAACGGCGTGGAGGTCCGGGTGGTCTTTCTGCGCGACCACAAGAATTATGGCGAGGTCCATCACATGAGAGACGGCAGGGTCACACATTTCACGTACTTGGAAGATGATCCACGCAGCGGCATCATTTGGCATCTTGCATTGCCCAACGCGGTGCCAGCGGTGCAGTACATCACCTTTGATAAGGGCCACAAATGGCACGGACAAGTCCGCAAGTACGTCGGGGGCGGCTGTCCCTGGATTCTTGGACCCTCCGGACCTAGGTATCCAGTGGAAGTTAAATGGGAAGAGTGGCACCTAGACCATGGCAAGGTGCTGCACCTGAAGGGCAACACTGTCTCGCACTACACCTTCGATCGCGGTAGCGACTGCAGCGGAAAGGTTTATACGTTTGAAACGCCCAACGAGAAGTTGACAGAGCTTCTTAGGCTTGGCCTTGCTTGTCAAAATGACCTGAAGAATCAGCTGAGCGAGACGGACCAAGACCGGCGGGACGTGAAGATGGATCGGCGCGCAGCAGATTCTAGGGCTGCGCATTTCGAAAGTTTGAACGATGAGCGACTCTCAAGCAATGCGGCGTGGCGTCGTTTCATGAACGCTTGCTGGGGGGAACTAAGCGAGGAACAGTTTGCCAGAAAAGTGCTGGGACACACGGCCGATGGCATGAGCCGCGGATTCGAGTTTGCATTCGCATTTGCGGGAGAACACGTGCTGGCGCGGGCGGTGCTGCCGGAGGCGAATCCAGTGTTACCACAAGAGAAGATTATGGGCTTTGCGCAGTTCGTCACCGACGTCGGGCGTCGGATTCGTACGCGTATGAGCGCTGAGCTGGACGAGAGACTGCACCCGACTGTGGCGACTGGACTGCCCGAGTCGAGTCCTCTCCACTACGTCTCTACAGTGGAGGCAACGGTGTTCAACATAGTCGTCAAGCTATGGAAGGCAAGGGTTGCCGACGTCAAAGAGAAAGCTAGGATAGCAAGCCTGCGGTCCGCGCAGCGCAGTGCCAAACTGAACGAAGAGGCGGAAAGGCAAAACCAGGTTAAGATGGAACTGATTCGCAAGCAGGAAGAGCACGACCGACTGCTCCGTGAGAAAAATGAGCGGGAGGCAGCAGACGAGCGAAAGCGTATGGAAGAGCGCCGCGCGGCGCGCAAGCAGGCCGAGAAGGACGAGGAGGCGCGCAAGAAACAGGAGAATGCACAGGCCAACGCCAAGTCCCGCCTCGAGCGCGCCGAACTGCAGCTGCAGAGGTTGCTCAAACAGATTGAGACGACCAACACCAACACGGCGGCGGGCAAGGCACGCACCGCCGGTAAGGGCAGGCACAAGGCGCAGACACCGGCGGCGCAGACACGCTCGCTCGAGGAGCAGCGGCAGCACGACCAGTGGGTGGACCCCAAGGAGAAGAAGGCACGCGAGGACCTCTTTAATGCGAGGCAGGCCTATCTGGCGGCGGAGGCTGAGACGCGCAAGCTGCACGAGAGGCAGGCGGAAGCCAAGGCGCAGCGCTTGCGCCAGGAGCAGCGTGCAGTGGAGGCGGCACACCGCCCACCCGCTGCACCCGCCACAGTGGGCGAGGCGCTGGCTGAAGGTGTGGCGCGCGCCAGCCTCCTCGGGCAGGCGGTCAGTTCGCAGTCGTAGTGATTAGTGGACCTGTGAAGGCGTGTTGTGGGAAGAAAAGGGTCGCTAGCCAAGCTAAACTGTGCTAGAGCTCCTTGCACTGCGCTCACGGTGTGGAGATGTGGTGGGCGTGTTGGGTGATCCTTGCAGCACGCTCAAACGGCTTACTGCGAGCGGCTACAAACGGGGACGTCGCCAAGCTTCGCCGCGTGATTCTGGCCACGCCGCTCGTGGAGCTTGACCTGGACGGCGCTCTTGCGGCTGCGGCCGCAAGCGCCAAGGTAAACGCCATGGCGTTCCTCCTCGACTCTGGTGCCGCCGACCTCGACCGCGCCTTGCTTGCCGCCGCAATGCGCGATCACGTGTCAGCCGTCCGATTCTTGCTCTCGCCTGACCGCGTCGTCCCGGCATCAAACCTGCGCGATGCGCAGACCGTGGCTTCGTCGACCGGGGCACTGAACACCGAGTGGATCTTAACGATGTGTATGCACGAGCGGGGTCGCTAAATCCACGCACGGGAAGACTTAATATACACACCATAGTGACCACGAGTAGAAACAGGCACGATGTGCTTCAATCTCGGTGCCAGCGTATCCGCCTTTGTGGCGGCCACGCTGACCATTGTAGTCACATTCATTGCGCTTCTATACCAGAAGCCTCGCGACTCTAAGTTTCAGATGGTCGATTTAGTTGTCGCCCTGCTCTTCATAGGGTTTATGTTTTCTGTTGCGTGCATGCAAATCGTCGACGCGGTGGCGCACCGGAGCCACAACCAAGGCAAGTCGCACAAAGATTGGTCGTACGCTGGAGTGGCAGGGTATTGCCTCACGGGCCTTCAGCCATCGATGATTGCATTCATCGCTGCGTACCTCCTTGGATCGGAAACCGGTTCCACAATCTGGGCCGGTCTGTCGATCGGCGTTGGAACAATCGCCGCATTGCACGTTGTGCTGTGCATCTCCTGGGATAGTCCGGTAGACCCATGGTTGAAGGTTACGATCGAGCACATTGACACAAACTCGTGGTTTGGTAAGATCTGCGCGGTGACGTACAACTTCTTCAACCCGTCCGCAAACTACGACAACGACTCCAAGATCTATGGGAGTAGCGCGCGCTACTGGGTCTACATCATTACGCTGCCAGTATCAATCGTCCTGCTCGACTACGCGGTGTTGGCCCGAGCGAACTCCGAGTCCTTGAGCGACGGTGAAAGGCGTTATGCGGTTCATTCGGCGATTGCCGTGTGGTCCTTTTTCGTCATTTCCATGGGCGGCGTCTTTGTCGCCATGTGGCTTGAGCGGGTGGTGGGGCATTTTGGAAGCGTGTGGTGTCTGGTCTCAAACTCGGGAACTCTGGTCGCGTGCGCCGCGCTGCTGTGGGCCGTCAGCATCGAGGCTGCGGTGTGGACCGTGGCGGGAAGCCTGGTTGTCTGGGCTCTGGTGTTTTTTGGGTTTCCTGTAGTGATGTAGAGAAGCTGACTAATAAGAAACACCCAGCGGCGTCTTGTCGGAGCGGCGGGCGATGCCGCGCATCGACAAGCTGCTGGCGCACCCGTCGACTGCGCCGCTCGTGCATGTGGACCACGGCCACCGCAAGCCCACACCCAAGGTGGCGTCGGTGGGGGTGGGTGCCGAGACGCCGGAGTTGACGGGCAGGTGGGGGATTACGTTCAAGTTCTTTAAAACGTACATGACTACGGCCTCCCAAGTGCCCGATGACGTGCCGCCGTCAATCAGGCCGTACGTCGACCCCCTGAGCCGCGGCTACTTCATTGTCGACCTCGAAGTCAAGGAAGCCAATGGCCTAACCATCCGCATACCCGACAGCGTGCTGGTCTTCCGCATGCCGAACAATCAGCTGGGCTTTCAACTCATCAGCACCTTGGGCGACGACTTTGTGACGTACGACAAGTACTTGATAATGGCGGTCGTGCACGACGCCGAGTTCATGCAGCTGATCCAAAAGGACCTCGTTCGAAAGCTGCAGGTCCCAGGAGCCGGGTTCCCGTTGGCGTTCGTCCAGAGGTTTGCAAGGTCCACCCCGGTGGCGGTCCCCAGCCCCGACCTGTAAGGTGTGTACGGAGTGGGTGGTGTGAGTCACGCGTCGTTATCAAACGTGACGGCTAACGGGTACCCGGAGATGCCGAAGTGAGCGACGGCCATGGTCGTATCCGCTAATCCGAGATTTCGAATGGCAGCATGCCAGCCAACAAAGTGCCGGCAAATGGCGCCAAAGGGTCTCAAGAAGTTGCTCAAGGACACGGCGCCGTGTAAGCTTACGGGCAGCGGCGAGAACAAACGGTTCCAGACGGTCGACGGCGCCGGAGGCAGCGACGCACACACGGGCCGGCGCGTCGTGCTCAAGGGCGTCACAAAGCGCCTGCAGAGCAAAGTGTTCTCCGACGGGTTCATGCCCCACGTAGCCCGTACAAGCGATGCTCCAGCCGGTGGGCATTGGCGCGGGCCCGGTGGTGGCCGGCGGCGCGGCGCGGCGGTGGATGCGCAGTGTTCACGCCTTGCGGGGTTGACGCCCGAGAAGCGGTACCACTCCAGGATGCTCGCACTGACGCGCAACGTCTTCGCCACGCTTGCGGCGAGGGGTCTTGAGCCCGTGGCCGGCCAACGCGGCGTCTGTTCCGTGCGACACCGCATCGGGACTGCTGCTGACATCGTGTGCTACGATCCCACAAACCACCACCTCATAATTGTGGAGCTGAAGTGCGGGCACAACGGTTCGCGCACCGCTGCCGCACAGCTCGACGGAGGAGCACAGAAGATGCGCGTCCCGCTGCACAAAGCGCTTGACAACACCATAAATCGACACCTTTCACAGCTCGCGGTCACACACCACCTGTTTGTTCGCGAGAAGCTGACGCTTCAGAAGCTGGGCAACCTTGGCGTGTCAGGGGTCAGCGGACTGCTGATGTATGCAAACGACTCGGGGGTAGATTGCTACCCACTCGTTTCGTGGTGGATGCAGAAGGCGCCCAAGATCTTGGAGGCCATGCGGACCTGAGAACTAGAGTCTCAGATGCCGTGATGCGTGTGTACTGACGTGTTAGGGCGTGCGCTACTGCGAGCATGAGGCGATAAGCATTGCGCACGGCATATTGCGATAGGATACTGACCAGCCGTAACAAATGGCTTCGGCGGTCCGCTCGTGGACCTTTCACGGCCTGCGCGCACCTTCGACGGCAGACGAGGAGGGCGACGCGCTGCAGCGCACGGACACGCACGCCGCATCAACGGGCGGGCTGTTTACGGACGTCGCCATCACAAGGAGCGCAACGTGGACCTCCGGCTGCTTTGGCATCGTTGTCGCCGTAATCTGCGTCGTCGGCGGCGCAATCGCGGCCGTCATCGCCGTCGTCGTGAGCGGCGCCAACAGCGCCGCGTCTCTCACGGCGGAACAGCTGCCGGTCAAGGTGCGGCCATTAGCCGTCTACCCAACGGCGCCCAGCGGCTCGCGCTCCTTGAGTGAAGTATCGGGCGAGAAGTGCCCAGGGCGCGCGTCCGAAATAACGTGCCAGAAGCAGGACGGCACCACGCTGGACCTTGGGGCCGACGGAACCCTCGCATTCGCTTATACCTTTGGCCATGGCTACGTGGGCGCGTATGAGAAATGCAGTATGTACCCCGGTGCCCTCACACCGTACCGCCTTAGCCACAACGGCGGTATTATGGACGACTTCTATGACCACCTCAACAATACAGAGCAAATTGACGGCGTGCTTCGTGACATTCCCAAGCTGTCTAAATATGCGGACCTGTACCACGACAGTTCCATAGGGTACACGTGCGGAGACGACGGCTACCTCGCAGATGCAGAGCACTATACCTGTGGACTGCAGGAGCTAAGTGCAACGCTCACGTTCACCGGCAGCGCCTGCAAAATGATCATGGACAACGAATTGCACGCCGGAAAAGTCAGTCACGAAGACGGCCAGCGCACGTTTCGCACCGACTCCGGGCTCAGCGAGTACTTTACGGACATGAGGTTGGAGTGCCTCTCGCAATTAGGCAGCCTTCCACTGTTCGAAGCCTTGAAGAAATACGTCCAACTTGACGTGCTTGACGCGTGGATTGAGCTGTCCATACCATACACGTTACCCCAAAGCCGGCCGCTTGGCTACTACCCCGTTTTAAACCCTGCTACCATCAAGAAGGTGTACAATGTTATGCTCGACGCCGACGAGCCGTGCACCGTAACGATGGTGCTTGCCATCGGCTCTCCCACCTGCGACAGCCCCGTCATAACGCACAATGCACAGCTGCGCGACGTTAGTAATGGTTATGGGGTCGATGTCGACGAGCGCAAGCACTACGCTCTCGATCGCTACGGATTTGAGCTGTCAAACCTTACGGACGACGGCAGCAACAGCCTGTGGCACAGAAAGGGCGCAAACGAAGACGGCCAGTGCGCACTGGGATGCTGCGACGAGTGCTTCCAGTGGTTTTGCACAGCCCCAGACGATTGCCAAACCTTTACTTACGAGTGTCGTAACGGTGGCTTTAGTACCGACTTTTACGGGACCAGCGACCAGATGGTGTGTGGCGAGAGAACGACGACCGGACAAAGCGGCGACACCTATGAGTATGCCGACCGCAGAATGTGCTAGGACGTGTAAGGGTTTAGGGTTAAAAAAACTCAAAAGGAACAACACCCCGTTCACAAAGCAGTCACTGGAACAGTGGGCTCCTCTTTGCCGTATCCGCCGTCCCTTTGAAGCGCAGCTGGATCCCGATCTTGTGCTTGGAACTGAGTTGGACGATGGGGTGGGGGTACTTTGAGAGGCTGGCGTCCTTGAGCCTGGCGAGCGGCACCCACAGGTAGCCCGCAGTCTCATTGGAAAGGCTTGGTTGGTTCATCTGCTCCTTTCGGGACCCGTCGTACATTGGCAACCCGAGGAGCCGCCCAACATCGAGAATATCGCCGTCAATCTTCGCCAGGAACTCGCCGCGGCTGCTGCCCTGATACACGGTCGCCTCCAGCAGGTACGGCCCCAACTTCGGATTCTTCTTTGCCCGCACCGCATGGTTCATGAGCAACATCGCGTACCACGCGGGCCCTTTTGTTGCGCCCGTTTCCTCGTAGAACTCCCGGATGGCAGTCTTCCTTAGGCGGTTGGCTCCGGTCCCGTCCACCTTCTTCCAACCACCACCCGGGAGGTGAAATCGGTACTGGCTGCCCTTTCCCCACATCCACTGGAGCTCCGGAATGTTTGTGTCGGCCTTGCAATCCTTGGCGGTCTCGGCGACCATGAGTACGCAAGGCTCGCCCCCGGAGTTGGCCACGAGCCACATCGCGCCGGAACCACCCATGGCCACAGGCGCGGGGGTCGGGACAGCGTCGCCCTTGCCACCGCCCTTGCCGCCGCCCTTGCCGCCGCCCTTGCCGCCGCCCTTGCCGCCGCCCTTGCCGGCACCCTTGCCGCCGCCCTTGCCGGCACCCTTGCCGCCGCCCTTGCCGCCGCCCTTGGAGCCGATGGGCAGCCCCGCCAGGTCGGGAAGCTCCATGGCTGTGGTACTCTGGCCATTGGCCATGGACCAACAGTTATTTCTATGCGTGTTGTGTATTGTGTCGGACACGTTCCTGTTACACTCTAACAACCACCACCGACGCAGTCGACGCAGTGGCAGAGCGCGGCGTCATGCTCTTCACTACTACGCGCGCCTTGCTTGACCCACTGGCTTTTTCCGAGCGCCACACGCTGCGTAGCCCCCTGGAATATTCGACGACGAGCTCTTCGCCGACGTACGGAAACAGGACGGCGCGCCGTTTGCTCTGATCCTTCAACAGTTCGTTCTTCTGAATTCGCGAACGCTTGGGAACGCGCACGTTCATGTGCACAAAAGTGGCCGGTTCAATGTTTTCGAGGTCGTAGGGCAGGGTGTCCGCCCCACGTAGGGTTCTCTGAGAAACCACGCGATACTCGCGCTCAAAGCTGTCCACGTAGTGTCCCGATCCAAATTGCGAATAGTTTGCTATCTGCCCCCCATCCTCGTATGCCATGTTGGTGCGTCCACGAGCAATGCCCGCCGCCCGCACGATGCCTGCGTCCTCCGGTCTCAGAAAATTGTACGGTGGAACACCAAAGAGCGACCTCAACCTTGGCCAGGCCTTCTGCTGCTGCGTGGTGTGCAAGAACAGCGTGCGAATGTCCTCATCGGGCAGCAGCGTCGTGATTGCCTGCCTCGCCTGCGCGTCGCCGTAGATTGACGCATTGGGCTGCGCGTGCTGATTGTCGGCGCGCTCAAGCTGCTTCTCAATGAGCAGACGGCAGTATGCAACCGCCTCCGCGATGGTCACGAGTTCGGACGCGGCTTGGAGCTCTTTGGTGAGGTCGTTCTGCCTTTCTTCTGCACGCCTTTCAGTGCGGTCTTCGGGGTCTTCTTCGACTTGGGCTTCGCCCTGGCCTTGCCGTCGGTTCTGTTTGCCTTGGGTTTGGCCTTGGCCTTGGCCTTGGCCTTGGGCTTGGCTCGTGGCGCCTGACGCGGAACCCCTCGCATTTTCACCGCCCGCAGCGGCTCCGCCATCGGTGGCCCCCCCCTGATCCCACAAGGCGCGGAGCTCGCTCGCTTGCGCGAGAACACCACCGGCTTGCTGCTGTTCACGACTCTGCGCTTGGTCGGGTGCATTCCTGCCTTGCGGCTGCTGGTCGGCGTCGCCGTCTTGCTGCGCCTCGCTGCTGCCGGCATCAAATGCGTCAAAAATGCTCCGAATCCCGCCAAACATGAGGCCCATGACAATCCACAGCTTTCCAGGCGATATTTAGCGCGCGCGTGCACAACGCTGTCGCTATCTGTTGTCGGGAAACAGCAACGCTCAAAACTCCCAGACGCAGCGCAATGGTAGAGCAGCAGCCGGCCAAGAAAGGACCCGTCGTGATCTTCGACGCCGAGACCGATTCGGGGTTTGAGCGGCTCTGTGGCTACTCCCGTGACGCCTACCTGCGCACCGTTATGCAGTTCACGTGTCTCTGCGCGTTGGAAGTTCCGACAGACGCCGTAGAGGCCTGCAAACACCTTCCGGACGACGTGGACACACTGCTTGAAGCCGGCACAAAGCACACCTTCTGGCGCGATCTTGCGGAGGACGACAAGACGCCCGTGCACGACCTGTTGGCACTCTTCGATCGAGCAACGCTCATTGTGGGGTACAATGTCTTGGCTTTTGACTTTCCGCTACTGTGGCGATTTTACAAGCCGGTGGATGGACTCACGGCGCTGCAGCGCTACCACAACCACCGTGCCAAGACGCACGACGTAATGACGCGCGTGCGCGACGTCACGGAACAGTACGTAAAGCTCGACCTCTTGCTGCAAGCCAACAAACTTCCGCTCAAACTGGGGCGAGGCGAAAATGCACCAAAGCTGTGGGAATCCAACAGGCGGGAGGAGCTGGAACAGTACTGCGCGTTCGACGTGGAGGTGACCGCTCGCCTGGCTCTCTTGCCCACCATACAGACAGCTGATGGTGTGTGGCTTCCAAACCAAGTGCACGGCATGCGCAGCGCGCTCGCAGCGCAGCTGGCGCAATCGGAGTCACACGTTACGTCTTAACGAGATCTGAGAGTTGAGATCGCACCAAAGCGCAGCACTAGCCGTGACGCACGTGAATGCGCCACCGCATCACGCGTACGAGCTCGTGGCATGGCTCGCTTTTGAACTTGGCGATGAGCGTGTACCCAGAATTTCGGTGTTTGTTATTCTTGCCGACTACGTAGTCGTCGACGGCCAGCTCAAACTCCGCAACCAAGCCACTCAGCGCCTGCGAACAAACGTCTCGCTCATACTCCCAATTGCTGGCCGAAAGCTGCTTGAGAATGATAATGTACGGCGTCTCGACCATGGCGTAGAATGTGGTGTCAATCTTTGCGTCTACATCACGAGTTAGCGAAAGTCCTTAGCCTAGACTACAACATGCCTATCGTTTTACTTGCGACAGACCACTAAAACCTACCCTGGTGGCGAGGCCGGCGCTTCGATCTCGTAGATGCGCACCTCGCCGCCGTCGTTTGCTTCGTAGGCACCCGAGTCGGCGACCGCAAGCACCGAGCCGTCGCCATTCAGCGACACGCGGTAAACACCGTCGCGCCACCCTGCGGTGCTGTGGCAGCACTGAGAGTGAAAGGCGGCCTTGTTGTTGAGCGCGAGCTGGTACACCGACGAGACGGCGTTCCATTCGTAGAGGTACACCCCAAGATTGTCCGTGATGTCTCTCAGCTCGTTTGCTGCCGCGACGGCAATCCGGTCTCCCGAATCGTCCATTGCAATGTGGTACGCAAAGCCGTCTCTGGCGTGCTGCGAGTGCATCGTCGGGTTGTTGGAGCCACGGCGCGAGCAGCTTGCACCTGCCACGTCGACTTCGTACACGTCCACGAGGCCCTTTGCGTTTGCAAACTCGTTGTCTCTGGTGTTCCACTCCACGCGCGCGCCAATGGCCACGACCGTTCCGTCGTAGTTCATTGCAACAGTCTCTCCGAAGCGCTGACACCAGTCGTTCCCGCCCGACATCCCGTAGCAGTTTCCGTAAATCTTACAAACCTGGGTCCACGCGCTGCCCGTCCATTTGCTGACGAGCACGTGGCGCGTGCTCTTCTTTGGACCACCAATTGCAATGACGGTGCCGTCGTAGCTCAGCGCAGTGCTGGTTCCAAACTCCTGCCACGTTGTTTCGCCGTAGAACGTCGTCTCGTACTGCCCTCCGCTCGCGACGTGCTGCACCCAATCGTTGGTGCCGGGCGTGCGATGGAAGGTCCACACGTACCCTTTGATGTCGCCTTGGCGGTGGTGATAGATTCCCGGCACTGCGGCGACGTTCCCGTCGCCGCTCAAGCTCATCCCGCCACCGTGTCCAAACTGGCCACCGGTGCAGCAGTCGTGCCTGGTGAGGGTGTCTATCACTTGCCAACTTGAGCTGTCGCTGTTCCCACTCCAGACGCTTGCTTCGTAGGCGGCCCAGCTGCCTGTAATGATTTGCTGCCCGTCTCGCGACATGCTCGCCGACCAGCCAATCGAGTGCCAGTCTACAGTGCCCGATGCACTGAACCGTTCTTGCCATTGAGAGAGGTCGCCGGTGCGACGCCACACCCTGAACTTGCCTCGGTGTCCATCTCTGGGATTCTGCTTGCTGCCGGACATGAGGACGGTGGCGGCGCTGTCCATGACCACCCTCCAGCCGAGCTGCTCTCCGGCCCCGCCGTTCAGCACCGCCCGCTGCGTTGCAAAGCAGGCGCCGTGGCACATGACCGGCGGAGGAGGCGCCGGCGAAGGTGACGGCGGCGGCGAGGGCGATGGCGGTGGCGGCGACGGCGGCGGCGGCGTCGGTAGCGGCGGCGCTGGTGGCGCTGGCGGCGGCGGCGGCGATGTGGGCGGCGGCGGTGGCGGCGGCGAGGGCGGCGGCGGTGGTGGAGGTGGCGAGGCCGGCGCTTCGATCTCGTAGATGCGCACCTCGCCGCCTTCGTTGTTGTTGTAGGCCCCCGAGTCGGCGACCGCAAGCACCAAGCCGTCGCCACTGAGCGACACGCGATAATCTGCATCGCGATTCCCACCGTTGCCATTGCAGCAGTCGGAGTGAAACGCAATCTTGCCACCGCCGCCTAGGGCAAGTTGGTACTCAGAAGTGGCAGCGTTCCATTCGTACAGAAACACACCCGTGTTGTCATAGTTCTGGTCTAGTTGAGAGGATCCGGCCACGACGAGTCTGTGGCCTGTTTCGTCCATTGCAACCTGGTGTCCATAGCCGTCTCGCACGTGTGCGGAAATAAGCGTGGGATTATTGGAGCCACGACGCGAGCAGCTCCCCCCGGCCAGGTTGACGTCGTAAACGTCGACCAAGCCCCGGCCGTGTCCGGCGTTTGTTGGAGCGCCGATGGCCACGATCGTTCCGTCGTAGTTCAGCGCCACCTTTTCCCCAAACCACTGACAGTCACCTCCGCCGGACATGCCGTAGCAGTTTTGGGTCAGCTTGCACACCTGCGTCCACGCACCTCCCGTCCACTTGGCAACCACTACGTGGCGCACACTTTGACGCGGTGCACCAATGGCAATGACGGTGCCGTCGTAGCTCAGCGCAACGCTTCTTCCAAACTCCTGCCACGCTGTTTCACCGTAAAACGTCGTCTCGTCCTGCCCTCCGCTCGCCACGTGCTGCACCCAATCATTGGTGCCAGGCGTGCGATGAAAGGTCCACACGTACCCTTTGATGTCACCTTGGCGGTGATGCCACTTTGCCGGCACTGCGGCGACGTTCCCGTCGCCGCTCAAGGCCAGTCCGACGCCATGTCCAAACGAACCACCGGACGAATACGCGTCGTGCCTGGTGAGGGTGTCTAGCACTTGCCAATTGGAGCTGTCGCTGTTCCCACTCCAGACTTTTGCTTCGTACGCAGCCCAGCTGCCTGTCATGATTTGCTGCCCGTCTCGCGACATGCTCGCAGAGTAGCCAATCGCGTGCCAGTCCACAGTGCCCGATGCAGTGAACCGTTCCTGCCATTGAGTCAGGTCTCCGGTGCGGCGCCACACTCTAAACTTGCCTCTGTGCCCATCTCTGTTGCTATTTTTAGTGCCGGCCATGAGGACGGTGGCGTCGCGGTCCATGTCCATTCTCCAGCCGAGCTGCTCTCCGGCCCCGCCGTTGATCACCGCGCGCTGCGTGGCAAAGCAGGCGCCGTGGCACATGACGGGCGGAGGAGGCGCCGGTGACGGTGACGGCGGCGGTGGGGGCGGTGGCGACGGTGGAGGCGGCGGCGAGGGAGCAGGAAACGAGGGAGAGGGCGGTGGTGTTGGCGGCGCTGGAGGCGGCGAAGGCGACGAGGGCGGCGGCGGCGATGGCGGTGGCGGTGGCGGTGGCGGCGGCGGCGGCGGCGGAAAGGGCAGCGGCGACGGCGGCGGCGGCGACGGTGGTTGCGGAGAGGTCGAGGCGATGCTGCGCACGCGCACGTAGCCCTTGGACGGATCGGCCTTGTACCGAGTGCCCGAGCCCATTGCGATCGTGCGCCCGTCGGCGCTCAGGGCCAGCCCGAGCCCAAACTTGTCCTCGCCGTTCGACCCGGTCATGTCGCCCCAGCTGGGTCCGTGTGGCGCGATCATCGTCCACTGCTCGGTCGCGCTCGTCACGTCGAGCACCTCCCACACGCGCACGTACCCGACGTAAGCGTCGGACTCGCCGTTGATATTGTTGCGCAGACCAGAGGCCGACGCGGCGAGGACCGTGCCGTCGTCGCTCAGGTGCACGCTGTACCCGAGGTTGGCGCCCTGCACCTCGCCCCAGCCCGCCCAAGTGAAGCCGACGGTTTCCTCCCAATACGACGGCGTGGACGTCGTTGCCTTGCCCACCCACTGCCACTGCTGCGCACCGTCGTCCCAGCGCTTCCAGGCGACGTACCCGCGCCGCTCCGCGTTGCGGAACCACGGCGCGCCCACCGCGATGACCGAGCCATCGTAGTTCAGCGAGACCGCCTCGCCAAACTGGTCCGTCTGGTGGCTGTGCAAGTAGCCGTACACGTCCGTCCAGTAGAGGTCGCTGTGGTGCCGCTTCTGGTCGTCCGAGAGGCCGGGGATGCTGTCGTACTGGCTGTTCCCAAAGCCGGCGGTGTTGACGTTGCCCATGGCGTGCCAGGCGGCGCCCTTGTCGGCGCGCTCCCACACGCGCACGTACCCGCCGGAGAGCCAACCGATGCTCGTGGAGTCGTGTGCTATTCCTCCCACTGCGAGCCGCAGACCGCTGCCGCTCAGCGCGACGGAGCGCCCGCTGCGCCCGGCTAAGACGCAGTGACACGTCGACGACGACTGCTCCGCGCCGTAGCCGTCGAGGTCGACGAACGCAGGCGAGCCGCTGCTGGTCCAGTCGTCCCACCGCCAGCCGCTACCCGTCTTGGTCAGGTCGACGACGCGCGCCGCGCCGACCTGGTTGCGATTCTGTCCGTCGTTCCTCTTCCCCGGCCAGCCGATCGCCAACGTCTCGCCCTCGCGGTCGAGCGACAGCTTGAAGCCGAACATGCCGCCGCGCCACGGCGTCTGGCAGTTGGTGCACGACACGTGCAGCCGATACCGGTGGTTGGTGGTGCCAAAGTCGCGCCGGATGTACTTCTGCTGCGCCTCGTCCCAGTCGAAGACGTAGACGCCGCCCGTGTGGGAGTACTCGTCGCCGATGGTTGACGCAGCGAGCACGGCCCCGTTGCTGCTCATGACCACGTCCCACCCCAGCTTCTCGTGGGCACCGTTGTTGAGCCAGCCGGGGTACTTCTCGTTGAGGTTGGACGCGCCCCCGTCGGGCCACAGGTCCGGCGTCTGCTCGCCGCCGCCCGACGCGGCCCCCAGCTGCTGGAAGGGCGTTGCGCTCCACTCGTCCGACGGGGAAGCCCTTTTGTACAGCAGCACGCGGCCCTGATCGTGTCCCACATTCCCACCCGGACAGTTGTAGTTGCACGTGGCGTGGTTGTTCTGCCAGTACGGCAGGCCGACGGCGATGCGGGTGCCGTCGGCGTTCATTCCGATGCCGAAGACGCCCGAGCCCAACGGAGACACGTCCAGGTTGCCCGCGGCGGTCTGGGTGCACTGGCTCGTGTAGCACGGAGCGTGGATCGAGCACGTTCCCGTCGGAGCGACTGCGCAGTCAAAGTGGGACGACACCGCCGCGGGTGGCGGCCCGGCTGGTGGCGGGGGCGGTGGCAACGGGGACGGTGGTGACGAGGGTACTGGCGGCGAGGGAGCAGGCGACGAGGGAGAGGGCGGCGGCGTTGGCGGCGACGGCGGTGCCAGCGGCGGCGGCGGCGGCGGCGGCGGCGGAGGCGAGGGCGGCGGCGGAGGCGGCGGAGGCGGCGGTGGAGACGGCGGGTTTGGGTTTGGAGGCGACGGCGGAAATGGAATCGTTGAGGCGATGCTGCGCACGCGCAAGTATCCCTTGGACGGGTCGGCCTTGTACCGAACGCCCGAGCCCATGGCAATTGTGCGCCCGTCGGCGCTCAAGGCCAGCCCGAGCCCAAACTTGTCCTCGCTGTTCGACCCGGCCATGTCGCCCCAGCTGGACGACTGGGGGGCAATCATGGTCCACAGCTCGGTCGTGCTCGTCACGTCGAGTATCTCGAACACTCGCACGTACCCCGTGTACGCGTCGGCCTCCCCCGCCCATGTGTTGCGCAGACCGGAGGCCGACACGGCCATCACGGTGCCGTCGTCGCTCAGATGCACGCTGTACCCCAGGTTCGAGCCGCGGCTTTCGCCCCAGCCATTGCTTTGACTTTGGTCCGGGCCCTTGAAGTAGCTGGTGCCTGTCAAGTAAGACCACGGTGCCTTTCCAACCCACTTCCACTCTTGTGCAGCAGCATCCCATCGCCTCCAGACGACGTAGCCCCACTGCCTGCGGTCTTGGAACCACGGCGCTCCCACCGCGATGATCGAACCGTCGTAGCTGAGCGAGACCGCCTCGCCAAAGTTGTCGGTGCGGTGGCTGGCTGTACTAGTGCTGTAAACTTCCGTCCAGTAGAGGTCGCTGTGATGCCGCTTCTGGCTATCGGAGAGGCCGGCGATGTTGTCGTAGCTGCTTCCAAAGCCGTTGGTGTCGACATTGCCCATGGCGTGCCAAGCGGAGTCCTTGTCGGCGCGCTCCCACATCCGCACGTACCCGCCAGAGAGGTAGGCAATGTTCGTGGAGTCGTGCCCGTACCCGCCCACCGCAAGCCGCAGCCCGTCGCCGCTCAGCGCGACCGAGCGGCCGTTGCGAGGATAGCTGACCCACCCGCCCGTCGACGACGACTGCTCCCAGCCGTAGCCGTGGAGGTCGACGAACGCCGGCGAGCCGCCGCTGGTCCAGTCGTCCCACCGCCAGCCGCTGCCGGTCTTGGTCAGGTCGACGACGCGCGCCGCGCCGATGCCATTGCGGTTGTCGCCCCCGTTCATCTTGAGTGGCCAGCCGATCGCCAGCGTCTCGCCCTCGCGGTCGAGCGACAGCTTGAAGCCAAACTGGCCGCCATGCCACGGCGATTGGCAGTTGTCCGCCGCCGAGCACGAGTAGTGCAGCCGGTACCGGTGGCTGGTGGTGCCAAAGTCGCGCCGAATGTACTTTTGCTGCGCCTCGTCCCAGTCGAAGACGTAGACGCCGCCCGTGTTGGAGTACTCGTCGCCGATGGTTGACGCGGCGAGCACGGCTCCGTTGCCGCTCATCGTCACGTCCCATCCAAGGTGCTCCTGGGCACCGTTGTTGACCCACCCGGGGTACTTCTCGTGCAGGTTGGCTGCGCCGCCGTCGGGCCACAGGTCCGGCGTCTGCTCTCCCCCGCCCGACGCGGCTCCCAGCTGCTGAAAGGGCGTTGCGCTCCACTCGTCCGACGGAGAATTCCGTTTGTACAGCAGCACGCGTCCCTGGTCGTGTCCCTTGTTAGCCCAGTTGGGGCAGTTGTGGCTGCACGTGGCGTGGTTGTTCTGCCAGTACGGCAGGCCGACGGCGATGCGGGTGCCGTCGGCGTTCATGCCGATCCCATAGACGCCAGATCCCAAGGGCGACACGTCCAGGTTGCCCACGGTGCCCATGGTGCACTGCTCCGTGTAGCATGGCGGGGCCCAGTAGCAACGGTCCGCCGCCGTGACGGGAGATTGAATGGCACAGCCAAAGGCGGACGTTACTGCGGAGGGCATCGGTGGCGGCGAGGGCGGCGGCGGGGGGGCGGGCGTGGGCGGCGGCGGCACGGGGGGCGGCGGCGTGGGTGGCGGTGGCGATGGCGGCGGCGTCTCGGGTGGCGCGCTGGGCGGCGGAGACGGCGGCGGAGGTGCTGGTGGAGGCGAGGGTGGAGGCGGCGAGGGTGGCTGCGACGGTGGCGCGCTGGGCGGCGGTGGCGGTGGCGGCAGCGGCGGCGGTGGCGCGGGCGGTGGCGGCGACGGTGGGGGCGAGGGTGGCGGCTTGGGCGGCGGCGGCGACGGTGGGGGAGACGGTGGCGGCAACGGCGGCGGCGACGGTGGCGGTGAGGGCGGCGGCGGCGAGGGCGGTGGCGGCGAGGGCGGCGGCGACGGTGGTGGCCTGGGCGGCGGGGGCGAGGGCGGTGGCGCCGGTGGGGGCGACGGCGGTGGCGGGCTCGGCGGCGGCAGCATCGGCGGGGGTGGGCTCGGGGGCAACATCGGAGGCGGAATTGTCGAGACGATCTCGCGAACGCGCACGTAGCCCTTGGAAGGATCGGCCTTGTACCGGATGCCCGCGCCCATTGCGATGGTGCGCCCGTCGGCGCTCAGCGCCAGCCCAAGACCAAGTTTGTCATCGATGTGCGCCCCGGCCATGTCGCCCCAATCGGGTGCGTCCGGTGCAATCATCGTCCACAGCTCGGTCGTGCTCGTCACGTCGAGCACTTCCCAGACGTGCACGTACCCATGGTAGGCGTCGGCGTCTCCGAGGATGTTCTCCCTGTTACCGGCGGCCGATGCGGCGAGCACGGTGCCGTCGTCGCTGAGCTGCACATTGTACCCAAGCTTAGCGCCCTGCACCTCGCCCCATCCACTGCCGGAATGGCTAGTGTCTTCATCCCAATACCACGGCGTGGACGTCGTTGCCTTGCCCACCCACTGCCACTGCTGCGCGATGTCGTCCCAGCGCTTCCAGACGACGTAGCCACGACGCTCTCGGTCGCGAAACCACGGAGCGCCTACTGCGATGACCGAACCATCGAAGCTGAGCGAGACGGCGTCGCCAAAGTTGTCGGTGCGGTGAATGGGGCTTTGGTGGCTCGCCCATCCACCGTACACATCCGTCCAGTAGAGGTCGCTGTGGTGTCGTTTCTGGCTGTCGGTGAGGCCGGGGATGCTGTCGTATTGGCTGTTCCCAAAGCCGGTGCTCACCACTCCCCCCATAGGGTGCCAGCTCGAGTTCTTGTCTGCGCGCTCCCACATGCGCACGTACCCGCCAGACAGGAAGACAACGCTCGTGCTGTCGTGTCCCATCCCGCCAACTGCGAGCCGCAGACCGCTGCCACTCAGCGCAACAGAGCGCCCGCTGCGCCCCCCTAAGACGCAGTGACACGTCGACGACGACTGCTCCGCGCCGTAGCCGTCGAGGTCGACAAACGCAGGCGAGCCGCCGCTGGTCCAGTCGTCCCACCGCCAGCCGCCGCCAGTCTTGGTCAGGTCGACGACGCGCGCCGCGCCGACCTGGTTGCGATTCTGTCCGTCGTTCCTCTTCCCCGGCCAGCCGATCGC
>MDSV01201679.1_pt1 | contig 29297 bp, 32 predicted proteins | sample 810851 | NCBI WGS metagenome assembly MDSV01 (sample SAMN05326640, study PRJNA326480) | marine metagenome | isolation source: seawater | place: Atlantic Ocean: North East | collected 2012 | reverse complement strand
CTTTTTAAAAATAATAAAGTAAAATTTTTTGAACAAGATCATCTTAAAGCTTCATATGCAAAAAAAATAACAAAAAGCGAAGCTCAAATAAATTGGGAAGATAGGGCAAAAAATATTTTGGCTAAAATAAATGCTTTAAATCCTAATCCAGGTGCTTGGTTTAAATTTAAAAATATAAGATATAAAGTTTGGAAAGCAAAAATAAATTCAGAACAGGGAGCTCCAGGAATAACTATAAATGATAAATTAACGGTTGGATGTAAAGATATGTCGTTACAAATCCTAGAAATTCAAAGAGAAGGAAAAAATAAACTTAGCACAGAATCATTTTTAATTGGGAGTAAATTTAAAAAAGGGGAAAGATTATATTAATGATAAATTATCAAGTTATCATTGAATACTTAGGAACCAATTATGTAGGTTGGCAAAAACAAAAAAATGGACTTTCTATCCAAGAGATTATAGAAAAAGCGTTATCAAAATACTTTAGATGCAAGGTCGTCATTCATGGGTCGGGCAGAACAGATGCCGGGGTACATGCGTTGGGTCAATCAGCTTCTTTTATTGTAAGTTCAAAAAAAAAAATTTTAAACAAACAAGTCTTTATTAATTCAATTAATTTTTTTTTAAAAAAATATCCTGTATCTGTTTTAAAACTAAGAAAAAAGAAAGCAATTTTTCATGCTAGACATAGCGCAAAAAATAGAACTTATAAATATTTTATAATAAATAGGCCATCAAATTTAGCAGTTGAACACAAGAGGGCTTGGCATGTTAAAAAAAAATTAGATATCAAGTTAATGAAAAGAGGTCTCAACCTACTAAAGGGAAGTCATGATTTTTCTACTTTTAGAGCATCCTCGTGTGGGGCAAAATCTCCAATAAGAAAAATTAATAAGGTTTCACTTAAAAAAAATAAAAATAAAATAACCTTATCATTTTCATCTAAATCGTTCTTACAAACACAAGTAAGATCAATGGTTGGCTCTCTTAAATATTTAGGTGATCGAAAGTGGAATTTGAAATATTTTAAACATGTTTTAAAATCAAAAAAAAGATCTTTATGTGCACCACCAGCGCCACCTCATGGTTTGTATTTGTTTAAAGTAGAATACTAAATTTATTTTAGTCCGTACCTTTTAAACGAGCTTACAGATATTGAAATAACTGAAATTAAATTTCTTACAGTGCTCAATTTATTTAAATTTTTATTTATTTTCCAAACCCAAAATAAATTTTTTAATTTATTACTTTGTAGTGAATTTTCTCTAATCCTGTAATTTGTTAATTTTTTTTCTAGACAAAAAGCATAATTAACTTTTTTCAAAATTTCGCATTTAAAAAAATAATCTTCACAAATTTCTGAGTCAGAAAATTTAGTTTCACCAATAACTTTTTTTTTCAACATCATTGAACTTGTTGATATAGAAGTATCGTTTATAAAAGATTCGTAAGACATTTTTTTTGGAGGGGTAATTTTTTTTAGGATTTTTTTTTCATTATTCATTTTAAAAGTTGAATATTGAGTATAAGTAAAATCATATTCATTTTTTTCCATAAAATTAAATTGTTCTTCAAGTTTTTCCGCTTCCCAAGTATCATCTGAGTCAATAAATGAAATATATTCAGAATTAGAAATTTGAATTCCTAAGTTTCTGCAATATCCTGCTCCTTTATTCTTATTTAATAATATAATATTTATTTGTTTATTATTTTTAAATTTTTCTAGTATTTTTTTTGTTTCAAAATTTGAATTGTCATCAATTATAATTAGCCTCCAATCTTTGAAAGATTGGTTTAAAATTGAGCTAAGTGTTTCTTCAATATATTTTGAGCTATTGTAATTTGGTAAGATAATTGAAATTTTACTCTTTTCTTTTATTTTTTTATCAAATTCCATTTTATTTCAGAGCAATTATTTCAATGTCTTTTTCCAATCCAAGTACATTTGTTTTAATTCAAAGTTTTGATAATGGAAAATATTCTGAAAGCTCATTTTATAAAAATCGTCTATTATGAAACTTTTGTAACCTTTCATTAACTCTCTGTAATGACCCTCATTTCTTATATGTTTTCCTCTGTCAAGAGCGAGCATGACAGAATTAATTAGTTTATTATTATGGTGGATTGGGTCAACGGAAAGGAAAAAACTTTGTTTGAACTCAGATAAAATAATCGAAATTATTGTTTTAACAGTTTCATCATTTAAGTGATGAATGGCTCCATTTATAAATATAAAATTTGGAGAAAATTCTTTGAGTTTTTCTAAATTTTTTCTGTCAGTTAAATCCATGTTTAAAAAATTAAATTTTGGCCACTTTTTTTCTGAATGATTTAGGTATTTTTGATTATTGTCAGCTCCCAAATAATCTTCAACGTATTTACCTACAAAGTTTAAAATAAAGCTGTCTCCACAGCATAAATCTAACATTCTAATCTTGGCATTTAGTTTTGAAAATACGTATTGAATAAAGTCATACTCGCTATATTTTGTTCTTACAGTTTTTTGATAGAGTCTGTAAAATAAAGGGTATTTGAGAATTGCATTTATCATAATTTCTTACTAACGAACACTTTATCTTTAAAACATATTCCTATTATATAAAATAGTAAATGAGAAAATATTATAAAATGATCAGCTCTTTAACAGTAATATTCCCAATCTTTAATGAAGAGAAAAGGTTAAGGCAAGGAATAAAAAAAATTCAATCAATTATAAGTAAAAACAAGAAAATTAAAATAGAAATTATATTTGTGAATGATGGAAGTAAAGATAATTCAAAATATATAGCTTCAAAATTTATTAAAAGTTTTAAAAAAAGAAATGCAAGAATTAAATTAATAAACCTTAAAAAAAATTTCGGTAAAGGTGCTGCGTTAAAAAAAGGTATTTTACAATCAAAAAGTAAATGGACATTGACGGCTGACATAGATATGTCTGTTTCTCTAAATCAAGTTTTTAGATGGTTTAACTCAGATTTAATAAAAAAAAATAATTTTATTTATTTTGGCTCTAGAGAATTGAAAAGCTCCAAAGTAAAAACAAAATTTTACAGAAGATTTTTAGGACTTGTCTTTAGATTTTTTACAAAATTATTTCTTAATATAAACTTAAAGGACACTCAATGTGGATATAAATTGTACTACACAAAATATGCAAAAAAAATTTTTTCTAAATTAAAATCTGAACGATTTGAACATGATTTGGAGATTGTAATGCTTGCTCAACTACAAGGTTTAACAGTTAAAGAACTTCCTGTAAATTGGGAGCACAAAAGTGGGAGTAAGATAAATATTTTGCTTGATTCTTTTAAAATGTTTTTAGGAGTTTTAAAAATATTTTTTAATTATAAATTAATTAAGTAAATTATAATAATAAACATTGCAAGCAGCTAGAAATATTCCAAAATAGAAAAATAAGAAAAAAACATTATTATAATTAATTTTTATATCAAATCTGCAAAATGTAAAAATTAATAAGAAAATTATAGGATCAAAATACTCTTGCAATAGCGGCCAGAAAAATATCGGTATTATTAGAAAGTAAGAGATAATAAAATTATTAATAATTTTTTTGTCTTTAATAAATAAAATTATAACCCAGCATATATAAAAACCTATAAATAAAAATATTTTTTGAAAAGTTAAACTATTAAATAAAAAGATAGCAATTTTGTAAAAAAAACCTTTACCAAGAGTAATTTCATTTTCGTATTTATAAAAAAATATTAGATAAAAAATATATATTAAAAAAAATAAAAGGAAAAATATGTTATTTTTATTTTTTAAAAATTTATTAAAGGAGTCTAGAATTGGATTTTTTTTAAAAAAAACTAATGGCAAGAGATAAAATGCTAATATTGTTACAGAGTAACCAACATGATGAAGATAAAAATCATTACTTAATCTAGAAGCCGCGTCTCCTGTAGGAATTATGTGACCCCATAGTTTGACCAAATAAAGAAAAGGAAGTGAACAGATAAAGTATAAAAGAATTGACAATATTCTAAAGGAAAATTTTCCTGAAAAATATATACTAAAAAAACAAATAATAGGGATTAATAAAAGTTTGTGATCAAAATAAACACAAAGAGAACTAAATAATATTACACTTAAAAGATAAATTTTTTCTTTAAATTTGTTATCTGTTTCGAAAAGCAGTTGTAAAAATAAAAAAGACAATAATGTGGTTATAATTCCAAAGTTTTCTTCACCCCCCCAAAATGCTGATGTTCTTAGATAGGGGCTTAGCAAAACGATTGATGAGATTAGCATCAAAATAACAATGTCAGTATCTTTATATTTTTTTCTTAAATTAAGAAAAAAAAGAATAGGTATTAATAAAGAAAAAATAAAAACACTTATCCTAAAACTCATTACGCTATCGGTAAAAGGATTAAAAATTTTATGAATAATGTAAATTAGTGGGGTTCTACTGCTCTTATAAACATCGGTATTGAGAGAGGTGGTTAAATGAACACCGTCTAAAATGCTGTTATTTAAAAAAGTATTTAAATTATTCCAAGTATTTTTTAAATCACCAAAAACTAGCGATCCAGCACCTGCAGAATTTTCATTTAAATAAAAACCTACAAAATAAGAAAGTATAGAAAATATAATAAGAAAATATGAAAAGATTTTTTTTGATACTTTGTTCATTATTCCTTTTTATATTGCATAAGAGCTTTAATATGTTGTTCTGAGCTTTCCGCTAATGCCTGCAAATCGTATCCTCCCTCTAATATTGAAACTACATTACCATTACAATACTTTTTTGAGACTTCTAAAGTCCTTTTTGTAATTTGATAAAAATCTTCAGACCTCAAATTAAAATTTGCTAAAGGGTCATTTTGATGAGCGTCAAATCCTGCAGAAAAAAAAATGAACTCAGGTTTAAAAGCATTTAAACTTTGTAAAACAAATTCGTAAGCATTTAGATATTGTTCCGAACTTGTGCCCCCAGGAAGTGGAAAGTTTTTAATATTATTAAACTTACCTTTTTCACTTTCTCCACCCGTCCCAGGGTAAAAAGGATATTGATGAGTGGAAATATACATTACTTTTTTGTTATCATGAAAGATGTTTTGAGTTCCATTTCCATGATGAACGTCAAAATCTATAATAGCTATTTTATTATATTTATACTTTTCTAATAAATAATGTGCTCCAATAGCAACATTATTATAAATACAAAACCCCATTGCTTTACTTTTCTCTGCATGGTGTCCAGGTGGACGAACAGCACAAAAAACATTTTTAAACTCTTTTCTTTGTACACAATCTACAGCAGTAATAACTGAAGCTACAGCATCTATTGAAGCTTTCTTGCTACCTGGTGATACAATAGTATCACCATCTAAAAAAAATAGACCTTTCTCAGGAAAAGATTTTTCAACTTCTTTTATATAATTAACATCATGAGCAGATCTTAAATACTTACGGTCAAATTTTTCAGACTTTTTCCAAATCAAATCTTTTTTTTTTTTAAGATTTTCTATTACAACAGAAACTCTGTCAGCTCTTTCAGGATGACCTTGGCCAGTTTCATGATTAAGATAGGAGTCTGTAGTTATTATTCCTGTTTTCACTTAAAATAATTTATCAAAATATTTTGATATATTTTAGTTAATTTTTTTAAGTCTGAAACTGACGTATTTTCATCAATTTTATGCATCGTTTTACCTACTAGTCCAAATTCTAAACATGGAGCAATGCTTTTTATGAATCTAGCATCTGAAGTTCCGCCTGTAGTAGACAATTTAGGGTTAATACCAGTAATCTTCTTAATAGTTTTTTTAATCATAAAAGTAGTTTTGTTTGGTTTTGTTAAAAAAGCTTCACCAGAAACAAAATATTGAATTTTATATTTACACTTTGTTTTCTTGACCATTGTTTTAAATATTTTATTTAATTTTTTCTTTAATGAACTTGCAGAATGTTTATTATTATATCTTATATTAAATACAGCATGAGCTGTTCCTGGAATTACATTATCAGCATTATTATCAATATTGATTTTTGTTATTTCAAGATTCGAAGGCTGAAAATTTTTTGTTCCTTTATCTAGCTTTAAATTTTTTATTCTTCCTAAAACTTTAATTATTGCGTTAGAAGGATTATTAGCCATATTAGGATAAGCAACGTGTCCTTGAGAACCAATTATAGTTAGTTTTCCCGTAAGACTTCCTCTTCTTCCAATTTTAATCATTTCACCAAGTTTATTAGGATTTGTCGGCTCACCTACTAAACAAAAGTTTATCTTTTCTTTTTTTCTTCTTAGATATTTAACAACTCTTTTTGTACCATTAATTGCTATTCCTTCTTCATCACCAGTGATTAAAAGACTTATTGAACCTTTAAATTTTTTATTTTGTGATTTAAATTTACTTACCGCGGAAACAAAACAGGCGATTGAAGCTTTCATATCACTCGCTCCTCTTCCAATTAATCTATTTTTCTTTATTACTGGTTTAAAGGGGTTCGAACTCCATTCGCTAATATTTCCCGGCGGAACTACATCAGTGTGTCCTGCATAACAGAAATTAGGCGATGATTTGCCCAGTTTTGCATACAAATTTTTGATATTTTTAAAATTTATTATTTTACATTTAAAACCTAAAGATTTTAAATACTTTGCTAACAGATTTATTGCTCCAAAATCTTTAGGAGTTATACTAGGTTTACGTATCAATTCTTTTGCTAACTTTAATTCATTTATTTGCATTATTTTATTAGTCTCTTAATAAGTCATTTATTGAAGTTTTGCTTCTAGTTCTCTCATCAACTTTTTTAACAATAACTACGCAATACAAAGAAGGTCCATCGGGATTATTTTTACTTGGCATTGAACCTGGGACCACAACAGAATATTTTGGAACTTTTCCATAATGTATTTCTCCGCTTGATCTATCAACTATTCTAGTCGAAGCTCCTATGTATACTCCCATAGATAATACAGAACCTTTTTCTATGATGACACCCTCAGCAATTTCAGATCTAGCTCCTATAAAACAATCATCCTCAACTATAGTTGGATTAGCTTGCATAGGTTCTAAAACACCACCTATTCCAGCTCCTCCAGATATATGACAATTTTTTCCCACTTGAGCACAGGAACCTACAGAAGCCCAAGTGTCTATCATACTCCCACTATCAACATAAGCTCCTACGTTCACAAAAGAAGGCATCAAGACAACATTTTTTGCTATGAACGCTCCTTTTCTTATGACCCCGTTTGGAACATATCTAAATCCTGCTTCAATCATTTTTTTTTCATCCCATCCTTGAGTTTTTCCCTCAATTTTATCGTACCAAGTTGAATAGGGGCCTTTTGAAGCTTTCATTTTATTTACTTTAAAACTTAAAAGTATGGCTTTCTTTATCCACTGATTAACCTCCCATTTATCACCTTTTTTTTCAGCTACCCTAATTTTTCCTTTATCTAATAAATCAATCGTTTCCTGAACTAAATTATTTAAAGATTTATCAGAACTACTAATTTTTTCTTTATTTGAAAAAGCTTCGTTAATTTTTTTTTTAATTTCTTCTAAGTTCATTAATTTCCTTTAAAAACTCCGTTAAATTTTCTGTTCTATAATTTATAAAATTTTCTTCCGAAAATTCTGCTGCCCAAGGTTCGTTATTTTTAATCCAAACAGTTTTCATTCCTAATTCATGAGCTGGTTTTAAATTTCTAGCGATATCCTCAATAAATATACAATATTGTGGCTCAATTTTGTATTTTTGAATTAACTTTTTGTATGCTTCTATTGCTGGTTTAGGAATAAAATTGGCTTCTACTATGTCAAATACACCATCAAAAAGCTTGTTAATACCAATCTTTTTTGTCACGTTGTCTGCATGGGCTTTTGAGCCATTAGTAAAAATAATTTTTTTCCCTGATATATTTGCAATTTCTTTCTCCAGTTTCTCATTTTTTCCTAAAAAATCCAAATTTACATCATGGACAAATTCTAAAAATTCATTTGCGTCTATGTTGTGGTGCTTTATCATACCGCTTAAAGTAGTACTGTACTTTCGAAAATAATCTTTCTGTAATTTTTTTGCTTCATCAATGCTAATTTCTAGTTTTTTTGAGATAAACGAAGACATTTTTTTATCTACTTGATCGAATACCTTAGTTTGTCCGGAGTAAAGAGTGTTATCTAAATCAAATATCCAATACTTTATGTTAATTAAATCTTTCATTTTCTAATTAGAGTTCCAGCTCCTTTATCTGAGAATATTTCATAAAGTATTGAATGAGATCTTCTTCCATCGAGAATAACAACTCCTTTTACACCATTTTCTACTGCATCGATACAGTTTTGTATTTTTGGTATCATGCCTCCTTGTACAATTTTCCATTTTACTAAATTTTCTATATCAAAAGGTTTAATTTCAGATATTAAATTTTTTCTATCATCATAAACACCCTCAACATTCGTCATTAATAAAAGCCTTCTTGATCTAAGTTTTTTTGCGATAGCACTAGCAGCTGTATCTCCATTTATATTAAAAGTCTGATTATTTTCATCTAAACCCAAAGGAGCAACAACGGGTATTTGGTTTTTATTTATAATATCTTTAATAATATTAATATTTATTTCATTTGGTATTCCAACAAAACCAAGCTCTGCTTTATCTGGGATTACACTAATAATATTGTTAATCTTAGAATTTATTGGAACTCCTATTGAATTGTTTTTCTTTAAAGAACTTACAATATCATTATTAAAGTCGATTAATACCTCTTCTACTATCTTAATTACCTTTTTGTCAGTTACTCTTAAACCGTTAATAAATTTTGTCTGAATATTTTCTTTTTCTAATTTTCTCTTAATTCTTGGACCGCCACCGTGTACTACTATAATTGAAAGTCCTAATTTGTTTAATATACTTATATCGTCTATAAAATTATTAAATATACTCCTCTCAATTAAAACATTACCTCCATATTTTATGACTATTAAATTGTCTTTATATTTTTTAATATATTTTGGAACATTTTCAATGTCAGGAGCTCCTTTTGGCCAAAACTTCTTAATTTCATCTAAAGAAAGATCTGTTGACATCTAAGTTGTTTTTACTTTTGTCTTTCTTATTATTACCCACTGTTGAGCAATAGTTAAAATATTATTTATAGTCCAGTAGACTACAAGACCTGAAGGAAACGGTGCCAAGATAATAGTCAAGAAAAGAGGAAAAAACATAAATATTTTTGCTTGTATTGGATCTACAGGTGTAGGATTTAATTTTTGTTGGAGGTACATTGAAAGTCCCATAAGTATTGGCCAAATTCCAATAATTAAAAATCCCGGTGGATCCCAAGGAATTAAACCGAAAAGATTAAAAATTGAAGTTGGATCTTGCGCTGATAAATCCTTAATCCAACCAAAAAAAGGTTGATGTCTCATTTCGAGAGAAATAAACAACATTTTGTATATAGCAAAAAAGAATGGAATTTGAATTAAAATTGGCAAGCATCCCGATGCTGGATTTACTTGTTCTTTTTTATACAAGGCCATAATCTGTTGCTGAAGTTTTACTTTATCATCCTTGTAAAGCTCTTTAAGCCTAGTCATCTCAGGTTGAAGGGCTTTCATTTTTGCCATTGATTTAAAAGAATAATTTGCGAGAGGAAAAAATATTAATCTAATAGCAGCAGTAATAAGTACAATTGCTACGCCAAAATTACCTGTTATTTTAAATAGATAATCAATTACAAAAAACAAAGGTTTGGTAAAGAAATAAAACCAACCCCAGTCAATAATTAAATCAAATTTTTCAATTTTTTTATTTTCCGCATAATTGTCAATTGTCTCAACTTCTTTTGCTGAAACAAATAATTGAACATCACTTTGCTGTTTATTCCCCTTATTTATCTTAATTGGATTATTTAAAATATAATTTGCTTTAAAAGAGTTTTTATATATGAAAGTTGATTTAAAATTTTCATTCTTAGGCGGTACTAATGCTGTCATCCAATATTTATCTGTTATTCCTAACCAACCACTGTCTGCTTCAAAAATTTGTTTTTTATCTTCTATATCATCGTAATCATTTTCTTTAAGCTCACTATCAAAGACACCTATAAATCCCTCATGCAAAATAAAGAACCCTTGTATATCGTCAGGTTTTTTATTTCGAGTAATTTGAGCATAGGGAAAAAGCTCTACAGCTTTTGAGCTATTGTTTTCTACTTCTTGAGAAATATTAAATAAAAATTTATCATCTAACTGAATTTTTTTTCTAAAAACTAATCCTTCCTGGTTATTCCATTCCAAAAATATTGTTTTACCTTCAGTCAAAACATTATTTCCTTTAATTGACCAAATAGATTCGGCGTTCGGAACTTTGACTGTATTTCCTAAGCTAGTCCATCCAGTTTCAATAAAATAACCATTTTCTGTTTCTTTTGGATTTAAAAAGTTAACATTTTTATCCTCACCTAATACTTTCTTATAATTCTTGAAAGAAATATCATCAATTATTGCTCCTTTTAAAGTCAAAGAACCTTCTAGATTTTCATTTCTAATTTTTATTCTTTCAGAGGAGTTTATTGACTCTTCTCTAGTAATTACTGATGAAACTTTGGTTTGATTTACTGAAGGAGTAATTTCATTTGCAATGTCTTGATTTTTCAGCTCACCACTAGACTTTTTTTGATTTTGTGTATTATAGCTTTTATTTACCTCTTTATTTGGTACAGTCATAAAAGCTTCCCAAAAAAGAATGACAGACAACGATAAAGCAATAGCAATAACTATATTTTTTCCTTCCATTTAAATTTTCTTCCTTAACTTTGATTTAACTTTTGGAGCCAGGTCAATCCCGGAACCACCGCCCAAAAACTTAAAGGGATGACAACTCGAAATTCTTCTCAAAGAGTAATAAAAACCTTTCGTCAATCCGTGAATTTTAAAACAGTCCAACGCGTATTCTGAACAACTCGGTAAATACCTACATTGAGTGCCAAAAAAAGGTGATAAAAAAAATTGATAAATTTTAATTAGTCTTATTATAATAAAAATTAATATCTTTGACATTAGTTAATCTTTTTAAATGTTTTCGTCATCTCATTATAAAGAACTGTGTAATTTCCCTTATATGTTTTTGATTTACCAAAAACTATATAAGTATAATCTCGATTAATTGCACCTTTTATTTTTACTAGTTTTATCACAATAGCTTTTAGTTTTCTTCTTATTTTGTTTCTTTTTACTGCATTTCCAATTTCTTTTTTTTTCATAACGAAACTAATTCTTAAAACATTTTTATTTTTATTATCTTTTGAATTTTTTTTCGCAAAAACTGAAAAGAAGTTGTTATGAATTTTTTTACCGCTCAATACCAATTTAAATTGATTGTCCTTTTTTAAGCTTTCAAGCTTTACCATGGAGCTTATGTTGAAATTGTTTTGCGGCCTTTGGCTCTTCTTCTAGCAAGGATTTTTCGACCACCTTTTGTAGACATTCTCGATCTGAAGCCATGCCTCCTTTTTCTGACTAATTTACTTGGTTGATAAGTTCTTTTCATAAATGATTAAAGTTATATAATTAAATATAACACTCATGTACAGGAAATATTTATATTGAAAGATGACTAATAAATTTAAACTAATATTAGCTACTATCTACGCGCTTGGTTTGGGCCTCTTGCTTTATTTCGTTTTTAGCAATTTTGATTTAAGTCAAATAAATAATTATGCTTATATTAAAGAGAACAGTCTATTTTTGGTAGAATTTAAAAATAGTCAGCTAATTTTGTTTACAATACTATTTTTTACTTTTGCAGTTATATGGATTCTTTTTTTAGGCTTCGGATCACCTATAGCAATTGTTTCTGGCTTTATTTTTGGTAAATGGTATGGAACAATAATTTCTGTTTTTTCTTTTTCTATTGGAAGTTCACTTTTGTATATTTTGGCTTCTTTTTATTTTAAAGACTTTGTAATTAAAAATTTTTCAAAAAAAATTGAAAAATATAAAAATCTTTTTAATAAAAATGAATTTTTATATTTCATGATTTTTAGATTTGCAGGTGGAGGCGGCATACCTTTTGGAATACAAAATGTTTTACCAGTAATTTTTGATATGAAAATTAAAAATTATTTTTTTTCGACTTTTATTGGACTTATACCAACCGTATTTATTATTAATTCTCTTGGATCAGGTGTTGAAAGTTTAATAGAAGACAATGATACTTTGACTTTTTCTGATGTTTTATTTGCACCTGAAATTTATTTACCTATCACATGTTTCTTAATACTTATTTTTCTCTCATTATTTTTAAAGAATAAATTTTTCAAGAATTGATTAAATTAAAATAATAGGATATTCAAAAAATTATGAATTTTTTATCTAGAGAAAAATTTTATTGGATAATGTGGTTTATCCTGATTATTCTTTGGAATTATGGGTATCCTAATGCCACACCTTTAGCAGATGTAGTTGTTGCGGTGATTTTATCAATTTTTTTTATAATTTTAAAAAATGTGTGGAAAAAAAATTAAAAAAAAGGTAATTTAAATTATGTTAAAACACGCTCTGTCTGTCGTAAAAAAAGCTAAACTTAAGACTGATCCATTTCCATATATTTTTGTTAAAAATTTATTACCCAAAAAAGAATTGTTACGATTAAATAAAATTTTACCGTCTTTTAATGAGGTTGGAGGAAATGATGTTTTGTATCAAAGTTCTTCAAAAACAAAGAAGACGCTGCTACCTTCTTCGATTATATATAAAAAACTCTCTAAGGAAAAAACTTTTAAAGATGTAGATAAATTATTTAAAAAACTGAAACCCGCTATTATTAAAAAGTTTAAACCTCACATAAAAGCTCATGTGAAGAAAAAATTTCATAATTCAAAACTAAATTACCACTCTTCATTTTCTTTAATGAAAAAGGGATATGTTAAAAGCTCTCATTTAGACAGAAGGGATCATCTGCTACATATCCTTTTCTACCCATATTCCGATGGTAACAGCGGTGGAAATCTTCAGTTAGACAAACTAAGAGATCATAAAAAAACCTATGACATTTTTCCTGGTAAAGAAGATTTAAAAATTCATGAAAAATTGAAAGTTAAAAACAATCATTGCTTATTTACACTAAATGTTCCATGGGCCTATCATTCTGTAAGCAAATATAATGGCAAAAAAGATAGAAAGTACTTTTATGTAGTTTACGATTTCCCTATTAAAAAATCAGGATCGTTGCTTAAAAATAGAAAAAAAGGATATAACGATAATATTTTTTGGAATTCACAAGTAAAGATTAAGTCAGGCAAAAGAAAAAAAGTATTTTTGTCTGAATAAGTCATAAAAAATATTTTAATTTGCGTAAATTTATATGATCAATTTAGTGGCAAAATTAAAAAAGCTTAAGAGTCTTGGCGCAAGTGCTGTAAAACAATCCCTAGAAGATGAAGGAGCTTCCTTTGAAGATATTAAAAAAATGAAAAATTTAACCAGTAAAGTTGGCCTTGATTTAAATGTAAAGATCGGTGGGTGTGAAGCAAAAAATGATATTTTTTTTTGCAAAAGAATAGGTGTCAACGGGATTGTTTCTCCTATGATTGAAAGCAAATATGCTCTAAATAAATTTATTCAAACTGTTAAAAAAGATAAAAAGACTTCACTTTATATTAATCTTGAAAGTGATTTAGCCTTTAAGAATGTAAGTGAAATAACTAATTCAAAACATTTTAAATCTTTAAGAGGTATTGTTATTGGAAGATCAGATCTAGCTGGCTCTCTTGGTTTAACGAAAAAAGAAGTTGATTCCAAAAAAATTTATAAAAAAGTCCACAAAGTTTTATCTTCAATTAAAAAAAAGAAAAAAAATATAGTTTGCAAAATGGGCGGGTCTTTAACATATAAATCAAAAAACTTTATAGAATTGTTGTTTAAGAAAAAATTGATAAACAGAATAGAAACAAGAAATGTTGAAATTTTACTCAGTAAAAGAACTATATCAAATTTAAAGCAACTAATTTTTTTAGCTTTTGATTTTGAAATGGAATGGATTAAGAATAAACTCAGGCATCAAAAACATAAAAATAAAGTAATTGTTAATGATTACTCATCAAGAATTAAAGAAATTAAAAATAGGCTAAAAAAACAAGATAAAATTAATGACTAAAGGTTTGGTTGCAGTTGTACCAGTTAGAAAAGGATCTCAAAGAGTAAAAAATAAAAACTTCAAACCCTTTGCTGGAAAAAATCTACTTATTCACAAAATTGAAATACTTAAAAAAATTTCATCTATTGAAGAAATCATTATTAACTCAGATGCTGATGAGGCTCAGAAAATAGCTAAGGATTTAAATGTAAAGTTTAAGAAACGTAAAGATTATTTTGCTAGTTCAGAATGTACAAATAGTGAATTTTGGCAACATATAGCTGATAACACAGACAGTAGATATATTATGTTTACTAACTGTACATCACCGTTAATAAAGATTGAAACATTTAAGAATATTATTAATACCTTTGAAAAGTTAAAATCAGAAAAAGACAGCGTTAATACGGTAACCGATCTAAAGGAATTTCTTTTTGAAGGAAATAAAGCATTAAATTTTAATCCAAGCGAAGCATTAAATTCTCAAGATTTACCAAACATAGTAAAATTAAATTTTGCAGTAAGTATAATTTCTAAAGATCTGATGTTTAAAAAAAAATCAATTATTGGCGACAATCCTTTTTTGTACAAAATTGACGAGTTCGAGGGTCTCGATATAGACTCACATTTTGAATTCAACTTTGCAGAGTATTTATTTAAAAGTATACAAAAAAATTAGCTATCATCTAACAAGTTGCTTGCAAAATTTAAGCCAACACAGTAGAACTGACTTAAATGCAGGAGCAAAAATGGGTATTCATTATGACTACAAGTCTACTCGAGGCGAAAAGGCTATGAAGAAAGAAGCTAAGAGAAAGGCTAGAATAGAACAGAGAAGAGCAAGAAGAGGTTCTGCTGGAGCCAAATCAAATCAAGAGGGCAAAATGCATGACATAGACAAACCTATTACTCTTGATGATTTAACAAATCCAAACAAAGATTAAATTTATTTATGAGACCTGTTGTCAAAAAAGACACTCGTCTAACCAGACGTGAGATAGCTTTGAAAAGTAATTTAAAAAAAAGGAAAAAATTTAAGGAAAAAGAGACAAAAAAAAAATGACTGTATTATCTGACAAATGGATTAAATCAATGGTTAAAAAAACAGGTATGATAAAACCATTTATCTCAAAACAAAATAGAAAAGGAAAAATATCTTTTGGCTTATCTTCATTCGGGTACGACGCAAGAGTTTCTAATGAATTTAAAATTTTTACTAATGTTAATTCCGGCATAGTTGATCCAAAAGTTTTTAAAAAAGAAAGTTTTGTTACAAAAAAAGGGAAAGAATGCATTATTCCACCGAATTCTTTTGCTTTAGCTAGCACTGTAGAATATTTCAAAATTCCAGAAAATGTTTTAGTTATTTGTTTAGGGAAATCTACCTATGCAAGGTGTGGGATTATTGTAAATGTAACACCATTAGAACCTGGATGGGAAGGACATGTTACCTTGGAATTTTCTAACACAACGCCTTTACCAGCTAAAATTTATGCTAATGAAGGTGTAGCTCAGTTTGTCTTTATCAAAGGTAATGAAAAACCAGAAATATCTTATGCTAAGAGAAAAGGAAAATACATGAAACAAAAAGGTGTTACACTCCCAAAAGTATAAACAATTTCATGCAAAAACTTTTAATCAGAGGAAAAAAAACTCTATCAGGTTCAATTTTGGTTTCTGGTTCTAAAAACGCAACTTTGCCTATTCTTGCAGCTAGTATTCTAAGTAATAAAAAAATTATTTTAAAGAACATACCACTAGTAAAAGATGTTTTTACAATGATAGATCTTTTGAAATATATTGGGATGAAAATAGAAATTAATAAAAAAAAAAAAATTTTAAAAATTATAAAGATTAAAAAAAAATTAAATACTACCGCTCCTTATAAACTTTTAAAAACTATGAGAGCAGGAGTTCTAGTTTTAGGACCATTGCTTGCTAAATTTAAAAAAGCTAAAGTGTCTCTTCCCGGTGGTTGTGCAATTGGAACTCGTCCAGTTGACATTCATCTTTTTGCTTTAAAAAAATTAGGAGCACAAATTAAAATTAAGAACGGTTACATTTATGCAGTCGCTAAAGATGGGTTAAAAGGAAATACAATAAAATTTCCATCAATTTCTGTTGGAGCAACAGAAAACGCTATTATAGCTGCAGTTAACGCAAAAGGTAAAACAACTTTATCTAATTGCGCTTTAGAACCAGAAATAAAAGATTTAATTATTTTTTTAAAGAAATTAGGATGTGATATTTCTTCAAACAAAAGAAAAATTGTTATTAATGGTCAAAAAAATTTTAAACAAGTTTCACACGAAATTATGTTTGATAGAATTGAACTTGGGACTTATCTAATTGCATCAGGTTTAATGGGAAAAAAAATTACATTTTTAAGAGTACAGCCTAAAATTATAAAAACAGAGCTTAGAATTTTAAAAAAAATGGGAATTAAATTAATTCAAAAAAGAAATTCAATTACAGTTTTAAAATCTGAGGAGATAAAGACTATAAACATCAAAACAGAACCCTATCCAGGTTTTCCAACAGATTTACAAGCTCAAATTATAGTCTTAATGACAAAAGCAAAAGGAATTTCCACTATTAAAGAGAATATTTTTGAAAAAAGATTTATGCATATTCCGGAATTAAAGAGAATGGGAGCAAAAATAAATGTTCGAAATAACAAAGCATATGTTGAAGGACCAATTAATCTTTCGGGAGCTGAAGTAATGGCTACAGATCTCAGGGCGTCTGTAAGCCTTGTTCTTGCAGGTTTAGTTGCTTCTAATAAAACAGTAATAAATAGGATTTATCATTTGGACAGAGGTTATGAAAATTTAGAAAAAAAACTTAAAAAGTGTGGCGCAAATATAAATAGGATTTAAAATGAAAGCTAAAAATCTTAAATTAATAGCTCATTCAGAGGAGGATCTAAGAGTTATTTCTGCTCATCTACAAGATGCAATAGTATCTACAAAAGATATTGCTCACTTAAAATCCAATAGAATTTTTTTGATGCAACTAAATAGATTTATGTGGGAAGATATTGAAAAAGGTGTTTTTAGAAAGAATAAAAGAATTAGAACTTTTTTAAAATTTGATAACGTTTTAAAAGTATCATCTAAAAATGTAAAACAGAAAAATACCTCAAGATTTTTAGATTTTTTAACTATTGAAAGCAATTTATTAGATGATAAAAGTTATGAAATTAATTTAATTTTTTCAGGTGACTCTATAATAAAGGTAAATTCAGAAGTTATAGATGTCACTTTAGATGACCAAGGTTTACCTTGGGAAAGCAAAACAACACCGAAACATAAGTTTTTATAATGATAAAGATTGTAAAAAATGATACTAAAATAATAAAAAAGGTTAAATTTGGCTAAAGAGGAAAAATTAGAATTTAAAGGAAAAGTAACTGAGTTGCTTCCGAACGCTATATTTAGAGTGAAGTTAGAAAATAATCATGAAATTTTAGCTCACACAGCAGGCAAACTCAGAAAAAATAGAATAAGAGTTCTTGCTGGAGATGAAGTCATGGTAGAAATGACTCAGTATGACTTATCCAAAGGCAGAATCACTTTTCGGTTTTAGGCCTTGTAGCTCAGTAGTAGAGCAGTACCCTGAAAAGGTATGTGTCGTTTGTGCGATTCAAACCAAGGCCACCACCAATCAACCTTGGACAGCAATTTAAATTGCCCCACAACAATGTTTGTATTTTTTTTCAGATCCACACGGACACTTTTCATTTCTTCCAATTTTTTTACCTTTGTTTTCTGAAGCCTCTTCGTCTTTATCTGTTTTTTTATTTTGATCATCAGAGATAACAACGTTTAAATTCATCAAAAATTTTATAACGTCAATTTTTATTTTATTTAAAAGCCCCTCAAAAAGAGCGAAAGCTTCTTTTTTGAACTCGGACAAGGGGTCTTTTTGTCCATAGCTTCTTAGGCCTATCACCTGTCTTAGTTGTTCAAGATACTGAAGATGAGATCGCCAAGAAAAGTCAATGATTTGAAGGAATATTTTTTTTTCAATATCACTATTCTGGTCATTTCCAATTGTTTTAATTCTTTCATCTTTTTTCAGCTTGTACAGGTGTTTAATTTTTTTTGAAAATTCTTCTTTATTTAATTTTGAAAGTTCAATTAAATCTTTGTCTATCATTAAGTTACCAATTAAGCTTTTAATACTAGCTAAATATAACTTATCGTCATTAGATTTTTGATAATCGATCTTTATTTTTTCAAGTTGAGAAATGTTTTCCTCTAAAAAAGAGTTTAAAGTTTCAGAAATGTCTTTGTTTTTTATAATATTTTTTCTTTGACCAAAAATAACTTGTCTTTGGTCATTCATTACGTCGTCAAATTTTATCAAAGTCTTCCTTATATCAAAATTTCTTCCTTCAACTTTTTGTTGCGCTCTCTCGATAGACTTGTTTATCCACGGGTGGTCAATTGACTCATTTTCTTTTAAACCAAGTTTTTTTAGCATGCCATCAATTGAGTCCGCTCCAAAAATTTTCATTAATTCATCTTGTAAACTAATATAAAAAATTGAATTTCCTGGGTCTCCTTGTCTACCAGCTCTCCCTCTAAGTTGGTTATCTATACGCCTACTTTCATGTCTTTCAGTACCAATTATAAATAATCCCCCTAGAGATTTTACTTTTGCTTTATCTTTTTGAATTTGTTCTGAATTTTCAGATGAGTTTTTATCAATTAAATTTTTGTTTCCACCCAGCTGAATATCTGTTCCTCTTCCAGCCATATTTGTTGCAATAGTAATAGCTCCTATTTTTCCAGCTTCAGCAATAATATTTGCCTCTTTTTCATGGTGTTTAGCATTTAAAACATTATGTTTAATTTTTTTGTTGTTAAGATTTTCAGAAATTTTTTCAGATTTTTCAATACTTGTTGTACCCACTAAAACAGGCTGACCTTTTTTATTACAATCTATAATTTTTTCTGTTATTGCAAGATATTTTTCTTTTTCTGTTCTAAAAATTTTATCATTAAGATCTTTTCTTACCATCGGTTTATTTGTTGGAATTGAAACTACATTAAGCTTGTAAATATCAAAAAACTCTTCTGCTTCGGTTAAAGCTGTTCCCGTCATACCTGATAATTTTTTGTAAAGTCTGAAATAATTTTGGTAAGTAATAGATGCAAGAGTTTGATTTTCCTCTTGAATCTTTACGTTTTCTTTAGCTTCAATAGCTTGATGAAGACCATCTGAGAATCTTCGTCCCTCTAAAACTCTTCCGGTAAATTCATCGATAATTTGTACACGGCCATTTCTTACAATATAGTCTGTATCATTTTTAAAAAGAAAATTGGCTTTAAGTGCCTGGTTTATGTGATGTACTAAATTAAGATTTTCAGGATCATAGAAATTATTATTTTTAAGAATTCCTTTAAGTCTTGACAGCTTTTCTATTTTATCTATTCCACTATCCGTAAGAATTGCATTCTTATTTTTTAAATCTATTTCATAGTCAGTTGCTTGTAATTTTTTTATAAACTCATTAGAAGAGTTATAAAAGGTACTTTTGTCTTCCATCCTACCCGATATTATTAGTGGTGTTCGTGACTCATCAATTAATATACTGTCAACTTCATCAACAATGCAAAAATCATGGTCTCGTTGTACCATCTCAGAAATATTATACTTCATATTATCTCTTAGATAATCAAAACCTAGTTCATTATTAGTTGCATAAGTGATATCACATAAATAATTTTTCTTTCTCTCGTTGTCATCTAATTCGTTAGTGATGCAGCCAGTAGAAAGTCCTAAAAAATTATATACTGACCCCATCCACTCCGAATCTCTTTTTGCGAGATAATCATTCACAGTTACAATATGAACACCTTTATTTTTAAGTGCATTTAAATAAGCAGGAAGAGTTGACACTAAAGTTTTACCCTCTCCTGTTTTCATTTCTGCGATTTTTCCATTATGAAGTGCTATTCCACCAACAAGTTGGACATCGTAATGTCTTTCTTTTAAAACTCTTTTTGCTGCCTCTCTTACTAAAGCGAAAGTTTCGGGTAAAATTGAAGAAAGATCCCTACCTTCTTTAATATTTTTTTTAAACAAATGTGTTTTTTCTTTAAAATCACTATCTTTCAGCAAAGAGACCTTTTTTTCCTCATCGTTAATTTTCTGAATAATTGGCTTAATTTTATCTAATTCTTGTTGATTGCCACTTTTAAATATTTTATTAAGAGTTTTTGTAAATAAGTTCATATTTAAATTTATAGTTTTATAATAACTATTTCTATATATGTACTTATAAATTAAATTAAAGATTAACAATGACAATAAACTTAAAAAACTTCCTTAACGATAAACGAAAAATGTCAAAAATCGGGGAGTTTCAGGAATTAAAGCAAATTGATGGTTTGGAAATATCCTCAGTATCAGCAGATTTATACGATAATGGACGAGACGATTTAACTTTATTTTATTTTAAGGAGGGCGCTAACTACGCAATGGTGCATACCACAAGCAGCATTGTTTCTGAAACTATAGTGTGGAATCAAAAATCTAATAAAAATTCTATCAAAGCCTTGATGGTTAATACAAAAAACGCAAACACTTTTACTGGACAACAAGGTCTAGACAGCCTTGATGAGCTTGCAAAAAACCTATCAAGAACCCTTACATTAAGGGAGTCCAAATCAGAAGATGGAATAACCGAAACTGTCAAAATTAAAGATATTATTTTTGCGTCTACAGGAGTCATAGGTGAAAAATTTCCTCTTGATAAAATTAATAGAACTGTGCCTGAGCTTGTCCAAAAGCTGAAAATAGATCAAAATAAATTGTTTTGGTTAAAGGTTGCTTCATCGATGATGACAACAGACACAAAACCTAAGCTTGCATACGAAGAATTTGATGTCGGAAATAAAACTATTAAAATCTCGGGTTTAGCAAAAGGTTCAGGAATGATTGCTCCAAATTTAGCAACAATGTTAGCTTTTATTTTTACAGATGTAGATATTCCATCAAATGTTTTAAAATCTTTATTAAAAAAGTCAGTAGCAAGTTCCTTTAATGCAATAACAGTAGATAGTGATAAGTCAACAAATGATATGGTTGGAATTTTCTCAACAAAAAAAATAAAGATTGGAAAAAATAGAAGTATAACAGATCCAATAATTCAAAAATTTGAATTAGCTCTTAAAAAACTAACTCTTAATCTAGCAAAACAAATTGTTGTAGATGGAGAAGGGGCAAAAAAATTTATTACTATTAAAGTAACAAACGCTAAATCTTTACTAAGCGCCAAAAAAATTGCTTTTAGTATTGCACACTCTCCGTTGGTTAAAACTGCTATAGCAGGTGAAGATGCTAATTGGGGAAGAATAATTATGGGAATTGGAAAATCAGGTGAGACAATTGACCCAAACAAACTAGTTATAAAATTTGGTGATTTAAATATTGTTGAAAAGGGAGCAATTTCTGAAAGCTATGATGAAGCAAAAGTATCAGAATATATGAAGTGGGACTCAATTTTTATTGAAGTAAATTTAAACTTAGGTCACGATCAGTTCGAATGTTATACTTGTGACTTCACTCATGATTATATTGATATAAACGCAAACTATAGAAATTAAACTTGAAAAATTATTTTTACTTATTTATTTTAAAGATATGATTAAATATATTTTAAAGTGTAGTAATAAACACGAATTTGAAAGCTGGTTTTCAAATTCAAAAGAATTTGAAAAGCTCAAAAATAAAAAACTTATAGAATGTATATTTTGCAACTCTCAAAAGATCGAAAAATCAATTATGTCTCCAAGTATCAGCTTAAAAGAAAAAGGAAGTAAAAAAATTAAAGAAAATTCTGCAAAAGAGATAAGAAAAAACCTTTTAAAAATCAAAAAATTTGTAGAAAAGAATTTTGAGTATGTTGGAGATAAATTTACTCAAGAAATGAGAAGTATTTATTATGGTAATAAAAAGAAAAAAAGAAATATATACGGCACAACCACTGAAAAAGAAAGAAAAGACCTTAGAGAAGAAGGAATTGAGCTTACAACAATTCCATGGATAGAAAATAAAGAAAATTAATTTTTACTACAAGTTATAATATAGTTAACAGATAAGTTTTTACTTTGTCTCCATTTTTTAAGCAAAGGATTAAAACTTAAACCCTTAACATTTAAAGTTTTCAAACCTAGATCGTTTAAGTACTTTTCTAATTCTTCAGGTTTTAAAAATTTATTCCAATCATGGGTACCAATAGGAAGCCATCTTAAGACATATTCAGCCCCGACAATCGCCTTAATATAAGAAGTAAGCGTCCTATTAATCGTTGCAGTGAACATAATTCCATTTTCTTTTAAGAGATTGAAGCATGAAGATAAATATAAATTTACATCTTCTACATGTTCTACGACTTCTAAATTTAAAATAATATCAAATTTTTTCTCCTTATTAAATTTTTCGGGAGAGCTATTTATATAATCAATTTTAAGTTTATTTTTTTTAGCATGAGTCTTCGCAATATTTATATTTTTTTCAGATGCATCTATTCCTGTCACTTCGGCACCCAATCTCGTCATCGGTTCACTTATCAATCCTCCTCCACATCCTATATCTAAAATTTTTAATCCTTCTAAAGGTAATTTTTTATTTTTATCTATTTTAAAATAAGAAGTTGAAATATCTAAGATATACTCTATCCTTATTGGGTTAAACATATGTAGTGGTTTAAATTTACCATTAGCATCCCACCATTGATCTGCCAGTTTTGAAAACTTTTGAATTTCTTCCTTATTTACTGTAGTAGTCATTATTCATTTATTATATTTTAAATAACTTATCTTTAACTTAATTAAAAATATATTAAAATCTAACTATGACAAAAAAGGTATTAAAATTTGGTGGAACTTCTGTTGGTTCAATTGAAAGAATTTTGCATGCGGCAAATCTTATCAAGAAAGAACACTCAAAAGGGAATGAAATTATCGTTGTTGTTTCAGCTATGTCTGGAAACACAAACGAGTTAATTAAAAAGTCAAAGTCTATATCAGAAAAATTTATAAAAAGAGAACTTGATTTACTTCTTTCTACTGGAGAACAAATTTCTACTGCTTTAATTACTGGAGCGTTAAATGAGTTAGGGGTGAAGGCAAAATCATGGATGAGTTGGCAAATTCCTATCCTTACAGAGGGCGAACATACTAATGCAAGAATTATAAATATGTCTGTAAAAAAAATTAACAAATATTTATCAGAAGGCGGTGTAGCTATAATTCCTGGCTTTCAAGGTTTGTCATCAGTTGGTGACATAACAACAATAGGAAGAGGCGGATCTGATGCAACAGCAGTTGCTATTGCAAAAATTTTTAACACAGATAGTTGTGAAATTTACACTGACGTAGATGGAGTCTATTCGTCTGACCCAAACAAAATACCTGTTGCAAAAAAAATTCCAAAAATATCTTATGATGAAATGCTTGAGTTATCATCAGTTGGCGCTAAAGTAATGCAATCTTCAGCAGTTCAAACTGCAATGATGTATGAAATTCCATTACAAGTAAAATCAACTTTTACAAACAGAGAAGGAACCGAAATATTTAACCAAGAGAATATAGATTATTCAAAAGCAGTTACGGGAGTTGCTTATTCTAAAGATGATGCAAAAATTACTTTAATAGGAGTTCAAGACAAACCCGGAGTTGCTGCAGATATTTTTGAACCTCTTGATAAAAATCAAATAAATGTTGATATGGTTATACAAAATATATCACCAGATGGAAAAACTACAGATATTACTTTTACAATTAAGAGAAACGATTTAAAAAAGACTATAGAAACATTGAATTTAAACAAAAAAATTAAATTTAAAAATTTAAACCACAATGATAAAGTTTCTAAAATTTCAGTCGTTGGCGCAGGAATGGTTACAACACCTGGAGTAACATTTAAAATGTTTAGAGCCTTGGCAGATGAAAATATAAATATTTTGGCAATTTCAACTTCTGAAATTAAAATATCGGTTATTATTGATGAAACTAAAACCTTGGAAGCGATTAAAAAACTGCATAGTATTTTTAAGTTGAATTAATTATGAACATAAGACCACATAGAAAAATTAAAAGAAGAAAGACAAAAAAAATTCAAGTTGGTAATGTAAGCGTTGGAGGCGATTCAATTATTTCTGTTCAGTCGATGACAAATACTTTAACTACAGATGTCAAAGGTACGATAAATCAAATATTGGAATTAAAAGATGTAGGTGCGGATATAGTTAGGGTTTCCTGTCCAGATGAAAATTCTACAAAATGTTTAAAAGAAATAACACGTCAAGTTGATGTTCCCATAGTTGCAGATATTCATTTTCATCATAAAAGAGCTCTAGAGGCAGCAAAGAATGGGGCAAGTTGTTTAAGAATTAACCCAGGAAATATTGGTTCAAAAAGTAGAGTGGTTGAAATAATTAAAGCTGCAAAAGACTTTAATTGTTCTATAAGAATTGGAGTTAACGCCGGTTCGTTAGACAAATCTTTATTAGAAAAATATAAAGAACCGTGTCCAGAGGCTTTAGTCGAAAGCGCGATGTATAACATAAAGATAATGGAAGATAATGATTTTTTTAATTTTAAAATAAGCGTTAAATCTTCTGATGTTTTGTTAGCAATCAAATCTTATGAAAAACTCTCCGAGTCTTGTGATTATCCATTACATCTTGGTATTACTGAAGCTGGAGGTTTGTTTTCAGGAAGTGTTAAGTCATCAATCGGAATTGGTCAATTGCTTATGAAAGGTATCGGAGATACTATAAGAGTTTCTTTGTCTGCTGATCCAAAAGAGGAAATACGCGCAGGATATGAAATTTTAAAATCTTTAAATATTAGATCAAGAGGAGTTCAAATAATTTCATGCCCTTCTTGTGCGAGACAAGCTTTCCCAGTGATAGACACAGTTAAAATTCTAGAAGAAAAACTCTCTCACATTAAGACACCAATTACTTTATCAATTATTGGATGCGTAGTTAATGGTCCAGGTGAGGCATCTCAAACTGAAATAGGCCTCACAGGCGGTGGACAAGATAATAATCTTTTGTATCTTTCGGGAGTTCCTCATACAAAAGTTCCAAGTGCAAGTATAATAAGCAAAATTGTTGAATTGGTTGAAAATAAGGTAAAAGAAAAAAATAGCTAAAACAATGATTCCTAGAAATAAAATCGAGTCTATTATAGCTCGTCACAATGATTTAGAAAAAGAATTATCAAGCGGAAATATTAACTCTAAAACCTTTCCACAGAAATCCAAAGAATACTCAGATTTGTCGGATATTGTAAAATTTGCTGATAAATATCTAAAATTTGAAAATGACAAAGTAGATCTTGAAAATATTCTAAAAGATAAAAATAGTGATAAGGAAATGATGAACCTTGCCGAAAAGGAATTAGAAAGTTTAAAAGAAAACAAAAAAGAATGTGAGAATAAATTAAAACTCTTTTTACTTCCAAAAGATAAAGATGACAAAAAAAATGTTATTGTAGAAATTAGAGCAGGAACAGGAGGTTTAGAAGCCACTTTATTTTGTTCAGATCTATTTAAAATGTACGAAAAAGTTTGTTCAAAAAAACGTTGGGCACTTGATTTAATGAGTATTTCAAAAAGTGATGCAGGGGGTTTTAAAGAAATTATTTTTTCAGTAAAAGGTAATGAAACATATTCTTATTTAAAATATGAGTCAGGAGTTCATCGGGTGCAAAGAGTGCCTTCAACCGAAACCCAAGGAAGAGTACATACTTCTGCTGCAACTGTTGCCGTGTTACCTGAAGCCGAAGAGGTAGATATAAAAATAAATGAGACAGATTTAAGAATAGACGTTTTTAGATCAGGTGGTCCCGGAGGTCAGTCAGTAAACACCACTGACAGCGCAGTAAGAATTACTCATATTCCTTCAGGTGTAGTAGTTAGCCAACAAGATGAGAAGTCTCAACATAAAAATAAAGCTAAAGCTTTAAAAATTTTAAGAGCGAGAGTATATGAAGCAGAAAAATCAAAACGAGACAAAGAACGATCAAGTGATAGAAAAAATCAAATTGGATCTGGCGATAGATCTGAAAGGATAAGAACATATAATTTTCCACAAGGGAGAGTAACTGATCATCGAATAAATTTTACTTTACACAAATTATCAGAGTTTTTAAGCGGTGAAATCCATGAAGAGATGAACGAACAATTAAGATTGAAAGAGCAAGATTTAAAATTAAAAAATATAAGTTAATGCAAACACAAAAAATAATAAACTTTGGCTCTAATATTTTAAAAAATAAGCTAATCTCCTCTCATCGATTAGATTCAGAGCTAATTTTGTCTGAGATTCTTAAAATAAAAAGAGAAGAATTGTTGATCAGGAATGAAGAACTTCATTCTAGTCAAGTCTTTCTTGATTTTAAAAAGCTCATTAATAGGAGAGCATCGAGAGAACCAATGGCATATATTTTAGAAAAAAAGGGATTTTGGAAAAATAATTTTATTGTTGATAGAAACACTTTAATACCTAGACCAGAAACTGAGCTTTTAATTGAACTTGTTTCTAAAAAGTTCAAAAATAAAGATATTTTTATATTGGATGTGGGGACAGGATCAGGTTGTATTATATTATCTCTTTTAGAGGAGTTGAAATCAATTAGAGGAGTGGGAATTGATATTTCAAAAAAAGCGATAGAAATCGCAAAAAAAAATGCGAAAATGTATAAAAACTTCAAAAGAATTAAATTTTTAAATAGAGATATAAATCAAATTTACGACAAAAAATTTGATCTAATCATTTCTAATCCCCCATATATTTCCACCCATCAAATTAAAAATTTATCTGAGGATATTAAGAGGTATGAACCAAGAATAGCCCTTAATGGAGGAAACGATGGACTTGACGTAGTTAGAAAAGTTATCTACAAATCTAAATCAATCTTAAGAAAGAATGGTTTTCTTGCTCTTGAAATTGGTTTCGGGCAACATAACAAAGTTTCTCAAATTTTAAAGTTGAATGGTTTTATAGAAAAGATTTTAATAAAAGATTATCAAAAAAACGTTAGATGTATATTTAGTATAATAAAGCAATAAAAAATTTATGAATAATCCAAAAAGAAGATTTAGACCGAGACAGCAAAAAAATGGTTTTAAAAGAAGATCAAACTCTGGTCAGGTTAGTCATTTTTCTAATAATAACGGAAAGAGTTTTTCTAGAAATGGATCAATGAATAATCCTTTCGCCGTAGAGAAAGCTATCCAAAAATATCAACAACTTGCAAAAGATGCTTTAAGTGCAGGTGATCCAATTTTACATGAGAACTATTTACAACACGCTGATCATTTTAGCAGGAGATTGTATGAACTTAATCTTAGAAACAAACAAGATAATAAAGTTCAAGAAAAAAATGAAATGAGTAAGCAACAAAAAGAAAATTAAAATTTTATTTTTTAGATCTCAACTCAGATAACTTAACGTCAGTTTTAATCCTTTCTATCTCAAAGTTTTTTCTAGCATCTCCTTTCAATATCTTTCCAGAAGGTAGTTTTAATTTTTGTGAGTTTATGAACTTGCCGTTATATTTTACAGTGTAGTGTAAATGAGGTCCTGTAGACATCCCGGTATTACCGACATATCCTATAATTTGTCCTTGTCTAACTTTTTTTCCAACCTTGGTTGCGAATTTTGAAAGATGTCCATAACCAGTTGTATAAGAAGAGTTGTGTCTAATTCTTACACAGTTTCCTCCGTTACCACACCATCCAGCTGTAATAACTGTTCCACTACCAGAGGCCATTATGGGAGTACCTGTTGGTGCAGCAAAGTCCGTACCATTATGATGTTTTGTAAATCCTAAGATTGGATGTTTTCTATTTCCAAAACCTGATGAAAGTCTAGCACCATTAATCGGAGTTTTCATTAATGCTTTAACAATGCTTTTTCCGTTTATATCATAAAATCCAAATTCATTTTTATCTTTGAAACTATAAAGGTTAATTTCTTTATTGTTAACATACATCGATGCGTAAATAATTTTACCAGTATCTTTTACAACGTTATTGTCATCATGAAATCTTTCATAATAAATTTCAAACCAATCTCCCTTTCTTATATCTCTCTGAAAATCAATTTCAAAACCATAAATCCTTGCAAATTCAATTATAATATTTGGTTCTACACCTGCTTTTATTGCAGAACTGTAAAGGTTATCTTTAATTGAATTTTTTATAACCACTTCTTTTTTTGTTAGCCTAATTATATTTTTTGTAGCAATATATCCTGCATCTTCATCTTTCCTAACTGTAACTTTTAAAACATTTGAAATAGGATAAAAAATACTTACTACACTATTTTCTTTTTCAGAAGTTTTTTTAACAATTATTGAAACTTCTCTGCCAGCATAAATATTCATGAGTTTTTTTTCTTTTAGTTTATTAACTATTTGTTTAATTTCATTACTTTCAACATTGAAATTTCTAAGGATTTTTTCAATACTATCATTCGTTTTAATAGTGTATTTGTATTCAGTATATGGACTTTTTAAACTTTGTAGAAAAAAATTTTTAAAATTTTTAAACTCGTAAGAACCTACTAAATTCACTAATTTTTTTTCCTTCATCTCATTAGAGGTTTCAATTTGATTGGAAAAGAATATATAAATGAAAAAAAAAACCAAAAATGAAGTTAAATAAGTGACGTATTTTTTTATAGCAAATATGTTATTTTCGGGGTTTTTTTTAAGAGAAAAAAAGCTTAAAAATTTACCTAATTGATTGCTCACATCTCTAAACGTCATAGTTGTTTTCTATAAAAATAAATTGAGTTTTGCAACGATTCACCCTTAATTAAGCTCTATTTTACTGCTCTTTTTGGGCAATATACGTCTTGATTTATCCTATTTTTGTAATATAACCACGCTTCATACCAAATTGGTGTTTATTAAAAATTTACACCGCCATTGGTGTGTTCAAATTCACTTAATGAATTTTAGCTGTTTTAAATTGTAAATTTAAGAAGAGAAGTGTGGACGGTTAGGTTAATAAAGAAATTGTCGTACACACTTTAACGAAAAGTAACTTTAAGCTTGTCTTAAAGTTATTAAAGCTAGTGTGCGCCGTTATTAAACTTGAGAGTTTGATCATGGCTCAGAACGTACGCTGGCGGCACG
>MDSV01084193.1_pt1 | contig 29307 bp, 23 predicted proteins | sample 810851 | NCBI WGS metagenome assembly MDSV01 (sample SAMN05326640, study PRJNA326480) | marine metagenome | isolation source: seawater | place: Atlantic Ocean: North East | collected 2012 | reverse complement strand
GGTTTTCGCACCCGAGTCCATGAGAGGGTTCTCCTTTTGTTCCGGAGTATAGTCCACATAGCGAATTTCACATTCCTCAGCACCGTTTGAACAAGGCTGAGCATCAAACACCTCTTGGGATGGAACAACAAAGTCGATGGTCGTGAATCCTATCGGTTCAATCAGTGCAGGAGGCGAGAGAAGTACCCGATTAGAAAAAACATCCCGAAAACCATCCCGTTCGACAATAATATCGACTCGGGCAAGCCCGGGGTCCAATCTTTCAAAAGTATAGTATCCATTCTTATCTGTGAGTACTTCCGATGAATTCCAAAACCCTCCATCGTCCCAAGAAATGTAGACGGTTGCATTTTCCAGTGGTTTATTCTCATCACTGTACACTACGCCACGAAAGGTCGCAGTTTCATCGGGCGCGGTGAGAGAGAGCCGGTACACAAAATCATCTGGCTGCACCAATCCTGAATTTGGCGATGCATAATCCACGCCGTTCAAGAAACCCAGTAAGCAAATGAACAGCAAAAAGACGCCAATTGCTTGTCCCATTGGGTGCATTTTGGGGTCAGGCCGTGTGAGTATCGTGGTTGAAGTGGAGAACATCATGTCCTGTTTTGGCTCGGCAAGACCAGTGAGTTCGTCAATGTAATTTGGCATTCCTACTTCGTCAGCAGAAACAGCCTCATCTGCACCGGCCATGTAGGTGCTACGCCCTTGACCTACTTCACTTCAATGCGATTTTTGGAATGGGCTAAAAGTCGAGAAAGGGATTGTTCGTCCATCCAAACTCGCATTTCTACACCACCATCATCTCTTTCGATTCTTTTGGACACCAACCCGGCCTCATAAACATCCGATACCAATCCTTCAACGGCTCTTCCCCCTTCGGGAGGGACGGGCAGGAGCAATAAGTTGGTTTGAGGCCCGTAGAGTTTCAACAAAATAGCGTCTTTAAGCATCTTCATTCCTTCACCTGTATGAGATGAGATAATCAAGGGCTCCGGGAGACCTAAGGCGGCCACAGTTGCTACTGCTTCATCGACTTGCATCTCTGTGGCTCGGTCTTTTTTGGTAAGTACGGTAAGAACCTTCTGAACATTTGAAGTCTCGTTGGAATTCCATGGGAAATCGTCCTCGATTTCTTCACCGTAGTATCGAGAAAAGATTTCATTTCGGGACGTGAACAACTTCCTTTCCAATTCCTCAGGAGCATCGCTGACGTCAGAGAGAATAAGCAACAAATCGCACTCAAGTGCTTCAGCTAGAGTCGCTCGAAAGGCGTCCAGAGTAGAACTTGGAAGATGATCGATAAATCCGATGGTATCCGCAAGTAAGACTCGAGGGCTATCCTCCATTCTCCCAATCGTTGTTTCTAAAGTGGAAAACAATTTGTCCTTGACCAAGACATCTTTGCCAGACAATGCCAGGAATAGACTTGATTTCCCAGCATTTGTGTACCCGGCCAAACCAACGGTAACGGCCCCACTTCGTGAACGCTGTTTTCGCCGTTCAGATTGAGCGACTGCGTGTTTTTTCTGCCGCTTTCGGAGATGAACCAATTCTCGATTAATGTTGGCAATCGTGGCTTGTAATGCCGTAATCCCGCCTCCACCATACCCCGCTCTCTCTCCAGTTGTTTGTTGATTCGCTAACTCTCTCAATACGGTTCGGTCGCTAAGCATTCGTGCAATACGTACCTGCAACCGAGCCTCAAGTGACGAAGCATGTGAGGTGAACAAAGACAACAACAAACGAACCCTATCCCAAACTTCGATTTCCACCGCAGAACTGACTCCTACGAGTTGCCTTGGTGAAGCATTGGTGTGCATCAAGACCAGGTCGACATTCTGCCAAGGATGCCCTTGGACGCGACTGGAAAGTTCGTCGGCCACATCTTGAAGTCGTCCTTTACCGAAGTACCCTCTTGGGTCTTCGATTCCCGGTTGATGCAATGTTTCAACAATTGCAATTCCCATTGTTTCTACTAATGCGATAAATTCGGAAGTGTCTTCATCACCTCGAATCAATAAAACGGCTTTTCTTCCTTCATGATTCGTGCGAGCCTCTCCAAGAACCACACCGCCCGTACCTGCGAGAACAGAAATGTCGTCGCTTGACTTCGCCATGCCCCACCCACTCGTTATCCTCATAATAGCCCACCTCTTCGAATGGACATGGACGAGGTGCACGAAGCGACCATACAGTGGAGCGGTAATTCCCGAATTGCTGAACAAATCATACATGCATCAATCCAGCCTCATTGCGAATATTTCACTCAAGAGGAAAACGGTGAAACGTTTGTCTCCGTCACTGTTCAGCATTCCAATTTACAAGAATTGAGAGATATTGTTGATGCATTGCTGATTCAGTTTGCCGAAATCGAGGAAGGCGGTTAGAACTCCAAATCCAATATTACTGGTGCGTGATCCGATACATCGATTCCACCTTGGCGAATGATTTGAACATCTTTTATCATCGCTGCTGCAACCGGATTGAGCAAAAAGTAATCTATTCTCCATCCGCGATTGAGCGCTCGTGCTTGTCCACGATTTGACCACCAAGAGTATATTTTCTCACCTTCGCCAACATGTCCTCGAAAAGCATCGTGCCAGCCATCCAAGAGCAGTTGAGTAAACCATTCCCTTTCCTGTGGTAAGAATCCACTCGATTTTGCATTTCCTTTCGGATTCCAAATGTCGTCCTCTGTATGTGCGATGTTCAAATCTCCGCATACAATAACAGGGTTTTCCGAGGTCAAGTACGGTTTGATAAACGCCCTCCATTCCTCCATCCAGGCTTCTTTGAATTCCTGACGCTCTGCTTTGTTTGAACCACTGGGCAGGTATGTGTTGATGCATGTGAAACCCGAGTGTTCAGTAACCAAAACTCGCCCTTCTGAATCGTCGGAATCGATTTGACCGCCTTTTCCCCGACTTATATTTTCAAATCCATTTCGAGAGAGGGTTGCGACTCCTGAGTAACCTTTCTTTTCTGCACAGTGCATTTGCACTTCGTAGCCATTGGGCCACGACCATCCTTTAGGCAATTGTTCGGGAAGCGCACGAACTTCTTGCAACATGATGATGTCTGCATCCATCGATCCAAAGTACTCATCTATTCCTTTGCGAATGGCGGCTCGAATACCGTTTACGTTCCATGATACGAATCGCATATTACTCCCAGCGGTTGACAGTGGATAAGCATTCAATCGATGAGAGATGAAATCAAACGGCCAGCAGAACGTCCGCTGTATACTGCTGCATCAGAAAGCTCGTATTCACTTTCCACCCAAGCGCCCGCAAGCAGAACCTTGTGATTGGCAAATGCATTTTGCGGAATTTGAAAATCTCCAGAATCTAAAATCGTTATTTTTTCTTGTTGAGATTGATGAACGATGTGTTTGTCCCAACCAGCAGCCCTTTGATTCAAAAACAACCGAAGGGCCTCTAATCGTTCGTTTGCAGACGAATACAAAGTTGGCCCCGAGTCTCCGACCAATCCCCCTACAGCAACCGCAGAAAGATGGCTACCTTCAAGTCCGAGCCGTGGTTGAATTGCTCGATAGTCCAATACAGCAAATCGTCGCTCTCCATCAACAACAGCCTGTTTTCCGAGCAATGGTTTCGAGTCGAGGCCCACTTCAATAAAACTCGCAGTCGTCCGTTCCAATTTTGAAAAAACGCTGTCGCATTGTTGAGCATCCAATGGCCGTACTAACTTTCGCGTCGCTGCAGGCCCACAAGCCAATACAATAGCATCGACCTCAATTTCTCTCCCGTCTGAAAGAGTCGCTTTTTCTCCGTCAATCTGAGTGACTTCAAGCCCGCACTCGATAAACACGCCCACTTCATCAAGTGCTGCAGCTAATCTGCCAACCATCCCTGACCAACCTTCATTGGAGACGAGGAGTTTCTTTTTTTGAAGAGCAAGAAACCTTTCTCCAGAATGTTGCGAATCCCATGAAGAAAGAAATCGACACCCTTGAGTGATTGGGTCGTTTGAATCTCCATCCCTTAGCAACCTCTTACGCTCCAGTGACAATCGAGTATTGTCGATTGGACGCACAATTCCGCTACCAATAATTTCGGTACGATGAAGTTGTATCGGAGATACTTTCATCTTTATTCCGCTTAATTTCCGAGCGAGGTTATGGAGTGGGCCTTTTTTCAAGAACAGATGAGGTCCAAACCCTATAGGCAATCCATCGATATTTTGAGAAGTTCCACGGCCACCTATGCGAGACGATCTTTCCAGTACCACAACATGGTGTCCGGCCGTGGTCGCCTCCAACGCACATGCTAAGCCCGCTAGCCCGGCTCCTATCACCAGTACACGCGCCATGAACCTCCGCGGTTGTTCTGCTGCATCAAATCATTCTTCGTTTGGTTTCTCCGGCATGTTCAAGTTTCTTCGATTTCACAGCACCATTTACAGGTGTGAGCATGAACGACAAACCTCTCGTCATCGATGTCGTCGACAACGGCGGGCAATGGACTCATCGCGAGTGGCGAATGCTGCGATACTTGAAAGTCGATACACAGATTATTGACAATACTACTCCCATAGAGGAATTGCGAGAAGTCGATGGAATTATTCTTTCTGGGGGGGCCGCTCGGGTGGGCTTAACCGGCGAGTTGGGAAACTGTGCTGCTTATCTTGAACTCGATATTCCGATACTGGGCATCTGCGCTGGGCACCAGTTCATGGCTCGCTTTTATGGCGGAGATGCTCGAGAATCTCCAGAACCCGAATTTGGTGCTATGGAGATTGAACTGCAAAATGGAGGAGGCCAAATTTTTGAGAATACTGCATCTTCACAAACAGTCTGGGAATCTCACAACGATGAAGTACACGTTGTCCCCGATGGCTTTTTTGTCACTGCAAGCAGCCCTTCTTGTCTAGTTCAAGGTATGGAGAACGAAAAAGGAGATCGATTTGGACTTCAATTCCACCCTGAGGTCAACGACTCGGAATTTGGTAAAGAAATGTTTGAAAACTTCGTAGAAATCTGTCGGAAGAACAGGAAAAAGTGATTTTTACGCCAATTCACTGATTTTTTGTAGGGAATACCTTGATATTCTTCGTGGAGTGAGGCTTGGCTATGAACACCCGAAGTTCTTTGCCTAGCCTTTTGATGACCACACTTCTTCTTGCCGCTCTAATGCCACTTGGTAGCGTTTCTGCAGCCCCTGCAGAAGCTTCTGAATTCTACTATGGAGTTGAATACGACTGGAGCAGTGTCGATACTGACCTTGAAAACTTCACTGGCCTCGATGTTCCCGAAATTCTTGGCGAAGTTATGGGAGCAGCGGACGATGCCGGATTCAATCTCATTATCGGACAACTTCAAACTGGTTCATCCAATGTATATGTGCATCATACAGAAGATATTTCCACTCAGACAATCATGGACGCTTCTGACAACCCCGTTGCTGTTTGGAGCCGAACTGATGATGTGACTTTGAGGCATGGAATTTTAGCAGACTCAATTTTGCAAACCGATTGGTCAGAGACCGTATTTGGCTCTCCAACCACCGGTTTTGATGTTGACATCGTTCAAAGTCTTGAGCAAGTTCTCACCGTTGATATCTCATACACAGAATATCTTGATGACAATTCCAATCTCATTGGTGCAGATATGGAGTTCAGTATGGATATGTCTGCAGCAATTGGATTGAATATTGATGCTCTGTTTGAAGGTGACAATGAAGAATTCCCCATTGATTTTGATTCTGAACTGACCTTGGGCTACTCCATTACGGACTCGTCTTCTGAATGGCGTTTGGGCTCTCCAGACCCCGTATATGCTGAAGTTTCATCCAACGAAAATTTCCATTGGGAATGTGAAGACTGTGGTTCTATCGATGGCGACTATACCGGTGCCGTAGACTACAGTTTCTCGGTCTCTGGAATTCCAACCGAAGACTTCGGGCTTGACGCAGGTGAATTTGATTTTGAAGTCACCGACACTCTTACAGATTCTGGAACCTTTGACATGGATGCAGGAGGCGAATTTGACTTCGATAAAGGCGATTCAATGACCGTTGACCTTGGCGATGGAGACGGCCTTGCGACCCAAGTCCAATCCTGCGAAACATGCCCTCCTGGAAACCCCCTCATGTTCCTCATGATGGGTCATGTGTTGGTTGGCTCGGGAGAAGCCTTTGCTGAACAAATCGGTGAAGACCTTGGCGATGGTATCACCGAAGCCTTCGAGGACTTTTTTGGACTTTCAGATGAAAATACCGGTTCTCTTCAGATATACAATTTCATGGCTGAAGAGCCAATAGATACCGAAAACCATCTTGCAACAGTAAGTTTCTTGCAAGGTCAAGATTTGAATTGGGACAACATCCAAGTTCAAGTTTCGGTTGATGGGGGTATGACTGCAACATGCAGCAATCCCGGAACATACGATTCAGGAGATCGATGCAGCATCGAGTCATGGGGGGGCGAATCCTCCTTAATGGTTGGTTATGGATTCCATATCGTTGACAGCTTTGACCTCTGTCCAGAAAATGAATATTGTGAAGTCGCAATAACCATATCTGATATGGAGAACTATAGGACTCTGGATTATTCTTATGTTTATGTCACGGGAGGTACCCCTGCAAATTCGAATGGAACACTTATCTCCGGCTTTACTGATTACAGCGAAAACATCACTTTGTGGTCTCAACTCCACGGCCCAGGAACTCCATTCGTTGACGATGGTGATGTGTATTTCACTTGTGATGATGCAGGCCAAATTGATTGGGATGCCGTCAACAACGGTATGAACGATTGCGCCGATGGTTCCGATGAAGCGCCAACGGACGGCTCAAGTAAAATGTTTACATGTGAAGATGGTACAACTATTGACTGGAGCCTCCTCAACAATTACCAATCCGATTGCTCGCAAAGCGAGGATGAAGGGGTTGCTAATCATTACACTTTACAGATGAATTTGTTAGATTCCGACAATACTCCTCTTTCATCTGCCGAATTGACGGCATGTGAATATGGATGCGACCATGACACAGACGTGACGTATTGGTCTGCAGACTCCGGAGTTTCAACCCCATCAACCTATGGTTCTTACACCATGTGTATGGAATCGTCGATTTGGGAGACTGGTGCATCATCGCCAATAATTGAACGTTCAAGTTTTTGTGAAGACAGTTGGGTTGGTCCAACACTAACCTATTCCGACGCATACGTTGCATCAGATGATGACATGATGGTTGGTTGGGATTATCAAATCTATGGCAATGACGAATATACTGATGTTACAACAACCGTGACGATTCACGATGCAAACAACAATGTTGTCTTCACTCAGTCAATTACTGAACTCAATTCGGGCTACAACAGCGATGGCGGTACAGTTTCAGTGCTTGAAGAAGGCGACTATTGTCTTACAGTTTCAATGACTGGTGACGGTGCATCAACACCATTTGCCGAGGAAGTTGACTGCATTTCAATTGCACAGGCAACCGGGGGCCCTAGCGACCGTGTAGAAGCGGTGTTTGGTGCTCTGGCCGATTCAGGATTAGAGTCCGTATTGGAAGCATTTGGTGAAAATCTTGAAGATCGTATGCAGACCATTGAGCCATTCGAAGAATTCCCGTACAACGACGGCATGTGGGCGCCCCTATGGAGCAACGAACACGCTGCAATGGTTGGTGTGGGCGTTTATGTCATGGATGACAATGGAGCCTACACCTTAACCGGTCCACAAACTCAAGGTTACGCTAATGAAGCACCTGCGAAATTGAGCATTCGCTATCTGACTGGCGTTGCAGCAAATGCACAAACCAATGGAATGGCTGATGCAACAACCATCAATGACATTGTAGAAGTTGACAATCACAACCTCGCAGACATCACCGCCGATTTGGAAGAAGCTGGCATTGACGTCTCAAACCTCACACTACCACAAACAACTCCTACCAACGACCAGACTTCAGGTGATGACAATCCAACCCCTCCAACCGCTGAAGACGTAGCTGAGGATGCCGGTCTGCTTCCATTCCTTTCACCTGTTTCAATGGCCGCAGTGATTGCACTTGCAGGTGTAGTTGCTGGAAGTCGAAAAGACAGAACCAACAAGGAAGACGAGTAATCGAACCCTCAAGTACAAGTGGCGTGTGGGGATTCTATGTCTCTACGGCCGCAGCCATCGCGCATTGGCGGCGGTGTGAGGATTGTTGGGACCGTTCTCATCGCTTTGCATTTGTTTATGTCGGCTTGGTTGGTTGTACAATTCGAAGGCCAATACACCGAAGGGAGGCCTTCGCCAACAAAAGTCAAAGCCCTTGTTGCCATCGATAATGAACAGACGCTCATCGATGTAAAAATGGAAAATTCAACGCGTTTTTTGGTTTATATGCTGGTTCGCGACTATGACGAGCCAAAAAACTCAACCCAACCTGAACCTTCGTCTTCTGAACCTTCGGACGATACTCCTGCAACCACTGAGTCGAATGATGATGATATTGATTGGCTCAAAAATGGTCGGAAGGCAACGCTGGTATCACTTGTTCTGCTTTGTTTGAGTGAATGTCTCGTGCTAGCAGGAATCCCATTCAAAGCAACGCTTCGTGCTGTTTTGTTTGCTGGCGTTGTTGCGTGTTTTTTGGTTGTGATGCCTACCACATATGTTCTTGATTTAGCTGGAGGCGATGATGGCGATGAAGAAGACGACGACGATGGCGAGGATACCATTGCTGACGAGACGTTCGTGGCTCAGACCGAACAAGGTTCTATGGCTCACGAAAAAACCAGTGTTGAACCATCTTTATTGTGGACCGGGATACGCTTTGAGATGATGTTCAGTGGTTATGATTTAGGATTAGTTGAGCCTGAAAATTATTCATCGGTTCGCAACGAAATTCCGGAAGCCAACGATACTGATTCTCAATCGTTTGTCAAATTTGAATCGTATCTTGACCTAAAGTACGGAAAGAATCTGCCCTCCATGTTTTTGATTCCACTTTTATGGTTCTTCTTCCCTTCAAAACCTCGGGATTCCAAGGATGTCGAAAAGCTGCATCTAGAGCAAGAGTAAAACAGCATCTTTTGCAATCGAGGAGCGCTCTATGCCATTGGTTTTGGCGCTGCAGCATTGACTTCGGCGGAAACACCCGCCTCATATCGGGCAAAGTTTTCGTTGAACATTGTGGCGAGTTTGTCAGCTGTAGAATCGTACTCTGAAGAATCCGACCATGTGTTTCTCGGTTGCAGCACTTCGCTTGGAACATTCGGGCACTCAACCGGCACTTCAAATCCAAATCGAGGATCAACAACGAATTCAACATTATCCAATTTGCCATCCATAGCAGCGTTTAACATCGCTCGTGTGTATCGTATTTTCATACGATTTCCGACTCCATACGCGCCGCCAGACCATCCAGTGTTGATGAGCCAAGCAGTAGCGTTATGCTCATCCATTTTCTTCGACAGCAGGTCAGCATAAACGCCGGGGTGCATTGGCATGAATGGTTCACCAAAGCAGGCTGAAAACGTGGCTTGCGGTTCTTTAACACCGATTTCAGTTCCTGCAACTTTCGCCGTATAACCGGAAATGAAATGGTATGCTGCTTGTGAAGCACTTAGTTTGGATATTGGCGGGAGTACACCAAATGCATCACAGGTTAAGAAAATCACATTTTGCGGGTGCCCACCTTTGGAATCTAATGTTCTGTTTTCAATAAATTCAATCGGATAGGAACCGCGAGTGTTTTGCGTTTTACTGACATCAGTAAAGTCAGGCACTCCTTCTGAATCCATGACGATGTTTTCCAAAACGGTACCGAATTTCCGCGTGGTGCCGAAAATTTCGGGCTCGTCTTCTTCAGAGAGGTCAATCAATTTCGCATAGCACCCGCCTTCAAAGTTGAAGACGCCGTTTGAGCCCCATCCATGTTCATCATCTCCAATGAGTGCACGATTGGGGTCGGCAGACAAAGTGGTTTTTCCAGTTCCAGAGAGTCCGAAGAAGATGGCCGTGTTTTCTCCCGTAGTATTGGCTGAACAGTGCATGGGGAGGATGCCTTTCTTTGGTAAGATGAGATTCATGACAGAAAAAATCGATTTCTTGATTTCCCCAGCATAGCGAGTACCGCCGATGATGACTTCTTTTGCTTGGTAGTTCACGATGACGAAGCAATGTGAATTCAATCCATCCTTTTCAGCGTCGGCTTCAAGATGAGGGGCGTGCATAACGGTGAACTCAGGAGAATGCGATGCCAATCTTTCAGCATCCGGACGAATAAACATGTTGCGTGCAAAGGCGTTGTGCCAAGCATTTTGATTGATAACGCGAATCGGCAAGGCTTCGCTAAAGTCAGCACCGCAGTACAAGTCTTGAACAAACAGTGTATCTTGTTGCGACAGATATTCGACCACTTTTGCCCGCATTCGAGTAAAAGTATCGAGGTTGGTTGAGACATTTACATCTCCCCAATTGATGTCATCAACAGTGGTATCTTCCTTGACAATGAACTTGTCGTTTGGTGAACGGCCAGTTCGCTCACCAGTTTCTGTAACCAGTGCGCGATGGGCACTGAATTCCCCTTCTCCACGGGCGACAGCAAGCTCGATTAGTTTTGAAGCCTCTTGGTTCCAATAAACGTCTCCAGATGGAGTAATTCCATGCGATTTCAGGTCTCCAGTCGGAGTCCCGTAGGTTGCCGCCATGGAGGGTCCTTTCGCGGGCCCTCTTTGTCCCTTTTGGCTCCTCACTTTCCCAACACTTGATTTCCACATGCGGAAAACGAGGTACAGTGGCAATGCAATCGGCAACCGTCGAAAAACACACCGAGTTTGCTAAATCAACTTGAACAGGCCCAATTATCGAAAGCATTGAAGACGAACGGGGCCGGTTGTCAACCATGACTGAGGAGTTGGAGGGTGGTGCCGACTCCAATCCAAAACCCTCAAACTCCGTGGATGAGATTGTTCGCAAACGAGATTTTCAGCGAGCCCAAGGTGTTGACATCACTTCGTTCATGGTGAATACTGAAGATGATGATGATGCCAAGATGGACGTCTCTGTTGTTGAAGAGGTCGAGGATATTGCTGTTGGGCAGGTCGCATCTCTATTTTCATCTGGTGAGGAAGAATTCAGTATTGCTGGCGCAGTACAGCCCGACGGCACCGTGTCAAAACCTCCTGAAAACGATACTGTAACAGATTTGGCTGTTGAAGGAGAGAAAAGGCTCGGTTTCGGCCTTTTGGTCGCCATGGTTCTTACATGGTCTGCAATTGGAGCAATAGTCGGAACAGTCCTTCCAGAGATTCCAAGCGGAGTTGGACTCCTTGCAATGGGCGTTTTCGGCCTTTACCTCGGAGAACGATGGATTCCAAATCCAAACATGCGCCTTTTGGGTGTAACCTGGGTTATCATCTCCATGAAACTTTTCTACGGCTTAGCGCTCGATGCATGGCATTGGGGTTGGTTTGATCAATCTCCATTTGGCAGTAACGAAACTTTAGGAATTGTTTTGATGTCCATCGTTTCAATGAATGTGGTCATTGCCCAGCGCCATGACGAAGATGCTATTGCCGCTCAAGCGACCCTCATACTCCTGATTGTTGGAAGCGCTGCGGGAGCACTGTATGGTGAACTTGGAGTTGCTTCAATGATTGCGTTTGGTACCGTTCTAATGCACGGTTTAGCCATATATCGCGGTTCTGGCAATCTTGCAAGTCTCGGTATTGCATCATCCTATCTTTGGGTTGGTGTCCACGCATTATCGAACAATTGGGAGTTTGTTGGATTGGAATTAATTTCCTTTGAAGACGATTTACTGCTTTTCTTGCTGATGACGTTTGTGACGGCGACCAATGCCACGATTGCTGCTCGTTTCGTTTCTGCAGAGAATTGGTTTTCAAAAGCGTTTGAAGGCATTGGCCTAGGTAAACCGTCGCTTTGGGCGGTCTCGGTTGGCTTGGGCATGATTGGGGCATTATTGGCCATCGCCGCACACCGGTTAGAAACAGGCTATGCATTGGCGCAACTTATTCTCCTCATTTCCGCTTTCTCAGGCTCTTATCTTGTTGTTCGAGGCGTTCATCTCAAAGACATAGCACCTTATCTCATACTCCCTGCGCCTTTTCTTTTGATTGGACTGTCAATTTACAGTTCAGGCGTACTGGACATAGCCTTGCCTTTCGATTTGGATGGCTACAGCATTTATGCCGTCTTCACTTCATTGTTCACAGCAATTGCTCTTCTGAAAAATCAAACATCTGTATCCGACCATGTCATCTGGCTTGGAGGGCTTGTTCTTGTCGGATTACTGACGTTACTTATTCCGGCTGGAGAGGGGTTGAGTGGCGGGCGTTTGTTGCTGGCGACTCAAGCTATCGTGTGGCTCGGCCTTTCTGGGCTGGCCATCTTGCGCTCTTCCCCTTCCATTGCAGGTACTGCCGTTCTCGGACCATGGCTTTGGCTTCTTATGTTTGCAACGGACGCAGACTCACGAATAATTTCAATTGATTTGCTCCCCATTTCTCTCGATGAAATCGATTTATCCATTTGGATGGGACTTCTTGTTGTCCAACAAATTTGGGTCAACCTCCGTCACGGACATGTTGGGCTTAATCTAGCAGCGAGGCTCGTTGGATTTTCAGAAATAGGTGCTCGACTTCGAGATTCAGGTTTTGCTAAACTTTGGAACCTGAGTTTTCTTCTTTCGTTGATTGCTACTTGGGCCATTGTTCGCCCTGATGCCTTGCCAGTGTACGGGTTACTTCTTGTTCTCGGCGGTTTACTGATTGGTCATTCGTTGATGGTATACTTTGATCGACATCTTGGAAAACCACAGACGCTCATGGGAATTTGGGGCGTGTTTGCACTCCTCTTTTCTTGGACATATGGGCACTCATCTTCATGGGCGTTTTTCATAGTAGTGTCTTCTGCGATTTTGCTAAAATCATCGGAAAAGAAACGTCAACAAGGTGCTTCGGAAAGCCAATTGGAGCAATTAGAACAATTGCCAGGAAAACTCCTCACCATGATGATGGGATTCTTGACGGCCTTCTTTGTCATGATTGCCTTGGACCCGTTAACCACTACACCCCTTACCGGCTCAGAATACATGCCGGATAAAACCACGAACCTCATCCTTTTGATGTTCGTTGGCCTTGTTTCACTGGTCTTGTATTTGGCACGAGCAGCAACTTTGGAGAAACTTCTCCCTCCTGCTGTTGCAGCAGTGGGTCTCATCGTATCAATGGCCTTGGCAGGTCGTTCGATTGCAGTGGAAATTGTAGTATTGGCGGCATTGTTAGCCTTCGTTTGCTCAGGAGCTTATCTTGCGATTCAGGGAGAATTCCGTGCCGGAATTCGTGCTTTGACCAAAAAAGAAAATCGTATTCAGCGACTTCAAGAGAAACAGGAACGGATTCAGGTATTTTTAGAATCAAGTGGTTTTGAAGGCAACGATGTTGTCCAGATTGGTAGCGCCCCCGATGAGTCCCAATCCCGAAGTACATTACGGCTCATAGATACAGAGTTGCTAACGTTGGCTGAGAAACAAAGGAAACGAAAAAAGAGGGCAGGTTCGTCCGGTGAAATGGATTTGTATGTGGGAGATATTCACCACCAACCCACTATTGTGTTGCTGTTTTTAGGAACGACTATCCTTGCAACATCGTACCTTTCCTTTACTACGGGCAACACGCTCTTTGCACTGTTATTTACCGTGATGATTTCCGCTCTCTTTGTCGGACTTTCTCGTATCCGCGCCAATCAAATTGGATTGAGGTTGCCCGATATTCTGGGCATCGAAGCCCCTATTGCCCTCGGAATGCTTGGTTTGGTTTTGGTCCATATTGCCGGTCGCGCATCAAACTCTGTTGTTGTTTTAGGAGATTCTACTCACTTACTGGTTTTCTTTGGCGGCTTGACAATGCTTGCTGGATTGGGCCTGCTAGGGAGAAATGACCTCGGGCTTCGAATCCCAAATGCGCTTGAAGGCGTCGTTTATCTTGCTGCATTAGACAGAGTGCTGTGCGTCATAATTGGCGGCGAAGTCCCTATACCGTTCACACTCGATCCGTTTACATACGATTCTTCTGCCCTTCTTTGGATGTTACCTTTCCTCGTCATCGAAACCATGCTTCTTGCTGCCGTGTTCCTCTTTGATTGGGTCGAAGGTAAGCGAATCAAACATGAATTAAGCGACCATCGAGGAGCAGGCGGGCGCTCTGTTTGGATTCTACTTACAGCACTGCTTTCGTTTGGACCCGCAGGATTTGCGGTCATCGCTCTTTCTGCACGGAGAGGAGTTTGGTGGACCCAACCAGCAGTCGTCTTGTCGGCGTGGCTGATGGTTCCTCTCGCCTATCTTTCGACACGGGTTTGGCTTTCTGAACTTTCCACCGTATGGCTCCCTACAACTGCACAGATTGCAACATTTCTTGGAGCAGTAACCATTGTGTTTGTTGCATGGTCTGTGGAGAAGCGTCAAGGGCTGTGGTTGCCTGCAGGACTGTGGGCTATGCACATTTTATTCATCGCCTCTAGTTTTGGGTATCCAAATCTTCTTTTCGCAGTGCTGTTCATTCTCCTTTGCTCGGCAGTATCCTGGATTTCCGGCGTTTTGACTCTGAGAAAATCTTGGCGCATCATTGGAGCGTTGGACCTCGTCCTTGGATGGATTGTGGCTTGTGTAGTTCTTATCCAAGGGGCCCCAATCGAAGTTTTGCTTGCAATCCTAGTCGCTTCTGCGATGCTTCTGGGAACCGTAACTTACCTCACTCAAACCTACGAGGGCGAGATGGCAAACGAGTGAAACATCTTTTTGCGTGACGGCAGAAAGAGTATATACATCGACGATAACCACCCGCTATGAGCCCTCTTTTTCAAATGGACCAGTATATTATTCGAACAAAGTTTTGGCGTATTTTTGGCGGAGTGTTCTACTTTGAAGACCTTCAAGGGAATTGCGTTGCTTATTCAAAGCAAAAACGCTTCAAACTGCGCGAAGATATTGTCTTGTACACCGATGAAAGTTGCACACAACCCCTCGTCCAAATCAAGGCACGTTCGATGCTTGATCTTGCCACTACATACGATATCTTCGACCCTCAAACAGGGACAAATCTCGGCTCTGCAAAGCGACAAGCTCTCAAATCGATTTTGAAGGATTCTTGGGTTATCAATGACCCTGCTGGCAATCCTTATGCCTCCTTCGTCGAGGACAGCATCGCGATTTTGCGACGTTTTGTACCTTTTATTCCTGCAAAATACCATTTTGAAGTTGCTGGACATCCAGAAATTTTGATGCAGCAACAGTTTAATCCATTGATAAAGAGAACACTTGTAACCATCCCCCAAGGCCATCCACTCGACCGTCGAGTTATTGCTGCAGTCGCTTTACTGAGTTCAGCAATTGAAGGTCGGCAAGGATGATTATTTCATAGCCTGAGATAATGTTTCAGTCAAGAACGGTATGATCGATGCAATTTCTTGATGTTTCATTCCAGCAGCAAGTCGCAACGAGACACTGATTTTCGCTTGTGTCCCGCTGTTTCGAACCCCTAATGATGCCAATTTTCCATCGATCTGTGCTTCAATCAGCATGAGATTTGGTTCTCCTTCAAGTCGTTTTCTGGTCCAGTTGGAAACTACACCGCATTGCTCAAAGTGACTTCTTGTTTGCATTTCGATTTCATCAGCCAACTTGTTTTGGCCATTCCACAACGAGCGATTGACGCCCTTGACCGATGAACGCATTTTCCATCCACGTTCCATGAAATTGTCACTGTCTGCTACACTACGGGCAAGAAGGTACGATACGAGCGTTGCTGCACCGTCTCCGACAAGACTCCAAAACCCTTCCTGATTTGGATGAGGTGAAGGAAGTACGGCATGACCAGAGTCTTCTATACCGATGAGTGCAGGAATATCTTCAAAATCCATGAGTGAACTGTGTAATGCATGAGACAACCACCTGTCCCCGACTGCAGTTTCGTAAGCAATTGAACCTAAGGACAGTCGATTCAGTGAGGATAAAAGTGCCAAGTCTGATTCAATGCTTGCGGCGACTTTCCACGAATGACTGCTTCTGTGGCCTGCAACCACAACGGTATCTCCTATTGCGTCTCCGTCAATAATTCGAAAACCAGTCGTCGTTGACTCAATGAGTAGGCAGCGGTCCCCGTCACCATCCAAAGCAGCAGCAACGACTATGCCTGGAGGTGCAGGGGTCAGTTGACGTAACAAGAGGTGATTTGAAGTGGCGGCCTCCTCAAAAGTCCATGTTGCAGTAGGGGAGAAATCACCTGCTCCACAATCAGCATTCAATTGCTCAGCATCATGACTGATTTCCCGAGCCGAAATACCGTTTGTATTCAACCACTCAGCAAGCCATGAGGCGCCCGCCCCTCTTGAGCAGTCAAGAAGCATCGGTTGAGCGAGAAAGTCGAAAGTGGGATTCTTTACATCAAACAACTGCTTAAACAATGAAAATCGGGTTTGTAGCCATGCTGGATGATGCGTACTCGCCCAATTGAGGTCGCATTTTTCGCTCGGTTGAGAGAGTTCCTCAACATCAATAAGATCGACTTCTCGCTCTTCTTCGCTCAGTGCATAGGCGATTGAAGTAATTCTGTCTTCTAGTTCTGGAGTGGTTTTGTATCCATTGGCATCAAACACCTTAATCCCCGAGTCCGAAGCAGGATTGTGGCTTGCAGTCATCATGCATCCAATACGGGCATTATGCCAGAGTACAGCATAATGCAAAGCCGGAGTCGCACAAATACCGATGTGCATCACTTGACAGCCTGCCAATCTCAGTCCCAGGGTTATTCCAGCGACCAGGTCCTTGTTCCCCGGTCGCTCATCCCATCCAATGACGACGAGCTCCCCTTCACCAGGTAGTGTATCGATGAGGTGTCCTAACGATTCCCCGACCAGCCTCATGAGGGTGGAACTCACACTTCTTTGTTCGTGAAGTGCAACTAACGCTGCTTTTTCGCTCGTGTTCGATGAGACTATTTCTCCACGAATCCCATCGGTACCGAACAAACGTTGCGACATAGCAGCTCACCTGTGCAATGAATCCTGCTCGTGGACCCCAGTTACGGTGGCATTTGGCATAACGTGAGACCGACATCCTAGAATTACACCGGGGTTTGTAACACTGTTGCAGCCCAACTGACATTCTTCCCCAAGAATGGCTCCGAATTTACGCAGACCACTACCGATTCGTTCATTTCCAATTCGCAGATGTACTTCGCCCCCATCATTACGAAGGTTGCTAATCTTTGTTCCTGCTCCAAGATTGACCCCTCCTCCCAAGATTGAGTCGCCAACATAGTTGAAGTGAGGTGCTTTTGCTCCGGGAAGCAAAACTGAATGTTTGGTCTCAGATGCATGGCCTACAACCGCATTTGCGCATATCCATGAAAAAGGACGAACATACGCAGCGTGGCGTATTGTTGCGTGTGGGCCAACATAACACGGTCCTATGAAGTGCGAGCCCGCTTCGATTTTTGCTAAAGCATCAACAATGACGAGCCCACCATTTTCATCGACTGTTGCTCCATATTGCGTGGGGTCAAGAGGAGACTGGCTAAATTTTGCAATCAAACTTTTCATTTGACTTTTGAGACCGTCTTTATTTTGTGGATCCAAAAATGAAAACACTGCATCTTCGGTACTGATTCGAGGACATTCACCGGGTTGTGTTGAATTCGAGTACATTGATGGAAACAACTGAGCCGCGAATGGGAGTGCTTTTGGCCATTCCATGGTTGATGCAAAAGCCACTGTTCAATGAACTTAATCCAAAATTATGCAGCAATATGGTACAGACGTTTACCCGTTGAGTTATCCAAGGTGAACCCGACCAAATCAGAGAGATATCGAGGTATGAAAAATCCAACTTTACGAGCTGTAAGGCCGTGATTTCTCATTTTTCTCTCGTTGGAGAGATAGTCGACAATGTCCGCAGCTGAACACTGCGGTCGAGTCGAAACATACTCAACTATTTCGTTCTTTAATCGGTTCAATCGTGCTTGCTTTTGTACGCCGTTTCCCTTCATAGTTACCATATAGAAGTTGATTTTTGAAATATAACAAACCAGTGTGGGACAGCCACGGGACCCCATTCTTTTCCCTCATGCGGTTCAGAATTTAGCATGCTTTTCACGGACAAATATTTATCTCGATGTTTTGAATCAAACAATTTCGAGGATTTCATCCCATTTTTTGGATGAACCACGCCGAAAGAGGTTTTCATGAAAGTCTCGTTGTCCAATATGGGCGCATCTCGCTAACCTTCCTCTGTGATCGTAACAACCGTGCTGTGTATGAACAGCAACCATGACGCTCCTCAAATCAATTTCACAACCAGTAAGGGCAGGAGGGGCCGTTTCAACAATCTCGCTCTTCCCATCCCAAGATACATTTTCTTGAGTTGGGGAGGGCAACGGCCCTTTTTCGAAATGGAGTGTCCCTTCGGCGGGCTTCACAGGCTTCCAAGTCCCTCTTCGGCCTTGGTCCAGCCAAGCAACCATTTGCTTCATTTGAGCAACAGTGGCCATTCCAAAATGTGTTTTTTCCCACCACCCTTCGGTACGAGCAAGCGTGACGTGATGAACTCCCGGATTCACCTCACGGTTGTCGAGACCATCTGCATATGTCCTGCAAAGTTCAGAAATTCGCGATGTAAAAATCGGCATGGCACCAATACCGATGTCTTGCAATCTGTAGGGGTTTGCTAATTCTCCGAGCAGGAGAAACGGTCTTCGTTCAGCCATGGGCGCTTCATCGTATGATTGTAGCATTTCATCGACGGTCTGCTCTGCGGAACGAAATGCACCGCAGTACTCTTGTAAGTGGGCACCTGACAGAACGCTGTCTGGCTGATTTACTGGAAAGTCGAGAGAGGTTAACTCACTTGGGTGGAACAACAACGGTTGTTTTGGCAGAGCTACAGGAGAGTTTGCCGGCGTATATGTCCAAAGGCGAGGGGATGTGTTCTCCATGGTTCTCCCAGCGGCTTATGCTTGATGAATTCAACGCTCAAGAAGTGAATACAGTTTCTTGAAGACATTGGGGACAGGTGACTTTGATAGGCCGGATATCAGGAATTCCTAGAGTCCCTCCACATGCAGGACAGACAACCGCTTGAGTAATTTCCGAGCGACGCTTTGCTGCTTGAGGCGAAGGGTCGTAATCAAATCGAAAATTGGACTTATCCAATACGTTTGCTGGATTAGGGATATTCTCAACGGGTTTTGTTTCAGCGACGAAAGGGGGTGCTGCTGCTTGAGCAGGCTGGTTGGAATTTCCTTGAAGCAGAGCGAGGAGTCGGACTTCATCAATTCCGTATTGTTTCATGATTCGGTCCATTTCGAGCATTTTGTCGTATCCAGACAGTGCGCGTAATGCTGCAAGTTCATGCTCAGGTATGGCTGACATAAATTCCTCACCGAGAACTGACATTTGAGACTTCACTTATATTGAGTCGCCGTGATTCGCCGGATGCCGGAAAGCAAAGACTTGGATGTGGAAAGTAACATGTGGTCGAAAGCCTTGAAAGAGAAGCGCGTGCGCCGGCGCAATGAGGAGGTACCTACAATGCCACAATCCAAACCACGAAAATTCACTCGAGCTATGCTTTCCAAGATGTCAGCATCAGAACGTTCAGAGACTGCTCGTTCGATTACCTGTGGAGAGACAATGACGCAACCACACTGGATTTGGGACGACAGTTCAATGGTCGAAGTCATTGACAATCTTACTTCAAACAATTGGGATCATATCTTTGTTATCGATGGAGAAGGAACGCCTCTCGGTCGTATTCATGCCGTGGATGTTTTGAAAATCATTGCTCGAAAAACCGTCAACAGAGATATTGCATGGATGCATGGCATACCTGCACAGCAATTGGTAAATCAACCTCCAATTACGGTGAATGTAGACACGCCTCTTCTCAAAGCAGGAGCGCTCATGATTGCACATGATTTGAATCAAATTGGAGTCGTTGACTCTCGCGGTGCACTGATTGGAGTTGTCGGGCACAACACAATGGCTCGAAAAATGCCGAAGTTCATCTTGTAATCTAGATTCCCCAATAGCGTTCAGTTTGTGCTTGACGAGTTCTCAATGAGCGTACGATGGTCATTGCCATCCAAAGCACAACAATCCATATCATTGGGTACTGCAAATCATCAATAATCACTGGTACGCTGAATTCGTACGATTCTCCGAGTAGAACTCGTATTGCAATATCAAGAGCAGTATCGACGAAAGAATACACGACCATTCCGAAAATACCGAGGACAAGAAGCCTTCCAGAGAAAGACCCGCGCTTTAACCTCAGGAGCATGAATCCCGCAGTGGATGTCAGGAACGCTATAACAATCCAAGCCAGTGCAGAGTGAACCACTTCAAGCCACAAAACCGAAGAGCTAACATTGAGCATTTGGGTGCTGTATTCTCGGTAACCTTCTGCCACTGCAAAGATTGCACTGAAAAGAGTCGCAGTCCACAACAGAGAGGAAAACATCGCAGCATCAGCGTTATCCCTCATTTCTTGAATAACCTTGTTCACTGTTGTTTCAATACCCGCTCCTTTGCTGATTAAATACAATCCAGTTACCAGTGGCAATCCGCCAATGACAATGCCACCGATTTCATTTGGGAGCATAATGCCGAGACCGAACAAAGCCAAGACCAGGCCAACAGGAATCATGATTTTTGAGCGCCATTTAGGGTCATCTAGAGCTTTCACAATGTAGTAATAGGTACCCTCGATACCTTTTGATTGTTTGACAATGATTTTTTCCACATGGTCGATACGAACTTGGGATTGGATGATGGGTAGCACCGATTCATCTTCAGCGCCATCGGTGACAAGTATGGCCTTGTCAGGCTGAAATGCTGCAACTACTTCTTCCAACTGAGCAGCGACAGAACGATCAGAACGAATACCTACTTTTTCATCACCAGTCAAAATTGCTATCTCGACTTCCTCATCTTCAGCATTGTTTTCTGCCAAATTATCGTGCTGAGACAATGCGCCAAGAATGGCGTTTGTGTCGCTTTCTTCAGGGTCAGCAATACCAAGTTTAAGCGCAGCCGCCATCACTTGGCGTCTTCCAACAACAGGCCCCCTGATTCCAGTTTTAACTCCGAGATCATTGTCACGGTCGACGGTCAAAACGAGTGTTCGGGTCATTGCATTCACCGGTGGATGTGAGAACCTAACCACTCACCCGTTTCAAAGTCTTCGCGCGAATGCCCATTTATTCTGCCAAATCCTTGTTCTTTGATTCGACTTCACCGGTTTGCGATACCAATGCGAGCGCTTGTGCTTCTGCCTGCTGATTTTTTGCTTTCCAGCGTTGCGTTGCGCGAATGTATTTCAGCGGATGGTCAAGCCAAGGTTGGTCGCACAAGCGGTCATCGCCTGGCAATACTGGACAATTGTGGTTGACTTTGAGTTTACCACAGCCCGAGGGCGTGTATTCATGCTGATAGACGTGAGCGACTTGATAGGATGTCGTGCTTTCACTAAAGTCGGGCGCACCGCGGAAGAAATCGACACACGCCTCTTTTGGTAGCGCCAAAGTTGCCGACATCGATGCAAGGAATAGCCTTCCAAAATGGTTCAAATTCACTCCATTTGCCAATTCAGCGACTGCCTTTCTCATACAGGGGGGCCAATCGTTTTCATCTGCACCCACCAATGCTATTGCTTCAGATGCTTTGTTTGCCATGAGGTTTCGGACCATTCCGACAGGTTCGGCCAGTCGCACCGCCAAATCCATGGTGATTTCTCCCATTTTTTCAAGTGCTTCTTGTTCGACTCCAATCTTAATTCTCTCTCGAAGAAGCCGAGAAAGTTTTGCCGAAGAGCCGTACTGGGGCTCCTCAAACAAGGTCACCCACCCATCACTTACATCGCAGTTTGGTAACCGCCATCGTGAACCGGTTATCTTCGGACAAATTTCTATGAAATCACTCAAACCAATTTTCCACAAAGGTCCTGCTTTTGAATGTCTTTGCTGCTGCAGAGCACCTCCATAATTGCTGTTGGCTTCGGAACGCATGATGTTACTCTGCTGTTCGGTTTGTACAACTTGCTTGATGTATGTGCGGGCGATGACATCGAGATTCGCGTGATCCTTGATGAGAATTTGCTCAGCTCGTGCCGCTTCAGCCTGTGCCCACCTGGCGATGAGTCGTTCGTCTTCAGAAGCACAAACCACCAGTCGAGCGTAGTAGAAAGAAAATGCTTCGATTATCCGCCCTTCTTCTGTATACAAATCTCCACCCACAACCTCGACTCCCTCTTTTGACTGAATCGAATCAATCAAACGTATTCGGGCTCTGGAGCGGGCTTTTTCCATCCAACTCCCGTCCAACAATTCGTCCAAATCAATATCATGCGCTATCGCCATGCTTCGAATCCAGTCGCCTGCTTGAGGCAAAAATGGGTATCGAGCAAAAGTAACCTCATCATCAAGTTCCGGTAAGGCACTTGGGACGGGCATATCCCTCCCACACATATCAACTGCATAAGAACTTCAACAAAATGAACGGATAATTGATGAGCGTGAGGTAGGCCCCATGGTTCATGCACGAGGCTCCCATGCAGAGCATGATTACGATTCAAGACGAGGTACGTGCAGCATTTGGGTGGTCGGAACAAGCAGATGTTGCTAGTGCCAACGCCATGATGGACTTCCTCCAAAATCATGACTATTGGACGATGAACCGAAGTAAAGACACCTTTGCAGAATTGAAGCAGAGATTGCAAAATGCTTCACGAGTGGTCATCATTGGAGCGGCAGTTGAGAGGCCCGAAATTGCAGAATCAGAACTTGTTGGCGATGTTTACGTTGCCGCCGATGGTGCAGTTGGCGCGCTCGAATCATACGATAATCTCGCTTGCGTTGTTTCAGACTTTGACGGAGCAGAGCACCTGCATAAAGCAGCCTCTTTCGGACAAATCATCGTCGCTCATGCGCATGGAGATAACGCTGAGCGTTGGAGGCAATGTTTGGAAAAATGGGAGAATTCATCCAATCCTCCACAACTCATTCCTTCACACCAGACAAATCAGCGTTTTTCTCAAATGTATAATTTCGGAGGATTTACGGATGGTGATAGAGCGTTGTGCATGGTGCTTTCATGCGGAGTAAATGTCGATAATATACACTTACTTGGCTTTTCAACAAGAGGCGTTGGGCATTGGTCGGGCACAACAGAGAACGCTCAAAAAATTGCAAAATTAAAGTGGATGAAGCGAATTCTTTCGGAACTTGGTTTTGGAACATTTGTTCGTTCATGAAAACATACTGCTAAATCACAAGAGATGCATTTGTACTCATGGGCCGACGAAAACGAAATCTGCTGATGTGGCCTCTAGCATTCCTTATCATCAATTCACTTTGGGTTGGAATTTCTGACAATGCTGCGCCTTACGAGATTAACGACTATGAGCACTCTATTGAAACTCGAACAGTAAATCTTGACGGCGTTTTGGGCCAAGACAGGCCGATGCCTGCAACTTTTGAATTTCAGTTCTTCGGGCAGACCTCGGACAGCGGGGCGGTATCGTGGAAAATCATTGACTCATCCCAGCAAACTGTTGCTGAGTGGTCTGGCACGCTTGATGACGAGCCGAATGCATGGGAGGGCGAATTAAATCCGGGAAACTACCGTGTCGAAACAACTGCCGATGAGGGAATACTTATCGAACAGATTTTGTACATACAACCGTTTTCTTCGTACGCACTAGAGGGGCATTTTGCCCTCTCAATCTTGTTGGTTTTGGTTGCGTTTGCCGAATCCATCGTTCGCAAAAAAAGCAAACAGTATCTCTCAAACAAGGGTTCGACTCGTAAGCAGCTAGACGCCAAAGCGCCGTTTAAACGACTCAATACTGGTGCATCGGATGACGATTTACTTCGCCTTGACGAAAGTCCATGGAGGACTCCGAAAGGACTTTGATTCACTTATGCAAAATTCAAGATTACGTGTATGAAATTTCTAACGCAGCAGAGGATCAACACAATTAACAATTTTCGAGAAATAACTATTAATCTCCCACCCCGCTTTTATTAGTTTTCATTAAATAGTTAATATTTGACGGAAGGACATGCGAAGTAACCGTTACCACGTACTGTTTGTAAGTGCAATTATGATTTTATCCAGCCTAGCAGGGTGTCTAGGAACTGATGATGATGCCTCTGATGACAGCGATTCCTTGGGCACCGTTATGGTGTCGACATACCACATTGGAGAACTTGTCAAAGGAATTGCTGGCGACCAAGTCACCATGGAATACATGAGTCTTGATAACATCCCAGTCCACGATTATGAACCATCAGCATCCGACCTTATCCGTCTTCAGAACGCTGATGTATTCTTCTACCACGGACTCGGACTCGAACCTTGGGTCGAATCCACACTCTCCTCTTTGGGCTCTGATGCTCCAACTTCGATCGAAGTTCACACGATGCCTGCCGGTCAATCAACTCTTGATTATGAAGGAGTACTCGTGACTGATTTGTGTGAGACACTTACCGAGGGTCCCTTTGAAGACGTACTCCTTGTTGACGAACAAGGCCATGCAGGTGATGTTGAGATTCATGCTGAATACACAGCATTCAATATCTCATTCCCTCATGAAGACCATGACGACCATGATGGCCACGACGACCATGACGACCATGATGGCCACGACGACCATGACGACCATGATGGCCACGACGAACATGAAGGCCACGCACACGCTGAACCAGAAGAGACAATTACCAACCCTGCAGGTTGCCCTGCCGATTCAGTCATCTCTATCTTTGAACTTGAAGAAGGCGAATACGTCCTTGAATTTGATGCTGAGCACCCTGAAGACTTCACAATGGCTGTTCTCAAAATGGGAGGCGGCCACGCACACCACCATCACCACGGCGACGGTCCATTTGAATGGGCTGGCATCTTTGCAGTCAGTGACGATTCACACACATGGACTATGGCTAAGGTTGGAGGCAAGTACGCTGATCCAATGATGCGAGTCGTCATCATTCCAACAGATTCACCCGTCGAAGCAACAATGCATTCTCTTGAAAGTGGCGTTGAAGCATTAATTGAAGGCGACTGCCCAGTAGTCGAAGATGGTGGCACAATGACTCCAATCGCAGCTGGCGGTTCGTGTTTCGAACTGACTGTGAAGCAGTCGAGTGATGTCTCTTCATTCAACCTCGACACATCAGGTATGGCCGGGTTTGCTGCTTACACAGCGCACAGCCCTTACGAATTTGAGGCAGATGCACACTATCTTAAGGACTCTACAGGTGCTAATGTTGAACACGTTGCAGAAGAAGGCGGCGGCGGCCATGGAGCACATGAAGGCCATGGAGCTCACGGTGACGAACACGGTGTTTGCCACGACATGTCTGACCACACCAACAACAACATCGACAACAAGGCTGACTGTGAAGCAGGCGGTTTCATGTGGATGGAAGAAGATGGTCACAGCACCCATGATGGCGATTACTGTCACGATACAATCTCTCACCAGAACACCAACCATACTACAGAGGCAGATTGTGAGGCCGCTGGACACATGTGGATGGAATCTGGCCACCATGATGAAGAAATGACTCCAGAACGCGCTCTTGAACAGCACGATACCAACAACGACAGCCACATCTCATGGGATGAATTCTGGGCAGGATGGAATGAAGAGCACCATCACGGTCATGAAGGCCACCACGAGGAGCACCACAATGTCGCTGTACTCTATCCTGGCAACAGCATGGAAATGTACGAGGCCGAACACGACGCTCTACCTGAAAATGCAACTGGATGGAACCTGACTCATGCAGCTCTGGTTGGAGATGGAAACCTCACTCTCAACTACTCGGTTCACTCAACATTCGGCACCAGCCTCGTTGGCATTAACGGAACCGATGCACCTACTGACTATTCTTGGTGGTGGCAACTTATGCTTTGGAATACAACATCATCACCTCCTGCATGGGAGCCAAGTGAACACGGAATTGACTCCGTAATGATCGGAGAAAATTACAGCAATGTTGCAAACTCCGGCTCTTCTGTGACCGAACACATCGCATGGGCAGCCAACAACTCAAATCATTCACTCTTACCGAGCCCAGCAATGCATGATGAGCACGACGATGATGAGCACGACGAGCACGAAGAAGAAATGCTCATGGACATATTCAATGAATCAGACACAAACAACGATGGGCTTCTCAATTTGAGTGAACTTGGACATTTTGTCGAAGAAGTAAACGAATTTGAGGACCGAATTCCAACCCCTGAAGAGGCTCTTGAACATCACGATGCCAACAATGACAGCCATATCTCATGGGACGAATTCTGGACTGCTTGGACTACCGAAGGATACGGTGGAGACCATGATGACCATGACGGCCATGATGGCCACAGCGGTCACGAGAACAATGCTACACACAACACCACAACCAACGAAACACACGACGATCATGATGAGCACCAAGAAGAAATGCTCATGGATTTCTTCAATGAATCAGACATGGACAGCAATGGATTGCTGAACATGAGTGAACTTGGGCACTTCATCGAAGATGTCGAAAAGTGGCTCAATCCACCGTTGGGCTTCGTGACAATTCACGTCGAGGCTGAAGGTGATTACGGATTCTTGATGCCAGCGGATGTCGGTTTCCATGTCTTGATGGGAGAAGACGGACACAGTGACCATGCAGGTCATGAGGGCCATGGAGATGAGGATGGCGACCATGGAGACGAGGATGGCGACCATGGAGACGAGGATGGCGACCACGGTGCTGATGGCGAAAACCACAGTGCAGAAGAAACGCTCAATTACGACCCACACAGCTGGCTCAGTCCATTGGCTTTCAAGGCGCAAGTGAACGTTGTTTTGAACGGACTTACAACCGCTTTCCCAGCCGGTGAAGATGACTTCAATGCCAACGCAGAAACCTATTCTGGGCTCCTAACAGACCTTGATACAGCCTTTGATGCAGCCTTCGGAGCCAACGGCGTTTGTACCACTGGTGGCCATTCCAAGACTGTGGCTGCGAACCACAACGCTTACTCTTACATCGCTGTAGAATACGATATTCAGTTTATGACTGTCCACGGCCTCGACCCTGAAGGAGAACCATCTCCGGAAGATGTTGCAAAGGTTGTTAACTTCATCAAAGAAGAAGGAATTACTGTCCTTTTCGTTGAAGAATATACTGACCAATCATCTGTACAAAGTATCGTTGATGAAACAGGAGTCACCATTAAGATTCTTTACACCATGGAAATGGCTCCGAGCGATTCGAGCGATAATTACATGACGATGATGACCAAGAACCTTGAGAACCTGATTTCAGGAATGGGATGTTAGTTCAATCCGATTTCAAACAGATTTTGAAAGTTTAGGGGTAGGGAAATGAGTTCTGTCGATGCGTTTCCCATTGCCTTCGTTGGTGGAGTCTTTTCTTTGCTTATTGGAAAGTTGGTTTTTCATTATGTCAATAGAAAACAAGTTTGATTCACAAATCCCAATAAATACTTCATGTTCATGAGGCTAAATGAGGGGATTTCATGGAATCAATTGTTGTTCAGGATTCGAAACAAGAAGCCCCAGTCATTCATGTCGAAGATTTAACAGTATTTCGCTCTGGGAAACCAGTTATACACGATATTAATCTGAAAGTGTTCAAAGGAGATTTTGTTGCTATAGTGGGCCCGAATGGTGGTGGAAAATCAACCCTCTTGCTCAGTATATTGGGCCTTCTTAGAGCTCAGAAAGGCTCTGTTCGAATTTTTGATCGACCCCCATCATCAAAACACGTGTTCGGTAAAATTGGCTGGGTTTCTCAAGCTGCGGCCCATCTTTCAAAAGATGTGAAGATTACTGTCCAAGAACTTGTCCGATTGGGAACGGTTTCTATACACAACATGTTCAGTTTCTTCGACAATGGTCGTAGCGAATCCGTACAAAAGGCTCTTCAAATGGTAGGGATGGAATGTTGTGCTGATTGTAACATCGCACATCTCTCAGGTGGCCAGAGGCAACGTGCCGTCATCGCTCGCGCTTTGGCCTCGAATGCCGAACTTATCATTCTCGATGAGCCACTTGTGGGCATTGACCGTGCCTCGAAAAACGCGCTGCTTAAACTGTTAAACAGATTGTGTCAAGAAGAAGGTAAAACCATTATCATGGTTTCACACGATCTTGCAGCAATGCGACAAACAACTCATAGGTTAGTATTTCTTGAGGAAACAATCCAATTTGACGGTAAGACAGATTCTTTCCCCGATTTGGCAGGATTGGCAGATTTGCGAGGTTTGAATGATGCTCAATCGGATGAAACACAATCTCTAATGAGCCGTATTCGGGACAAAATGGTGGAGTAAAGATGGCTGGTCCCGGAAAGATATTGTTAGATGCTGTAAGTCCTCTTTTGGAATTTATAGCGCCTCTTGCTCCTGGTGATATTTTTCCTTATTTTTTTACCATGGAAATGTTTCAACGTGCTTTACTTAGCGCCCTTCTAGTAACGATAGTAGCCGGAATATTGGGTACTTATCTCTTGATTCAAAACCTGGCACTCATTGGCGATGGACTTGCACATGTATCGTTTGGTGGAGTTGCGTTAGGAATCGTACTTGGGGCTACATCCCCATTATGGTATGCTCTTGTCCTTAGCATTATTGCTTCGATTTTAATATACGAAATGCAATCCAGGGAAATACTAACTGGGGATGCTTCAATAGCAATATTTCTTACTGGGATGCTGGCCTTCGGCTTAGTCATTCTTCGTTTGTGCGGTGGAGGAATAACGACTGACATTGAAGGCTACCTTTTTGGTAATCTTTTGCTCATTGACGAAGCCAGTCTTGATTTCATAACAATAATGTTCGTTTTTTCGTCATCCATTTTACTGATTTTGCGCAATGTACTCCTCGCAACTGCAATCGACCCTATCTCCGCTCAAATTCAAGGAATCCCGGTTCGAAACATTGGTCTTTTATTCAGCATAACGACTGCTGCAGTTGTAGTAAGTATGGTTCAAGTGGTTGGTGCTCTGTTAGTTACGGCATTGCTCGTTACGCCAGCAGCAACAGCTAAATTAGTTGCAAACAGTTTCCGCTCATGCCTAATTTGGGCACAGATATTTGGTCTTGTCTCGGTTTTATTGGGGTTGTACTTCTCTGCTGAATTTGATACCGGCAGCGGTGCCATGATTGCTCTAGTGGCTGCGTTAATTTTTGCAGTAGTTGCGGTATGTACGACAACTTTCAAACAATTGCTTAACGCCGACGACAACCTTTGAATC
>MDSV01129522.1_pt1 | contig 29311 bp, 29 predicted proteins | sample 810851 | NCBI WGS metagenome assembly MDSV01 (sample SAMN05326640, study PRJNA326480) | marine metagenome | isolation source: seawater | place: Atlantic Ocean: North East | collected 2012 | reverse complement strand
TCTTGATTTAGCTACAAAAACTTTTTCCATCATAGCCTTTGATATACCCATTGCATTTATTGGATATACTGCCTTGTCAGTACTTAAACATATGATTTTTTCAACTTTATTGTTTATTGCTGAATTTAAGACATTTTCAGTACCTATAATATTTGTCTTTACTGCTTCAATTGGAAAAAATTCACATGAAGGAACTTGCTTTAAGGCAGCTGCATGAAAAACATAATCGGTATTTGTCATTGCACCATCAATACTTAAAGGGTCTCTAACATCACCAACAAAAAACTTAATTTTTTTTGATTTATATGACCTTCTCATATCATCCTGCTTTTTTTCATCCCTAGAAAAAATTTTGATTTCTTTTATATCAGACTTAAGAAAACGATTAAGGACAGCATTACCAAATGAGCCTGTACCTCCAGTAATTAATAAAGTTTTATTTTTAAACATATCAAGAAATATATATTACAAAAGTATCAATTTTATTTTCATTAAGTTTTAAGCCCACGGTAACATAATAAAAAAGACTTTTTGCTAATCTTTTATTTTAATTGGGATAAGTGCTTCTTTTAAAATTATTTATAATATCAAACAATTTTTTAGAAACTTCAACCCAAGAAATCGCATCAATTTTATAGTTAATATTCTTAATAGCATTGAATTCAAATTTTGAATTACTTAAAATTATTTTTTTTGTTTTAAATTTTCTCAACATCTCGTTGTGAGAAGGAATACTGCTTAAAATTATATTTTTAGACAATAATAGTGCTTCCAGGACAGCATTTGAGGAATTTTCAATCTGAGAAGCTGAAATATAAAATTCTGCTTCATATAATAATTTTAGTAGATCATCTCTTTCGATACTTGGCTTTATTTCAACAAATTTATCTTTTATTACTGATCTAGGAAGATTATTTATTGATCCAACTATTATAAACTTTTTTAAATTATACTCCTCTTTAATCTGATGAAACAATTCTAGTGCAACTTTAATTTTTTTATACTTATATGTACCGATAGTAACAGCATATTTAGTTAATACTTTTCTTTTTTTATTTAGAATCTTTTTTAAATGGTCAGTATCATATCCATTAGGTAACACATAATAACGGCAGTTTAAATTTATTTTATTTACATTTTCTTTTAAAAGATTAACAGAAAATTCAGATTCTCCTGTCGCAATATCAGCATACTTTATAGAGTTTATTATGCGTTTTTTTAGAATTAACATTTGAATTCGAGTCATTAAAGGCAGTGAAATATTATGTGTTTTTAGAGCTAATGCATTGCTTAAATGAAACCAGTTAATTCTTCCTATGTCCTTAAATATTGGTATTCCGTATGAAAAATATATATCAGGTCTACCAATTTCACTAATTATTTCAGGAATATAATATCCATCAGAGAATAATCGTTTGGCTTTATTGTCAGAGACAAAAAAATACTTGTTGTTATTGTTATACTTAGATACTTTATCTTTAATTTGACTGTTTAATATAAAATATGCACCCATATTATTATCAAACCATTTTACTGTTTCAATAGTTCTAATCAAACCACCTCCAACCCATGATGATGAAAAATTGAAAAGCCAAACTAGTTCTCTACTCATTTAATTTTTTAAACTTCATAATTAAGAAAAATTAAGATCATCAGGGTTATATATTTTTCTTTTTTTCAATAATTATCCTGATTATTATTGGATCAGATTCTTTATACTTACTAAATCCATTTGAAATTTCGTAATATTTTATATTAAAATCATCTAATATTTTCTTTAAAAAATTTGATGGATCTAAAAATCGTCTATAGTGATCAGTTACAAATTCATGTTCTCCAATATTTTTACCAACACCATATAGATCATCAAAAATACTCCTAGCTTCGATCATACATATCCAATTAGAAGATGTAATCTGTTTGATATTATTGAATAGTCTGTTTTGTGCTTCATTATTAATTGAGTGTAAAGAAAATCTACTGTAAATAGCCAATCTATTTTTAGATGTTTCTTTAGAAAAATTAAAGCTTGTAAAATCCGTACAATGTAATTGAATATTCTTTTTTTGATTCCCCTTTTTGTCAATCAAAGATTGAAAATTAGATAATGCAGACTTACTTGAGTCTAAACCAATATACTTAGATCCTTTATTTATTAATTTTAATCCATCTTTTCCATTTCCGCATCCTAGCTCAATAATTGAATCATCTCTTTGAATTATGTTTTCCGTACAATAATTACAGAAAGCAGAGGCTTTGTAATCTGAAAAGTTTAAATAATGCTCGTTCCAAAATTCTTTATCTCTCATATAGTTATTTTAATCATAGTTATTTATTTTTCTTTACTATTGTTAATATGCTTCTACCTGTATCTCTCATATCTTGAACTATAAATCACTCAATACCATATAATTATACCAGTCATTATTAACTTCTTTTTGTCTCATATATTTATTTGCAAAATTAATTGCTTTTTAAGATTTTCATCTCTCTTCTTAGATAATCTTCTTTAATCTGAGTTAACTAAATACTTTTTAATTAACAACCCAACATCTTGTACTGTTTTTACTTTGTCTAAATCTTCTTGCTCAAATCCATAAAATCCACCAAAAGTTTTATAAGGATCAATCTCAATATTACTACGATATCCATGATCTCCAATTACAATAATTTTATCTTTTTCTAAATTTAGTTCACTAAAATATTTCTTGAATTTATCATTAGTAAATTTCCAAAATTTAGCATATTGATTTGTTGAATTACCTTCATTTTTAAACTCATTTTTAAATCTAAAAGGTCCATGAGGCATTTCGAAATGATAATAAACAAAATCATTTTTTTTAATGATCTCTTCTGTAAAGTAATCAAAAATTGAATATGAATATTCTTCAATTTTATATCTATTATTTATTCTTTCTAAAAGAGTTTTTGAAAATATATCATATAAGAAGTAGTTATTGTTCATAAAAGAAAGTAAATTAGAATACTTATCTAAAAACATAAATATTTTGGCCTCGTCTAGAGCATACCTAGTATAAAAACCATCTTCCCTGTTAAGGTTGAATTCAAAATGTCCATAAGATTCCATTTTAATATCTTTAGATCTAAGATCTTCTAATAAAAGAGAGTTTTCATATGCCTCTTCACCTAAAAAATTGCTGTATATCTCGCTTTTAGCATTTTGGAGTTCATCTCCTGGTATGTTATAATTAAAAAGTGAATATATGCTAAGTGATGTAGAAAGTTCATTTGTTATTAAGTTCTCTTTAACATCCCAATTATTTTTTGTAAGATAGTTTGTGAAGTCATTTAAATCATTTTCTGGTAGGTAATTTTTTAATTCAGAAGGGGAGGAGTATTCATCTAAAATTATTAGCATTAATGTATTGGCTTTACTTTTTTGTGTTAAACTGGCTTGAGCTTTTGATGGGATAATGTTATTTCCAGAGTTGTTATTACCATTAAATAAGAGAACAATTATCCAAATCATAGAAAATGTTTTTATTGATTTATTAGACAATAGACTCATTAAAAATGATAAAAGTAGAATTAAAAAAAAGCTATAATGAATTCTCCATAAATTAGCTATAGGCTGATCATTGAACACTAAATTTAATTCCTTTAGAGTCCATAATGATAAATCCTGAAAATAAATTACATAAAACCCAGAGAAAATTACAGGAATCAAAAAATTTTTTAATTTATTAATTCTATTCTTCAATAAATTATCAAACAGGAATACTAGTAAAATAAAAAATAAAATATTCAAAATATCATGAGCTGATTCTATCTTGATTAAAAAGTGGGGCGTAAGTATAATAGTGTAAAAAGAATAGATCTTTTTTTTTAAAACTATATCTGGTAGATTATAGTTAAGTATAAGAGAGAGCGTCCAATAAATAATCAAAGCAGATGGCATATCATATAGCAATATCAAAAACAAAAAAGGGAATAAAAGATCTTTAAATAGAATGCTTTTATTCTCAAGCTTAACTATTATTAGATTTACTATAAACATAATGCATGGAAGTAAATTGTACCCATTTAAAATTCCATCTGGAGAACTTAAGTCATTAATAAATAAAAAGCTAAGATTTTGAAAGGATTCAAACTTTAATATTGAAAAGTATACACTTAATAAAAAAGGAATCTGAATTAAAAAGGGAAGGATATCAATCAACTTATAAAAAGGGGAATAATTATATTTTTCATGAACCTCATAAAGAGATTTCCTAAAATCAAATTTATTAAAGCCTCTGTTTTTTAATTCAAGTTCTTTGGATTGTATGTGATCATTGAAATCACGAATAAACTTTGTTTTACCTTTAGAATATACCTCTATAATTTTGGTTGCCAAACTATTAAGAATAACAATTAGTAATATTGTTAAAATAAAACTATCAGTAAGATTAAAGAAAGAGGACAACAGTTTGTCATAAATTGTAATCATTGAGAATGGGATTTTAAATATTTAACAATTTCTGATGATGACCTGCCAACCGAGAAGAGTGTTTCTTCTTTCAGAGTTTTTATAGACTTAGTTTTAACTCTGTCTTTTAAAAGCGATTCAATTTCTAGGTTAATATTAGCAAGACTGTTTTCATGTAAAACAGCTCCTAACATAAGTTCTGTCTTTTCCCCCCAAATATCTTCAATATGATCAGCTTCATATTCATGCAGGCTATCTTTTTCAATCTTTAAAGTGATTACTGGTTTATTTGTTAAGAAGGAATAATCATATCTAATAGCTGAGGTGTCAGATATTAATAGTCTTGACTTAGAAAAAGACTCTAAAGGATCATTTGACTCATCCCATTCTAAATTAGGAAGATCTAGACATTTACTTTTTAGCTCTTCAATAAAGGGTTTTTCAGAAATAAAAGATTGTGGATGAGGTCTGACAATGACTTTATATTTTTTGGCTATTTCCTCAATTAAATCAAAGCCAAACTTATTTAAAAGTCCTTTCTTCCCCCATGAAGAGCCTATTAATATTGTTTTGTTTTTGACTTTACCTAGCTTAATTTTGTTTAAAAAAATATCAAAATATGGGAGGCCAACTGGAACTAATTTTTTTGAATTTAGGTTTTTTAACTTTTCAATTTTTCTTATTGATTCATTTTGAAAATCTCCAACAGTTAATATAGTATCATAATAATCTAAAGACCCCTTCTTATAATAAGAAATATCATCTATTGAATGCCAAATATGAGCAAGTTCTTGTACCTTTTTAGGTTTCTTTAATGGAGAGTTTTTATTACCTATATTAGGTGTTGTAGAAATTAAAATTCTAGAGGATAAAGAATTAAACTTCATATACCCAAAAGTACCTAGTCCTAAAAAAGACGAATTAATAAATTTATTTTCAATATTAAGTAACTCATCTTTATAATCTAATGTATAATAATTAAAAGAAACCTTCTCTTTAATTAATTGATTAACAATGGGAAGAAAAGTGTTTTTATATTGATTCCCTTCTGAAAAGAGCGTAATATCAAGGTTACCAGATGATTTTTTGATAAGTCTTTTAAAAAATAATTTTCTAAATAAATAAACAATTGAAGAAAATACGGCTATTAAGAAATTAATAATTACCCCTGAGGTTCCAGGGTCAATATATAATACCATCACTTAGATTTTGAAATTAAAAAAGTCTTTAAATGAAATAAAAATTCATTTATATCTTTATGATTAATATCTCCTATATTAGCAATTCTAAAAGTGTTAAGCTCATTAATTTTTCCAGGATAAATTGTAATCCCCATTGAATAAAGATAATCATGTAGTTCGAGAAACTCAATATTCTCAGGCATATTAATGGCTGTAATTATTTTTGAATGATTCTCCTCTCTAACAATATAATTTAATCCAAGCTTGGTAATCCCATCAATTAGAGTTTTCCATGATTTTTTATATCTATCATATCTCTTTTCAATTGTTTCAGATTTAGTCTCTTTTATAGCCTGTTTTAAAGCATACAATGTCTGAACTGGAGGTGTAAACCGAGTCTGCTTGTTAGCTCCAAAGTAGTCATATTGTTCTTTTAAACTCAAGTAGTATGAGAGCTGTTCTTCATCTTTTAATTTGATTAAACTTTTAAGATGAGCTACAACAAAGCACACCCCTGGAAGTCCTTGTAAATTTTTATTACTACTAGCAGCTAAATAAGTGATATTAAGATCTTCCATATTAATAGGGATTGCTCCATAGGAACTCATAGCATCTACAATAAGCTCTAATTTATACTTTTTAGCAAGCAAGCCAATTTTTTCTATATCATTAAGTAGCCCAGTTGTTGTTTCATTGTGAACAACAGCTATATGGCTTAAGTTTTTGTATAGCTTTACAGTTTCTTCTAATTTTAAAATATCTATTTCTGAAACATTTGAGCTTTTAAATTCAATGTAATTTAAATTATATCTACTCGCAATTCTGCACATTCTATCTCCGTATGAGCCATTATTAACAATAATTATCTTATCATCTTTTGTCAAGACTGAGGATAAAATTGATTCAACTGCAGCTGTGCCACTTCCGCCGAATAAAATTGTTGAATATTTAGCTTTATCGCCCACAAATGAAGTTAGATCTTCTGAAATTTCATTTAAAATTAGTCCAAATTCTTCTTCTCTTGGACAGATATCAGGAACTATTTGTGCCAGCTTAACAGTTTTTGTAGTTGTTGCAGGCCCTGGATTTAGAAGTATATTCCTTTTAATTTTCATTTATTTAGTTGAGGATAAATTATTTCTTTTGCTCTTTTTAAATGTATTAAGTTATCGATTTCGCACCAAGTCACATCATTTATTTTTTTTACATATATATTATTTTCTTTTGATGACATAACTAATAAATCTTCATATTCTTTTAAACCTTCATTTGAATAATTTGAAATTAAATAATTAAATAATTTAAATGAAATCTTATTAATTCCTATAAACTCTGATGATTTTTTGCCAATTAAGTTTTTATTTTTTGACATATTTATTAAAATAGAATCATCATCCTTAACATAAATTTCATCTCCAGAATTAGTATGATCACTAGTCGCAATTATATTTTCTCTATTGTCAGATATTAGCTCTTTAAGAATTTTTTCTTCATACAAAAGGTCTGATTCTAGAAGAAGAAAGGAATTATGAATATGTTCAGCTATCATAAGAAATGTTCCAAAACTTCCAGTTTCAGAATACTTATAATTGTTTATTGTTATAACATTTTTATACTTGTTAGCTAGTTGCTCATAATGTTCTTTTTTATATCCAGTAACAATATAGATATTTTTAAAATTATTATTATTTAACAATTTTAAACTTCTTTCAATCAGTGTTTCCCCATTAATCTGAATAAAGCCTTTTGGCATTTCTTTTGATAATTGACTGATTCTTGATCCCACACCGGCAGCAAGAATCACTGCATCGATTTTTTGTCGCATAGAGATTAATTAAAGTTCTGTTTAAATCTCTCTGACATTTGATTTGGGGAAATATTAGGTCTACCAAGGTTACTTATTGATCCTGATAAAATATTAACATGAATAAAGGTTAGTTGAGGGTCTTTATACCAATTGTTTATAGCTAACTTTAGATCAGTATTTGAATTTATTTGTAAATATTTTGAATATCCACAACTTTTAGCAATAATTTTAAAATCTGTATTTAAACTAGTGGAAAACTGACCTCCAGTTGAATCATGACTTGCGTTATCTAACAGTATATGTAATAAGTTCTTTGGCTTGTAATAACCAATAGTAGATAGATTTCCCATCCTCATTATTAGAGAACCATCACCATCAATTGCAATTACCTTTTTTGATGAGTTTTTAGATATACCGAAAGAAAATGAGCTTAAACACCCCATACTACCAGTCATATAAAAGTTTTTTGGGCTATCATTTAATTGAAATAGTTCTCTACCAGTTTTTCCTGTAGTTGCAATTAATACTGTATCCTTTTTTCGTAATGAAGAAATCTGCTTTAATGCCTCACTACGCTTTAATGTTGAATTATTTTCTTTTAACTTTTGAATTAAATCTAGTTGTGTAAATGTATTCTTTCTTATAACAAAGAAAAAGGAATCCTTATTGTTTATAATTTGGCTTGCACTCTTAATTTGATTGATTGCCTCATGTGTATCATTTTTTAATAATACCCATTTAATTTTCATTAGATCTAATAAATCACATGTTATCTCACCCATTAATTTGTGTTGAGGTTCATCTTTAGTGCCAGGTTCACCTCTTAGGCTTATGAATCCTAACATAGGAATTTTGTAATTGTATGTTAGAGAAGTCAAAGGGGAAACAGCATTTCCTAAACCACTATTTTGCATCAAAACTACTGGTTTTTTACCTGCATAGTAGGCCCCTGCACATGAAGAAATAGCATCACCTTCATTTGAACTCATAACAAAGCTAGAATAATTAATAGCATAATTTATTAGATCTTTCTGATAGCTACAAGGGACCCCCGCAAAAAAATTAAACCCATTTTTTTTAAGACTATCACCAAAGAGTTTAGTTTCAATCATTATTTTGTTCCAGGGATTAAGTTTAGAATATCTTTTATTGGCATACAGTCATTTTCTGACTCATATGTTCTCCCATTTTTCAAGATATCATGAGTTACTTTTTTCATATTAGGATAGGCAGCCCTAAGCATATGGTTAGCATAAATAACAATATTCACTTCAAGACTTCTAAATTCTTCAAATCTTATTTTGTTGTAGGATGTTGGAACTACAACCAAAATTGTACTTTTATCTACTTCTCTAAATTTCTTTATAAAGTCTATAATTTCTCTTCCATCTTTATTCCTAGAATGAATCATTATACCATCAGCACCTGAAGAAGTATACTCCATTGCTCTTTTGAAAGCGTCATCCATGCCTTTATCTAAAATCAAACTTTCTATTCTAGCTATTACTAAAAAATCATCAGTTCTTTGAGCTTTTTTAGCCACTCTAATTTTTTTACAGAAATTACTTATGGTATCTTGTTCCTGTTTAACATCATTGCCAAAGAGAGAATTTTTCTTTAATCCAACCTTATCCTCTATTATAATTGCGCTTACACCTAATCTTTCAAGACTTCTTACAGTAAACTCTAAATGTTCTGACTTTCCTCCAGTATCTCCATCAAAGACCATCGGTTTTTTCGTTACATCGAAAATGTCATCTATTGACTTTATCCTACTAGAAATGTCTACAGCTTCAATGTCAGGTTTACCTTTAGAAGTAGAATCAGTTAGAGAACTTGACCAAAACCCATCATATTCAATATTTATGCCATCAACTTGAACCGAAGCACTCTCTGCAATTAGCGCTGAAATGGGATTGTGTACTTCAATCAATCTAATTGTCTTTTTTGTTTGAATCAAAAACTTAATGAGTTGATTTCTTGAAAATGAGCTAACATCATTTTTTATAGCTTGCTCTTTTAACTTAATAGCATTTACATCATATGAGTATGGAATCTCAATTAACTCTCCCCCATTATTCTTGCAATAGTCAACAACTTCAGATCGATAAATCTTTTGATGATTATTTTTCCAATCATCTCCATGTAGGATATAATCTGGCTTAACTTTTGGAAGAACTTTTAAGTAGCTCGCACTATCTTGTTTTATTATTTTTTCTACACCCTTGATATGAGACAAAACTTCTTTCCTTTTTTCAAAATTAAGTAGTGGTGTTTCACCCAATTCTAAGCAGGCATTATCAGATAATAACCCAATAGTAACTTTACCTAATTTAGAGCCTTCTGATATTAATCTTGCGTGGCCAGCATGGAATATATCGGCCATTAAACTTATATATACAATCAATTTTTTGTTTTTAATAATATTTTCAAAGATATACTAAATGAGTTAAATTCTAGATTTTAATTTATTTCTATCAATTCATTTCTAGGGCATTTTTAGAGGTTACTACTCTAACTGTTTACTTAATTTTTTTGCCAATAGTTAAAATGTATCTTCCGGTATCAGGAAGTAAGTTTCCAATTTCAGCTTCACTCTCAAGAAGTGTTTTTTGCTGTTTTTCATTAAGGTTCTTAGGTTGATTATAGCTAATTATATCATTTTCTATTCCAGATAAACTACCGATACCTGTATTTTTTAAGATCTCAAGTTTGTTTTTTAAAAAAATATTTTTAATTTCTTTAGAAGTATTCCATGTGAAAACAGTTTTCTGTCTATCAAAAATTTCACCTTCTCTTTTATTAATTATTAAATTTAAATTTTTTAAATTTTTATTTTTAATCACTGATAAAGCCTGGTAATATTGAGATCTATTAGAGAAAATTATAATCCCATTTTTATTAAGTAGTGAAACAGCTTTGTTAAAAGACTCTTCCCAATTTGGCATATAAATAGCAACTTCAGTAAATAAAATTAAATCATAAAATCCATTTACTAATTTTAGTTTTTCTGTGATTGAAGTGTTCTCAAGTACTACTCTTTTTTTGAGTTCTGAGTTAATTTTTTTTTCAATTACCTTGAGACTATTTTTGTCAATATCACATGCTTCAATAAAAGCATCTTTGTAATTTTTTAATATATACATAACAAATCTTCCATCACCAGATCCAAGATCTAAACATCTGAAATTATTTGGTAAATCATCTAAGTATTTTTTGCAATGAAAGAGATATTGGTTCAAATAATATTTTTCATTTAAATCGACCATTGAATGGTGATAATTTGAATTTTTAATATAAGATTCTTGTAAGTTTCTGTCTCCAATAAAAGTTTCAAATTTTGATGTTATCTTTTTTAAGACCCTATATATAAAGAATTTAAGTTGCATTGTTTTTATCATCTAATATCCAATTATAGTTTTTTAAAAATTAATTTGTCTAATTAAAATCATACAATTTATTATTACATTCTTAAGTACAATATATGAATAACTTAGGTTGCATTGTTTTCACCATCTAATATCCAGTTATAGTTTTTATTTGGAATTTGCCAGTCCTGACCGTAAATATGCTCTAAAACCTTTTCTGAATTATTTGGAAGCAGAATTTTAAAGTTTTTATAGGATTCTTCAATTAAAGGAAATAAAAATTGTTTTGGTATAGAATATCCAAGATATTTTTTCTTTTTTGCTTCTAACATTTTAATTTTTGTTGGTAATAAGTAATTAATACTCTGTATAACTCTGTTTAAGATTCTCTCTTTAATGCTAAAATCTTCTAATTCCCAAATAGATTTAAAATACTCATCAGAAGGTCTAAAAAGATTTATATCAAAAATAAATTCGTCCTTAGAAAAGTTAATATAATCACTAGTATCTATACTCTCAATTAATTTATAGTTATTTGAAGTAAAAAGTTTAATTACATCTTCTCTGCAGATTTCATCTGCAAATACACCAATATCAATTTCATTATCCCATTTAATTTGATTCTTGTCCCTAATGATTCCTAAAAGAGTGCCATTTATAAGCCAATAATTTGGAGTCAATTGAGTTATTAATTCAATACTTTTCTTCAAAAATAAATCCTTACTATTCATGATTAGTTAATTTCGCTAAATTCAATATTTTTTCTGGAAAAAAGCTTATAAATTAAATTAACTATTTTATAGGGGATAATAATTAAAATAGTATAAAATAAACGATGGAAGACTAGGCCTTTAATATTTCCTAATTCTAAGAATGCCTCTTTCCTTTTTCTTTGTTTCCATAAAAAAACAGACTTATTTATATAATTATAATCTAACGGCTTGATAAATTGATTTTTATCTAAATTGAAAAAATCTATTAAGTTATTTATAGTAATAATATACTCTTCATAAAATAAATCTAGATGTTGAGAAGATAAATTGTTATTATGAATTCTATAATTTGTATCAACCTTATCTACAAAATCTAACTCTGAGACATGAGCTATTTTTAAAAAAAAATCTAGATCTTCACATACTTTTAAATCCTTATCAAATTTGATTTTATACTTCCTTATAATAGTATTTGAAACCATACAGGAACTCATGCAAAGGTTATAGTCACAAAGTAAGTCATTAAAACACTTTCCAGTATATATTTTTCTGTGACTATATAATCGATATGATCTAGTTTCATTAAAATATTTTACATCACCGTATACCAACCCGATGCCTTCTCTAAATTTTCTAATAGTATTTAAAATTTTATTTTTTTCCCAGATATCATCAGAATCAATAAATGCGATGAATTTACCATTTGATTTTTCTAAAGCAACATTTCGTGCTGCCCCTAGACTTAAATAAGATTTTGTATAAAAGTATTTTATTCTTTTATCCTTATATGAATCAATTATATTTTTTGTATTGTCTGTTGAATGATTATCAACTATAATTATTTCTAAATTTTTAAAGGTTTGATTCACAACAGAATTAATAGATTCCTTTAAAAATTTCTCACTATTTCTGCAGTTTATTATAACTGACACCAGTTCTTCAGTTTGCATTTTCTTTATAAAAGGGTAATAATTTTTTTAAAGTTGAAATAACATACTTTATATCATCATTATTTATATCTGGATGAATAGGTAAAGAGATAATTTCTTTGTAAACTTTCTCAGTTACAGGTAGTTTAACTTTTTTATCTGTTTTAAAAAAGTTAAGAAAATGGTTTGGGGTATAATGTACTCCTATTTCAACCCCCTCTTTAAACATAGCCTTTCTTAGTCCATCTCTATCATTTAAATCTTTAATTCTAACTACATAAATATGTGGAACTACATTTTTATAATCTCTGTTTAAAAAAATTATGTCTTGATTTGACGAAAGTAATTTATCATAAGCAGTAGCAATCTGCTTTCTTCGATTAGCAAATTTTTTAAGTTTTTTTAATTGCTCTATTCCTATTGCAGCCATGATGTTACTCATATGATATCTCCATCCTTGCCTTGATACATTAAAATTCCATGATCTGGAATTATTATATCTTTTATCACTGTCTTTTTCAACCCCCAATAGTCTAGAATTCTTAATATTATCAATAACTTTTAAATCGTTAGTCACAATACAACCCCCTTCTCCAGAAGTTATATTTTTAATACCATCAAAACTAAAGCAAACTATATCGCCAATTGATCCTATTAACTTATTTTGATATTTCGTTCCAAAGGCGTGAGCTGCATCTTCTATTACTCGAAGTTTATATTTTGAGGCAAAACTATATAACTCATTAAGATTACCAACTCCACCAGTATAATGAACTGGTATTATTGCTTTAGTTTTTTTAGATATTTTAGATCGAGCATCCTTTAAATCAATTAAGCACGTTTCCTCATTAATATCACATGCGATGGGTTCAGCACCTGTTGCTTTAATAGCTTGGAAAGTTGCTACATAAGTCATAGATGGTACGAGAATTTCATCACCAAAACCTATATCGCATGCCTGAATTGCTAGCTGAACTGCGGCTGTCCCGGAAGATACACAAATAGTATCTCTTGAAAATAATGTTGATAAATCTTTTTCAAAAATTCCTACTTCTTCACCCATACCCAAATATTCTTTATCAAGGACATTTATAACAGCACTTTTCTCTTCCTCACCTATTTTTGATTTTGACAGTCTTATCATTTTAGCCAGGGATATTTATCAGAGGTTTGTGAAATATTTTCAAGAAATTCTTTATCTCTTGGTGTATCCATGCACTGCCAAAACCCATCATGTTTAAATGCCTTTAATTCACCTTGATTAGTAATTTTTTCAAGAGGTTCAGCTTCTAGTACACTTTTATCATTATCTATAAAATCAAACACTCTTTTATTAAAAACAAAGAACCCTCCATTGATTCTTCCTTTATCCGTCTGAGGTTTTTCTTTAAATGATTTAACAGATTCATTATTAATAACTAACTCACCAAATCTTGCATTTGGTCTAACAGCTGTTACTGTTGCAATCTTTCTATGAGATTTATGAAATTTTATAAGCTCACCAATATTAACATTGCATAGACCGTCACCATAGGTTAGTAAAAAATCATCCTCTTCTTTTAAATACTCTTTTACTCTTTTTACTCTTCCTCCTGTCATTGTGTCTATCCCTGTATTTACTAGAGAAACATTCCAGTTGTTTAAAACCTCATTGTAATATTCTATTTTTCCTGATTTAATATTTATATGAAAATTTGAGTTTCTCTCTCTAAAGTTTAAGAAATAGTCCTTTATTACCTCAGATTTATATCCTAGAGCGATAATAAAATCATTTATGCCATATTTTGAAAAAGTTGACATGATATGGTATAAGATAGGTTTATTATCAATCTTGACCATTGGTTTTGGAATACTCTCAGTTAGATTTCCTAACCTAGTTCCGAGACCTCCTGCTAAAATAATTGCTTTCATAATTTTAATTTTAATGGAAATTCTTCCAAATTAATTTTTTTAATATTTTTTTCATCATGTTCAGAATTAGATATGTTTAGAATAAGACTTGTTTTTTCACTTAGTCCTTTGAAGCTATACCATATCCTTGGAGGAATAGAAATGATACCATAATTATTCTCTCCTAGAATAAAAGTTTTATTACATTTAAAATCTTCTGAAACAAATGTAAATTTAACTTCTCCTATTGGGATACATATATTTGAAGTCATCTTTAATTGCATCTTCCATCCTTTTATATAGTTAAAATCAATTGAAGAGAAATATGCTTCACCAAATTTAAATTCTTTATAATCAGACATTTTCATGATCTTCATTACATTTCCACCCTCAACTTTAATAGTAGGTAGATTAATAAATTTTATATTATCTAATATTGAGCCCATTTAATTTTTTTTGTTTTTGCCAACTCACAAAACTCTAATATCTGATTTATAGATAAGTCTTTAATGTTATTATTATCATTTAAATATTCTTTATACCAATCAGATGTAAAACTTATAGTTTGTTTAAAGTCCATTGTAGATTTCCAACTAAGGCGATCAAGAGCTTTTTCACAATCTAATTTAAGTAAAGTCGACTCTTTAAATTTTTCATTTTGATCGATATTCCAGTCAAGCTTTAGTAATTTTTTCTTCAACTCAATTAGAACGTCTCTTACGGTATAATCAAAATTAGAAGAGGGGCCAAAATTAAATGCTTGACCATTATTAGTATTTGAGTTTTTTAAATCAATTGCTAATGAAATATATCCAGATAAAGGTTCTAATACATGTTGCCATGGCCTGGTTGCATTTGGACTTCTTATAATTAATGTATTATTTTTTTCAATAGATGTAATAGCATCTGGTATTATTCTATTTTCTGCCCAGTCACCTCCACCAATTACATTCCCTGCTCTACCAACTCCTACTTTGATGTTTGTATTTAAAAAAAAGGATTTTACATAGGAGTTAATTACTAACTCTGTAGCGCCTTTGGACCCGCTATAAGGATCAGCACCTCCTAATTTATCATCTTCATTATAACCTCTGCTAATTTCTAAGTTATCATAGGATTTATCACTAGTTATAATAATTGTAACACACTCATTCTTTATAAATCTCAAAGAATCTAAAATGTTAGTTGTTCCCATAATATTTGTTCTAAAAGTAAATAGAGGGTCATCATATGATTTACTAACAATTGCTTGTGCTGCAAGATGGAAAATAAAATCAGGTTTTACATCTTCAATAATCTTTCTAACATTTTGAGATTCTGATATATCAATTCTTTCATCTCTGACAAAGTCTATATTTAAAAGTTCAAAATGTGAGGGAGATGTTGGAATTGATAATGAAATTCCATAAAGTTTTGCCCCAAGTTGAGACATCCACAGAGAAAGCCACGACCCTTTAAATCCTGTGTGGCCTGTTATTAGTACTTTTTTATTTTTAAAAATATGCTTCAAATTAATTTACTTATAAATTTTAAAGACTAAAAACTGTTTTTGCCTTATCCATAATATTTCTAAAATCAAAAATCTTATAATTTTCAGACAAGTAATTAATTTCTTTAAACTCATCCCATTCAGTAAGAACAATTATTGGATGACTCTTGTAATCATTTATAATTAATTGATCTAAAACTTTAATTTTTTCATTAATTATCTCAGCAGAAATATTCTTCCTTAGATTATTCAATTCCACTAAATCAGTAATAATTCTTGTTCTAATAATTTTAGGATCATAAATAACAATTTCGTATCCTCTTTGCAGAAATTCATATGATATATAAATTGAAGAAGATTCTCTGCTATCATTGGTGTCTTTTTTAAAAGCCCAACCAAGAATTAAGACTTTTTTTGCTAAACTATTATCTCTTACATAAGAGTCAACTTTAATGACTATTCTTTCCCTTTGATAATTATTTATATTGATAACTTGAAGCCAAAAGTTAGCAACCTCATTTAATCCATAATGTTGACATATATAAACTAGGTTTAGTATATCCTTTTGGAAACAGCTCCCTCCAAATCCAGGAGAAGCTTTTAAAAACTTACTACCAATCCGATGGTCCATCCCAATTGCTTTTGATACTTCATTAATATCTGCACCTGTCTTTTCACAAAGAGCGGATAAGCTATTTATAGAGGATATTCTTTGAGCTAGCATTGCATTAGAGGCAAGTTTTGAAAGCTCAGAGGACCAAATATTTAAAGTTAAAATCTTTTCTTCTGGTATCCATTTTTTATAAATATTTTTTAGTTTATTGATTGCTTCCTTACCTTCTTCAGTTTGATCTCCTCCAATTAAAACTCTGTCTGATTTAAAAAGATCCTGAATAGCTGTTCCTTCTGCAAGAAATTCAGGGTTTGATAAAACTTCAAATTTTACTCCATTTGAATAGATTTTAAGAATTTCTTTAACCTTCTCTGCAGTTCTTACAGGTAGAGTAGATTTTTCAACTACAATTTTATCTGAAGTTGATGATTCAGCAATCTTTTTAGCACACATTTCCACATATCGAAGATCGCTAGCCATACCAGCTCCTTTACCCGTTTGAAGTGTTGGGGTATTTACTGCCATAAAAATTATTTCAGCTTCATCAATACTGTTTTCTATATCATTAGAAAAAAATAAATTTTTATTTCTTGTATTCTTTATGATATCAGCTAATCCTGGTTCATAAACTGGGAGTTTTGAGACGTCATCGGAGTTCCAAAGTTTAATTTTTTCTTTATTGTTATCTACTACAGTTACTTTAATCTCCGGGCATTTAAGAGCAATTACTGCCATAGTAGGTCCACCAACATATCCTGCTCCAATACAACAAATAGATTTTGTTTTCATTTTGATTTTTTTAATAACCATGATGATGATTGGACTTTGCCTCCTAAGTTATCAATAAGGCCTATTCCTAACTTCTTACATAAGCTTCTTTCTAATATAGATTCATTAACTTGGTCTCCTCCATTTGCAAAGTATAAATCATAATTAGGATTTAATTTTTCATGAATTAATTGGATAGTTTTTTTTACACTCCTATCCTTATCTATTGACAAATAAACTTTATCTACATTCTTTATGTTCGATATGATAAAAAACCTTTCATCTTGTAACATAAACTCTTTTGATCCTTTTAATTCTCTCTGATAATCATTGTTTACTATAACTATTAATTCATCTCCCATACTTTTAGATAGTGAAAAGTATTCTAAATGACCCTTGTGAAGTGGGTTAAAATATCCTGAAACAATTACTCCTTTCTTTTTCATTTTCTTTTATAATCATCTTCAATCCTTACTATATCATCTTCACCAAAATACGATCCTGTTTGTACTTCTATAAAAACTAATATTTGATTTGAATTGTTCTGAATCCTGTGTTTATCTTTTTTATTTATAAAAATAGTATCTCCAGTAAATAAATCTGTTTCTTTACCATTAATAGTTACTTTTCCTGAGCCTTTAACTATTGTCCATGATTCAGCTCTCTTATTATGATATTGATAGCTTAATCTCTGATTAGGCTTTACTTCAATTCTTTTTAATTTATAGGTTGACTCATCATGTATTACATAAAAACTCCCCCAAGGTCTTTCTTCAAATTCAAGATATTTCATATTATTTATTTTGAATATATCGTTATACTGCCTTTAGTATTTGGAATACTAGACGTCAAAAAGAAATTGACCTGCCTCCCAATTAGTTTTTCAATCTTCTCTTCAAGTTGAGTTATATAATTGAAGTTAAGATTCTTACCAACTAATATCACTTCTATTTTTCCCGAGTCAATACCTTTAGCATAATCTCCTGTAATTATAATTTGCTCAACATTTCCCATTCTATCCAGAACAGTTTCTACAATATCTTCTAAACCTAAATGCTTTAAAACAACATTTCTTAAAGTCTTGAATAAAGGATGTTTTACATTGGCCTTGTATTCAATTTTATTGTTTGACTTCATCTTTTTAAGGTATCCTGCGTCATAAAGATGATTAAGTTCTTTTCGTATAGAGTTAGTTGACTCACCCATTTCATTTGCTAAACCATTCAAATAACCACTATTAGCCTGTGAAATAAAAAATTTAATTAACAGTCTTAATCTTGTCTTTGAGGTAATTAATTCTCCTAGCATAGGATAACATTAAGTAACAAAAGTACTTAAAAATGAGATTCTGTGCAATAAAAGATTGATTTATTTTAAAACTCTAACCAAACCTGAAACAGAGTTTTTATTATTTTTATTATAAGCTTTGTTAAACTTATTTATTACTCCTGCTACATCGGCTGATTCCCACCAAGATTGAACATCATCCCAAATTTCATTAATGTGTTTTGCAGCAGATTCTGGTGTTTCATGAAAAACTTTTACTCTTTTTAGTTCATTAAAAATTGGAAGGGCTGACTCTCTATTTTCCCAATAATAAGGGTCCCAGAATAAGACTGTTGGTATATTTAATCTGAAGGTTTCCAGGTAAGTTGTAGCATTACATGTAGCTAAACATAGCTTTGTATCACAATAATGCTTTTCTATTTTTGACTCCCCATCATCATAAGTTAAATTAGGCATTAATTCTTTCCATCTCTCAAGTTGACTCCAACCATAGTCATGTCTATAAAGCCTGACAGTTGTTTCAGAGAGGATTGAGGGCTTAATTTGCTTGGTTAAATTTATTTGATCTGCAAAATATGACAACCATTGAGAAGAAATACACATACTTTGCATGACATAACTATATCTAGGCATTGAGGTTGTAACTATTAGAAATTTTGTTTTATCAGGACTTGACTTTTTGAGAGATCTTAAGTTAAATTGACCTAAAGGATAAATTTTAGTATTTGAAGCTTGGTTAGACCAGCCCCATGAGACAAATTTATCTGCAATTGATAATTCATGATACTCTGGGAAAGATAATTTTGAAACACCATAACCTCCACCATGCTGTCCTATTATTAATCTTGAACTACTTTTTATTCCTGCATAATGCTTAAAAAGCTCGTCCCCATAAATTGAATTACTTGTAAAAATTGATTTTGGTGATTTGGGCCAATTTATTTTATCAACTTTTTTTACAAGAGCATCATAACCTTCAAGATAAACTGTTGGTAATTGAGCAGGAATTAAATCCAATATAAATTTTTCAAAAGAAGAGCTTGAATTCATGTTAAGGCTCCATTCTCTTTTTTTAATATTAGGTGAAAAGGTTGTGTGCTTTTTTAAGTTGATAAATAAAGGAAGCTGAAATAGCTTTAACGAAAGCTTCAAATCATCAATTCTATTTAAATATGATGAAATAATAAGTGAAGATCTATTAGAGTTAATAATATTTACAAAAAATTGATATAAATTAAAGATCCAAACTTTAATACTCTTTTGTAAGTCTTTATTGTTATTAGATTGTAAGTCTTCTTGTCTTAAATTATTTATATTTATTTTATCAGCATGTAACTCAATAATTTTTCCATATATAAAGTTATTCCAACCGTCATCTTGTATTACTAAATTTTTAAAATCATTAAAATCCTTTGGAGTCCAATGGGAATCTAATTCTTTAATTGTGATTGCACTAAGGTTGTGGCTTGAATCTATCGCTTTTTGGATCATTTCCCACCTGTCAAAAACTGATTGAATAAAGAGAGAAAGCCATGGGCCAAGAAGAATTCTCCAATATTTTACACCATGATTAACTTGGTGAATTTGATTCATTTTTATAGCAATAGTTTCAATAACTTCTTCATAAAAACTAATCAAATAATAATAATCTTTTTCAAATTTTTCTCTATTATCCCAATGATAATCTAAAACTGAATAGTCTAAATTTTCCCAGATCTTTTTTTTAGAATACAGCTTACACCACTCGCCAAGAAATAATATATTTTCATTATTCTTTGGCCATGTTTTATCTTTAGCTGTAGTTACAAGAAATCTTTCCATAAAATATCAACTGCAAACACTCTTTAATTTTTAATCTACAGCTTTAAAAAATTCTTTATCAGATAGAGCTTTATCATCAATTAGAAGATCATATACTGGTTTCTCCCCAACAATTAATGAATTATACTTCACACCCCAAGAATCTAACTGACTTTTTGTTAAATCATAATAATTAATTTTTGAAAGAGACCCTCTAGCGGTGTAAATTGTTATTGAATGCCCTTCTTCAAAATATTTATTAATATGATTAATTCTCTTAATTATAGGTTTTGAATTTTTATAATCAGTTCCTTCTGTAATACAGAGAGTGTTGTCAAGATCTACGAATACTATCATTTCTAAGTTTAGATATAAATGGTTTTTCAGATTCAAAAATTTTCTTTTCTGGACTCCCTATCATTTTTGGAATATCAGCAACTCTGGTCTTTAAGGTAGTCATACCTCTAATTTCTAAACTACTTGAGTGGTCAGTTCCCCACATATTATGATCAAGTGTTATATGTCTTTCAACTACTCTAGCCCCTAGTGAAACAGCAACAACGGTAGGATCAAGGTCAGCTTCATGACCACTATAACCCACAGGACAATTATATCTTTCTATTAAAAAAGGTATAAGGGATAAATTAAGATCCTCATGAGGTGAGGGGTAGGCGCTATTAGTGTGAAGAATACAAAAATTTGATGAATACTTATTCAGAACATTCATAAGTTTGTCAGTCATCTTAATATCAGACATTCCAAGGCTAACAATAATTGGTAAGCCTGTTTCACATGACTCTTTAATTAGTTCATAATTGTTATTTAATGCACTAGGTATCTTAATGAATTTTATATTTGGATAATTTTCCGTTATAAAGTCAAGACTTTCAAAATCCCATATGCTGGTAGACCAATCAATTGAACGTTTTTTGCATTCTTTTGAAATTTTATCATATTCTTTTTTCTCAAACTCAATTTTGTGCTTATAATCTATATACTTCATCTTACCCCAAGGAGTTTCTCTAATATCATTCTTCTTATCTTCTGGAACACAAATATCAGGTGATCTCTTTTGAAATTTAGCACAATCCCATCCAGTTGCACTCACTGCATCAATGAGTTTTTTTGCTATTGCAATATCTCCGTTATGGTTTATTCCAATTTCTCCAATTAAATATATTTTATCTAAGTTTTTAAACATTTTTATATTTTTTTATAAATTAACTCAATTTCTTTTTTGGAAAAAATATTTCTCCAGTTTTTTCCAAAAGCATTTTCTAAAGGTCTCTCCATTTTTAATGCTACATTAACCATTTTTTTAATTTTATCAGGATCAAAATTGATAGCTAAATTTTCTGGAAGATTTATATTATGCTTCTTTAAAAGTTCCTTAAAAACAGCTACATGAGAATGATAGTATTCTTCTAAATGATTAAAAATGATGCAATTAGCAAGTCCATGTCTGTAATCATATTCAAGACTTAGTCCATACGAAAGCGCATGACATATCCCAACCTCTGAGTTAACAATTGATACACCTCCAAGATAAGATGCAGTAAGTAATTTTGATAAATCAGGATTATCGGAATTTAATGCTTCAGTACATAACTTTAAGGCACTTTCAGCATAGGTTTTAGAAAGCTCATTAATATATGTTCCCTCTAGACTTTCAACACAATGAATATAGCAGTCCATTGCAGAATATATGAACAAATCCTTTGGTACACTTTTTAATAATTGTGGATCCAAAATAATAGAATCAAACATACTATAATCACTATTTATTCCCATTTTCCTATTATCAGATGTAAGCACTGCTGTTCTACTAGCTTCAGATCCAGACCCAGCAATTGTTGGTATTCCTATTTTATAAACACCTTTTTTTTCAACTATATCCCACCCTTGATATTTCTCTGCATTTTTATTATTTGTAAATAGTATAGAAAGAGACTTCCCAACATCCATGGCAGATCCACCTCCAACAGCAACAATTAATTTAGGGCTTTTATATTGTCTTGATTTTAATATTTGATCTCTAAAATCATTAATTTGAGATGTTTTAGGTTCTGATTTTTTTGAATCGAAAAATATTATCTCTTTATCATATTCTTTTAATAAATCAGGAACATTGTCTTTGAAGTATATATCATAAACAATTAAAATATATTCAGATTTTCTATCAAATTCAGGAATAAGTTCACCAATCCTTTTTATAGAATTAATTCCAAAAATTAGTTTTGGAACTTGTTTAAATACTCTAAACACTTTTTTCATAATTTTTTATTAAATTTTCTAGGATTAAAAAGTCAACCTCATCATCTATTTCAAAAGAAAATTCTTTTTTATTAATTATTCTCTTAATCTTGTCTCCAGACCATTGATTATTTTTAATTAATGAAGGAGTTAAAATATATAATGATCCATCATCATAAAAAAATCCTTTGATATCTTGCCTCCTGATATTATTGTGAGAACCAAATTCTTGAAACTTACAATAATATCCTGTTGCCAGGTTTGTGTAATCCCCTTTTATGAACTCGTTAATACAGTCATCAATTAATCCTATTGGTCTTAATGGAGATGTAGGTTGTAGAATAACTATTAAATCATAACTTTTTAGAAATTCATAATGAAACTTTAAGACATCAATCGTCTTACTCTCATCATTTGAAACAGATTCTGGTCTAAATAAGACTTCAGCACCATTCTTTCTTGATATTTCAGCAATTTTTTCACAGTCAGTAGACACAACAATATGATTTATTTTATCAGATTTCTTTGCTGATTCAATAGAGTAATTTATTAGAGGCTTTCCTAGTAAGTGTTTTATATTTTTATGAGGTATACCTTTACTACCACCTCTAGCAGGAATTAACGCTAATGATTTCATGAGTTAAGTGCTTGAACGGATTTAATTATACTCTCTATCATAAAATCAACTTCTTTATCACTAAGTGTTATTGAAAAAGGGATTGATAGCATATTATCATAAAATAAATTCGTGTTTTTTAAGTCAGTAGAATCAAAATTTAATTTCTTGAATAAATCATATCTATTTAGTGGATAATACTGGATAACACATTTTATTTTATAATCGTTGTAAAGTTTTAAAATAAGATCATCTCGGTTCCAATTATTTGCTTGTACTTTTACAGGTAATAAATGGTGACTATGAGATTCTTTTATACTAAATTTTTGGAAAATTAATTCTGGAATATGTTCTAAAGCAGATCTAATTTTATTGGATAACGATCTCCTTTGTTGTGTAAAGCTGTCAAGTTTATCCAAAAGCTTATACCCTAGTGCTCCTTGAATCTCAGAGATAGTTGATTTAAATGGGAAGTAATCTCTTTTAAGTAATTTCACATCTGTCATGGCTGGCAACCAATAATTTTCCTGATTTTCAAAAGGTTGGTGGCCATTATGCCTGTAGTTAGTAATTATTTTTGAGAGATCTTTATCTCTTACAGCAATCATGCCTCCTTCTCCAAAAGTTGTTATGTTCTTTTGAGAGTGAAAACTAAAACATGAAATATCTCCAAAACTACCACAGCTTTTATTTTTAATAAATGCACCTAATGATTGAGCACAATCTTCAATTACAATAATGCCTCTATTCTTGGCAAAGTTTACAATATCCTCAATCTCAGGGCATATTAATCCATAAATATGAACTACCACTATTGCTTTTGTATTACTAGTAACAAGCTTTTTAATACTTTCTAAAGATATTGTTAGAGATTCCTTATTAATATCGGCCCATTTTATTTTAGCATTATGTCTAACAAAAGATAATGCACTGGCACAATATGTGTGTGCAGGAATAATTATTTCATCCTTAGCATTTGTATCAATTAGAATAGCAGCTAAATCAAGTGCATGGGCACCACTCATTGTAGTGAAAGATTCATGACCAATTAGCTTAGAAAACTTATCTTCAAACATTTGAACATATTTTCCTTTAGATAAAGAAGAAGTATTATCATAAATTATTTTTTCAACTATCTCTAAGTCTTCTTCAGAGTATCCGTGTCCTCTATTTGGCCAATCTATATTTAAATTCATATTCTTAAAATTTAATTTTTAAATTACATATGATTAATAAGTCATAAATTAACATATATCTCATAATTTCATTGTTTTTTGCATTTTAAAAACTTTCATGTTTTCTTCAGAAAGCAGTAAATTATTTTTTCTAAAAATCGTTTTTTTCTTAAAAAGATCTTCATAAGTAATAACATCGATATTAGATTCAACTTGTTCTGGAACCACTAATTTAAACTTTATATTACTTTCTTTTAACTTCTCTATAAAGTTTAATATGTATGACTCTTTAACTTCAGAATCTTTATATATGTTTAAGTCTTTTTCGTACCAGTGACCATATTTTTGTGGTATTATCAAGTAATCACATCCAACTAAATAAATTGTTTTAAAGCCAAGAAATTGTGCTAATGATAAAGACCTTCTTAAAACTCCTTTGTCACAGTCAAACTCATTACATAATGTATTTGCTTTATTTTTTTTTGACAATATATTTTTATATAAATAGAAGACATTTTTACCTTTTAAAATCAGAAAATTGCTTAGGTTAATAAAAAAATTAATTCCAGGGTTATCTTTAATTATTTTTCTATAGTGAAATGAAATAGGATTAAAAGAAAATATTGATTCTACTTTTCTCTTTTTAATCAAAGTATCAAAAAAAGGTAAAAAATAATAAGGTTCACAAAGAATAGCATATTTTACTTTTGTTTTTTTAAAGTCTTTATGAAATGGAAAATGATTACATGCTATTCCAATTTTATCATTAAAGTTCTCAAGATCATAATGTTGAATCGAAACTCCATCACCAAAAATATAACACTCCTCTCCCAAATGCTTGTCTTCCAGTTTAAAGTTTTTAGACTCTAATATTTGTCTAATTTTCAGACCTAGTCGTGATTTTAAAAAACTATGAATCATAAATTAAATAATGTGATTTTTTTTCGCATGCAGAAATTCTGCAATCTGCCAATCCAACTCAGAATCAATTTCAATTGAAGTTTCTTCCGACATAATTTGAAATTTAATATTACCTGATATTCTGGATTTTGTCTTTAATATGTCTGAGATATAACTAATGTAGAAAGCTCCATTTTCAATGAAATATCCAATTTGGTCTTGTCTTCTATTTCGATTTAAATAATCATAATTTATAGGCCCCGTTTTGTTCCAAATAAATCTTTTAAAATTACATACAGATAACACAGAATTACCAGAAGATAATTTTTGGATTCCTTCATCTAAATCTTTGCAAGATGTTAAAGGTGATGTAGCTTGAATCAAAATAAAAACAGACTCTTTATCAAAATTTAATCCTTTTATAATCTCAAGCATTGCACTTTCAGTTGATGAAGTATCTGTCGATGTCCTTTTACTTCTATGAAAAGTTTTTACTTTGGAAAGCTCAAAAGATTCAACAATATCGATGATTTTTTTGGAGTCAGTTGAAACATAAACTTCATCAACTAATTTGGACTCTGCTGCACTTTTTACAGTCCAATAACACAATGGTTTTCCATTAAATTTTTTAATATTTTTATCCTTAATCCCCTTACTTCCTGACCTAATTGGAATAAAAGCTATATTTTTTTTCATATTTTTTTTATTTCATTCACTTAATAAAATCTCTACTATTCATATTTATTAAGTTCAATTATTTTATTACAATTTTTTAAATCTAATTTATTGTGAGTTACCATAATTACAGTTTTTGTTCTAGAAATAGAAAATATATCATTTAAAAATTTTTCTTTTAATTTATTATCAATGGCAGATGTTGGTTCATCAAAAACTAAAATTTCAGGATTGTTATATAATGCCCTGGCAATTCCAATCCTTTGTATTTGACCCCCTGAAAAATTTAAACCATTATCAATTACCATTTTATCTACGCCTTCTTCAAAAGAATCAACCAGACCCTTAAGTTGTGCTGTATTTATAGCAAAATTTAATTTTTTATAATCAATATCTTCTTTTTTAACACCAAAAGCTATATTCTGGGTTAAAGACCCTTTTATTAGGTTTACTCTTTGCCCTACATAACCTATGTTAATGTAATTTTTTTCAATTTGAAAATCTTTGTTATCAATACAGATTTTACCCTTCTTAGGTTTTATAACTCCCATTATTAATTTTAAAATAGTTGATTTACCGGATCCTGAAGGACCTATTATACCAATGAAATCATTCTTTTTAATTTTAAAACTTAAATCTTTCAATACATTATTTTTATTATAATTAAATGACACATTTTCAAAGGATATTTCATTTTTAACATTGAGACTTTTTTTATTTAAAATATTACTAGAGTCTTTTTTTAAGAAATCGTTTATTGATTCTACTGATTTTGAAAAATATTTTAAATTTTGATTATTAATTATTAGCTTGTTAATTGATGGCATTAATCTAAGTGACGAAACTAAAAATAGAGTCATTGTTGAAATAACAGCTTCGATATTATTTTCCGAATAAAATTTAAAACCAAAGATTAACATCATTCCTATAAAAGCTATTAATTCTAAAATATATCTTGGAGATTGAGAAATAACAGCATATTTTATAATGATATCTTTCTTTTTTTCATATAATTTGAAAAAATTGTCTTTAAAAAATGACCTTTTATTAAATACACGAATTTCAATAAGGTTGTTAATTGCATTCATAATATAGTCTGTAATATCAAACTCATATTGTTGCTTTAACTCACCTAATCTTTTTAATCTTTTTTTATAGTATAAATAAAGAAACAATGGGAATACTGATAAGTACCCAACAAGTAAAATAGTAAGAGAAAATTCAAAATATAACATTACACTTAAAATTGTTATCATAAAAAAGATTTCAATCAATAGTGTTGTATAACTTTTAATATAATTAATGAATTTCTCTAATTCAACTTGTATTAAATTTATATGATTGTTTGAGTTAATTTCATCAAATAAAATTTCATTTTTATATAATAAGCTATTATATAATTTTACAGCTATTTTTTCTTTTACACCATAAATAAATCTATTATTCAGGTATGTTATGAGAATTAAAAAAAATGACCTTAAAATAAAAACAAATAGAAGAATTGAAACAAATAGAATAAGCATCTCTTGATTTGAATATTCAATAATTTCTGGAAAAAAGTTACTTATTTCAGATTTATACTTTATTAGGTTATCATCAAAAAAAAACGAAATCATTGGAACAATAATACCTAATCCAAGAGCTTCAATAAATAGTCCAATAATTAAGAAAAAAAGTAATATCAAAAACTTTTTCTTTTCTTTATTTTCTAAAAAATGAAATATCTTTTTAAACATTAGATTTTTATTATGGGTATTTTATTAGCAATCTTAACCTTGTTCTTGATTTAACTAATTTTCCTAGCACTTTTTTATATATATTTTAAGTTACAAAAGTACTTAATTAATAGTTTAAAAAAAAATTAATTTATGTTTTTGTTTAGATTCTTTAAATACTTTTCTTCTTTATTAATCTATATTTGTGTAATTATACATGAAAAAAGTATTAGTTACAGGTGGAGTCGGGTTTATAGGTACAAATTTAATTATCCAATTATTAAAAAATGGAATTAAAGTTGTATCTGTTGATGACTATTCAACTGGAAATAAACTTAATGAAGTTGAAGGTGTCAAGTATCTTAATCATGATATTGAAGATATTTTTAGTATTAGAGAAAAAAACTTTGATTTATGTTTTCATTTGGCAGCTCAATCAAGAGTACAGCCCTCGTTTGCCAATCCTCAAGATTCTGTGAGAGTTAATGTTAATGGTACTACAAAAGTTATGGAATGGGCAAAAATAAACAATGTTAAAGTTGTATATGCTGGCTCATCTTCAAAACATCACGATCCTTCAGATTCTCCTTACGCGATGACAAAATTTTTAGGTGAAGAAATATGTAAGCTATACAAAAAATCCTTCAGTGTAAATGTTGAAATATGTAGGTTTTACAATGTATATGGACCTGGAGAAAATGTTGATGAAAAGTTTGGAAATGTTTTTGGCATATGGAGTGCTAAAATTAAAAAAAATGAACCAATACCTATTGTTGGAGATGGAGAACAAAAACGAGATTTTATCCATGTTTATGACTTAGTTGATGGGCTTATTAAAATTGGTTTTTCTGAAAAAACTCACAAAGATGCGTGGGAGTTAGGAACTGGTATTAATTATAGTGTTAATGATCTTTACAAATTTTTTAAGAAAAAATATAATGTAGATTCAGTAAATATACCCGATCAACCTGGTAATTATAGAAAAACATTGAGAATTAATGATGATATGCTTAAACTTTTAAAATGGAATCCTAAGGATAGGTTAAAAAATCATATTAATAATCTAAATTTATGAAAAAAGTATTAGTTACAGGTGGCGCAGGCTTTATAGCACACCATTTAATTTTTTATTTATTAAATAATACCAATTGGGATATTGTTTCTCTTGATAGACTAGATTATAGTGGGAATTTAAATCGATTGGATAATATTTTAACTAATCTAACACCCGAGCATAAGTCAAGAATTAAAGTTGTCTTTCATGACCTTAAGTCAGAAATAAACCCATGGATAAAAAAAGAAATTGGAGAAATAGATATAATACTTCATTTAGCTGCTGGATCTCATGTAGATAGAAGTATTGACTATCCTATGGAATTTGTTTTAGATAACGTTGTAGGAACTGCAAATATTTTGGAATATGCTAGATATTTGAAAGATGAAAAAAAATTAGAAAGGTTTATATATTTTAGTACCGATGAGGTGTTTGGTCCAGCACCAAATGGTATTGATTATAAAGAAAACGATAGATATAATTCTACGAATCCTTACAGTGCATCTAAAGCAGGAGGTGAAGAACTTGCTGTAGCATATGAAAACACTTATGGTTTGCCAGTTTATATAACTCACACAATGAATGTTTTTGGTGAAAGACAACATCCTGAAAAGTTTATTCCAATGTGTATTAAGAAAATAAGAGATGG
>MDSV01076793.1_pt1 | contig 29324 bp, 21 predicted proteins | sample 810851 | NCBI WGS metagenome assembly MDSV01 (sample SAMN05326640, study PRJNA326480) | marine metagenome | isolation source: seawater | place: Atlantic Ocean: North East | collected 2012 | reverse complement strand
TGAGGCCGAAGAACATGCTTTTGCTCTTCTTGCTCTCCTCGCGGAAGATATCCTCATAGGCGCCGGCATAGATATCGCCCTCTTTCGCCGTGAGGCTGATATCGCCGTCAGCCGTTTGCAGCGACGCGCCCGCCGCCGTCAGATTGCCCTTTTCGGCGATGATGTCGAGATTGCCGCCGGCGGCAATCGACGCGCCCTCGTTGGTGACCTGTTCCTTTGTGTAGGACGAGCTTTTGGAGGAGAAGAAGCCCTTCTTCGACTTGCGCTCCTCATAGGTGTAGATGTCCTGGGCGGCGGCCAGAACCACATCGCCGCCGGCCGCCAGCTGCGCATTGCCGCCGGCATCGATCTGCGTGCCTTCCAGAAGCGCCGAGCCGCCGGCATTGGCGGTGAAATCGCCGCCGGTCTCAAGGCTTGTGACATGCGAGCGGTAGGAGGTGATGTCCCTGCCGTTCTTGCCGGAGCCCGAATGGATTTCCGCGGTTTCGGCAACGCTGGTCAACAGCAGGTCGCCGCCGGCCGACAGGCTGGTATCGCCGCCGACAACGCCTTCAAGACCGGCCAGTTCGAGATCGCCGGAGGTGATGATCGAAAGATCCCCGCCCGCCGTCAGAACCGAGGTTTCCTGCTGGACGGCATCGAGCGTGCCGGCGCCGCCGCGGTCGAAGTGGTATTCGGTTTCCCTGGCGCCGATCTTCACATTGCCGCCGGCGAAGATGCTGGCCGCATCGGCGACATCGATATCGACCGCCGTGCCGGTGAAATCGCGTCCGGCGACCACGGAGAGCGTGTTGGCGTCGATCTTCGTGCCGTCGAGCGTGATATCGCCAAGCGCCGTCAGCGCGGCTTCGCCGGTCTCGGCCGTGATCGCGCCTCCGGTGGCGTTGATGGTCCGGGCCGTCAGCGCCACGCTGTCGCGCGCGGCAATGCGGCCTTCGGTGTTGATCGTGCCGCCCGAAACGGTGACGTTTTCACCGGCGATCAGCGCGCCCTCCCCGGAAAGCGAGTTCTGCCACGCGCCGGGATAGACCGTGCGCATGCCGGAGCCGTCCGGCGCGGGAATGGAGACGGGACGGTCGAGATAATCGAGGTCGGGATTGCCATAGGGTCCGCCATTGGCGCGCGCGGCTTCCGCGCTGGGCTCCCTGTTATGGTTGATCAGCTCATCGCGGTATTGCAGCCGATCGACATCCATCATGTAGTTGGATGTGATGTAGTTGGAGAATTCGGTGAATTCCGGATTGGTTTCGGCCAGCGTGTTGATGCCCTGGGCGAGCAGTTCATTGACCGATTTGGTCGGCGTCAGGCCAGGAATGGATGGCGCAAGCGTCCCCGTCCCGCCGCCGGAACCCGACGGCCCGCCGCGATCGACGGTGTTGGCGCTGGAGGCGTATTTGCCCGGATCGACTGGGATGACAACCGGCGTGCCCGTGCCGGTATCGACGCCGTCACGATCGGCGCCCGACTGATAGTTGTCGGGGTCGAGCGGATCCACGTCCGGCGTGCCTGCACCGGTGTCGACCGTGGTTTCGGAGCCGGTGTCGCGGCCTTCCACCTTGCGGATGTCGTCGCCATTCCCTTCAACCGGAGCGGTGTAATCGTCGTTGCGCTTGTCGTGGAGTTCGAGGTTTTTTTCCGAAACATCCGGAATGCCATTCATCAGCGGGTCGCCGGCGGCGCGCTGCTCGGCAAGATAGGCGTTCATCTCGTCGATGACGTCCTGAAGCGACAGTTCCGACGTGGTCAGCGTGATATTGTCGAGATTGCCGTTGATCGCGACATTGCCGACCGCCTCGATGCGGCCGCCGAAAGTGTCGTAATAATCGACCTCGCCTTCGTGGCAGGTGAAGCAGTCGGGCTTCTTGTGCACCTCGACGAGAAGCTGGGTGGCGCCCAGCGCCTTGTTGGTGACCTGGTCGGCGGAAATCGCGATATTCTGTCCCGCCGACATGTTGGCATAGACGTTGGAGACGTCTTTCGCCTGGATATCGATTGAGCCGCCGGCGACGAATTCGGCGAGCGTGCCGTCATCGTTGAACCGGTCCTGATAGAGGATTTTCAGAATGTCGTAGCTGGCGCCGTCGCCGGCGTTCATCGCCGTCCAGACGTCGGTCGTATCCGCAAGCAGGGCGTTGGAATAGACGGTGACCAGTTCGCCTGTCGCCGGATCCGTCGTCTGGCTTTCGACAGTGAGCGCGTTTTCCGGGTTGAGAATGGCCTTGACGCTGTCGCTCACGCTGGTGCCGCCGGAGGCGAGCGTGAGCCAGAGATCGGCATAGGCGCGGGCATGTTCGGGCAGAACCGTGCCGTCGGCGGCAAAGATCGCCGGATCGACCATGGATTTGACGAGCGCGGCCGGGTCGGGCGTGCCATCGGCATTGGCCCGCGAATACATGTTTTCCCAAAGGGTGGCGAAACCGGATTGCAGCGCCGTTCCGCTTGGCGTCGTCACCGAGGGTTTGACGATGGTTCTGGCAGCAGCCGACAGCGTGCCGCCGCCATTGATCACATCCTCCCACAAGGCCGCATAGGCGCCGGCATAGGCGGGCAGGATGTTGCCATTGCCATCGAGATAGGCCTCGTCGATCAGCTTGTTGATCTGCTCCACCGGATTGGTGGGCTCGGCCTCGCCCTGTTCCAGCCAGCGGATGATCTGACTTGCAGCGATGGTGGGCGCAAGGCCCTGGTTGACCACCGCATCGGCCCGGATTGTCAGATCGCCCTGGAACGCCTCGATACGGCCCGTCTGGTTGCTGACGAGACTGGCGAAGCCCAGCCCTTCGTCACCGGCGAGCGTGACATCGCCATTGGCCCAGATGACGCCGCTGTTGTTGAGGATATTGTCGGCGTAAAGCGCCAGATCGCCGCCCGAAATCAGCGCCGCGACATTGGTGATCGTGCCGGCAGCATCCGCCACAAGTTGCCGGCCAGCCGAAACGGTGCCCGCATTGCCGATATCGCTCGTCGATTCCAGCCGAAGATTTTGCCCCTTCAGCGTCGCGTAATTGACCAGCCCGCCGTCTCTGGCAGACGCGGTCAGCCTGTCACCGGCAGCAATGATACCATTATTGACGGTCTTCCGGCCGCCGATCGCGATCTCGTTTCCATAGATCGCCGCGCCGGCGCGGTTGTCGAAATCGGTGGCGGCGGCAAGCCCGGCGTAGGAATGGCCGGTCAGCGTGCCACGATTGTCGATGCCGGCGGCGGACGTGATGTCGACCCTGTCGCCGATCAGCGTGGCGTGGTTGACGAAACCGCCGGCGCCGGCGGTGATGCCGACATTGCCGGAGGCTGCCAGCGCGCCCCGGTTTTCAACCAAGACGCCAGAGATGTCGAAATTCGTACCGGAAATCAGTGCGCCGGTCGCATTGATCAGGCTTTGTCCGGCTTTGAGCGTACCCGTTGCAGACGCGGCGATTTCGGCGCGGTTGATGACGTCGGTCGCGGCTGTCAGCGCGACATCGCCGCCGACCAGGCTGCCGTCATTTTCCAGCGCGCCGGAAAGCGCTGTCGCGGTCAGGCCGGAAGAAGCCTTGAGGACGCCGGCATTGGCTATATTGGCGGACGCGACATCAATCTCGTCGGCAAAAAACTGAGAGCCAGCCCCCGTCGAGAATTGCCCGCCGACCTGCATGTCAACCGTCTGCAAGGCGTCGACCTTGCCACTGTTGACGAAACCGCCGCCGATCGTCGCGGAGATGTCGGCATCGGAAATCAACACGCCGCGATTGGCGAAATTTCCGGCGGCATCAAGCGCCAGTTCGTCCAGCGCCATGACGACGCCGTTATTATCCATACCCCCGGAAACGTCGATCTCGACCCGCCCGCCCTTCAGGGTCATGTCATTGACCAGCCCGGCAGGTCCCGCCGAAACGGCCAGCAGGTCATCGGCCGAAACGACACCGGCATTGACGAACTTTTCGGCGGAAAGATCGATTTGCGCGCCGTAGACCGCCCCTCCGCTCAGGTTGTCCATATCCGATCCCGCCGTCAGGGTCGCCGTGTCGCGGCCGGTGATCGAACCGGAATTACCGATTGCGCCCGTCGAGGAGAGCGAGAGCGCATCCGCGATCAACGCGCCGCTATTGGCAAGGCCGCCCGCGCCTGCGGTCACCGTGACCGCGCCGGAACCGGAGATCGCGCCGCGCGTGTCGACCGTCACCGCATCGATGGAGAGGTCGCCGCCGGAAAGGGTCGAGCCGTTCGCCGTGAAGAACGCCCGCCTCGCCGTCAGCACGCCTTCACCTGCCGCGGCGATCTCCGCGCGGTTGACGAGATCGGTTGCCGCGGCGAGCGAGACATCGCCGCCGATCAGGCTGCCGTCATTTACCAGCGCCCCATACAGGGCGGATAGGGCAAGCGTTTCTTCAGCCTTGACGACACCCTGATTGGCGATGCGGCCTCCCTGGAGGGTGATGTCGTTGCCGAAGACTTCCGAGCCCGCTGCGCCGGCATATTCGCGCGCTGTGACCGTAACCGTGCCGGCGTCGATCTGACCGCTGTGGCGCATGTCGCCGGCGGCGGCAATATCGAGCGTGCCGGCGGTTAGCGACCCCGTCGTTTCGAGATAGCCGCTTGCCACGGCGATCGCCATCAGCCCGTCGGCTGACAGGTCGCCTGCAAGCGCGATGTCATTGGCGGCAAGCGCCAACGACCCGGCGGAAAGCCGCAGCGCGTCGGTCCCCGCGATGGTTGCGGCATCGACCGTCATCGGACCATTTATGCCGAACCGGCCGCCAAGCTTGGCGGCGCCGACGCTGTCGACATCGAGACTTTGGGCAAAGATCTCCGCGTCGTCGCCAAAGGTGAACTGGCCGGCGACAATGGTCACCGGACCGCCGATATCGGCCAGGCCGTTTATCAGGCCATACTCCCGCGCCGTCACATTCAGCGCTGCGGCTTCGAACCGGCTCGTCTCCGTCGCCTCGAGCAGACGGGCATCGATGCCGATATCCTGGACGGCTTTCAGCTCGCCTTGAAGCGCAAGCGTATCGCTGGCGATCGCCAGTGACCGCGCCGACAGCAGCGATTGCGGTCCCATGGACATCTTCTGCCCGGCGGCAAGATTGAGCGTGTCAGCGGCCTGCGCCTTGCCATTGAGGACGAGACTTTCGGCAACGCCTATGGAGATGTTTTCGGCGACGAGTTCCGACCGGACACCCGTGCTTGCGCCACGCGCGGCAATCCGCAAATCGCCCGTCGCGCTGATCCGGCCATTGATCTCCGCGGACTGGGCGGCCGACACGGAAACGTTCGAACCCGACAACACGGCCTTTTCGGCCACCGAAACGCCGTCATTGAGAGAGCGAATCTCCAGGCTGTTACGCGCATCGATGGCCGCGGCGATGCTGGCAAGGCCGGCGCTTTCCAGAACCACCGCGCCGCCCGACGCCTCGCCGTTGAAGGTCAGCGCCCCTTCGGAGGTTCTGATATCGATCAGATTGCCGTCCTCGGATGTAATCGCGCCTTCCAGAAGAACAGGCCCGCGATTGCGGATCTGGATCTTCTTCTTCGCCTTGATTTCCGGGACATGCCCGCCTTGCGGCGCGCCCAGCGTCAGCCGGCCGTCGGACCGCAGCCCGATATTGCCGGCCGATGCGAGCTTGCCGTTCAAACGCACGCCGACGCCGTTTTCGGTCGCGACCATGCTGATCGCATTGGCATACATGCCGCCGAGTGCGGCCACATCGACTGCCAGCGCCGGAGCGGTGCCCTCGCCCGCCTGCTCCGTGACGCCGTGGATCTCGCCGGTTTCGGGATCGTATGACCAGTCGTAATCGACCCGGTTGGCGCCGGCGATCACATTCAGGCTGTCGGCGCGCATCTTGCCGTAGATTTCGGCGGCGCGGGCAATCAGGTCGACGCGCGCCGTATCCGAGAGCGAAAGCCGGTCTTCGGGATTGAGGCCACCGGCTCCGATCAGCACGCTGCCCTTGCGGACATCGAAGCCTTCAAGCCCGCCATTGCCGGAAAAGATCGGCTTGCCGGTGGTCAGCGTGGCCCGGTCGGTGTTGATGAAGCCGCAGCCGTCGCATGTCACGCCATATTCATTGGCGAGAATGACATCCATTTTCCGGCCGCCGACTTCCAGGATGCCGTTCAGTTCGGTGCGCGATCCGCCAATGACCTCGCCGATCCAAAGTCCGGCTTCCCGACCGGGCCTGAGGTTCGGATTGCCTTCGATCCAGCCGCCAAGCAGCGTGTCGACATTGGTCGCCGAGTTGTTGAGGATCAGGTCGTCGGCCGAAAAGCGGGTATAGGTGTCGTGGGAGACGCCGGCGCCGTTCGGCGTGCCGATATTCAAAACAGGGGTACCGTTATAGGCCCGGTCGAGATGCGGCCGCGGTCCGTTGTCAGGGCCGATGACCTGAATGTCCTGCGCATAAAGGAGAACCGGCTGCAGCGTAAGAACGCCGGCCAATATCCAGGAGAGGGCTTTTGCAAGAAATTTGGTCATCACAAACATTCCTCGGCGCCGGAAGACCGGCCTTTCAGGTCAGAATCTCACGTTCATGTCCGCGTAGAACACGGTTCTTGCCGCCTCGAAGGCGGGTTCGGCATTGGGGGGATTCGTGTCCGGCCGGCTGAGCGCCTGGCCTACGGCAAGCCTTGCCGTGACATGATCGCCAAAGGCGAAGTCGGCGCCCAGGCTGGCGCCAACCAGATAGTTTTGCGACCACTGGCGCAGGGTCGAGGGCGCGACATAGCCCGCATCGAGCCCGGCATTGAGCGCGACGGAGAAGCTGTCGTTCTCATAGGCGTTCCATTCCAGCGTGTTGCGCAGGTAAAAGCCGCTATCGCCATACATGCTGTCGTCGTGGAAACCGCGCACCGTCGACCAGCTTCCGATCGAGAACTGCTCGATGCCCGGCAGCACGTCGCTGGAGTACTGGCCGACCAGTTGGCCGATATAGGCAACCCCGCTGTCGCCGAATTCATGCCGGTAATTGAATTCGCCCTCGATCAACGCGAAATTCGGATCGACAATGCTCTTGTCGAAGACATAGGCGTCGAGCGCGTCGACGCCGAAAACCATGCCTAGCTCCCAGTCCATCCGGTCCTCGACATAGCGGACATCGCCGCGCAGGCCGAGCGAGCCGATGGTCAGATGCCGCCGCTGGGTTTCGATTTCGTAGCTGTCGATAAAGGTGCGCGTGCGCGTAAGCTTCAATCCGCCATAACCGTAAAGGCGAAAACTCTGGCCGCGCGCCAGGAGCCGCTCGGCATCGGCCGAGACATAGTAAGACTCGCCTTCCAGCGGATAGGATTCGTTGATCCCGGGGACCACGAAGAAATAGGGGCTGGCGCCGCCGTCGATCGAGAACAGCCAGTTGCGATAGGGCACGGACCAGCTCACCGCAAAAGAATCCGCGTATTTCTGCGACCGGTCTTCCAGAAGCGTCGAACTGGCTTCGATATTGAGCTGGTCGTTCAGGCCGAAAAGATTGTCATAACCGAAACTGATGCCGGCTTCGGCTTCGCCGGTGGAATCATAGCCGTCATTGTTGATGCCGAATTCGAAATACCAGGGCTTGGTCTCCTCGAGCTTGACCTGAACGAAGGAGCCGCCGGCCTCCTCGCCGGGGATCAGTTCGAACGTCGCCCTTGCCGAACGCGGGCCGTTGATATTGTCGAGACCCTGTTCGAGTTCGCGCAGCGACAGCAGATCGCCGCGACTGCCCGGAAAGGCCGCTCGGATCCGGTTGTCGGCCTGACGGCCATCGGCATAGACATAACCTTCCAGCCGGCCCGGCACGATGGTGATCTCCAGCGACCCGTCGGCGACATCCTGCTCGGGCACATAGGCTCTGGTGGTGATGTAGCCCTCGGCGCGGTAGTATTCGTTTATCGTATTCAGGCTGCCGGCGATATCGGCGGCGGTGGCGCAGGCCCCCACCAGCCTGTCATAGCCTTCGGGTTTTTCGGAGAAGGCTTCGAAACCCTGCAGGATGATGCTTCTGATCTGGAAGCAGGGGCCTCCGGGCGCGGGCGATGCCTGTGCCGGCGTGGTCTCCGGTTGCCCGCTTGCCGGCGCGCGGTCCGATTGCCGCATGCGCCGTTCGTCCTGGGACTCGCCGAAGGCACGGTTTTCCCGCTCGACGGCCCGCGCCGCGCCATCGGTCCCGGGAAATGACTGGGCGGATGCCGGAATGTCTGTACCGGCGATGCCGGCCAGAACGGCGGAAAGAAAAAGGGTCCCCCTTTGCCGCATCGCCTCAGCCCCCCTGACTTTCGCGCGTGCCGCGGAAGTTGCGGGCCTTTTCTTGCGCCCGCGCGATATCGTCGGCATCCATCGTCGCCGTCAGCGCCTGCAACGCCTCGCCCGCACCGGGATGACCGCGCGCGGCGGCAAGGTTCAGATAGGCGTGGGCATCGATGCGCACGCTATCATGCGTTTCCTGCGTCGCGTCGCGCAGTGTGATCCTTGCCATCTCGAAAAGACCGACCGCATTGCCAAGCGCCGCCGAGCGCTCGAAATAGCGCCGCTCCTGCTGGCGCTGACCATGGTCACGCGCCATGCCGCCAAGCGTGTTGAGCGCAAGCACGTGATCGTCCTCCGCAGCCACGCGAAACAGGGTTGCCGCCCGGGTGCGGTCTTTTTCGACGCCATCGCCCTCCAGATAGAGCTTGCCCAGATTGAACGCCGCATTGGCGTCGCCCTGCACAGCCGCATGTTCAAAGAACACAGCCGCCGCTTGCGGGTCGCGCGCAACACCGGCTTCGCCGCGCCAGTAGACCAGCCCCATGCGATTGAGCGCGGGCGCAAACGACGCCTCGGCAGTCTTTCGGTAAAGCGCAAGCGCGGCCTTTTCATCCGCCGCGCCGCCCAGTACGCCTTCCAGCATGCGTGCCAGAAGGAAACCGGCTTCGGCATTGCCGTCCTCGAAAGCTTCCGCAAAATATCCGCGCGCAGCGGAATGATCGCCCGCGGCAAAGGCCCGGCGTCCATCCTCCAGCCCATCAGCCAGGGCCAATGGCGCCCCCATGAAGGCCAGGACCCCGAAAACAAGGACAACAAGCCGGCTCATCCGGTCACCTTCGCGCGATATTCGGCATAAGCCGCGGAAAAGCCTCGGAGAGACATGTCGAAATCGACCGCCCGGTCCTTTGCCGTCCAGACCCGGAAACCGGCGTCGAGCCCCTTGCGGAAGGCCGAGAGGACAGCGCCTGAAAGCCGGAAACCCGCATGGCAGCTCTCCCGGTCGCAGACTTCATAAAGAACCTTGAAGGGATGCCCGCCGTCGATGCGGATTTCGATGCCGTTCGCCAGATAGACGCCCAGCGGCGCGCTGGCCACCGCATAGTCGGTCGCTCCGTCTTTCGCCGGCGCAATGCTCAGCAGGAAAACCGGATCCCCCTCGCCCGCAGCCGCGCTCTGCGCCATCTGGCACGTGTGATCGCCCGCTGTGGCGCAAATCAGCTCCCAATCACCAAAGGATTCAACCTGAGGAGGTTTGCCCTCTTGCGAGAAAACAACTCTGGGGAGTAGTGACAGGCACACCGCGCCTGTCACCAGTAAAAAACGCTGCATCGTGCTTATCCCGCTGAACCGATGGGAACAGCCTTCCAGGTGCGGGAAAAGGCCTGCGCTGTTTCGAGAGACTGCGGGTCCATGCGCGTTTCCAGCCTATCGCGCAGAAGCCGCGCTTCATCGAGGCCGCGAACAGCGGCCAGATTGGCATAGGCATAGGCCAAAGCGATATCCGGCTCGACGCCGGCGCCGGCTTCATAGGCGCGCGCGACCTCCAGCAGGCCGAGCGGATTGCCCGCCGCGGCCGTTATCGAAAACTGCCGGAACGCTTCTTCCGGATCGGCAGCCACGCCCTCGCCATCGCGGTAGGCCATCGCCAGATAGTTGATTGCCGCAACATGACCGTCTGCGGCCGCTTCCTGCCAATAGCCCGCGGCCTTGATCGGGTCCTGATCGACGCCCTTACCCTCTGCATAAAGCAACCCGCAATTGAACAACCCATTGGGGTATCCACCCTCGGCGGCCTGGCAAATCAATTCTGCCGCGCGGGCATAATCCTGCAGAACAAAGGTCCCATTGAGATACATGAGGCCGAGCCTGTTCTGTGCCTTAAGGCTTCCCTTTTCGGATGCGACGGCATAAAGCGCAGCGGCCCGGCGCATATCCTGATCCGTACCAAGGCCCATCTCAAAAAGACGACCGATATAGAACGCACCATCCGGATCTCCGGTTTCATATGCGCTTTCAAAGGCCTCGACAGCGCCTCGGATATCACCGGCCTCAAGCTTCTTTATTCCGCCATCGGTGTCTGCATGAGCTATGTCCGCTATCCCGCAGACCAGACTCACCACAAAAAGGTAACGCATCAGCATCATCAATAACCACTCTCATAGGATGTCATGATGCTTCTACACAATCTAGTCGCCGGTCGTAAACCTCAATTTAGACGAGAAACACAAACTTTTTCTCGCGATTTGGGCATCCCGTTCATCGAGCGTTCACAAATCCAAGGTTGTGCCATCCTGCGACCAGTGAAGCAACTCCCAAGATGGCATGGTCAAGTCAACGGAATGTGGCACTTGATGTCCGAATGACGGCTATGACAGACGGTGATCCGCGATATCGTCGCCATCTCTTCCCCCATCCGGCGTCGGCAAAACAGAAACGGCGCTTGAGATCGCGCGCCAGCTTTTCGGCGGCGAGCAGTTCCTGACCACGATCAACATGTCGGAATATCAGGAGGAGGTGAGCGCCTGATTCCATAAATTATGGCCGCTACCGCCACGGCCATCGGTACCCAGAAATGGATGAGGCCGATCTGGCTCCAGACGCTGAACTCCTCATGGCATCCGGTGGGGTTCATCCCGCAGCCCAGGGGCACGAAATAGGAGAACCACACGAATGTTCCGATGAGGAGCAGGATGCCGAACAACAGGGAGAGTATTTTCATGAGTGCTTGCCTTGCATACTTACCGTCCAGCGCCGCGATCGTTCGCTGGGGTGGCCTGGCTGTCGATCGCTCACGCGTCGAGCAAAAGCGAGAGATCCCGTTTCAATTTGCCCGCAAACCTGTCGCAGGCAATCCGCTGCTTCCCTCACGCGCTATCCCGCGAATTCGGTGGCGCGATGGTACATGCTCACGAGGCGGCGGCGGAACGCCTGGCGCTGGTCATAGTCGGCGACGGAGGCTGCCCGGCTCAGGTCCTCGCATTGTCCCGCAAATCCCACGGCCTCGACGTCCTCTGCACAACGGCCGAGCCAGCGCGCGGATTGCGCGACCGCCCTTCTGTGGATTTCCAGCGCCCGGTCGCACAGCACCGGCATGTCGTCGCTGCAGCCCATCGCGAAGGCCAAATAGGCGATATACTCGGGCTGCCATATTTCTTCGTCCACGCCCATCTCGTCCGCGTTGGGAATGCTGTCGGCGAGAATTTTGCACCCGTCTCCGTCGATGAACGGCGCGGGATTGTGCAGGAAGCATGCGCGCGAAAGCTCCGCAAAGGCCCGATCGATCCGCGGCTCTCCAGTGAGGCCGTTGCGATAGATGATGCCCAGATATTTGCAGGCATAGGGACCGATCCCGACATCGTCGGAGCCGCACACCCTTTCCATCCTCTCCTGCGCGGCTTCATAGTCGCGAAGCGCGACGTTCAGGAAATAGATCTTGCCGGCCTCATAACAGCCGCCCACCTGAAAGCCCGCGCTGCATGACGCTTCATACGCAGCAAGCGCCGCCTGCGCATCCCCGCGCTTTTCCGCCACCACGCCGGCCCGCCAGAAACTGTCCACGTTGGCGTCAGGCGTGCAGTCCAGAATGGTCTGTTCGCCCGTCGATACTCCGGCGCTTTGCGTCGGCTCGGCGGCCGAAGCGCCCGTGACAACTGCCCCAGTCATCATCAAAAAGGCCGCCAAGATTGATCGCATTTTTTCTCCCAGTCAGCGGTTCGGTCTTGCCGGACGCTCGCCCCCTGCGCCGCGCTATATTCCAGAGACGGCCCGCTGCTTCCACATATCGCGTTTAAAGGCGGTTCAGAAGCAATCTGGAAGCGAAACGCAGCGGTTTATAGCTTGGGCAGGCAAAGCTCGACCCCGTAACGAGTTCCCACCTTTTATAGCCTTCGCCTCGCTGCCTGTCACACCAATCGGCTTGATCTCAACCTGGAAGTCCCAATCCTACTCGGTGGCGATGTCTTCAACACGGAACTGTACCATGACCTGCCTGACCATATCACTCAGCGAGCCTTCATCGCGGTCGAGCCATAATTCGACAGCTGCGTGAATGGCGGCAATCACCACCGCAGCGGCGAGACGTGGCGCCAGGTGCGTCGCGGGATCGACCCCCGCCCGTCGGCCAATTTCCGAGGCGATTTCCTGTTCGATCGACCTATCAGCCTTGGCCGCCTCGGCGAAGAGCGAAGGCTCCGCACGGATGAGACGCGCGCGCGCGATCCAGTCGCGGTCGGGCTCTTCCTCGAAGAGCGCGACCACCGTAGAACGAAGGGCGTCATGAAGGGCAAGCCCGTCGGGCTGGCTGCTCAGGATTTCGCACAGTTGCTCGGCTCGTATCGTCGCGCTTCCGACAATTGCGGCTTCCTTGCTCGGAAAGTAATTGTTGAACGTACGCGGGGAAACATCCGCCTCGGCGGCGATATCCTCGATACGCACGTGCGAGACGCCGCGTTCGAGCGCAAGGCGAAGGGCGACATCGCTGAGTTTGGCGCGCAGGGCGCGCTTCTTGCGCTCGCGCAGTCCGATGGGGGGAATACCAGTGTTCATGCCGCTGATTATACCCGGGCCGAAGAGAAAGTGTATGTGCGAAGGACGTCTGCACTGTCGGATTTCCAGCGCGACAAGACGCCCGTCAACGGCGATGACAGGAACAGATTGCGCGCAAGAATTCCGGCTCGCGTCCGCGGAACGGTAATGCCGGTGAACAGTTGCGATTGTTTCAGCTGGACCAGAGGACGCTGCGCCGCCTCGTATCGCGCCAGAGTGGAGGCGGAAATACCGCCCTCTGCCAGTTCTCCCGCAAGCCGGTAGGCGCCGGTCAGCGCCAGCAGTGCGCCGGCGCCAGAGGCCGGAGACGCGCAATAGGCCGCGTCGCCCACCAGCACCACGCGGCCATGCGACCAGGACGACATCTTGGTCTGGGCCAGGGCATCAAAATAGAAGTTCTCGGCATTGTCCGCAGCATCGAGCAGGGAAGGCACATGCCATTCCATGCCGGCGAAGGCTTCGCGCAGCAGGCGGCGCTGTGCCGCGACGTCGCGATGGTGGTAGGCAAGCGGCCGCTCGCTCCGGAACATGAAGGTGATCTGCCCCTCCCCTGCGCCGGCGCGGTATACGGCCGCGGAGCGGCCCGGCTCATTGAAAAAGGTGGTCCAGCCAGGTTCGCCGATATCCATATCGGCGGCCACGGAGGCAAAATAATGCTGGCAGAACTCCACGAAGCTTTCCTCCGGGCCGAAGACGATCCGACGGATTGCCGAATGCAAACCATCCGCCCCGATGACAAGATCGAAGCGCCTCTGCGCACCGCTGTGAAACGTCACATCGACGCCCTGTTCATCCTGCGCAAGCGCTGCCACCGCATCGTTGAAAATATACGCCACATCCGCATGGGTGGCCCGGTAAAGCAGCGCCGACAAGTCACCGCGGGTGATCTCGACATCTTCCGACCCAACCATTTTCTCCAGCCCTGCTGTAGCGATCCGCGCCCGCTGCCGGTCGCGCGCATCAACGAAGCGAAGGCCCTCAACGTGAACGGCCCGTTCCCGCACCGCCGCGTCAAGACCCATGCGGTCGATGACCGCCAGAGCCTCGGCGCGAATGTCGACGCCGTTGCCGCCCTGGCGCAGCGCGCTGGCCTGTTCGACGACTGTCACGTCGAACCCGGCCCGCACGAGCCAGAATGCTGCGGCTGGACCTGCAATGCTGGACCCTGAAATCAAGATTGCCGGTTTTGGCATGAGACACAACTCCTGAAGGTTTCGCATGCTTTCTCCCATAAAATTGCACATATAGCAATATTACTATTTAAGCAAACTTGCGTGATACGCACTTTTATGCAAGGAGTGTTTTCGCAAAGACCTCCCCATGGCTCCCGTGCCGGACAGAACGGCACCCACACCGGGCCGGTCTCTGAGAAAACCCAGGCTGTTGCTTAAGGAGCAGATACGATGACTATTGAATTCAGCCACTGGCCCCAAAATTACGGAAAGTCATTCCAGGTCACCAAGATCCTCGGCCTTGCCTCGCTCGGCTTCGCTGATGTCACGGAGATCTTCGAGGCGTGCAAGAGGATCGACCCCGCGATCGACGAGACATGGGTCAGGGAGTGGCGTGCCACCGCGGAGGCTGTGGAACGGCATGGCCGGGAGGCCGAGGCAGCCGGAAACTGGCTCTCCGCGCGCGATGCCTATGCGCGCGCCTGCAATTACATCAGAACCGCGGAATTCATGGTGAAGGACGACGAGACGGAGAAGCTGCGCATGATCCGCAAGTCGCAGGAGCTTTTCGAAGCCGCTGGACAATATTTCAATGTCAGGCCCGAAAAGGTGCAGGTCCCCTATGAGGATGTTCTGCTTGACGGCTATTTCTTCTCGCCGCACTGGATAAAGGAGCCGAAACCGACGCTGTTTGCCCTGAACGGCGGCGAAGAACACTCCACGGAGAATTATTTCAATCTCGGCCCGGCCTTCATCGCCAGCGGCTACAATTTCTTCGTTTATGATCAGCCGGGGACGGGGCTTTCGCTTTACGAGAAGGGCAAGACCCGCCGCGCCGACAGCGAGGCTTTTCATTCCAGGGCGATCGATTTCCTTCTCACGCGGCCGGAGGTGGATCCAGACAGGATCATCGTGTTCGGAGAGAGCTTCTCCGGCTACGATTCCCTGCGCTTCGCCGCCTTCGACCAGCGCATCGCCGCCGTCGTCTCGGATGGCGGCACCCACAAGTTCGACTGGCCGGCCATGCTCAAATGGATGCCGCCGAGCCTTGCCGCCCATGGACTGCGAATCCTCGGTGCAGAAAGCCTGGAGGATTTCGCCAACAATCCCCGCTTTGCCTATGATCTTGAGGGCGTCCTGCACCAGATCGAATGCCCGCTCCTGGTCGTTCACGGCGCGGAAGAGGCCCTGGTGCAGCCCAATCCGCTCAAGCAGGCCCTGACGAATTTCGAACAGGCCGGCTCCAGCAACAAGACGTTTTTCCCGATCGAGGATCGTCGCCTCGGTGGACTGGAGCACTGCCAGGTCGACAACAAGCATGTTGCCCGCGAAGTGGTATTGAACTGGCTTTGCTCCATCGGCCTCGGCCCGTCGGCGCCGCGCCCCGCATAACCGGGCCCCATCAGCCTGGTCTGGCCGGTCCGATTTCTGTTCGGGCCGGCCAACAAAGAAATTCTATTTTTATGTTGGGCTTGGCTCTCTAGCAATGATTGCTTGCAACAGTGTCTGCAGAAGTCTACACGCATTTCCACCGCGATTTGCGCCTTGCGGGCATCCCAAATGACTGCGGCCAAGCTGGTTATCTGTATCAGGTTTTGAAGGGACTCGGACCAGCGACCCCTTTTCCAGGCGTTTCATCCGCGAAAAATGCTCGTGCCCAAACACCAGCTTGGTCCCGGAGGGACAAAGCAATTGAGTCGGCAAGCCGCCAGTTTGATTTTGGAGCGTAGCGCCTGACAAATCGTCATTCCGCTTGTGAACTTCGAGATGGACATGGCGTTTGTGCGACCGTTCTGTCTGCTAAACGGCTCGTGATGCTCTGTTTACGGGTAAGTCGCTTTCTTTTGACTTGGGCGTCAACATCGTGCTCGCTTTGCGGGCCGCAAATGGTTCGAGTCGAGTGCATGCAACAAGGTCGATGCGCTAGGGCCGTTTGCCGCAGGAATTCTTCTTGACGACAGCGTTGGCTGCAACTCTCAGCCTCTTTTTCCGATCAGCGCGGCGAGAGCCAGCAGCGGCTCGTTCCTATCGGTTTGGCTTCTCGGCGCAGATGGCGAAGCGTTCCTGGAACATTCGGTCGAGACCGCGCATGAAAGGCATCTTGCGGGCCTGTGCCCAGTGGATATCGGTAAGCTTGCGGTCGATGACGATGTTTTCGAAGCCTGCTTCCTCCAGCAGTCCGGCCACCGCGCTGGCCGGCATTTGGCCGGAGAAATAAACCCGCGTCCTGATATCGCGGAGCCGCTCTGCCATATCTGCGCTCAGCGGCCCGGAGGCCTCCTTGCCGGTCGTGCGGGCCCAGAACGCCTGCAAACCCTTCACCCAGGTAACCTTGCCCATATTCCCGTCGACGATCAGAACCTTGCCGCCGGGCTTGAGCAGCGAGAACCATTCGCGAAACGCTGCCGGCGGATCGACCAGCGTCCAGACCAGATGCCGGTTTGTGATCACGTCATAGGCTCCAGGTTGCTCCAGCGTGTTTTCCGCGTCTCCCGTGATGAACCGTATATCGGCCTTGCGGCTTTCCGCCTTGGCGCGCGCGAGAGCGAGCATGGTATCGGACCAATCCAGGCCCGTGACCGAGAAGCCGAGGTCATGCAACAGATGCGAGATCACCGCCGTTCCGCAGGCAAGGTCCAGGGCGCGGCGTCCCTGGCCTTCGCCGAGATGCTTTCGAATAAGTCGCTGCCAGCCTCGTCTTTCGGCATCCGAAAAAATCTCGTGGCCGACGCTCTGATCGAAGGTTCCGGCTCTTTCCGACCAGTAGTCGCGGATTTCATCGCGGATGGAATAATTGCTCTTCAACTCGTTCATCAGGCGCTCGCGAAACTCTAACTCTTTGGAAAAGCTCTAAAACATAAAACTTGATTCAACAAGTCATGTTTTATAAGCCTCAATTCATTCGCTGCAATGAGGGAGTTTTCCAGAATGAATTTGGTGAAATTGTTTGCAGGCTCAACGGTCGCCGTCGCGTCCCTGCTGCCGCTTTCCGCCTTTGCCCAGTCCTTCACGGTTGAGGACGTGGCCGGTCGCGCGGTGAGCTTCGATGCACCGGTCGAGCGCGTGATCCTCGGCGAAGGCCGGATGATCTACGGGCTGGCGCCGATCGAGAAGGAAAACCCCTTCGCCAAGGTCGTCGGATGGCGCAATGACATGTATATGAATGACAAGGGCGGCTATTCCGCCTATGTCGCGAAATTTCCCGAGGCCGCCGAAATACCCTTCCTGGGCCGTCTTTCCAATGGCACGCTTTCGATCGAGACCGTTGTCGATCTTGATGCCGACGTGCTGCTTCTGCCGATCGGCGACAGGGAAGCCGCGGATGAAATCGGGCTTGAGGCGACACTGGCGGAAACCGGCACGAAGATCGTCTATATCGATTTCCGCGAGCATATTCTGAAGAATACCGAACCGAGCCTCGAAGTGCTCGGCAAGCTCTTTGGACATGAGGAGCGCGCCGAGGCCGTCGCCGATTACTGGAACGCGCAGATGGCGCGGGTCACGGACACGCTGGAAGCGGCGCAACCGGAGGAGCCTGACGTCTTCATGTACCGCGCCGCCGGTCTGGTGGAGTGCTGCGGAACCTTCGGCCCGGACAATTTCGGTCTCATGGTCGACTGGGCCGGCGGCCACAATATCGGCTCTGATTTCCTGCCGGGCTATACCGGGTCCATCAATGCCGAACAGGTTCTGGCGTCCAATCCCGATGTGATCGTCATCACCGGCGCCAACTGGTCCAATACGGAGGATGCCAGCGGCTTCGTCAATGTCGGCCCGGGTTCCGCGTCCGCCGCAGAGGAAAACAGCGCGGTGTTGCAGACGCTGATGGAGCATCCGGCCTTTACCGGGTCCAAGGCGGTGGCGAACGACGATGTTCATGCGATCTGGCATCAGTTCTATACGAGCCCATACCAGTTCGTTGCCGTGCAGCAGCTTGCCAAATGGTTCCACCCCGAGCTTTTTGCCGATCTCGATCCGGACGCGACATTTGCGGAGTTCCACGAGAAATTCCTGCCGATCGATTACCAGCCGGGCTACTGGGCTGACATCAAGCCGGCGCAGTAGGCCGAAATCATGGATGCTTCGATAGACATGATCGAGGCTGAAGCCGGGGGGGCGCGATATCGCGCCCTTGCCCGGCGCAAGCTGCTGATCCTCTTCGGACTTTCGGCGCTTCTTTTCCTGTCCTTTGCGATCGACCTCGCCTGGGGGCCAGCGCGCTACGAGCTTGGCGAGGTGCTGAGAGCGATCTTCAGCCCGTCATCCGTCTCCGTGCAGGTTCGTACCGTGGTCTGGGATATTCGCATGCCCGTCGCCGTCATGGCGATTGTGGTGGGCGCCGCCCTCTCCCTCTCGGGTGCGCAGATGCAGACCATCCTCGCCAATCCGCTGGCGAGCCCGTTCACGCTGGGCATTTCCGCCGCCGCAAGCTTTGGCGCCGCGCTTGGCATCGTCACCAGTATTTCGCTCGTCCCCGTCGCCGCCGGCATGCTTGTTCCCGTCAACGCCTTCATCGTGGCGCTGGCCGCAACGCTCTTCATCCACTTCGTCTCGCAACTGCGCGGGGTGACGGTGCAGACCGTGGTGCTGCTCGGCATCGCTCTCGTGTTTTCGTTCAATGCGCTTCTGGCATTCCTGCAATATCTCGCCTCCGAACAGGCGCTTTCCGCCGTCGTGTTCTGGACCATGGGCAGCCTGACCAAGGCGACGTGGCCGAAGATCTGGGTGACGCTTGCGGTCCTGGTGCTCGCCGTGCCGCTTTTCGCCCGCAACGCCTGGGCGCTGACCGCAATCAGGCTGGGCGAGGACAAGGCCGCAAGCTTCGGGATCAATGTCCGTCGCATCCGGCTCGAAACCATGCTGATCATCTCGCTGCTGGCGGCCATACCCGTCAGCTTCGTCGGCACGATCGGCTTTGTCGGTCTGGTCGGTCCGCACATCGCCCGCATGATCCTCGGCGAGGATCAGCGGTTCTTCCTGCCGGGCTCCCTCCTCTCCGGCGCTCTGCTTATGTCCGTGACCTCGATCGTTTCGAAATCCATCATTCCAGGAGTTGTTTTTCCGATCGGGATCATCACCGCCCTTGTCGGCGTTCCCTTCTTCTTCTCACTCATCATCTCCAACAGGAGCCGCTCATGGTAGCCCTGCAGCTTCAATCGGTCGGCGCCTATCACGGCCGAAAGCTCTTCGTTGAAGATGTAACGACGCCGCCGATGAGGGCTGGAGAACTGGTTGCGGTCATCGGGCCGAACGCGGCCGGGAAATCGACCCTGTTCAAACGCATCACCGGCATTCTGAAGGGCCCGGGCGAAGTGCGCGTCGAGGGCTCCAGAGCAAAGAATGCCATCAGCTACATGCCGCAGGACACATCGGCGAATGCCGTGCTGACGGTCTACGAATCGATCCTTCTTGCCCGCAAGCAGGGCAAGTCCTGGTCGGTGAGCGACGAAGACACCAGGCTGATCGACGAGATCATGCGGGCGCTCAACATCGTGTCGATCGCCTTCCGCGATCTCGGCGCGCTTTCGGGCGGGCAGCGGCAGCTCGTGTCGATCGCGCAGGCGCTGTCGCGCGAACCGGACATCATGCTGATGGACGAGCCGACAAGCGCCCTCGACCTTCATCGGCAGGTCGAGGTGCTGGATTTCATGCGCAGGCAGGCGCAGACCCGGGGCATGATCGTCCTGATCGCGATCCATGACCTCAACCAGGCTCTGCGCTTTGCCGACAAGGTCATCGTGATTGAGAATGGCCGCATGCGGGCCTGCGGAACGCCCCGCGACGTCGTCACCGTCGAAATGCTCCGCGCCGTCTACCGGATCGAAGCCCGCATCGAGAAATGTTCCATGGACCATGACCATGTGATTGTCGATGGAACGTCAATTGCCTGAACGACAAGGGAGGGCCTGACCAGCCTGCAAGGGCAGGAGCCGGTTAGCGGCATGCCTTAGGAAGATCGTCGTGCACTCGTCGGCTGACAACGCTGCTATGAAGGAATCTCAACCTTCGACCTCACAAAGGCCAAGGGGATCAATACGCCGACGCTCTACTCCCTATTCGGCTCAAAGCAGGGGCTGAGTGAACGCAACCGCTTCTGGGCATTTTTACCGCAGGATTGGCTGTCGGTCCGCATGCATGATCTTGTCGCCTCTGGCTGACGAATAGTCACCTGCTGCTGCGCGCAATCGGGCTCTAGTGAGGCCCAAGAGGCTTGATCGCAGCTGGTGAAGGGTGACCTCGACATGGCTTCGGACAGCTGGCGGAACGCGCCTTCTGGCACCGCGTGGTTTTCGTGGTCATAGGCTTTGGCGCTGACAGAAGAGCAAGCTGCGCAACGCGGGCGGCCACGGGCTTGCGGACCTAGAGGATCGCACCTGCCTCTGGCCTGGCAGAAGGATTCTCCGCACATAACCGGAGACCCAACCCGGAGAATGCCTCGCCCCCTTGAGCGCCGACGATGCGAAGCCGGGAGCCAGGCTTGTTATCAAAGCTTCATCTCCCATTCATGGGACTGTCGTCATGGAGGAATAATTGCAGGAAGCCATCACACTGCAATTATGATTGCAAAGGATCATCTCCATGAACAGACTTTCCGCATGCCTTCTTGCCGGCGCCCTCACCCTAACGGCATCCGCTGCCTTCGCCGCAGAAACCACCGTCGAATTCTGGCACAGCTTCGCCGATGACCGCGAAAACGGCAAAGCGCTCGCCGAGATCATCGACAACTTCGAAGCAGCCAATCCCGATATCACCATCGATGCCCAGTTCATCGGCAATTACAACGACATTGTCGCCAAGCTCCAGGCGGCCATTCCGGCTCGCCGCGCGCCTGACGCGGTGATCATGGAAGTCACCCGCTACGGCTTGTTCGCCGACCGTGGCGTTCTCGAGGACCTTACCGAACAGCTCGCCAACGATCCGCTTTCAGGCGACCTGTTCAACTTCGCCCGCGAGGTCGGCGTCTATCAGGACAAGAACTACATCATCCCGTTCAACTCCTCGACGCCGGTTCTCTACGTCAACAAGGACGTTTTCGAGAAGGCCGGCTACGCCGAGCTGCCGGCGCTCGTCACCTATGACGACATCAAGTCCGCCGCGTCGAAGATCACCGATAGTCTGGGTGGTGAAGATGTCATGGGCATGACGTCTCCGGGCCAGTTCGCCCGCTGGGGCCTGATCATGTCGAACGACAGCGACCTGATCGATTCCAGGTCCGGCGACATTCTGATCGACAGCCCCAACACGGTCGAAGCCTATGAATGGATGGCCTCGCTGGTGAAGGATGGCGTCGCCTCGCCCGATGGCGTCACCGACGAGTCCAGCGACAAGCAGGTCTTCCTCTCCGGCCACGCCGGCATGATGATGAACTCGACCGGCGACTACGGCGACGTCAACAAGGCGCTTGGCGACAGCGTCGTCGTGCTGCCCATGCCGTGCAACAAGGTCTGCTCGGTTCCGATCGGCGGCGCCGGCGTCGGCATCCTGTCCTCCGCCGATGAGGATGTGAAGGATGCGGCCTACAAGTTCATCTCGTTTGCGGCTAACCCGGAATCGAACGCGATCTGGTTTGCCGCGACCGGCTACATGCCGATCAACAAGAAGACCGCTGACCAGCCACGAGCGGCCGAAGCGATCGCCAACGAAGAGGGCATCACGGTTGCCATCGACCAGCTCGACTTCGCCCGCGGCCGCCCGCGCCCGCCGGTCGTCACCTGGATGCGCGCCAACGAATACGATGTCTGGCAGGCCATGGCGCTCGGCACCAAGGACGTGCAGCCGGCACTCGACGACTTTGCCGCCCGCACCCGCGAAGAGGCCGACCGCCTCGCCAAATAGGCGCTGAAATCAGCACAGACGCAAAGGCCCGCGCGCCGCTCCGGCGCGCGGGCCAAGCCGCCAACAGCCTGCCGGCAACCCCGGCAGCACAGGAAGCCGCCCATGCTGCGCAAGCTGACACCCTATCTCTTCGTTCTGCCGCTGATGCTGTTCATCGCGGTGTTTACCTATATCCCGATCGTCACCAGCGTCGATCTCAGTTTCCGCCAGTGGGACTTCATGTCGGCCGACAAGCCCTTTGTCGGCTTCGACAACTACCGGGTCTTGTTCCGCTCGGATGCGTTCTGGAATTCGCTGTGGGTGACGACCGTCTTCGCCGTCATATCCGTGCCAATCCGTCTCGGCCTGGCGCTCTGGTTTGCGAGCGCGCTCACCCGCGAGACGTTTGCCCGGCGCATCCTGCGCGGCGCCCTGTTCCTGCCGTCGGTGACCTCGACGGTCTCCATCGCGGTGGTGTTCTCCTGGGTGTTTGCCACCGATTTCGGGATGATGAACGGCCTTCTCGGCATGGTCGGCATCGACAAGGTGCGGTGGATGCAGAACCCGGACCTCGCGCTCGGCGTGTTGATCTTCATCAACACCTGGAAGCAGCTTGGCTATGACGTCGTCATCTATATTGCCGGGCTTCAGGCGATCCCGCAGGAGCTCTACGACGCCGCCGCCGTCGACGGCGGCAAGAAGGCGCACGTGTTCCGCCGGGTTACCTTTCCGCTCGTCATGCCGACCACCTATTTCCTGCTGGTCATTTCGGTGATCGAGGCGTTCCAGGTGTTCACGCTGGTCGACGTCATGACCAAGGGCGGGCCGGCGGGCGCTACCGACCTTCTCGTCAACCGGCTCTACCAGATCGGCTTCACCCTCTTCGATATCGGCCAGGGCTCGGCGCTCGCCGTGTTGCTGTTCATTCTGCTGGTGGGGCTTGCCGTGTTCAAATCGCGCGTGCTTGGACGGAGGGTTCACTATGAAGCCTGACAATCCCATCCTCTCCGGCCTCGCCCTTGTTGCCGGCCTGCTGTTCCTGTCGCCGGTGCTCTATTCAATCTGGATGTCGTTCCAGACCTCGACGGCCTACTATACCGGCACGGTGCATTTCACCCTCATCAACTACGAGGTCGCCGTCGGCCAGTACAATTTCGCCCGCTATCTGTTCAACAGCATCATCGTTTCCGGCGCGGTCACCGTCATCGGCACGGCCTTCGCCACCATGGCGGCCTTCGCCTTTGCCCGCTTCACCTTTCCGGGCAACAACCTGCTGTTCGCCGCGACGGTGGCGACGCTGATGATCCCCAGCCATATCAGCCTCATCCCGAACTACCTGACGCTTGCCGATGCCGGGCTGCTGGACACCTATGCCGGGCTGATCCTGCCGGCGATCTCGAATGGCTTCGCCGCTTTCTTCCTACGGCAATATATCCGCGGCATCCCGAAGGCGCTCGATGAGGCCGCCTATATGGATGGCGCGACGCCCATGAAGGTGCTGTGGCGCGTGATCGTGCCGATCGCCAAGCCCGCCATCCTTTCGATGGGGCTCTACATCTTCATCGGCGAGTGGAACAACTATATCTGGCCGCTGGTCGCCACCAGCCGCGAGAACCTCTACACCCTGCAGGTCGGCCTCGCCCATCTCTACCGCCTCAACCCCGGCGAGGGGCTGATCGACTGGCCGCTGGTGATGGCCGCCTCCACCATCTCGCTCCTGCCGGTGATCCTCGGCTTCGTCCTCGTCGAGCGACACCTGATCCGCGGCATCACCATGGGCGCCGTGAAATAATCATGACCATGACTGGAAAGACCACAGTGACACGCATTGCATCCCATCGCGGCGGTACGCTCGAGTTCGGCGACAGCACCTGGGCGGGTTTCACCGCGACCGCGGCCATGGCCGTCGACGAGGTCGAGTTCGACCTGCACCCGACCGCCGACGGCCGCATCATCGTCCATCATGACGCGACCCTCGACCGCACCACCGACACCTCCGGCGTGATTGCGGCGATGACGGCCGCCGCAGTGCGCGCCGCGATCGTCGACCACGCCGGCGCCGGCTTCCGCCATCCGCTCTACGTCGAGGAGCTCTGCGCCATCTTCGCCGAAAGCCCGGTCGCCTTCCGCTGCGAGATCAAGCCCGGCCATGACGGACGGCCCTATCCGGGTTTCGTGCCGAAGGCCGTTGCAGCGCTCGATGCCGGTGGAAAGCTTGCCACCGCGACCTTCTCCTCCTTCCTGCTCGACACGCTGACGGACCTTGCCGACGCGACCGACCGGCCGGCGCTGTGGCTGGTCTCGCCCCCTCTCCTCACCCAGCTCGGTCCGCGCGGCGTGATCGAAATCGCCCGGCTGCGCGGCATCGCCGAAATCGGCGTCCATATCGATACCGCCAGCGCCGCGCTGAAGGCGATGGTGGAAGAGGCCGGCCTCGGCTTCGGCTGCTGGGCCGCACACACCCGTCCGCAGATCGAAAAGGCCTTCGATCTCGGCGTCAAGGTGTTCACCACCGACCGCCCAACCCTTGCCCTTTCCATCCGTAATGCCCGCCAGGAGACGAGACCATGAGCCGCATTACACTGAAAAACATCCGCAAATCCTATGACCGGGGCCCGACCGTACTGCACGGCGTGTCGATGGATATCGCCCCCGGCGAATTCATCGTCATCGTCGGCCCCTCCGGCTGCGGCAAGTCGACACTGCTGCGCCTGATCGCGGGGCTTGAGACCTGCCGCGAGGGCGACATCATCCTCGACGGCAAGCGTTCCAACGACATCGCCCCGCAGGACCGCGACATCGCGATGATCTTCCAGAACTACGCGCTCTATCCGCACATGACGGTGCGGGAAAACATCGCCTTCGGCCTGGAACTGCGCGGCATGCCGAAGAAGGCGCGCAATGCCAGGGCCGAGGAGGTGGCTCGCACGCTGCAGCTCGAGCCCTATCTTGACCGCAAGCCCGCGGCCCTTTCCGGCGGCCAGCGCCAGCGCGTCGCCATGGGCCGGGCAATCGCCCGCGAGACATCGACCTTCCTGATGGACGAACCGCTATCGAACCTCGACAACGCGCTGCGCGTCGTCATGCGCCGCGAGATCAAGGAACTGCACAAGACGCTGAAGGCCACCATCATCTACGTTACCCACGACCAGACCGAGGCGCTGTCGCTTGCCGACCGGATCGCCGTGATGAAGGACGGTCACCTGCAGCAGTTCGACACGCCCGAGGCGATCTACGACCGGCCGGCGAACCGCTTTGTCGCCTCCTTCATCGGCGCACCGGAGATGAACTTCCTCGAAGCCGCCGAGCTGAAGAGCGCCGGCGTCCCGTCGGACCTGACCATCGGCCTGCGTTCAGACGCGCTGACGCTGGTCGGCGCGAAACCCGCAGGCACCGCGCTTCCCGCCAGCGTCACCCTGAGCGAAATGACGGGCTCGGACGTCGTGCTCCATTGCGAGACGCCGGCCGGCCGGGTTACGCTGACCGCCCACCGCAGCGCGCTTCCCGCCAATCTCGATGATTGCTGGATCGCCTGCGACATGAAGGCCGCGCATTTCTTCGACAGCGAGACCGGCGCGCGCCGTGAATTCGCCGTTCAGGAAGGCTGATATCGGGCAGGACATGGACAGAGCAGACGATATTCCCCAACACCTGAGCGAACTCGTGGCGCTCAATGCAGAGCGGCTGACGGCGGCCGATACACGGCTCCTCGATGTGCTGATGCAAAACCCGATGCGGGCCGCGCTTGAAAACGGCCGCGAGATTTCAAACCGCGCCGGGCTTCACCCCTCCTCCGCCGTCCGCCTCGCGCGCCGACTCGGCTTCGAAGGGTATCCCGAGTTCCGCACCTTCCTGCAAAACAGCCTGGTCGACGAGGGCGAGGATTTCGACAATGGCGCCGCCCGCGTCGCCGCCCGGCTGCTGCGCGCCGATGAGGGCGCGCTGGTCTCCTCTGTCATCGACAGCGAGATTGCCGCCCTCGAGACCGCCCGCAAGGCGGTCAATGACGGCCAGATCCGGCGATTCTCCCAAGCCGTGCGCGACTGCCGACGCGTGTTTGTCGTCGGCCTCGGCCATTTCGGTGCGCTTGCGCACCTGGTGAACCTCCGCCTCAACCGCTCGGGCTACAATGCGAGCGACCTGACCGCGACGCCGAACCTGATGCGCGAAACGCTGATGACCATGTCGGACAGCGACGTGCTTTGGCTGTTCGCCTTCCGCAGTCCGCCGCCGCTGATGCACGATATCCGCTCCGTGGCGGCAGACCGGCGCGCGACCACGCTCGCGATCACCGATGTCGCAGGCGGCCGGTTCAACCCGCCGCCGGACCACCACATCACAGTCTCGCGCGGAGCGCTCGGCCAGTCTCAGTCGCTCGTCGTGCCGATGACAATCGCCAATACCGTAATTCTCGACCTCGCCGCGATCGACAACGGCCGGTCGATCAAGGCCATCGAACAGTTCGACCGCTTCCGCGAGGAAGGCCCGCCATTCAGTTGGGGGTGAAGATTGCGCGAGCAGAGCTCTTAACTCCCGGCTTTAGATCCCATCCGGTGGATCGGCCAGCGTGCACGGCCGAGACCGGAATCCAATAAGGGATCGACATTCCCAGTCGATTTACATACGTGCCGCAACAATCTCTGTATGGGATGCAAGCTCCTTATGCTTGCCCTACGACAATTATATCAACTACAACAGCCGGCGACCCAGCGATGGCCTCGGCAACCACAGGTGGCTTCCATCGCCGCGGCGGTCCAGAGCAGTATATCGATCATTGCCGATCCCGATGGGTGCGGTTCAGAGTTGGAGCGCCGGCGTCGCTCCGGATACTTCCAGCTCCCACCACGCGCGCCAGGTGCTGTCTTGTCGCTCGAGGACGAGATAGTTGCGCTCGGCCACATAGCGGGCGCGCTGGCCGGGCAGACATGCGACGCGGATCGGATGGCCGGGAAGCGGGTTCTCGCCAAGCCAGGACAACGCGCCCAGAACGCGCGCCCATGCTTTCGGCGGGGCACGATGCGCGATCCCCGAGGCCACCAGCTGATGCAGATGCAGGCCGTTGCCGATATCCATGACCGCCCGGGTGGCAAGGTGGATTTCCCCCGAGATGGCGGTCACATTGTGCTGATCCTTCAGGGCCATATCGCGAACCAGCAACAGCATGCGCCGCCATTCCTCGCGATGCGCGCGGCTTTGCCACTGGTCGCGCAGGTCGTCTTCATACTTCTGCATGCGCGGGACCGCCATCATGCCGGCCTCGAGCAAGGACAAACGCGGCCCCAGCAGCGGGACACTGGACATAAGGATCGTCTGCCCCGGCAGGTCCCGCTCCGCTTCCGCCTCCATCATTGCCCAGCCACCCGGCCCCATGATATCGCGCCGCGTACGCTCCGATCGCAAATCTGGCGCGATGATGCGCAGGCCGGGCATGTGAATGCTCCACCCCATATGCGCGCCCGACCGATCCGCAAAGCGCGCCGGAAGATCATCTTCCGTGGCCGCTTGCTGAAACAGCAGAAAGCTTTCCCTTGCGGCCGCAAACAAGGTCTGGCCGACGGGAGAATAGGTGCGGGAGCGACGTAACGATCCCCAGCCATCGCAGATGTCGTGATCGTCCCATTGCATCAGCGAGGGCACGCGCGCGGCCAGCCACGCCAGCTCCGGCGCGTCATAGAGCGCGGCATATCGCTCAAAAAAGCGTTCGCGCAGATAGTGGCCGAGATCGGCAAGCGCGGCGCGCGAGGGGTCGCGCGGCAGCGTGTCGGGCCAATCCGCGCTCAACGCATGGCCTTCGGTGACTTCGTCGGCATAGACCTGGTCGCCGCCATGAAGCATGAGGGCGAAGGGCCGGCTCCGGTGCGCCTCGCGCAGGCGGCTCCACATGGCGTTGCGCTCTGAACCTTCGCGCGCCATGTCGCCCACTTCTTCTCCGTTGCAGGAGACATAGGCCAGGCGAAAATCGCCGGTCAGGTCGCCAGCGACCCGGTAGGTTTCGCCGTTCCAGTCGTATTCCGACGATCGGTCGGCGGGTAGGGAAAACCGCGCGCGCCAGACAGTGGCATTTTCGAAATGCGCGAGGCTGACGGCGTGCACATCCCCCGTCGCAAGCCTGATCGGCCACGGCTGGTCGTCTTTCGACGTGATGAACAGGGCCGAAAGGCACATGTGGCCGTTCTCGATGTCATCAAGGTACAGAACGGGACCGATAGGGGCTGCGATGTGAATGGCCATTTCCACGCGATATTGTTGCGGATACGAAGTCGAAATCCTGAAACATGAATTCAAGGCCGCTTTCGGGCCTGCCGAAGACAGTGCTGCGAAACCGCGATTTCCACGCCGCCTGGCCCGGCAGCTTCGCATCTTGCGAAGACACTTGCCAGCACTTACCTCCACTCCGAGAAACAGGAGCTTTTCATGAACCCGCAAAAACTACTCGAACAGTTTCTTGGCCCCGACGCCGCTGCAAAGCTGGGAAGCGGGTATCATGGCGCGCAAGGAACGCAGCAAGCTCAGGGCGGCAATGGCATTGGCGGGTTGATCAGCGGCGCCTTGGGCGGTCGCGGCACTCAGCAGTCGGGAAAAGGCGGTGGTATCGGCGTGCCGGGCGGCGCGCTCGGTGGCCTCGCGGCGGGCGGGCTGTTGGGCGTGATGCTTGGCAACAAGAAGATGCGCAAGATGGCCGGAGGAGCGCTTGGTTATGGCGGCGCGGCCGTGCTTGGCGCCCTGGCGCATCGGGCATACCAGAACTGGCAGGCTGGACAGGAGGCCGACCAGGCGCCGGTCGCGACCGCCACGGACGTGCCGCAGGAGGGTTCGCGCTTTGCGCCCTCGCTCGGAGCCGACAACAAGCCTTTCGCCCTGGCGCTCATCCGCTCGATGATTGCTGCCGCGAATGCCGATGGCCATATCGGAGCCGACGAACAAAAGCAGATATTCGAGGCGGCCAACGGTTCTGATCTCGATGCCGACGACAAGGCGTTCATCTTCGATGCCATGCAAAACCCATTGTCACCCGACCAGATTGCGGCCCTGGCCGCGGACCAGGAACAGGCGGCAGAACTGTACCTTGCCGCGCGCGTGGCGATTGATCCCGATCATCCGGATGAAAAAGCCTTCCTGCAAAAACTGTCGCAGTCCTTGCGGCTGCCGATTGCTCTTGCCAATCATCTCGACGCCCAGGTCGCGCAGAACCTCGAGACCAGATAGCGCCGTCCGAGCTCCTCTGCGCGCAACCTGAGAACGCCCTTGGGCGGAGCAAATTGCTTCGCCCAAGGTTCCTGCAATAACGTCATTTCCCGTCAAGCTTCGACCAGCCGATCCCTAAACCAGCGCGCGAGTTCGTCTTCCCCAATCACGCCGCCAGCCACACCTTCCATCAACTGAATTGCATCGACGGGCTGGAAGCGAAGCCGGTATCCGTTATCGGCAAGGAAAAGACGCGCCGCGATCCAGGCCGTGCGCTTGTTGCCATCCATGAAACCATGGTTCTTGGCAAGACCAAACGCATAGGCTGCGGCAAGGTCTGACGCGTCCGGGGCTCCATATGCAGCCAGATTCCGCGGACGGGCCAAGGCGCTTTCTATCCCGTC
>MDSV01082013.1_pt1 | contig 29327 bp, 23 predicted proteins | sample 810851 | NCBI WGS metagenome assembly MDSV01 (sample SAMN05326640, study PRJNA326480) | marine metagenome | isolation source: seawater | place: Atlantic Ocean: North East | collected 2012 | reverse complement strand
CTCCGGTAGCGGCAAGATCCTTTGCGAAGTTAAGATCTGATGCTGAACCTGTGAAACCGTCTAGTTTGTTGATTTCTGTGGTGGTGGCTGTAACACCATCCATGATGTTCAGTTCACCTGTCGTCGCAGTAATTCCGTCGAGTGTATTGAGTTCTGTTGCTGTTGCTGTGAGGCCTGCTATCGCATTGATGTTCGCTGTAGTGGCTGTGACACCATCCATGATGTTCAGTTCTGCTGTGGATGCAGTTGTTCCAACTACTCTGTTGATGTCTGCAGTTGACGCTGTAACACCGTCAAGTATGTTGAGTTCTGCCGTCGTGCTTGTCACTCCATCCATGATGTTCAGTTCTGCGGTGGTGGCTGTAACACCGTCGAGGAGATTCAGTTCTGCGGCTGTGGAAGTTACGGTAGTTCCACCAATTGCGAATCCGTCGGCTAAGTTTGGTGTACCTGTGAAAGTTCCACTTGAGGCATCTGCTTTCGCGTTTATCGCGTTAGTGATCGTCGTTGCGAAGTTAGCATCATCCCCTAATGCGGCGGCTAATTCATCTAGTGTGTTTAGTAAGTCTGGCGCGCCATTAGTTAGTGCCGTTATCGCAGAGGCGTTTGTTGCTATCCCTGCTAGAGTGGTTGCCACATTAGAGAAACCAGGTATCGCAACCGTCCCTGTGAATGTTGGGGCGTCTTTTGGTGCTTTAGCATCAACAGATGTCAAAACAGTATCTACATTGGCGTGACTTGGTGTTGTTACTGTTCCTGTAAAGGTAGGATTGTTTATTGGAGCGAAGGTCGAGTTTGCAGTGGATGTAGTTAGGTATCCCTTTGCCTCTATTCTATCGTCAGCCGCAGCAGCGGTCATTAGAACCGTATTTGAATCTGTAAATGACTCTGATGAAATTTGAACGGCTGAACCTGCGAAGTTGGAAACCGTTAGGTTGCTTATATCATCTGCGAGGGTAGGCGGTGCAGAGTAATTTGATGGCACTTTTTATTCAACTCCCAATCGTATGCAACTTTTGGCTCGATGAGCTACTGATTGCATAGACCAGGTTCGAGTTGCTAATCTTCAGCGTGATAGCAGACCCCGCTGCGAGAGGGTATCCATTACTCGTCGTCACCGAATCCGTTTTTCCAAGAACTATTGTAGCAGAATTACCTGCATCTGCTAGGAATGTGAGGCTGTCTGCTGGGGCTGAGGTTGCGATTTGTACCGCGCTTGTACCAACAGTCGTTTGAAACTGAATAAGTGCGTCTGGCAGTCCTCCGAATACTCCACTCATTCATATCACCTCAATGTCCTCTCTTGAAATCTTACAACCTCAATGAAATCCACTGATAGGTTTGATGACGCATCTGTGTTTGAGATTACAAGACGGATTCTCTGATTGTGAGGGAAATTGTCGTTTCCTCTGAACAAAACAACCTTTTCGTCGGTCTTGTCTACTGTCAAGTGCCACATACCAGGTATGTCTGCTGGTAAGTTCAAGTCAGTCAGTGTATCTAGTGTCAAATTTCTTACACCAGAGTCGGTACCGCCTTGAGCATAATTGTCTAATTGAAGATAAACTGCGAGTTTTCCTGCACTTGCTGTGCTGCCTGTACTGGCTTTAATGAGTGCGTAGTTGAGCAATCCTACCTCTTTCTCATCGATAAGCGTAAGTTCTTGCCCTGGAGTCAGAGTCTTGTTATCGATCCTTGTAGTGATGTATCGGTTCCCTGAGTTTTCTGCAGGGGTGGTTTTCGAAGCTAGTCCTTTCGCGCCTGCGCCCTCGGAGGGAAGTCCAGGGATGGATATGATCGTAGGTTCATCCGGATAGCCGATAATTTCGCTTATTCCATCAGGGCCGACTTCAATGAATGTGTCTGACATTAACAATACCCCCTCATAGGACAACGAATACAGTTTCCATCACACATCTTAGTTGTACCCCCTGTGGTTTTGTCTTGGGTCTTGCCCCGTCCTCGGCTCTCTTGAGCCAGTAGTGCCGTATAGAATGTTCCTTGTCTGATTGCTTGTTTGCTCCGTTACTCGTCTGTAATCTTCTAGAGACAATTTCTTACCTCTATTTTGCTCGACTAGTTCTTTCCAACCGATTGTAGGGGCACTTCTGCTGTCTCCTTGCTTGTTCCCCCTGGTAAATGCAGTAGGTATTATCTCGTACTTGAATCTGCCAGATCTTCGAAGCATTTCTCTTAGTTCGTTTTCTGGAACTGGCCTCATCCTGTATTTCCAACCCATAAAGAGAACATATGGAGCAATTATGGGGCTGTTGGTATGTCTGTTTAGTATTTGGAACTCGGGAGAACTCTCTTCACCCGCCCCCATCCACAGATCGAATAGTGGGTTCATGTCTGATTCAGAGCTACTATGAACTTCAATCAAACCGCTTTTCCCTTGGAGGATTTTGTCAGAGCCGACATTCATCGTATTCACTTCATCTGCCGCGAACCTTACTACGCCTTTGGGCTGTAAAACCCTTAGAGATGGCCCTATTACCCCTATCATAGTGCTTCTTGCCCCTGTGCCTATCTGGTCGCCATCGACTGATTTATTCCCACCAGTATTTGCTGTAACTGCGGCTAAATCTTCATATTCGTGATCTTGTAATGAAGTGGCGCTTCCTGCTCTTGAAATGAATGTGGGGTGTTCTGATACTCCTATTGAAAGATGGTAGATAGGAATGTCTGTTATTGAACCAGGTGCAGATGGCTGAAGTATATCCACTGACTGTGACTCTAGTACGACTGCTCCTACGCTCGTGGATGCCTTTGGAAGCCTCAAGATGGTGGCTTCGTCTCCTACGGAAATTCTGGTTGTGTCGATTGTTTCTGCTATGGACAGGACTGAACCTGTTGTTGAACCTAAGTTTCCGCCACTCAATCCGTCTATTGTTACGAGTTGGTAGTTTTGCCTGTAGGTCTGAGCCCCTAGTATTACTTGATCTCCAACTGAAGGCGTCACCGATGCCAGATCAACGGCTTGGCTGTTTGCCCCTAATTGGTTTCCATCGCTCAAACTAATGGTGACGGAGTCGGAAGCAACAGCATCTATAGTGCAAGGAATCCCGAAGAAATGCCTTACACTGATTGGTTCTGCTGACACTACTCTGTGCAGTCCGCCATCGAGCATGACTAGTTTCCCTGAACTGTATCTTCTGTCCATGTAGTTAGACGATTGAGCAGAGATTCTCCCTAAATGTGGACCTCTTACTACTTCGTCGGCGTCACGCACTACGCCTGGCATCTGCTTTGACTTAGTGCCTAATTGTGCTGGTGTTAGTGCCACTTTCCTTCACCCCCTAAATCATGTTGGGGGATCCGCCTGTTTCTGCTGTGATAGCGCCCGCGTAAGGAAGACCTTGAGGCACGATTAGCTTGTAGACAAGTCTCCCGCCGTTTATCCTTCTAGCTTCCTCGATGTCGGATGGACTCATTTCCTTCAATCGTGCTTTGAATCCGACTAGGTGTATCACTGGATAGAACAAAGCCTCACCAGTATCGTTAAGAAACCTGAAGGATGGAAGCATGCTCTCCGAACTTTCGACCCATATAGCGAAGTTCGGGTTAGGGTCATCGACTGGACTGGTGTTCACATCAATGAACCCTGTCTTATCATTCTCAGGTGCTTCGTCAGCGGACCAGCGAGCAATACCCGCTGGGTGCTTGAGGAATACCTTTCCAGATATATCTCCAACCTTTGTTCGTGCTGCTCCACCGATTGATTGTGTCGATGTTACTGTGACTACTGTCGTGTCGTTCGGGAAACCTACTCCGTCGTATGTACCTGATCTCGAGATAAACTTCGGTTGCCTGTATAGGCATGGAACGAGACAATAGAGATGATTCCTGAAAGGTTCCAGGTCTTCATCTTCGAAGTATCCGCTGTCATATGCGTCGGATACTTCTGTTCCGTTCGTGTTTCCTTGAGCCGTTACTACAAGATCGTAGGTAAGCCCTTCTACGCTATCTACTGCGTAGAACTTACCACGGAGCTTGATTATGTAACCAGGCTTTAGGGTGTTTTCCATGGGGTTGTAGCCCCTTACTGTTGCGCTTCTTCCAAATTGTACTCTTGCCATTTTCTTTTTCTCCTTTATGTGTATTTAATTGTGGGGAATTTGATTTTACCTCATTGAGTAGGATAGTGCATAGCCTCCTACCATTGCCAATATTACTCTTGCATATCGCATAGCGTCTGCATTTTCTTTGTATTCTTTGTAGAATAAAATGGCTGCTAGTCCTGCTGCACTTGCTCCTGTTATTGCCCTTGTGTTACCAAGAGCTCTGTGATGCGCTCCAAGACCAGCGAGTTGAGGTTGTTTCTCGCCAGCCATTGGAGGATTTGTGTGTGTAGCCATCATAGACTCATATTGGGAGGTCTGCATCAAAAGATCTCCTTTGTTATTCCTTGAGCACCTTTCACAGTAGCTTCAGGAACGCCTACAATGCCTTTCTTCTTTGTGATTCTGTCCATTTTTGCCGTTACTTTTGGGTAAAATGAAGCAATCGCTCTTACTGAAAAGTAAGCGATTCCAACATACCCTATTCCAGCTACAAATGAACTGGCATCAACAGTAGAGGCGTTTGAAGCAGTATTGTTATCTGCCCCTAGTCCTCCGTGCCATCGAATTGATCCACCCCTTCTCCTGGGCGTCACCGTTCCTCCGATTCCGCCTCCAAAGAAGTTGTTTCCTTGCATTTAATCACCTATTTCTTATTGTAATGATATGCGAACGCACCCACTAAAGCAATAGGTATCAAAGTAGACATCTTGACCATACCGAAGAAAGGCATTTTGAATTCTCCTCTCCCGAATGCGACTGAATTTATTGCCTTCAATGGGCTGTTGTTGTCGTTGGTGCTGTTGTTTGCTTGCATGATCGGCTCTTGTACAGTATTTCCGAATGCGTGGTTGTCAGTCTGAGCCGCGAAGCCCGTCCTTCCACCTGCGTATCCAAGAGATCCAAACCCATGGGACATGTTTCCAGCCATAGCTGAATTGCCCATGTGTCCTGACCTACCGCCTGGGTAGCCTAATCCACCTGCTCTGATTCCGTCCATAGTATCACCTATATCATCGATCAGCCACCCCGAGAGCACTAAGGCTCAGGGGATGACTGTTCGAATCGTAATCAGAGATGTGATCTCGCGTGTGCGTACACAATCAATCTGTATGTGTCTGTACCTGATACTGGAGGTCCGGCTTCACCGTCAGCTCCCATTACCTGGACTAACAAGTTCACAGTTCCACCAGAGATAGATGATACTGATACCATACCTGCTGTGTCGAATACTGCTCCGCCACCGTCGTCCCATGCGATACTACCGTGTGCTCCAACGATGTCTAAGTCGTCTTTGTTGTCACCAGAACCGAATACTACAGTTACAGGCGTACCTGCTCCTGCGACAGTACCGAGAACTAGAGATCCCGCACCGTGGACTACTGAAAATCCAGTCGTTGCCCCGCTGTTAGCAGATGCAGTACCCTCTCCGTTGATGAAAAGAGCGTCCCCGTTGGTGTACTTACCAGTAACATGCAGACAATGTAGAGCAGGCTTTGAACCAGTAGCTAATTCGAAGCCACCGATTGCGCTTTGTGCTAGAGTTCCTTGGTCTCCCATTTTACTCACCTATTCCTGTCTGATCCCAAAAGGGCTCAGTTTAGCTCTCCACTGCTAGTTGTTTGCTGAATTAGTTCGTGGTGTTGTCCGACTACTAGGCCGACTACTCTGATCTTCTCTGCTGATAATGCAGTTGAAGCCTGGCGTGTTCTTACATCCCATGCGATGGTCTTCTCTGGTTCAACAACCAAAGGCTCGCTGTAGTATACTAGAGGCTCTTCTAGAACGCTCATGATTGAGTTCTCAACTACTGGAGTTGTGATACCTGCGATACTCCATTGTGTCTCAACGACATTCAATGGGTTAACTGCGTATTGAAGACCTTGCATCATAACATATAGCTCTTCCAGGGTCTTGAAATCAAGAGCCTTGGAGATCCATCCGTTGGCTGCGGAAGTCTTGCTTCCAGTTGTACCGATTGCTGTGTTTGGGATTTGCCAGACACCCTGAGTGTCTAGTATGGAGAAGTGGTCAGCGCGTAGTCCGCCTGTTCCGTATTCTCCCTTGGCCCATACGCCACGGTTTTTCCCTCCCCAGTTGGGATATGCGTAAGCAATAAACCCATTTATCTGGTCGAGGTAGTCTGCTATTAATGCTGCTGGTCTATCAAAATATACCTTCCATTCCATTTTATTTACCTTCTTTTATTTCAGTGCGCTAGTTGCGCTGACTTCTCCTGCAATCGTATGGTATATCAATCGGGGTAGACCTTTGTAGGCAACCTGTGTTCTTTTGTAGGCAAGCCGTAGTCAATCGTTCCGATTTGTTCAAACGGCAATCACTCCTGACCTGTTTGTGTCGAAGTCAGATCCGAAAGAGCACACCGTTCGAGTTAGACTCAGTGGTGATGATTTTGATGATCTCAAGTTCGTGGCTGAACAATTGCAGATTGGACTTTCAACCTGTCTTCGTATGCACGCGCTTGAAGCACTTAGGTCGAAAAAGAATGATTTGTTCAGAGATGCCGCACAAAGAAAGAGACACCAAGATATGCTGAAGCAACAGCTTGAGGATTGAAAATGGAAATTAGGGGAATGAAATGCCTTCTTTGTGGTGCATTAACTGGCATGATGAATGAAGTATGCCAAGAGTGCGATGGTACGGATCTTGTTGAATATACAGACAAGGTGAGTAGAGATAGTGCTTTTTGGGGCCTTACTGTTAGTAAAGAAGTAAATACTTCACAGAAGGCATTTCACTTCGAAGAGGCTGTCTTGGCCGCTACAAAGAAGTGGAGAGAAAAGTATGACGGGCATGGAGTAGAAGTTCAAGGAGTCCCTGGAGTGGGGACTGAGGTAAGTCTGGTAGAGCTACATTGGTATTTTGATGAGGGAGAGGGGCATATTGCAGTTGATCTGCAACAGGCACTCTTTGGATTGAGACCTGGGCTTGTCAGTGAAGCGATGATCAGCGTCACTTTCTATGATGATGTCCAGGTTGGTGATGACTGATGTCGAAAATTGAGAAGTGGGCATCTCAATATGTTGCAACTATGCAACTTACTAGAACTCTGACGGGGGTTGTCAAGCTCATAGTAGCAGTATTTGTCCTAATAGAGGTGTTGAAATGAGAGGAAAGGATTCTGGAACTGCAAAACGCATAGCAAAAGAACTAATTGGTACTATAACTGCTGATTCGTCTTTCAAGAGAGCTTCAAATTTTGATATATCGCCCCTAACAGAAAGAGTTGAAGAACTCGAGTATTCTTTGGAAAAGGCATACACATTACTCAAAGCACTCCTAGTTACAGAGGCGTTGAGCCTCATCCTACTTTTCTGGGCACTTACCTAGTGGAGTTGTTTAACAGAACTGCATCATTACCAGTTAGGTTGATTGCAGCGGAAGGAGATCCTGCCGCAAGGTAATCGAAACGCTGACCTATCTGCATGAAAGGCAGTCTGGACATCATGGTAGCTCCGGCGAAGCCTACTGCTGCCGCCTTTGCCTTTCTGCTTGCCCTCTTGTCGAGGTAGCCCATGTCCATGGCCTGCTTGTGAGCGTAGCCAATGCCTGCTAACAATCCTAAGGAGGTGAGTACCACACCTGGAGTTGAACCGTAGAGCAGTTTCGAGAACTGCCTGTATTGCTCGTCGTTCTGAGCAAACTTCACGGTCTCATCCAGTGTGGTAACTCCCACTCCGTAGATTCCTAGCCCTGCCACACTAGCGAGAAGCAGATTTGCATTCTCTTGCGTCAGGCCTAGTTCCTTGGCTCTGGTCTTCAGTTTCTTAGTCAAGAGTTTCCCTCCTCATTCAGAAGAGGTTCACTCGTGTTGATCCAAGAGACTTTGTTCCGAAGAACTTAGCATTACCAGTAGCAGCGGTGTTGTTAGGTGACATAGCTAGTGCTAGGTTGTTATTACCGTGTGCCATGCCCATGTTGTTACCGTGTGCCATGCCCATGTTGTTGTGAGTACCGAACATTGTCTGAGAACTCATTCCTAGACTACCTAGGTTGTGAGCGCCGCTGAATGGGTTCAGAGAACTGATTAATCCTGCACCTGGAATGTCTCCTTGGGAGATTCCCTTAGCGGAGTCACCGATTCCGAATGTCTGGATGCTAGTTAGGAAGTCCATAGCGATCAATAGGCTTGCACCTGCTGTTCCAGCAGCGATTAGCTTCTTGTTTGTACCAAGACCCTTGTCTAGTGCTACACCGATTGCTCCAACAGTTGCTAGATCAAGCATTGCGTCGAATGCGCTTACCAAATCTTGCTCTCCTGGCATACCGGATGCGACAGATGCGACCATGTCAGTTAGACCGACCTTGTCCCAGATGTTACCCTTGGCTACTGCTAGAAGTCCCATCATTCCGAGACCTGCTGCTGCACCCTTTGTCATACCTACTAGGCCGTTTACAGACTTCATGGATAATGAGTCCATAAGGTCGTTTGCTCCAGCCATTGCGCCCTTTACAGGTGCGAACTTGTTTGGTACTACATCCATTACTCCGAATGTCTTAGCGGATCTGCGAGAAGCCTTCCTTCGGGAAGCTCTCTTTGTAACTCTTCTCTTTGAGCCACCAGAGCGGCGAGTTCTCCAGCCCTTCTTAGCGGCTGCGGATCTCTTTGCCTTGGTCATCCTACCCTTCTTTGCAGGAGTCTTCCTCTTGACTGTTCTCTTTGTAGTGGACTTTCGGGAGCGTGCTGCTCTCTTAGCAGCATTGGATCTCTTTGTAGATGCGGACCTGCGTGTTCTCCAGCCCTTCTTAGCGGCTGCAGATCTCTTTGCCTTGGATGGTCCTCTCTTTGTAGTGGACTTTCGAGATGTCTTCCTCTTTCGAGTAGATGCTGCCTTCTTAGCGGCAGTGGATCTCTTTGCAGCGTTGCGCTTTCGAGTAGCCGCTGCCTTCTTTCCAGCAGCGGATCTCTTTGCCGCATTCCGCTTGCGGGTGGCTGCTGCCTTCTTTGCAGCAGCACTACGCGAGGCCTTTGTTGATCCTCTGCGTACAGCCTTTCTTGTGCTCTTACCTTTCGATGTTCTCTTAGTTGCCATATTTCTTTTCACCTTTTTTTTATTGGATGGAGGATTCACTAAAACGAGTGTTCCTTCGCTCATTGAGTGTGGGTCGATAGAGTTCAATATAACCAAACCGTATCACACAGTATTTCATTCAACTACAATGTAATTGGTTGTCGTGGCGTAAGCGTCAAAGGACAATTGACCCTACGAGGGTTTGATGACGAAGGGGGGCAAGAAGAAAAGCACGGTCATTTCGATCCGTATTCCTGAAGATATAATGTTACGCGTGCGACAACAGGCAGAAGAGGAAAACAGGACGATTAACAATTTGTTGATAACCTACTTACAACTGGACATTAATTTCTCCACAACTGAGCATAGAGCAAAACTCGATGCAAAGGATAGAACCCGAAGAAGGCGATAGGTTGGCGATATTGTGGATTCCCCTTCGAAATTAATCAATACAATGGAGCCCCTCTTCGATGGAATTCGAAGCGGGCATTTGGTAATATGCGGTCAAACCAGATATGGCAAGAGTACTGCAGCATTACAATTTTTCTTGAATGATAAGTTGTTTGATGGCCGAAAGTGGGCAACTCACATATTCATTGATACGAAGCACGATGATGAGTTGCTACAACATGGTTTCTTTGCGAAAACAATCAAGGATCTTGATTTCTATTTGAATATGAAAGCTAAGAGAGTTATTTACAGGCCACCTGGAACATCAGATAGATCACGCCATCTAACTGATATAATCAATCTTCTATTCGAAAAAAGGGGCAAGCGCAGGTACAAGAACTGTCCCTATGCCGTTTTCATAGATGAGGTTCAACTGTATTCTAGTAAAGGAGGGAAACACGAAGGTTTGGAAAGATTATCCACAACAGGGGCAGGTAAGCAGATTCATGCAATAGTAATAGGACAGAGGTTGCAAGACATTCACGAACAAACTCTTTCGCAGTGTAATAGCAGAATGGTTTTCTTCATGCAAGAAAGGCCAGAATACCTTAGATCTAGATTAATGACTGATTTAATTGATTGGATGGACTGGCTTAAGGAGAATCCCTATTATTTCGCATTCCAGACTCTTGCCTCCGTGGATTGGCAGTTGCATACGCCCGTTCCCTTGCCTGCAAAGCCGATAGACCCCTATGACAAAAGGTTCGCACCACCTCCTTCACGGAGAAGATTGAATTAGCCCATTTAGGCAATATCTGGTCAAATGCTTCTGCTATCAAGACATCTCTTCCGCGAATGTTTCTTGAATTGGCCTAGATCTTTGTATCTCATCTGTTCTCAAAAGAGATATTGCATTTTCTGTGGCTGTATTCATGGAGTTTAGGACTAGAGTTAGTGGCTCTACTACATTAGTCATATCACAAACTTCCTCTGTTCTCGGATTTACTCCCAAGTGAGGATTGATTGATAATTCGAATAGCGTATCAATAATATCCATTGATGCTGTTTCTGCTAAAGTTCTTGGAATTATCATCAAAGCCTCTGCGAAGGCGTTCTTAGCCAGTTCTGCCCTTGATGAATCCATAGGCTCTGAATTTTTAATTGCGATTGACATTCTTGCTTGTATCGAACCCGCTCCAGGCACAGTGAGTGGGTTCTTTGCAGTAATGTAAGCTACTCCTATCGCATCATCCATTGCTCTAGAAAATTCTGCTGCCGCTTGTTCTGTAGGAGCAGGAAGTATTATCGATGCAACTTGCACATTCTCTCCAATTACCTGAATGTATGAGTTCGGGCCGTCTTTTCCTCTTATTGTGCAAGCACCTTCTCCTAATTCTTCTGGCATGAAGTCCGCTAGATCAGCAATCACCTCTCCGTTTGTCGCCTTTGCTATTCTGTGCATGTCGCTTTTTCTAATGTTCCTTACTGCTAGGATTCCTTTTCTACGAAAGTGTTGTATTGCTTTTGAGTCCATTCCCTTTTGACATAGCACAGCTTTAATTTCTAAGTCATCTATCGCCTTCAGCCTGTCTTCCATGTATTTCTGCTGAACTTGGGCGACTTGTGCTATCTTTGAAGGGTCGGCTAACGATATGTTCGCCTGTGGCGGGCCTAGTTCTTCATCTAACAACAGAATCTTGCCCTCAAAGACTTCTGTATCTGTTGGATATGAGTTCTGTTTCAATATGACCACGCCTTCAATCAGTTCTGAGTCTTTTGGATCGCCAGGTCTGCCAATTAATTTGATATTATCAGGAGTTGCTGCTTCTGCGGCTTTAGCGCATATGTCACTTAGAATTTCTATGTAGTCTTCTGCAGACTTTCCAGTTATTGCGGTTTGGGCGACTTTCTTTGCTGCTTCGTATGGGGTGTCCCCTTCATTCGAGTTTTCCTTTGCTGTGTTTTCCGCTATTTCCAAGGCATTCCTGTATCCCTTAGTTATTGCATTAGGTTGAACTCCTTTTTCAATTAGCATATCGGCTTGATGCATTAGCTCTCCCAAAAGTATGACTGTGCTAGTTGTTCCATCGAATACTGATTCCTCTTGTGCCTTTGCCACTTGAGAAACTATCCTTGCTACAGGGTCTCTGTCCTGACGCATTCTCAGTATTGTTGCTCCATCGTTCGTCAATAAGTATTCACCCATCTTATCCACAAGCATCTTGTCATATCCGAGTGGGCCGAGAGTAGACCTAACTCTTTCGGCTACTTCTCTTGTCTTGTCTACTATGTGCTTCTGGGCTTCTCTCCCTCTGATAGTCTCGAACTCGTCTTCCACGAAGGTTTCAACAGTCTTTGCCGTTTGAACATGACCTAAGCCTTTGACTTTCTGATTTGTTCAGGAGACATCTGATAGCATTTGAATCGAACATTGTATTCAGGTATTCTCTTATTGATGGCTTCTGTTATGTCCTTAGTACGATTTCTTAGTGGCGAATGGCCGTCTGTCTCTCTCATATGGTCATGCTCGGCATCTTGGAATACATCTTCAATGTCCTGTTCAAAGTCAACTATTACATCGGCTACCTCTTCTGCCTTCAAGCGGTTGCTCTTTGCAAAGTGAAACCAGTCAATCCTATCGCCCATGACGGTAAAATGATCTTGGATTCCATGTAAGGTGAATAGGCCGTGATACACTTTGAAGTCGTCTGGGCTTGTTTGGCTTGGCTCCCAGACTCGGGGGTGCGTGTGGAAGAATGCTTCTGCATCCTCCATGATATATCCTGAAACCATTGCTTCGTTCAAGTGCCTAGCCCCTGGCCTATGATACAGGTATCCGTCTTTGATCCAGCCAGATGCTTCTCCGAAGTCCTGTACCTTTTCTGCTAATTGCATGAACAGTTTGTCTGAACCCACTTTACCTCGGAGTTTTTCCTTCTTGAACTTCCTACTTGCCTCTTTTTGCGTCATTGTTGTTCCGAAATCCTCGAGATACTCTTCAGCATCTTGTTCTGATGTTCCTGGATTTAGTTTGATTGGGTTTTTTCGTGGCCCTCTGTTTTTGCCTTTGCGTCCTTTAGATTTTTGATTGTTGTCTTTTTTCTCTTCGCCCTTTTTCTTAGGATGGCTCAGACCCGTTAAGCTCTTGATTAGATCCTTGCTCATAGTACTGAATACATTTTTCACAGATTTGGGCTTTGGCTGGCCTTGCTTCTGTTGGCCTTGCTTCTGTTGGCCTTTTGGTTTTCTTTGTGAATCAAGATGCTTCTGGGGGCCTCTTTTCTTATCTTGTGTATTGAGCCATTCGTATGCTCTTTTCACATTCCCTTGCTGTGCTTCCTTGAAGATGTCTTGAGGGATTCTTTCTTGGACACCTGCCTCTCTCTTCTTCTTCATGAAGTTAGCAAACTTGGGATCTCCGTGATTGGGGTTCTTCTTGACAACTGTTTTGGCGGCCTCTAGCACATCGTCTCTTACCTGTTCTTGTTGCTCCTCTGTAAGTAGATGTGCAGAGTGTAAGTAAGTGATTGATGGCTTCAATATCAATTTGGATCTTTCATTGAATGGGGTCAGCAAGGTGTATGAGCCTATCTTCATGTTGTCAGTCACCCATTCGTAACCCTTGTCCTGTAGTTCGAAGAATGCTAATGATGTGTCGTAGAACTCAACAGGGAAACTGAGAATGTAGTTCATCACAGACATTCCCTCAGGAGGATTGATGGAGATGTCGATTGCTTTGGCTAGAGAATCCGATATAGTGAGGTAGTGTTCGTGAATGTCAAGTTCGTTACTGATGAACAATGCTAGAGACTCTGCATTATTCGACGATTTCGCCAATAATCTGTTTCCTAGTGGCATCAGGTCATCTAATGGTTGGACTCCCACATCTAGATTCGTGCTATTAGACACAAACAAAGCCACGCTTTGTGCCATCATCCTGTGCCTGTCGCCGTTTGACTCTGGATAACTTACTACGATGTCGTGCTCATCATGCTCAAACTCTATGATTTCTAGATAAATGTTTGAATCCCCTTCTTCATTTACGGTGTGCCCCTTTGCCTTTAGTTCCCTAGAGAGTTGGTTTCCAACTATCGTACCGATGCCGTTTGCCATCAGTTCTATGTTCTTTGGTGGGTTTTCTAAGATAGGTATGTGGTTGAAATCCTTGTGAAATGTATCGGCAGTCACTTTCACTCTGTCTCTGTATAACCCTGGCAGTTGCTTAGTTGGGTTTCCACGCCAAGACTCGCCTAACAACGGGTCTGCACTAAACATAGTCTCTCCTTCGTCTGACTTTCTCGTTTGTATTGCCTGTTGCTGTGACTTGGGGCCTCCGGTCTTAGAGTGAGTAGTTCCCATCTTTGCCCCCTTTGGCATGGCATAATTGTATCTCTTGTGATTTTTTACAATTAGTCCTTCTCTGTGCTTGCCTATTGCTTCTTTGAAATTGTCTAGATCTGCCTTTGCTTCTTTCACGCTAGAGTAACCTACAGCTACTTTGAACCAAGATTCCTTCTCATCTTCTGGTTTTGGAATATACAAAACTCTTCTTCCAATTGATTGTTTCTTTGCCTCGATTGCCTTTCCAGACATAAGAGGCGACAGGGGGTTGTACCTCGGTTGTTTGTAATCTGATTCCCATGGAAAGGGAACTGGTTCTCCTGCTGAACGCCTAGCGTATTCTCTTTTTCCACCTTCTGAGCCGAAGAACTCTCGCTCTCGGGTTTCATGGATATACTTGTGGTCGATTGATTGTGGGTTGTCGCAAGTACAATAACCTGCAGGAGGAGGCATTAGTGTTCCTTTGGCTCTAGGTTCGCCATCCCATGTGGATTCGTAGATTATGCAGCCGCAAGTACAGCGTTCTATGCGTTTTCCTTTTTCATCGAAGAATACAGGGTTCTTCTTTATCTCAAAACTCATCCAAGGCTGTTCCGATATTAGTTGTGCTAGTTTTCTAGAATACATGATTGCGCTTGGGTAGTGAACGCCACGATCTATCCGTGATAGCGATACCATATCTGCTACGAAGAATAGACCTAGCTTGTGCATTGGATACTGCTTCGATAGTATGTGGGCTAGCGTGTATGCCTGTAGCGAGTGCCCACTAGGGTATTCTGGGGTTTGCGCTGTGTCTAGGAAGTCCCCTTTGAAGTCAATTCCCTTCTCCTTCGCAAACTGGTGTGGCCTTAGCCTACCAAAGTGATGCTTTAGTTTGAGGATGAGGGGTTTCAATGCGGTTTTTATTTCCTCCATCTCCTTCTTGTCGTAGGGCAATTCCGCCCTTAGCAAGTATTGTGCGAAAAGAGGGGTGATTTTGTCTGCGTCATCCTGTAACTCCTCTGGCACGACTCTGTTCTCATATTGGTGCATCACCATCTGAAGCTCTTTCATCGTAGCCTCATCATTGGGATGGGGTGTTTTCGGCAAATCGGCAAAGTCCACCATGAATTTAACAGGATTATTCCTAATTCCTGCTTTAATCGCTAATTTGTTGTCAGGCTTGCCTGGCCCTGTAGATGAATCTGCGCCCATTATGAACGCATACACTCTACCTCGAGCCCATTGTTGCTGTGTCACCCCTGGTCGATGCCCTACTCTCCAAGCCGCCTCTCCCTTATCTTCTATTTTCTCGAGTATGCTTTTCTTGATACCAGTCACTTTGCTTAATCTAGTTAGCCAATCTCCTTTCCCCTTTGGTAGTGGCCCATACTTCTCTATGAATGCTAACCTGTGCTTTGAGGGCATTACCTTCATGTCTCTGGCCTTAGCCATGATGTCACTCTTCCAGAACTTGTATGCCTCTGGATCATCCTCATCATACTCGTAGCCCCGATCTATTTCATACATGGCAATAGCCTTCTCCACCTTGTTGAGCCCTGTTAGGTATCTATCAGGGAACTTCTTGCCCTTCGGTGTTCTTGGGTTTCTGCGTGCAGGTATGTGTCCAGGGAGGCTTGTCTTGACCTTGAGTTCGCCTGTCAATGAGAATAAAGCCAAGAAGTGGTTGAAGCTACCTTTCAGAGATGGCTTGTTCCACAAGATCCACTTTGATAACGCGCCTGCTGTAGTGAAATTCTCCCAATCTTCCCTCTTTGCGTGCCTTAATTCATACCTGTTCTTTCTCTTCTCATCATTATGGATAGTGTAGTCAGAGTAATACTTTCCACCAAAGTGAGTGGTTTTCTTTCTTCCGTCAGGGAATGTGAATACTGCTCGTAGCTTCTTATCCTTCTTTGGAGAGCCGTCAATCACAACATGGGCTTGTGGGGGGTTTTGCACTAGATCACCGAGAATCCTTGAATGGACTTGCTTTGCTGTTTTCTTCAGTTCCCCCTTCTTATTCTTGGTAACTAGGTCGAAGTTTATGTTCTTGTAGTTCCTCATCATGTCTATTCCAGATTTGATTCTCTTCTGTACTATCTTCTCTGGTTCTTTTCTTGATCGTATTATCTTCTCCCATTCTTCTCTCGGCCTATCTAGTTTGATGAATATGGAGAATACTGTCGCTATATCTGATTTCTTCATCATATCTAACCCACGAAATGATGAATCGACTATTACTATAGGTGTCTTGGTAAGATCGCTTACTCTTCTGCCATATTTCTTTTCATATATGTCGAAGGACAGGTCTGTTCCATTGGGTGCTAGGAACTCACCTGCTTCTCTCATCTTCTTGAACTTAGCATCTGTAACGAAGTTGGCGTCCATCCCCTTCTTTTCGTTCGTTCTCTTTCCTCTAGTAGTATATGTAGGTGCTATTGATGCTCTATTTCCAAATATTTTCTTCAATTCTTTTGCTAGACTGGTCTTTCCCGTACCTGGAGGCCCTGAAATAGATATTATGACTTGGTCAGGTATCATTTCTTCTAGTGGAACAAGGGGGTTGAAGGAAATCGTAGGTGATATTAGATCCGCATACAGCAAGTGAGGGTGCTTTATTGCCGCCTCGCCTGGAAAGAATGGCGATCCTTCTCTCGGGTCTTTCATGCCTTCACCTGCCCCCACTTGCCTGTTCCTTCCATAGGGACTTGCTCGATGCGTAGGTCATGTGCATTGATGCTCTTATCGTCTCTCCATCTCTTGAATGATGGTTGGAACATCGTCGGCGCATTCATCTCCCCTACAATCTCCACCTTGCCCTTCGAGAATCTGAATACTGGTTTCTTTCCCCAGTTGATGCTTCGGTAATCGTGCTCGCTGACCTTCCATGGCTTTACCATTGTGAATGTCCCCCTCCCATTGATGTGAGTCTTGGAGGAGTCCACGGATCGCCCTCCGATTTTGAAGACTGGTGCCTCCACCTTCTCCTCGAGAAGTTCCGATACCATCTTTTCCTTCTCCTTGTCTGACTTACCAATGACAGACTTGCCAGCATATACGAAGTCACCATTCGGCAACATCCATGCGAGCATTGCGCCACCGACGCTGTTTTCCAGCCTCCCTGGAGACTTGCCCCGATAGAACCCGATAACAGCAAGGTCGGCAGTTCCCTTCATCTTGATTTTGTGGGACTTAGCCATTCCCTCGAAGCGGAGAACCAATCCCTCGAAGTTTGGCTCCTTCATGCCTTCATCCCATGCCTTCTGCACATCCTTCATCCCGCCTTTGCTGTGAAAGAAGGGTACGGTCATTATCCCGTCGCCCTCAAGCAGCCCATCTACCTTCGATACTCGATTCTCATAGGGTGCTTCGGACAGGTTCTCACCATCTAGCTCTACGATGTCGAATCCGGCGAATCTGATTTGCTTCTGCCTGTCTATGGTCTTGGGCGACACTATGATGCTGCTTATCTCGTTGAGGGGGAGAGTCTCGCCTTCGTCACCGACTGCATAGAGTTCCCCCATGATTTTCGCAGACTTCACGCCTTTCTTCTTGAGAGATGTTGTGATCTGGTCGGTTATGTGGAAGTCCCTTCGCCATCGGCCACGCTTGTTCCAGATTACTGTTTTCTTCCCGTCGAAGTGCGCCAGACTACTGTCTCCATCAATCTTGAGTGATACGATGTAGGGGCGAGGGTCGTCGGCAAACTTCTCTAGGAATCCGACTGTGTGCGTGCCGTCCTCGTGAGTCTTGGAGTGCATCCCTATCTCGCTGAGGAATCCGCCTGTCTTCCATGCCAATGCCTCCCAAGGAATGTCTGACAAACTCGAAGGCTTGCCTTTGCCGTCGAGAGTCTGATTGTGCCATTTGCTGCTCGATGCCTTGCCCTCGGGGTTAGGGCCTGTCTTGTCTCCATACTGGATTCCCATGTCCATAGCCTCCGGACTCTCGAACACAGGAGGGTTTGCCGCTAGTGCCATTGGTTTGCCCTTCGACTCAGACCAAGCCCTGAACACTGGTTGTGAGGTCTGCAAGATGTCATCTGGAGTGGGCTTCTTCCAACTTGGGTGGGCTTTCTGATACCACTTGGGCGCTTCCTGTGAATCCAAACGGACTTCGTTCGCTGTGCGCCTGAGTCCGTACTTCTTCGGTATCAAGATTGATTGAATCGCCCAATTCTCAGTATCTTGTCTAATTTTGCCAGCAATCGCCTTCGCTCCCTTGTAGCCGTTGTAGCGGGATTGCCAACCGAAGAAGTTCTCGGCCTTCCTCTTGTCCGTTGGATCGTCGAGGTCGAATGTCCTAAGCAGAATCTCGCTGTCTACTGCCTTCTGTTCTGGCTGTCTAAGGAAATGCCAGGGAGACAATTGCCGATGCCTAGAGTATATCCCCTCGCCCTTTGGGTTGATGCTTAGCGTCTGATAGGCCTCCACTCCCTTCGATACCATATCTCCTGTGAAATGAGGCTCGGGGCCGTTTCTCTTGAACTGGTCCAAACCTATGTCGGTGCTGAAAACCAAGCCCTCATCAGTCTCATACACGGTCTTTGCAGTCAATGCCGACTTAGCAGGGACTTTGTGTTGAAGTCCCTTGACCCTCGACCTGATTCCTACAATCTTAGCATTGCTGACTTGAGGGATTATGTCTGAGTCAATCTCAGCCAGTCTGCTGTAGTCTGAAAGGACATAATCCGGTCTGCGTCCTCTTGGTGCCTCTTGAGCTACTGGCAACACAGGAGTTGGCCTACCTGTGCTCCTGTCGTATGATTGTGCTACTTCCTTCGCTGCGTCCGTGAGGAAACGCTCCGTATTCTTCACCATCTGAGTCTCCCTGGCATACCGTGTAGCCCTCTCAAGCCTCATTTCGCTGAACTCTATTTCCAGTATGATGTCCGTTTTGTCGGGATCTACGAACAGGTAGCCATCTTTCTCATGTGTGCTGTGCTCTACTATGTGGTCGAACAAGGCTCTCCTGTCTTCGACTGTGAATCCCTTCATCGTTCCAACTATGCCGATGGGGTTGTAGACGGTTGTCCATTTCCTACTTCTCTTCACCACATCGCCTGCAGCGTCAGTCCATGTCTCTGGCCGTACTTCCTTGCTCATCACCCCAAGCAATAGCGGGCCGACCTCACTGCTCTCGAATCTCTTCCCAGATGCTTTCATCGCTAGGACTGTGGCGACTATCGTGTATTTCTTGATGAAATACGACTTCTTGTCATTCTCAACAAATCCGAGCCTCTCTGCGTTGCCGAATCTGATTTCGTCCTCGAAAATTGGTAGGATGCTCCCTTTCGCGTGTCTTACGGGCATCACATTGTCGCTGAGAAGGAAAGCAATCTCTGCGAGTTCCTTGACGGGTTTCTTGTCGCCAACGATTCCCTCTATGTGGAATACGACCTCATCCCAATCATCACTAGCGAATGATAGGAGTTGGCTTGGGAGTTGTGGATCTGCTACAGAAAACGAAGAAAGCGTCCCATAGATGAAAATGTCCTCCTCGCCTTCCATGAGATTCTCAATTTGCTTTAGTTGAGGAAGCCCTGCTCTGATTGATTTGTCCGTGAAACCAGCCATCGTGCTTTTGTTCGCAGATGCCCTCACTACGACTTCCCTACCGTATGGAACGGCGAATGTGATGCTGGGTTCTTCCTCTGGAAGCGACTCAACCACTTTCGGAGTCCTGGTTCTGTGCTTCAAATAGACCTCAAGAAGCTCTGGGTCGTCTGCCTCTGTGATATTGGGCAAATCGGGCATGGATCTCTGGCTCGCAATTCCAGCAGCCCTCAGGAAAGAGGACACTATCCTTGTGTGCTTCCCTATGTTGTAAGAGGCTACGAGTGGGTGCGGGTCGTAGAAGGGGTCGAACTCGTCGTTGTGAATCGGCACTATCGCATAGCCCAGTCCCAATACATCATGGGAGAACATTCCCTTTGTCTTAGTGGATGTCTTTGCGGGAGGAGGGGGGATGAAAAGGGAAAGCGGTGCGAGTATGTTCTTCGTAGTCGGAGGTGATGCCTTTACTGGGTACTGTGAATCTGACCCTGGTAATCTGATGGTCTTTGAGCCAATTGGTACGGTTTCTGCTGCAACATACAGAAGCATGCTTCGTAGGTTGCATGAGCAAAGCAGCGTTTGGTAGCCTTTCTCGTTAAGTGAGGTTTGAAAGTCGAGCGCGATGGCTACTTCTGGCCTTCGGAAGTTTCGTTCGCATGTTATCTCAATTACGGAAACCCCGCCAGATAGCAAGTAGCCCGTGATTTGGGAAGAAAGGATAGAACCTTTCACTCTGCCTCTGTTAATGTCAAACCCAACTCTTTCCCTGTTTTCCTTGTTGAGTGTCTTCGAGAGCCATTTCAATACCTTGTGCTGGTATGTCGAGTGCATCTCAAGCATGGCATCTATCTTCTGCAGACTCTCCGGATTATCCACTCCCTCGTTCACCACCGATACTGGCGTGGGCGAGAAATCCATGATTCTCCCTAGTGCTGGACCAATCTTCCTCTTGTCTGACTCTACGCGGTGCAATACTCTAGCGTGACCTTCGAATATGTCTGCGACGACTTCTATTGGAACGCCTGGAAAATCCTCCTCAAGCACGACTACTGGCCTTCCCTCTCCGAACTTGTCCTTCTTTATGCCCCAATCACGGATTTTAGACCCTGGTCGCATCAATGCCGAGCCCTTTCCCCCAGGTGAGAGAAAGAAATCAATCGGAGATCGTGTTAGGAATCTGCCGTCCGCACCTCTTGCAGTTATGATTGCGGATCGCGCCATCTTTGCGAAGGTGTCCTCGTCAGAGTCCCTGAACCGAAAGGATGGGCTGTTCTTGAGGATGTAATCCGCTGATGCTGGGATAGATACGCTCATGCTACCCTCTCCTTTATCTCGCTGAACTGGATTGTGCCTTCTGGGATTGGGTCGGGGGCGAGTTTCAGTTTCTTCACTCCATCTTTGTCTGGCATGTAGGACATCAAAACGGACATCAGGAACCCTTCGCCTCTTTCTGCTTCCACGGCCTCTATGAATCGTGCTACCATTTCAGCGTAATTGCCAGGTCGGTAGTAAGAACATGCCTTTGCTGCGTGAAAAGCCGCAGACACTTCGCAGAATGCCTCTACGGAGAGAGGGTTGCTTCCGTAAGACCATTGAATGAAATCCACTACTTCGCCCTTCCTCCTGTCTCTTTGCTGGCTTGCGATGTCATCCGGCAGAACAGGCATCCACGCTGGCATATCAATCTCAAGCTTATCTTCGGCTGAGGCTAGGAATCGCATGATTGCCGCAAAGGCAAACGGCTCTGGCGGGTCAGACTTCGCGTTGGACACCAATCTAGGCCATTGTTTCTTGAGGTCTATTCCCAACACCCCACCTCCCTTCGAGCGCATCCTCAATGGCGAGAATGCAAGACGGTAGTATGACAGTATGATGAGGGCTAGAGCATTCATCAGTGGCTTCTCTGCGAGATCCCTCTCCAGGGTAGTTCTTGGTATCTTGAAGAATTGGGGCACCCCTTCATTCGATATGTCTCCAATGTCGATTAGTCCTAGTTCAACCAGCATCCATATACACATCAATTTGGCCGGGTTCTTAGAGAACTGCTCGAACACCATAGACTGCCCCATAGCCACAAGCCCCTTACTGTCGCTTGCGTTCCTCATAGCAGCGTGCGTCACCTCGTACAATAGTGCATGATGCACTTGCGCGTGGTATGTCGCTGGCCCTGGTTGAGCATAGTTTCCAAGAAGAGCCGTCACGGTCTTGTCGAACTGCGATGTCGATTTTTCCTTCAAGCCAAGTTCAATGCCATTCTTCTTCACCAGTTCCATCAGTATAATTCCAAGAGCTTGGAATGCCCTTGAGAGCCCTATGTCTTCCGCAACGGGATCTGGAGATGCTTCATATCCGCCTTCATCAGAAGCAGTATAGTCGGAGTCGGGTATCACACCTGGATATGATACTTCAACACCCAATCCTTCCTCAGTGCCAGGTACGAAACTGAACTTCTCCTTGAAATCTGGCATACCATATTCTGCTTCGTTTCTGTCCGCTGTCGGGTCGAGTATGTATTTCCATGCGGCTCTTGAGCTTTTGATGCCGAGTTTGGGCATTTTCCTTTTCCCTGTGAAACCGTAGGCTGATTTGAATACATCTTGCTCGTTATCGACCCATTCGTTTTCAAGAAATCTGTCTCTATCGAAAATCACTGTCTGTCCGTCTAGAAGTCCCTCGAAGTCGATTTTGATTGTCTCAGTAGTCATCTCGACAATCGTTCCATCAAATATGCTCTCCCTGATTCCCAGAACTTCATACCAAGAATCTACCAAATCTTCTGCAGCGTCCTCATTTTCCTCCTCCATTTGCTCGAGGATTGCTTCATATCCAATGTTTTCATCCGCCCTATCCTCCCACTTGAAGTTGAAATATGGATTGACGGTTTGTAGAATGGACTTACCAACATCATTCGAGAATTGCAGAATCATCCAACCTGGCACCGCAATTGTGCTGTTCAGAGGTAAAACCTCCGTTTCGAGTGTTTTCATAGTGTAGTTCACATCGCCTACATTGATGTTCACGGTCGTCTTTGCCTGCTGAAGCTCTATTTCCTCTATCCACACCAATGACGCTTCCAGCATCTTAGGCTGTAGTGAAAATATCTTCTTTTGCAGCATAGACGGTTGATTGTAGTCGTGAGGCAGCGACCTGATGATCTTAGCCACATTCTCGTTGAATCGATTTCTCATGGGGTTCGTCAATAGCGAGTAGGTTTTCTGCAGCAGTCCCATGTCCACACCTCCAGCACCCATTAGGTCGCTGTTCGCTATCGCATCCTTGTCCCTACCAGGATAGCGTATGTTGGTTGGGACGGGCATCATGTCGAAGATAGCGTCTACACCAGTCCTATCATCTGGAGAGAACGCTATAGAATTGTCTAGTTGCTTCTCCAAGTCAGTTTTCATCTTTGGAATCCTGTTAATTTCCTTTTGAGTTGGGTTCGTCGCTTTCTTCGCTTGTTCCTTTAGTATTGATGCGATGTAGCGTGATTGGTAATAATGCACAAGGGGAGTGGAGATAACCTTCGTCGAGAGCGGCAATTCCCTTCCTTCTTTGGACTTCGGCGTTCTCAGTGGCTTCATTGCCCCTAGTTCCCTAATCTTCTTGAGTAGTTTCTCTTTATCGCCTTTAGTCAGACCTTCAGTAGGAAAGGTTCCAGAAGCCCGTTTTGGAATTACATGGAACTTCTGCAATTCTATCTCTTCGTTTGCGAGACTCTCTCCCGACTTGCTTGCTGGAGCGAAGGGTGCCCACCCTACGAAGTTCGTCGTGGCCTCACCTCCGCCTTGAAGAATACTTATCGTGCCCTTCGTAACCTTGTTTTTGTTGTAATTGTCTTCCTTTGGGCGTGTGTTCTGTCCTTTTGTGAGTTCGTTGAGCGTCTTCGCTTTTGATTTCATCATTGCATTCCAAGCGGCCATTCCGGACTGTTCCTTCACTATGGGTATGGCGATCTTATCTTTGACATCCGTTTCCAAAGGAGTCTTCGAATCTCCCCTTACATTGTGAGTCTCGTCGAAGAGGTCGAAATAGCCTGCTTGTTGTGGGTCTCCTCCTGATATTTTGACCCATGAACCAAAACCGACATGATTGGTCCCTAAGGAATCGCCGTCTGCAATATCTGCCACACCACTACCCCTCAGTTCTCGTCTCTTGCCCTGCCTATCGCTCCGGTAATCGTCTGTATTATGATGATATTAGCCGCACCGAAGATAAGGGAGTAGAATGCGAAGCGTAGCGGATTGGATAGAATACCCACTCGACCGTACAATGCCGTATCGAGTTCCTCACTCAGGTGGTTCGTAATAGCTTGTATTTCCCTTCCGGGGTTAAATTGGTCTTCTTTCATATCAGTCCACCAACCATAAGTTTCCGTCGCCTCTCTCTTCGATGTCCCAATCTCCGCCGAGTATTATCAGCATCCTGTCCATTCCAGGCGGAGGCATAGTGACATACAATTTCGGGCGTTTCCCACCTTCCTCTCCGAAGTGATGTATGTACTGGTCTATATTCCCCTTCTTGTTGGTCTTGGCCGACTCGTAGCCTATGAACGGGCATTCGCCTTCGCCCAATGCCACTAGGGGGCTGTTCTCGTCTGGAAGCCACATCTTCACCATGTCCACCGACTTTGGATCTGTTCCGTTGAATTGCCTGTATAGTTGCATTGCATCGTCTGACACATTTGCCTTCTTTCCCTTGCCCTTCCCAGGGTTCAGCTTTGCCCTCACCTTCCCATTCGGCAAGAACCATGTCTTCTTGAAGTTCTTCGGTGTCTTTCCGTCTTTGAAGTCGATGTCCTGACCCCATGAACGAAGTCCTCTCAAAAGTGCTTCCAATCCTAGCAAGTGATGGGATTTGTTCGATTTCCCGTTGAAGGTGACTACAAACTCGTCGCCTTTCTCTTCCATCGTGACCTCCCACTTCGACTTTGCCAATCTGAATCACCTCTCCTCGTATTTAGCACCACACTTCTTGCACTTGTAGAGGCGGCCATTCCTCATCTTCGTCAGGCGGTTTCCGCAAGCCTTGCTTCTCTTGGTCTTTCGGTATGAGCACTCATGCCTTACCTCTGGAGGGTTGGTATCGACTAAGGGTTCAAATCTTAGGTTCGGAACTCTTCCTGGTGCTGGACCTGGGTCAATGACGGAGAGATTCCATTCTGCCGGCTCGCCCATTCCGGCGGTGTCTTTCCACAAGAATACGGGTCGTCCTGTTTTGTTGGCTCTTGTTTGTGCTGCGGCTTCTGCCATGCTCCTGGTAGCCTGTCGAGGAAGTGTCGAGGCGTTAGGATCGGTAAATCTGCCATCGATGGCTGAAAAATCTAGTTTTCCACTAGGGCCGTACTTATTGAAGATAATGTCCAACCAAATCTGTCTCAATCCGTAGTCGTTTGTGATTTTCTTGGTGTTTTTCATAGCCCAGAGATTTTGCATTTGTTTCCTAGTTTCGGGGTCTGCGTGTGATGTCATATTCTTGAAGGTCCTCATCAATGCCGTGCCGTTTTGGATTTTGTGGTTATCCATCGCCTCAAGCATCGTCAGAATCGTCAATTGGTCGTTTTCTATTAAGTCATCAATCTCAGACCCTATCGAGTCGAACGAGGGGTTTGCTTTGGCTCTGCTGAGTCCCTTAGCCTGCTCAGGAGGCATGAAGTAGCCTGCTTCCCTCTCATACTGGATTGGTTCCCATCCACTTCGCATGTGCTTGGATTGCTCTGCTGGCATCACCACTCGGTATTCACCGGCCTTTGTCATTATCAACCCTCCAGTCGCGGTAGGAGAGTCCAGCATTTTTATCGCGGCCTCTAGGTCTGGTGCTGCGAATGCCCCAACGCTAGACAGTCCCTGCCTGCTTGTCTTCGAGCCTATATCGCTTTTATGTGCTTCAACAAGTTCCATGAATGCCTTCAGGGCTGTAATATCATGTTTTCCGGTTGGATAAGTCTCAATGGGCAGTGTTTCTTTTTTGAAGAGTTCCTTCAATGTTCCCTGTGCGAAATGCTTGGTTACATCTTTGTCGCCCTTTGGTGGTTCTATTGTCCCATCTGCTACACCGTGGATTAATCTCTCGATTTTGCCATTGCCCTCTGGCAATTTGAGTTTGTTGTATTTTTTTGTGGCATCATTCCACGATAATGGCGGTGGAGGCGTATCTTTCTTCTTGCCTCGACGCTTATTCTTGATGCTATCAGTAAGTCTCGTGAAGATGTATTCTGCTCTTTGTTTATTGAATGGCTCTGCTAGTTCGCTAGGACTAATCCCATAGGGCAGAATGTTCGCTGGAGGGTTTCTGTAAAGGCCTGCTCTTGATGTCGCTTCTCCTTCAAGCAAGCCCTCTAACGCCTCTGTAACGCCACTGGTCTCCTCGAGCTCGATAACATCGGGTGCGGCATCTTCGTCGTATGGATCTAACATCGAGTAAATCAACATCGTCTCGGACTCCTTCAGCTCGTAGTCATACAGTGCCTTCGCTCTAGCGGCAATTAGGAACAGCAGGTTCAGTGCGGAGATGTTCTGAGCCGAATCGGCCATTACCTCGGCATACTCGTCCAGGACTTGCATAGTAGGCACAGCCCACTTGCCGTTCCATCCCTTCGGATTCTTGGAGAAGCCAGGAGAGTACAGAGGGATCAGGTAGAATCCTGTGTCTTCACTCACTGTCCCTGCGGAGAAGTATTCTCCCCTTCCTAGTGCGGAGTCCTTGAGTTCTTCGATTTCTGTCTCATGTTTTCCTTTGAGTGCTTTCTGATTCGCCTTGAATGTCTCTGAGGCGGCTTTTTGCTCCTCCTTCGACTTTTTCAGTTGCTTATCCAGGTCGCTAATCTCTTTCTTTGACTTCCCCGTTTGCTCGTCGAGTTTTGCTTGCCACTTTTTGTCATTTGACTTTCTGTTCTCGGCTCCTTTTGCTTTTCTGGCTTCTATCTGCTTCTTATGCTTACTCTCGAGTTCCGCCAATGCCTTCTTGTGTTGTTCGGCCTCTTTCCTTCTTCTTTCACGGATTTTATCTCTGCTGTCTTTGAGTTTTAGGAAGGTTTCTTGGTTTTTCTTGCTTCTGTCTTTCATAGCCTTGATTTTTTCCATTTGGCTCTTGATTTTCTCATCATTTTCTTTGAGTTCTCCTGATTTCTTTATGTTCTTCTTCTGGAGAGTGTCCTTCTTTTTCTGGAATGTCGCGGCTAGTTTCTTTTTGTCAGCCTCGAAATCTTCCTTGAGCTTCTTCTCGCTTTCTTTGCGTTGGTCCAAGAGTTTTTGAGTAGTTGCCTTGAAGTTAGCGTCTGCTTTTGCTATGGCCTTTTCCCTAGCATCTGTGAGTTTCTTTATTTTCTTCGCTGCTAATTCGAGATTCTTTTTGTTTTGCTTATCAAGATTGGATTCTAGTTCCTCGTGTTTTGCCTTTAGGTCTTTGATGTACTTATTCCCTGCCTTCTTGAGTGCATCGACTCTTTCTTTTGCTTCATCACTGTACTGCTTCTCTATGTTTTCCTCGAACCTTTTCATATCCGCCTGCTTTTGGTTTTCAAGGTCAGAGAAGATGGCCTCTGCTTCTTCTGCGGCATAGTACGCCCCTCCCTCTTTCGTAGTCCCTACGGCTGGATTCGACTTGTAGCCAGGCGCGGAGATCGTGAAGGCGAGTCCCCTTCTCGTCAGTTCACCCATAATCCTCCTTCGGGTTTCCGGTCCGGACTGCTTTCCTTCCTTATTCCTAATGCTGAATAGGTCTGCGAATAACTCATGTTTGTTTCTGGCTTCATTCGCCTCATCCAATCCTTCTGCTACGGCTTTAGGCACATCATTCGCATCCAAGTTGTTCTCCGCCACTATGTTCAGGCCGATGTCTGCGACTCCCTTCTTCGAGAGGAAGGCTTCCTTCGATGCCTGGATTACTGCCTTTGCTGCGGATGTGCCATCATACATGTGCGAGGCCATCAATCGGTTCACTGACTTCTTGGTTTCATCGGAGACGAAGGCGGGATCTACGAAGGCTTCGGGCTCAACCTCACCGTATGCTATGTACTGCCAAAGCTTCAGACCAGTTGATGGCACTAAAACATCCCCTTCTAGGTCGTATATCAGATGAATCGTCTGCGCATTCAGAAGATTCTGGGCAGTTGGTGAAATGGCATCCAGGAACTTCTGCTCGAACCCCTTGAACAATCCAGGGGTCTGAGAAATTGCTTCCATGAGGCTGGGGACTATCTCCCTCAGGTATGGTGTGTTCTTCGAGCGCATCTTATGATAGGCCATGATAAGCCTTGAGAAGTCGTTTATTGTCGAGGGTGTTGAGTCTATGTACCTCTCATGGCCTTCCAATAGAGCGTCCATAAGCGCAACTTCATCTGCACCTAATTTTTCCAGTTGGGTTAGGAACTCTTTCTCTGTCACATCTTTTTTACCGAGTTTTTCTTCCGCTACCTTCTCGTACCTTCTGTAGATGTAGTCCCTGATTCTATTTCTCAGTCTCCTCGATTCGTTTGCCGATAGCGTTTCTAATGGTGTTGGTTGTAGGCCCAATACCTGAGCCCTCATTCTCTTGTCAGTCATTCCACGCACTTTGATTGGCCTTACTGATGGTGCTTTCGTCCCAGATGTGATCTCTGCCATAGTTCTGAATGTACCCGACTCTTGCATTCTCCTGGCTTGGTCTATCTTGCTTAGGTCTGGGTAAAGAGAGGATGTGAGTTGTTGGTACTCGAAACGCTCTACGGCATCAGTAGTTTTCCTTGCGTCTTCGAAATCATCCTCGACTGGGTTCTCAAGGACTACTTCCGTTGTGAAGGGCAGTATGTAGATTCCTTTTCCTTCAATGGCACTGTCCATTGCCTCCTTGTGTCCAATCTTAGTGAATATCTGGTAGTCCTTTTCACGCTTCATCGAAGCGAAGATTGTAGGTCCTTCCCCTCTGTATCGGTTTGCACCCCAGTCGCCACCATGCCCCTTATCACGGAGATTCTTTTTCAGTTCATGGATAAGTGGGATGAACGCAGCCATCTGCTTCTGCTTCACACTACCAATCTGCCTTTGTGTGAGTTTCAGTGGTTTGACTCCCTTCGCTTTCATTGTTTAGCCTCCCATCTCAGTGCTACCGGACCCAATCTCCTTCCGCCCTCCATTCTGGCATCGTAATACATAGTTCCATTCAGAGACACCTGTGTCACGAATAGCTTACCTGCTTTGGGCGTTCCAGAGTCGTGTCCCTTGACTTCGAACTGTTTGGCAACACCACGGTTGTAGTTGCGTGTCTTGTTCCTTCCTCGGCTGTCCTTGCCCTTGACTACATCGAATCCACCTGTATCGGTTAGATCCTTCTTGAATGTGATTTTGCCGAAGTCCTTCTCCATTCTCTTGAGTAGTCTCCTTGTTGCTGCAGTGGCCTTAGCCCCTTTGTTAGCCACGATCTTGTTAGACTTCAAGTCGTGCCTAACCATAATCCTTGGCAGTATTATCCTATGAGGTACTAGGTTTCCGTTGTCCTTCCTCCTTGCATACAGGACTTGCATCTTCGGATGACCCTTGTCAATCTGATTCCCCGACTTATTGACCGCTTCCGCTACTTGCTTCTTGCTGCCGTATATTTTGCCCTTCCATCGGTACTTTCCTCCAGAAATCCTCACTGGTGGCTGTCCCTTGCCATAATGGGTGTAAAGTTCCTTCAAATCTTCCTCGTCCCTCAATCGTTTGAGATATTGCATATTCGGGTGCTTCTCTGTAATTGTCTTGACTTCGATTTGGCTTCTAGGCACTACATCAATCGCTACTGCCTTGCCGAGAGCTCCAGATGGATTGCTCTTTACCTTGCCTCTGGAAGCGCCCCCCAATTCCTCATTGAAGACTGTCTCGACGACTTCATCGGATTCCTCTCCGAGTATTTCCAAACCTGCACTTGTCGTTTCGGTCGTAAAGGCATCACTGTACTTCTTCGCTCGTCCCAAGTCCTCAACAAACAGGTCGATGATTGGTTGAATGATT